>Ga0310124_10000571_pt1 | contig 25585 bp, 23 predicted proteins | sample CB11b_AW_Bot5_MG_FD_203507 | JGI IMG/M metagenome (GOLD analysis project Ga0310124, IMG submission 203507) | Marine microbial communities from Western Arctic Ocean, Canada - CB11b_AW_Bot5 | ecosystem: Environmental > Aquatic > Marine > Oceanic | place: Canada: Western Arctic Ocean | collected...
TTTTTATATTAGGATTAATTTTTTTAATTTCTTCATAGGCTTTATAAGAGCCTATCAAAAGAGATCCATTACCCACAGGAAATAATATATGATCAGGTTGCTTGTTATTGAAATATTCTATAACTTCGTGACCAAAGGATTTTGTACCTTCAATGAAAAACGGGCTAAGATTATGAGATGAATATGGTATTGAATTTTCTTCACTATATTTTATAGCTGCTATGGCGGCATTATCTCTTGGGCCTGGAATTTTATGCACAATACTTCCGTATAGTTGAATCTGAGCCACTTTGTTTTTTGGCGAATTTTCCGGAACAAATATATGTGATTTTATTTTTGAACAAGCACTATAAGCGGATATTGATGCCCCTGCATTCCCAGATGAATCTTCTACAATTTCATTTATCCCAAATTCAGTAAGTGCAGAAATCATCATAGCTGAACCTCGATCTTTGAAAGAACCTGTAGGATTCATATATTCAAGTTTTGCATATATGTTATTTATCCCTAAATCATATGAAAGAGTATTTAATCTTACAATTGGAGTGTTTCCCTGTCCCAGATCAGTTAAATTTGAAATATTCGACAATGGAATAAGTGTTTCTTGTGGTGATTTGGTATTTATATTTGTGTAAACTATCTCGAATACTCCGTCACAATTTGGTTCCGGGCATGTCGGAATATGAGGATTTGGTTTAATAGATTTATTGCAATTTAAACAAACAAATATGTATTTCATGACAAAATAAAAAATAATGAAATTTAAGTATAAATCATCGGAAGAAAGTTCAATAGCTTACTATGGCTGGGTTATTGTGTTATACGGTAATTTCGTCATTGCATTGGCTAGTCTCACAGGTATGCATGGTACAGGTTTTTTCCTCAAAGCCTTTGAATCTAAATATAATTGGAGCAGAACTTTAATTTCTGGAGCCAGTGCATTTGCCAGGGCTGAGACAGCTTTGTTTGGACCTGTTGAAGGTTTTATACTTGATAAATTTGGAGCAAGAAAAGTAATGACTATCGGATTTGTTGTTAGTGCTTTTGGTTTTTACCTTTTATCATCTACAACAACTGTTTTATCGCTTTATATATCTTATTTTTTTATGAGTTTTGGTACTGCAATTGCAGGATGGCTTCCAATTATTACATTAATGAATTCCTGGTTTAACAAGAAAAAAACTTTTGCTATGGCTATGTCAATGAATGGAGTTCATTTTGCAGGATGGGCTGCTGCTATTTTAGCATTTTCAATTCAAAATTATGGTATAAGACAGACAACTTTTGTGATTTCATTAATATTTTTATGTTTTTCACCATTGTCATATTTGATAATAAGAGACAAAACAATTAAGAGTTCAGAAACCAAAATAACAAGTGACAAATCTGAAAGAAAAAGATTTTCTTTAAAAATTAATTTAAGTCCAAAAATTAAATATGGTTTAACTCATAGACCGTTTTGGATTATTGCATTGGCTCATATGTTTTCTACTGCTTCCGTAGTCACTCTAGGGGTACATTTACCTGCTCATATTACTGATATAGGATATTCCACATTGCAGGCAGGATATATAGTAATGGTTTATTCAACTGTTGCTTTAGTTGCGCAGGTTATTGGAGGGTATTTGGGAGACAGATTAGTTAAAAAATATGTTTTGACTATTTTTCTAATGATCCAAGGTATTAGTTTGTTTATACTTTCATTTGTTAGGAATATTGTGGGCATACTTGTTTTTGCAATATTTTACGGTATTGCATTTGGAGGCAGAAATCCACTATTTACTTCTATCAGAGGAGATTATTTTGACAGATCAGTTTTTGCTACTTTTTTTGGATTCTCTGGATTGGTAATTAATATTGGAACTGTTTCAAGCCCGGTTTTAACAGGTTATCTGTTTGATACAAGAGGGGATTATTCAATAGCATTTTTTATTTTAGGAATTATGGCTTTAATTGGAGCTGTTTTATGTTCTTCTCTTCCAAAAAAAGGTATGATTGGTAGTTAATTTGTTATGTTATATTTATGAGTTTTAAAATACATTACGACCAAAATAAAGAAAGTTCACCAAGATATTATGGGTGGATTTTAGCGTTATTTGGAAATTTAATAATTGGACTAATGACAATTTCTAATTTTCAGGGAACAGGTTTTTTTCTTAAAGCATTTGAGCGACAAAAAGGGTGGGGAAGAGCTGCTATTTCTGGAGCCAGTTCATTTGCTAGAGCTGAATCAGCGTTACTTGGCCCAATAGAAGGTTATCTATTGGACAGATTTGGGGTCAGGAGAATTATGGTTATTGGCAATGTTGTTACATTTGTTGGTTTTCTTTTCATAGCATTTACCGAACATATGTATGAGTTATATCTAGGATATTTTTTTATAAGTTTTGGTTCAGCTTTGGCTGGATGGCTACCTACTATGACACTGATGAATTCGTGGTTTGACAAAAAAAAGACATTTGCAATGGCCTTTTCAATAACCGGAACACATATTGCCGGATGGGTTGCGCCTTTCTTAGCTTATTCTTTATTAACATATGGTATAAGAAATACTGCTTTAGTCATTGCTGTCGTAACACTTATGTTTTCCCCTCTTTCTTACCTGATAGTGAGAGATAGAAGTAATTTTGATGAAACTAATAAAATTAAATCTCCAGAAGAAAAAAAATCAAAGAGAAGATTTTTATTGAGATTGAATTTAAATCCTGAAATTAAATATCAGTTGAAACATAAACCTTTTTGGATAATAGCGCTTACACATATGTGCTCTACAACATCCATAGTAACTTTAGCAGTACATTTGCCAGCCTACATTACTGATCTTGGATTTACTATAATACAATCTGGATATATTGTTTCTATCTTTTCTACCGTTGCAATATTCAGCCAATATATAGCAGGATATGTAGGGGACAAATATGGTAAGAAATATGTTCTGTTAATATTTTTAGCTTTCCAGGTAATTGCCCTGACTTTTTTAGCATTGTCAGATTCATGGTCTGCACTGATTATTTTTGCGATATTTTGGGGGATTGGTTATGGAGGAAGAACTCCATTAATAACAGCTATTAGAGGAGATTATTTTGACAGATCAGTTTTTGCCACACTATTTGGATTGTCAGGAATGGTAATAAATGTAGGAACAACTTCTGGCCCAATCATTGCAGGACTGATTTATGATGTTTATGGTTCATATACTACTGCTTTATGGGGGTTAACTATTATTGCATTTTGTGGATGTTTATTATTATTAACCTTACCTCCGGTTCCTAAGCGTATTAAATCTTAGGTTATTATTAACTATGCATTTTATTAAAAATATTTTATTTATAAATTTCGCTATCTTGTTATTATGTATAGGTTGTTCTAAGTTGAAAATGGATTCAACGGAAGTAAGCAATTCAAATGTTGTTATGCCTATAAATGAATACTCTCTTGGTTTTAATAGAATGGTTTTTAGCATTATTAATAATGAAGGATCTGAGTCTGAAAAACCTTTGAGCGTATCTGTTGAAAATATAAAAACAAATAAATTATATGCTATTGATCCTGTTTTTTATAAATGGCCTAATAAAAATGGAGGATTTTATGTTTTAAATACTATATTTGATAATGAAGGAAGTTATTTTATAAATATCAATGATTTAACTGATTCGGATTTTATATATAAAAAGAAAATAAATATTACCGATAATGAATTAACACCAAAAGTAGATGAACTTATACCTGTGTTGAATAATAAAATTATTACAGACACACGGGATATTAGTGAAATAACCAGTGATTCTGAACCTGATCATGATTTTTATCAGTATAAATTATCAGAAGCTTTGAATAATGATAAGTTAATTATAGTTTTCTTTCTTTCTCCTAACTTTTGTAAGACAGCTACATGTTTTCCTCAGCTTGAAGTATTGAAGGAATTAAAATCAAAATATCATGATAAAATTATATTTATACATGTAGAAGTTTATGAAAATCCGCATCTTATAAAAGGAAATTTAAATAATGCAAAAATTTCTTCTGTATTGAATGAATGGAATATAAAATCAGAACCATATACTTTTTTAATAGATAAAAATAATTATTTATTCCGTAAATTTCAGGGCTATGTTTCTTTTGAAGAAATTGAAAATCATATTGTTAACTTGATAAATGAATAATAAAACTTTTTTACTCATTATATTTATATTCTTCATGACCTTTAATTCGTTTGAATTATTTGGTGACTCGGATAATGAGAATACAATTTCATTAAATGGGGAAAATTATATTGTTAAAATAAACTTTGATTTATATCCGATTGAATTAGGGGAGCAATTTATAGATATTGAAATAGATTATATAGAAAATACTAAATTCAAGTTTAATGGTAGTGTTGAAATGTTTTTTAATACTCCTGATAAAAGCAAAAGATATAAATTTGTAGCTTTGAAATTACCTGATACAAAATCTTTATATAAAGCAACTCATACATTTAAAGAGCCTGGTGATTGGATGATTGAAATTAATATTAATGATAAAAAAATATCCGAAGATTTTATTTTCTATGTCAATGTAAACAATCCTTCAATTAGTGCTTTCAAATATGGATATTTATTAATGTTATTTGTTGTAATATTTTTTGTTGTCGGATTTATGAAATTATATTTAGAGGCAAAAAACAAAAAATAATTATTTATATAATTGCCCATGAAGTATTCCGTCTATATCAGATATTTTAGTTATATTATTTTCCCCATTTATTTTTTGTGATTCAATAGACAACAACTCGCCTGATAACATGTGTTGTTTTAAGTGATTAAGAGTAATTATATCTAATTTATAATTTGAAAGTTGAAAATGAAGTAATTCATTTTCAACTTTCAATATTAGAATTTCTTGATCATAATCTAATTCTGTGACATACCCTGTAAATTTATTGTTTATATCAACATTAATAGAGCATCCTATTAAATAAAAACATAGTAATATTTTCAATACAATTATTTTCATATTTTTTAAAAAATAATTAAAAAGTGACTTTGATAGTCGTTGACTAACTTGTCTACATAAAATAGTCTAATAAACTATAATTTATATTTCTATTAAATAATGTGAAAATTTTATATAAACATATACCGATTACATTAATAATAATTATATCTTTTTTAAGCTTTGGAATTAATATTTTAAGTACTCATGCTGATTCATCTAATAAAGAAGTTATATTTGTTGTTGATCCTAATACTGAAAATCAATTTTACTCTGATTTTATTTATTCAGTAATTGGAACATTAAAAGAATTACGTGAAGAATCTCAATATAAGTTTTTCTCATTAAATTCACCTCATAAATTTACCACATTTTATTCCAATGCTGTGGATTCTGATGCACAAATTGAAAATTTATTTAAATGGATGAAAAGTGATGAAAATATGGATTCTGTTTCCGTTCTTGGAGCTATTACTGAAATAGTTAATGAGATGAACTTAACTAATGCAGCTGAAGGATCTGTAATTAATTTTATTATTCATGATAATTTGGAAATTTCATCTGAAGAATCAAAAATAATTGAAACATTACTCGAAACTATAGTTTCTAAAAAATGGATTTTAAATTTTGTTTATAAATTTGATATGGACAAACCACAAATAGCTAAATATAAAAGTTGGGCTGAGTGGACAACCGGAAATATTTATCCAATGGTTACCCCAGATACAATTGAACTTATAACAGAAAATACTATAAAACAGCATGCGGAAAGAGTTTTAACGAATGACTATAAAGGTATTGTCGAAGCAAATAGTGTTTTTCAACAGGAAATATTTGTATCACCAGGAACAAGTGAATTAGAAATAGTTATGTTTAGATCAAAAACTGAAGGTAATGTAGCAATAATCACTCCAGGAGGAATAAATAGAACAATTGGTAATTACGGACCAACAGATTTATTGGAAACTCCATTTGTTTCAATATGGAAATTTACAGATCCTTCTCCAGGGAAATGGTTGTTTAAAATTTCAGATTATAATTCGGGATTGTTATCGATTCTGCACAGGAATAAAATTGATTATAATATTCAGTTAATTGAGACAGGACCGTTTCCCACTAAAAATTCAGTGCAACTTGTGGCTAATATGTTTAAAGATTCAGGTATTTTAATTTCTAAAGATGCATATGTTGAATTGATATTTGATAACAAAATAAGTTATGAAATGAATGATAATGGATTAAATGGGGACGCTTATGCAGATGATGGTTATTATTCTATGATTATTCCAGATATTGATGAACCTGGAGAATATGATGTGGAGATTAAATTCTCTTGGCCAAATTATGGTACAAGTATTTCTGATTTTACAACATTAAATTTTGAATTTTTTCCTTACATTATTACTGATCCGGTAAATATAGAAGATATTAATTTAAATGAAAACACATCTATAGCAATAATTGAATCATATTTAGATTATGAAAAATATTTTATTAATGCAGAAGATATAAATTGGTCTGTAAGCTCGGATGCAATTGATTTTGATATTAAAATTAATCCTATAGATTCTATACAAGATGGTAGAGCAAGTAAATTTGAAGCAATCCTAAGTACTGCAGAATATGGAAAGGCTACTATTAGCTTCAGGTTGAATTCTATGTACAAGAATAAACAATATGTGATGTATTCAAATTCATTTGTTATTTCCACTATTCCTGAACCAATCATAGAAAAAGTTGTGGTAAAAGAAGTACCTGTAAATGTAATTCAAAATAAAATTGAAGAACAGTCTAATTTAGTATTAGTGTTATCTGCGATTGTGGGAATTGTAATTATCTTAATCTTAATAAGTGGAATAATATTAATGATAAATTATTCTCGCAGAGTAAGTATCAGAGGTTATATATATGATGATAAAAATAATCTTATTATTGATATAAAATTAATATCCAGATCTTTTCAAAATAAAATATTGAGTAGAAATAAAATTAAAGGCGAAGAGTTTAATAACGAATTATTTAATGGTTTGGTTTTCGAATATATGCAAGATTATATGATTATTCAGAATCATACAGGGAAATCTTTAAGAATTAATAATCAGCCACTTTTAGATCAAAAAGAAATATTTAACAAAGCCTGGCTAGGTATTTCAGGCAAATTATTACTATATAGTGATGGTGAATTGTAATTAATTATTGTGTTTTTGTATAGTAATAGTTTGAATTACATCTCCGTCTTGAGTTGCTGAACCTGGATCTCTTGTAGATATATTGTCAAGAATATCAAAACCTTCAATTATTTTTCCGAAAACTGAATGACAAGAATCATATTTGCAATCTTTTTCTGTTCCATCAGAGTTGTATCCGTCTAGTTGTTGAGTTGGTACATAAGTGATGAAAAATTGACTTCCATTAGTTCCTTTACCATTTTGTATTCCTGCATTAGCCATAGATACAATACCTTTTGCGTCATGACTTAAATCAGGATGAAATTCGTTTTCAAACTGATAACCAGGGCCACCCATTCCAGTCCCTGTTGGATCCCCGGTTTGTGCCATAAAGCCGGGTATTACTCTATGAAATGTTACGCCATCATAAAATCCATTATTAGCAAGAAATACAAAATTATTAACTGTAGTAGGTGCTTTGTTGCTATATAATTCTAAAATTATTATTCCACCTTTCTCTAACTCGATTTTAGCATAATATAATTCTTTATCAGAATCTATAAACATTGGTGGGGGTGCGTCGTATGATTGTGCTTTTTTCACTTGAACTCCTCTTGTATCTGTTTTTCCATATCCTTCTGAAGACAATGTGCTTCCAGGATTTAGTAAGTCTACTTTACCAGTGGCTCCTCTTTGTCCGTAGCTTTCAGTATCTTTAGTAACGTTACAAGCTATTATCATAAAAGAAAGAAGAGATAATATTAATAAAAACATTAAATTATTTATGTTTTTAATTTTATTAATAAAAATCATATCTTTAAGCCTTTGTATTTTTTGTGTTTAGCAAATAATTATACTATATTAATTTAATAATTATAAAGATTTTTTGAAATTTTCAAAATTAGTATCGATCCATGTTATATTGTTTTGTATTCTTTCTAATGTTTGTTCTACAGACATAGAAGCAGCTGACAATGGGTTTTCTTTATAAAAATTGTTTACTTCTTGGTATAAATTGTTAGTTTGAAATCTGGAGGGTAGTGTTACTATGGAATTTAATTGAAATCCATCACCGCAAAGTTCAATAATTTTATTCCAATTTTCTTTTAGAAAATTCCATGATAATTCGTGACCTATTTTATTGTTTGCAATTCCAAGCATGAGAGATGCAATATCATGTTTTCTGATATTGTTTGTTAACACTTGGCTTAGTAAAAATGAGATTTTTGCATAATTGTTGAATTGAGTTAAGCTTCCTAAATAAAGTGATTTTTCTTCCTGAGAATCAGATTCAAGATATAGTTTCCATATTTTGTCAAAATCTTCACTTTTACCCTCGTAAGCTCTTGCTAAGAAAAGAGGTCTTTTAAGGTTGGGATGAATTTTTTCTTTGTTTTTAGAATTGTAATTATTAAAAATATTTTTTGCTTTTGTTGTTATATCTTTATTTTGAAAATAGCTTAAATTTTCTAATAATGTTGCTTTCATTAATTGCTCAGTTTCTGATGTAGTATTATCAAAATTCCAATCTATTTCTATATTAATATGATTTAACAAATTAGATATATATGAAAAATAATTTTTATATATGGAAGTTTCATAAAGTTTCAAATCGATAGATCGCAGGCTTCCACATAAATATTTCCATATGTAGGGGTTATTTTCGCTCATAAATGCGGGAAGTAAATTCAGATAGAATTCAGGAGAAATTTTGTTAGCTTTAAGTAATATATATGTATCAGATAAAAGCCCAAGTCGTTCTTCACTAGGTATTATGTTTATATTTTTCTTGAGTTCGCCTATTAGTTTATTATGGAAAGCTTTCGGATATATTGTTTTGTAAAAACCTGCAGAATTTTCATTAAAAATAGTTATATCAGAAGGTTTGTTACTGATGTTTTTTATTTTGTTAGATTTTTTTGATATTAATTTGGAATTTTCAATTTTTTCATTCTTATTTTTAGAATAATATTTTATAGGTATTATCCAATCAGATTGATTTTCAGAACTCTCATTAAATGAAAATTTTGATTGATTAACTTCATATTCGTTATTATTTTTCTGTGTTAATTCAATTAGCGGAAACCCTGTTTTCTTTGTCCAATTATCCATTAAATTTTTAACATCTATATTTGAATTCAGACTAAGCGCTTCCCACAAATCATCAGTGGTCGTATTTTTATAAGCATGTTTTTTAATGTATATTTGTATTCCTTTTTGGAAAATTGATTCTCCAAGATAATTTTCTAGCATTCTAATAAGAGAGGCGCCTTTACTATAACTTATTGCATCAAATAACTGTCCAATTTCATTAGGATTAGTAACAGCTTGTTCTATTGGATGGCTATTATCTAATGCATCCAATTCAAATGCACGATTAGTGTCATCAAGAATAAATTTTGTCCAAACATCCCATTCGGGATGAATATTGCTTATAGCTTTATCTCCCATCCATGAAGCAAAACTTTCATTCAACCATAGATCATTCCACCAACTCATTGTTACTAAATCTCCAAACCACATATGAGCCATTTCATGAGCGATTATTGCAGCTACTAGTTGTTTGGTTTGCAATGAGCTGTTGTTTGGATCTACTAATAACGCATTTTCTCGGTAACTAATACATCCCCAATTTTCCATAGCACCAGCAGCAAAATCAGGTATTGCAATATGATCTAGTTTTGGTAATGGATATTTTACCCCAAAATATGATTCGAAATAATCTAATAGTTTGACCGATATTTCAAGTGCAAAATCACTAAATATTTCTTTATTTTCAGTTGCCCATACTCTGATCAATACCCCTTCTTTAGTTTTAATTTCTTTTGATGATATTTTTCCAATAGCAAAAAATAATAGATAAGTTGACATAATTGGTGATTCGGAAAATTTTATTTCCTTTAATGATTTTGAAATAGCCATCTCATTCATTACTGGCATATTTGATATTGCATTTAGTTCTGAAGGGATAATTAATTTTAGTGAAAAAATTGCTTTATAATTAGGATGATCAACGCATGGTATAACTTTTCTTGCATCAGTAGGTTCAAATTGTGTGCTTAAGAGTGTTTCAGTTTTATTATTTGAATTATATGAACTTAAATATAATCCTTTTAAATCGTTAGATATTTTTCCTGTGTAATGAATTATTAAAGTTGCTGAAGTATTATTTAATATCTTATGACTAATTATCAGATTTGAATCAGTAGTATGAAAGTTAGTTAATTTTGATTTTTTATTTTCTGTAAGTAATTCACATTTTAAAATTTTTAATTTTACACTATCCAGAATTATTGTATCAATTTCATTTTTAGTATCAAAATTTATATAAATCAAACCATCGAAATTATGATTATTGATATCAGGCTTTATTTCAATTATATATTTTCTTGGAATTATATTGATTTTTTGCATTACTTAAATTTCTTTATTTGAATTATTAGTTAATCCCAGATTGGATCTTCTTTATTGGCAAATGCTTTTTTCCCAATATTAAAGTGATTACTATTCCTCAGTTTAATAACTTCTGAGTATACTTTCTCAATATTATCAGGATTGTGATCAGTGGGATATTCATTATAAATGATTTGTTTAGTTGCAGAAATTGCCAGAGGTGAGCTTTTTAGAATTTCACTAGCAATTTCTCTTGCTCTATTTAATATATCTTTTGCAGGTACTATTTCACTAATTAACCCTATATTTTTAGCTTCTGTACTCTTTATTAATTTACCAGTTAGCAAGAGGCTTAACGCAAGTTTTTGAGGTATAATTTTTGCAAGTTTTGCAGCACCTCCTGCTCCTGCAAATAAGCCAACTTTAGGTTCGGGAAAACCAAAAGTAGATTTATCTGAAGCTATTAATATATCGCATGAAAGTGCTAATTCTAATCCTCCCCCTAAAGCAAATCCATTTATTGCGGCAATAATAGGTTTGTAACATATGTAATTTGAAGTAATTCCTCCAAATGGTACTTTTGGATCAGAATCTGATCTGCTATGTTTCAAATCATTGCCGGCGGAAAAAGCTTTTTCACCTGACCCGGACAAAATTGCAACTTTTAAATTATCATTTGATTTAAATTGTTCAAATATATGCTTAAGTTCCATGCTGGTTTCGGGATTAATTGCATTCATTTTATCCGGACGATTTATATAAATTTCCAATAGTTGTTTATTTATTGATGTTTTAATGTTTTTATAGTTCATAATTTAATTTTATAATAGAATGTAATATCTTTATATCAATATATATAATTTTATGAAAATAGGTATAAATATTTCCGATATTAATTCATCGTTAAATGGGAATAACGATGAAATTATATTACCAGAAAAAGTAAGTAGCAGAAGTAAATTATTCGAGTTATTAGGATTTGATTTTGTTACATCTCATGAAACAAAATCAAATCCTTTTTTGCCATTGTCTGTCGCTTCAGAAGCTACTAATAAATTAGATTTATTGTCTTCTATTGCCCTTGCTTTTGTTAGAAGCCCTATGGATTTAGCATATATTGCATGGGATTTGCAAAGAATGTCTAAGGGGAGATTATACATGGGATTAGGAAGCCAGGTTAGAGGTCATGTGGTTAGAAGATTTTCTTCTGAGTGGCACCCTCCTATTAAAAGAATGAAAGAACTTGTTTCTTGCATTAATCAGATATGGAAATGTTGGCAAAATGGAAATGAGTTAAATTTTAATGGGGAATATTACAAAATTAATCTTATGACTCCTTTTTTTAATCCCGGGCCAATTAATTTCAATTTTCCAAAAATTTGCTTAGCAGCTGTTAATACTAAAATGGCTTCATTGTCAGGAGATATCAGTGATGGTGTGATATTGCATGGTTTTAGCACAAAAAAATATATTCAGAAAGTTTTATTACCAGAAATTATTATTGGTAAAAAATATAATAATTTAAAAAATGATTTTATGATTACATCTGGTGGCTTTTTAATTGTTAGTAATGATGATAAGAAAATTCAGAAAGAAATTGAACAAAAACGATCCCAGATTGCATTTTATGCTTCAACAAAAAGTTATAGAAAGGTAATGGAAATTCATAATTGGGAAGGAATAGCAGATAAACTTTACAGAATGTCTGTAGATGGTAAATGGGAACAAATGCCAAAATTGATCACTGATGATATGCTTGAAGAATTTCTTGTTGTTAGTAATGTGAGAGAATTAAAGAAAAATATTAAAAGAAAATATAATTATGCTAATTATATGTCTTTACCATTAGATCTTGTATATGAGATTGGCTTGGAAGAGACTAAAGTTTTATTAAATAATATAAAATGAAATTAATTTAAAATAATTTTTTTTATTTGATTGATAGTATTAATTAAAGCCCCGTCTTTATTAATTATTATATGATCAAAAATATTTTTTTCTTTCATTTCTTTGATAGCAATATCAGATCTTTTTGTAATGTCTTCTATAGAATCTGTTTTTCTTGATTTTAATCTGTTTAGTAGTGTTTTAACATCAGGTGGCATAATGAAAATTGTCACTGCATTTTTAAATTTTTGCTTTAATTTTTTTATCCCCTGTATATCTGTTTTTATAATTATTTTGTTTGGGTTTTTTAAATTATTTTCAATTTGATCTTTAGGAACTCCGTAATAATTTCCGTAAACTTCTGACCATTCAATTAATTTATTGTTTGTAATTAAATTTTCAAATTCTTTTTTACTTACAAAAATATAGTCTTTATTATGAATTTCATTTTCTCTGATTTTTCTTGTTGTGATAGTTACAATATTTTTTATATGTGGATTAGATTCATTTAAAGTTTTTATTACAGAATCTTTTCCAACACCAGAAGGTCCTGATATAAGGAATATTGTATTTTTTTTATTCATATAAATATAATATTAAAAATTATCAATTTGATCCCAAAAATCAGGATAAGATATATTGGCAGCTTCAGCGTTGGTGATTGTGGTTTGATCTTCTGCTAGTAAACCTGAAATTCCAAGCATCATTGCAATTCTATGGTCGCCATGGCTATTTACTTCAGATCCATTTAATTTTGGGCTGTTTTTGATTATCATTCCGTCTTTAGTTTCTGAGATGTTTGCACCTAATTTAAATAATTCTTGAACTGTAGCTTTTATTCTGTCAGATTCTTTTACCCTTAGTTCTTGAGCATCTTTAATAATAGTTTCTCCTGAAGCAAAGCATGCTGCTAGTGAAAGTATTGGAATTTCATCAATGATTTTAGGAATTATACTTCCTTCAATAGTGATACCTTTAAGGTTGCTAGATTTAATAATTAAATCTCCTCTTGGTTCACCTAATTCAGTTTTTTGATTTGATATATTTATATTAGCCCCCATTTTAGTAAGTACTTCAAGTATTCCTGTCCTTGTGGGATTTAAGCCTATATTTGGTATCAACAATTCTGCCTTTTTATGACATGCTGCTAATATTATCCAAAATGCAGCAGAACTAATATCTCCAGGAATTACAATATTTTGTGCTTTAAGTTTTGAATTTTTTATTGATATTTCCTTATCATTAATTTCTATTTCGGCTCCCATAGCTTTCATCATTCTTTCTGTATGATCCCTGCTTTTTGAAGGTTCTGTAATTGTTGTGATCCCCTTAGCATATGCTCCGGCAATAAGTATGCATGATTTCACCTGGGCACTTGATACGGGGCTTTTATAATTTATACTATTTAAATTAGATCCTTTAATTTCAAATGGTGCCATAATTTCATCTGTTGAGGAATTATTTAAGGGAGTTATAGTAGTTCCCATTAATTTTAAAGGGTTAGCTATTCTGTTCATTGGTCTTTTACTAAGTGAATCATCTCCAATAAGCAAAGTATTAAATTTTTGACCTGCTAGTAATCCGCTTATCAATCTCATGCATGTACCACTATTACCACAATCTAATGGAGATTTTGGTTCCTTGAATCCATGTTTGCCGTTGCCAATTATTGTGAAAGTGTGAATTGGATGATTATCTTGATAATTGATAGTATGAGATATATTTGTACCCAATGATCTCAGACACCTTATTATAGATTCCTGGTCATCTCCAACGCAGAAATTTTTTACTTCAGATGTTCCTTCTGCCATTGCATTAAGTATTGCGGCTCTATGCGAAATAGATTTATCTCCTGAAATTCTAATAGTGGAATTAATATTTGGCGGTTTGGATATTGTTTTTTTCATTTATTACTTTGTTTTCTTGTATCTCCATAGATCTTTAGATTTGGATCTTTCCCGATCAATATTTTTTTGAACTAAATTTTCGGATACTAAAAATCCAGCCATTGCTTGTCCGGAAGATAATATATTTGAAGAAGGATCATTATCATTATTATTACTGCCAGTTATTCCTAATTCCCATCTCATTCGACTTTCCCATCCATTGATCAGATAATCTAATAAACTTTGATCACCTAGTGATATTTTATTATTTATTATTGATATTTCACTAAATATTTCTTTCATCCAATGTTTTGAAAGCTCAGTAGTAGAATTCAATATTTCAAATATTTCTTCTGGATCTGTTGTACTTCCCATGGTTAACTTATCAAATTCTTCATTTGCCAGGTTAGACATTTCTGCCCATGAACTTGAAGCTTCAATTTTTTTTATTAATGAAAAAGAAATTAATTTTGGTATTAAAGTTGTAGCAGCATAATAGCTATCAAATTCTTGGGGTTCTATAAAATACGGTTTCATTTCTGTGCTTTCTATAATTTGAATAAGTATTTTATAGTAAGAATCATCTATATTGTGTCCTGGCATTAATAAGCATTTTTGATCCTCAAAGATATTCTCGGATTTTGAAAATTGAATATTTATATTTGATACTAAGAATGCTGAGACATAACTAATATTATTGTTTAAATTTTCATTAGCCCATTCTATTGCTTTAGATTTTGCTGGAGAAAAATCTACAAGGAGTGATTTTTTTTCATTGTTTTTAATTAAAGTTTGAATGATTTCATTTCTATACTTGACCATACAGTCTATAAAAACAATATCATGAGATGCTAGGCTATTTAAATTTTTGTGTATTTTGGTAAAAATTTTAGATTCTTTTAATTTTGACTCGAAAGAATTATTTACTGCTAATCCGTGTATTTCAAAATCATTATTTTGTTTGATTTGTTTAGCAAATTCTAAAGAAATATCAGAGTTTATTATAAAAGATATAATAGCCATATTTTAAATATTTAGAATGTTATAAATATTAGTGAGCGCCGCCGCAACCACAACCGTTACTAGCACCGACGTCACCACCACTACTACCACAGCCACCGCCTCCGCAGCCACAGCCACCACCACCGACGTCACCATCACCACCGACGTCACCACCACCGCAGCCACCGCCACCTCCGCCACCGCAGGCACAGCCACCACCTCCGTCAGCACCACCGCCACCACCGCAGCCACCGCCACCGCCATCGCCGCCAGCACCACAGCCACCGCCACCGCTGCCACCACAGGCACAGCCACCTGTATTATTGGGATTACTGATAACAAAACCACTTCTCATGATTGAGTCAATATAGTCTATTTCTGAACCTTGTAAGACATCTATGCTATTTTCATCAACAAGAACTTTTATTTTTTCAAATTCGAAAACTTGATCATTTTCAGCCGGTGTTTCTTCCACTGCAAACATATACTGTATACTTCCTCCAGGGGAAGGCATTGCAAGAACTCTTAACATAGCAGTTTCTGACTGCTCTTTTGAAAGTATATCTTGAACTTTTGTAATTGCTTTAGGAGTTAAGGTAATTATTGATTCAGTTGTCATAATAATAATCTTTTATTTATTTATTTATTTAATATTCATATAATACAAGAAATATTATTTTATGTCTTTATTTTAAGAATATTAAAAGAAAATTAATTTGCAAAAAATATTAATATACGATTTGCAATAATTTCCAATATTTGTAGACCTACGATTGCGATCATAGGTGAAAAGTCAAACATACCAAAAGGTTTAACATATTGTCGTATTTTACCTAATAATGGTTCAGTTATTTGATACGTTATTCTTGAAATAAGGTTATAAGGACTAATGTTAATCCATGACAATATAATCCTTAAAATTAAGGCGAAAAAAAATATTTTTGTAAAAATATTAATGATGCTGCTAATTAATATATAAATATTCATTAAGATTTACCTAATTGTAAGCCTCTTTCATAAGCAGCTTTAATAGCTTCAATAATATTTGCTTTGAAATTGGCTTTGATAAGAACTTTTAGTGCAGCTTCTGTAGTACCTCCAGGTGATGTTACATTTTTTCTTAATATTTGAGGAGATTCTTCAGAGAAATTTAACAAATTTATACTTCCATCAATCATTTGAATAGTTAAATTTTCTGATAAATTATCAGGTAACCCTATATTTTTACCTGCTTCAATTAAAGATTCTACAAATAAGAATAAGTAAGCTGGCCCACTTGCAGATAATGCTGTAGCCATATCTATTAATTCTTCTTTTTTCACATAAAATTCATTTCCTATAGATGCAAGGATAGATTTGATTTGTTTTATATGAATTGGATCAGTTTTTTCTGTATGTGTCCACACAGATACACTTTTTTTAATTTGAGCAGGAGTATTAGGCATAATTCTTATTATAGAATTATGATTAAATAATTTTTGAAGAGTTTGAATTTGTGTACCAGCAAGAATGGAGACAATTGTTTGATTATTTTCAAATTGATCTTTTAATTCATTTGATAATATGTTGATATCCTGAGGTTTTATGCAAATAAAAATTATGTCTGCGTTTTTTATAGCATCTAAATTATTTTTGTATTTATTAATCTTATATTTTTTATTCATATAAGCAGTTTTATTATCGTCTCTGTCTGTGCAATTTATTGAATTTGGTGAAAGTGTGTGGGATTCAGTTATACCACTTATTAAAGCTTCGGCCATTTTACCTGAACCAATAAATGAAATTTTCATTATTGATCCTTTGTATTATATTGAAATTTGGGAAGAGATTTGTGCTCCGCAACATATATTGCTAATTTAATTGATTCTTTGAAACTAGTGTGATCTGCAATCCCTTTATATGCTATGTCAAAAGCAGTTCCATGATCGACTGATGCTCTTATAAAAGGTAACCCTAAGTTTAAACTTACACTATGCTCCCAATTATGTACTTTTATTGGTATATGCCCCTGGTCATGATATTGTGCTAATACAACATCGTATTTACCGTTGATTGCCTGATTAAATATTGTGTCAGCTGGGATAGGTCCTGTTGCATCTATACCTTCTAATTGTGCTTTGGAAACAGCAGGAAGTATATGTTCTTTTTCTTCTGTTCCGAATAAACCTCCATCAGATCCATGAGGGTTTAATGCAGACACTCCTATTTTTGGTTTTGTGAATCCTAATTTTTTAAAACTAGTATGAATTAATTCTATTTTTGTATACACATTTTTAAAAGTTACATAATCGCAAGCTTCTTTTAATGATTTATGGGTGGTTAAGTGTACAACACGTAAACCAGGTGTCATTAGCATTGTAGCAACATTTTCGGATTTTGTTTGTTGTTGAAATAGTTCCATATGGCCTATAGCCTTACTCCCAGCCAAACCACATGATTCTTTATTTATAGGGCATGAAACAACTGCATCTACTTTTTTACTTTCAGCAAGTCTACCAGAATGCAGAATCCATTTCATTGATGCGCCTCCTGCGGTAGCAGATATAACACCCGGTGAAATTTTACTAAAATCTAAGTTTGAATCATCCATTACAGGGATAATATCTGAATTTAATTCAGATATTCTTGAGAGTGAATCAATTTTTAGGAATTTTAAATGTGATTTAATTAAGTTATCTATATGTTCTAATGCATCAAAATTACCTAAAATCAACGGATGGAAATCATATTCATATATTATTTCACTTAATGATTTGCATATGATTTCAGGTCCTATTCCGCAAGGATCTCCCATACTTATAGCAATTATAGGTTTGTTTCTTACATGCATTACAGTATTTAAAATTATAATTTATAAATCTAAATTATTAACTACATTTTGAATACCCACATTCATGGCAATTTAAGCAACCTTCTTCGAAAATCAAATTTGATCCATGGCATTCTGGGCAAGGCATCCCAATTTTGGGTTGTTTATGGGTTGTATTTTTGCTTTCAAAATTATCATTGATAGCATTTCCATTGTTTTGATCCGATGTTTTATTGTTACTATCTGATTGCGTTATATCTATGCCTATTTTTTCTATAGAATTTTCAGAGGTATGTTTAGATAATACCTGAGCAACGGCATCAGGCGCAGATAAAATTAGTTTTCCTTTATCCCATACAGGTAAATCTGATATTCCTCTTAATTCATTCACTATTTCCTTAGATTTAATTCCTGATCTTAAAGCAAGTGAAATTAATCTCGAAACGGCTTCTAAGTTTGCAGAATCACTTGATCCTGCTTTACCTAGATTTGTAAAAACTTCGAAAGGATCAGATTGTTGATCGAAATTAACAGTTACATACATATTTCCATGCCCAGTTCTGATTTTTTCAGTTATACCTGGCACTGTTGATGGTCTATTTCTAGGTTGAGGGATATTTGTTTCAAGAATTTTTTCAACATTGTCAATATTGTTGGTTGTTGTTTTATTATTTGTTGAAACTAATACTTCTTTCTCTCTGCTACCTGATCTGTAAACTGTTATCCCCTTGCAACCAAGTTCCCATGCTAATGTATAAGCTTCCTCAATATTTTCTTTAGTGGCTTCATTTGGTAAATTTATTGTTTTGGATATTCCGCTGTCAATATATTTTTGAAATACAGCCTGGGTTTTAACATGCCAGCTTGGTGATATCATTGGGCTTTCAACAAAAATTTTGCTTTGCTCCTCAGACATCAAAGATCTTATGTCTCCTCCGCCATCAAGGTATTTATTTAAATTAACATCTTGATTTTTTTCATCAATAATGTTGTCGTCTAGTTGCTTTTTCAAGTCTTCGTTTATATAGAATAATTCTACTCCTTCTAAAGCGGCTGACATATTATGTTTTTTATATGCAATTCCGAATAGTGGCTCTATTCCACTGGAACAATTTGAGATCATACTTATTGTACCGGTAGGTGCGATGCTCAATCTCCATGCATTTCGCATAGTTTCCCATTTTCCTCCATTATTAATATTTAATGTACTTTTATCAAATGCAGGAAAATCTCCTTTGAGTTTCCCTAAGTGCGAACTATATCTATCAGCTGTATCTTGTAGTATAGCTCCAATACGGTCAGCTAAATTTATAGCTTCATCTGAATCATAAGCAATATTCATCCTTATTAATAAGTCTGCCCATCCCATTAATCCAAGGCCTATTTTTCTTGTTAATGAATTCATTTCAATTGTTTTATCTGTAGGATGATTATTTGCATCGATAACATTATCCAAAAATCTTACACATGTTCTTATTGTTTCTATAAATCTATCTTCTTGAAATTCGTTGTCATCAACGAAATTTCCTAGATTTATGCTGCCCAAATTACATGATTCTCCAGATAAAAGAGGTTGCTCTCCACAAGGATTTGTTGCATTGATTTGTCCAATTTCAGGCGTTGTATTATCTTCGTTTATTTTATCTAACCATACCATCCCAGGTTCTCCATTTAACCATGCACCATCAATCATCATTGAATAAATCTCTCTTGCTCTTACATATTCCCCATCATTTTTTGGGGATGAATAAGATTTTTTATCTAAAGGCCATGCAAGTTTAATATATTTATTGTTTTTAACAGCTTTCATGAAATTGGCGTCTGCACCTACAGAAATATTGAAGTTATGTATTTCTCCCTCTACTGTTTTGCAGGTAATAAAATCTTTAATATTAGGGTGATAAACTGACATTATTGCCATATGAGCACCGTCTCTTTTTCCTCCCTGAGTAATCATAGTTCCTACTTCAGATAATAAATTTAGCACTGCTATCGGTCCGCACGCCTTCCCATGGGTTGTTCTTATTTTGTCACCTACTGGACGTATGTCACTTAATGAGAATCCTATTCCTCCGCCAAATTTTTCTATCATTGCTTGTTCAGACGCTGCGTTCATTATCCCTTGCATACTATCTTCTATATCAAGTACATAACATGCACTTAAAGTGCCATGACCTGTTCCGGCATTCATTAGGGTAGGGCTATTTGCCATAAAATCCAAATTCCACATAAGATTGAAAAATTTATTTCCCCATGTTTTTATTTCGTCTTTAGTTGCTCCGTATTTTTCTTCTTGCTTTGCTAAATGCTCAGATATTCTGACAAACATTTCACGTGGAGATTCTATGATTTCATTATTTGACCCTTTTAATAAGTACCTTTTTTCAAGTATTTTGAGAGCGTTTTCAGTAAATAAACCGTTTTCTTTAGTCACCATAATATTATCTCCGTTATTTTAAATTACTTCTATTTTTTTCACCAGATAAAAGAGAATCGATTTCTTTTTTAAATGATTCTATGTTTTCAAATTCTCTATACACACTTGCATATCTGATATATGCTACTCGATCCAAATTCTCAAGGGCTGCCATTATTTTTTGACCAATTTTCCTGGTACTAATTTCATTTTTACCAGAAAATTCTATTTCTGATTCTATATCCAATATTATTTTATTTAAAGATCTATTAGATATTGGCCTTTTTGCACAAGCTTTATTTAAGCTGTTCCATATTTTTTCTTCATCAAATTGTTCAGTTCGTCCATCAGATTTTGTAACTATTATAGATTTTGTTTGTATGGTTTCATAAGTAGTAAACCTTTTGTTGCACTTCAGACATTCTCTTCTTCTTCTGATACCTTTTGATATTTCTCTTGAGTCTACAACTTTCGATGATGTCGAATCACAATAAAGACAAATCATATTTTTTTATTTTACTACCATATATGGGGTGTGATACATGAATTTACCACTATATCTTGATATATGTCAATAAAAAAATGCCGCTAAAAAAGCGGCATTTTTTTTATTTTTTATTTATCTTTTGAAATTACTTACGCACTTTTTGCCCTGGTATATTTTCGTAAGAATGGAGGAAGATCTAGAGGACTAAACACATCATCTTTATCTGCATCAGACCAGTCTTTGTAATTTTCTTCTGTATCAATTAAAGATCCTGGTATGTCAAACCCAGTAGCTATAATAGTCACTCGGATTTCGCTATCCATTTTTTCGTCTGTTCCCATTCCAAATATCATATTTACATTAGGATCAGTAAGTTCATTGATTTCTTTAGCAGCTATCTCAAGTTCAGATAATTTTAGATCTGAGCCACCTACAATATTAAATAAAACACCTGTTGCGCCATCTATAGTCATATCTAGTAATGGATTTGATAGTGCTTGTCTTACTGCTTCAATAGCCCGATCTTCACCAGCTCCATAACCAATTGACATCCATGCAGGGCCAGCATTTCTCATAATAGCATTTACATCAGCAAAATCTGTGTTTATTTCTCCTCTTGTAGTTACAACTTCAGCAATTGATTGTACTCCAATTCTTAAAACATCATCAGCCATTCTAAATGCATTTTCTGTCGTAATTTCTTCTTCACATATGATATTTAACCTTTCATTTGGAATAGCTAATAAAGTATCACAATGTTTTCTTAATTCATTTATTCCGTCATCAGCAACTTTTGCTCTTCTCGCACCTTCAAATCCAAAAGGTTTGGTGACTACTCCCACAACTAGTGCTCCTGATTCTTTAGCAATTTTAGCAACAATTGGAGCAGCACCTGTCCCAGTACCTCCACCCATTCCTGCAGCAATGAAAATCATATCAGCTCCCAACAAATGTTGTTGTATTTCAGTTTCTGACTCTTCAGCTGATGCAGTACCTTTTACAGGATCGCCACCTACGCCTTGCCCCTTAGTTAATTTTTCTCCTATACGGATACTTGAAGGAATATCTAATCCTAATAATGATTGAGCATCTGTGTTTAATGCAAGATAATCAACTCCGACTAGTCTTTCTTTATACATTCTTGTAATAGCATTGCACCCACCGCCACCTACGCCTACCACTTTAATTTTTGCTGCACCTATTGTTTCATTACTTATCATTGCTGATCTCCTTTAATTGTATTGTTTATTATCTGCTGGCTAATTTTTTTATATTATTATAAAAATCTTTAAGAACATTAATTAAAAACCCTAGCTGGGTATTTAGGGAATAGGAATAAGGGTCATTTTTTTGAATTTTCTTTGGTTCAAAACTAGAATCTGATGTTTCGTTTAAAATACCCCCTATTGCCCAAAGAATCATACCTAAAACAGTAGAAAACCGTGGATTTTTCAGTTCGTATGGTATGTTGTTGAATTTAATATTATTATTCAATCCAATCTTAGGACTTCCTATCCTAACATTGGATGTGATATTTCTTGCTATAAGTTCAGACAATCCATTTAAGTTACTTGTTCCACCAGTAAGGACAATTTTATATTTAGGATTATTTTCGAAATCTATTTGTTTTGTTTTTATATTTATTAATTTCACCAACTCTTCTGCTCTTTCTCTTGTTAATCGTATTAATTCAGTATGAGGGACTTTTATCGGGTCTGAAGATAATTTGCTTTTCATTTCTATTTCTTGAACAAGGTTATTTTTAATATTTGTTGTAGTTGATCCATATTTGATTTTGATATATTCAGCTTCCCTTGGATCAATTTTATAAGTGCTTGCGATATCATTTGTAAAATGAAACCCGCCGACCGGAATAACTGCAGTGTATTCAACTGTTTTATTTTTAAAAAACATTAAATCCGTTGTTCCTCCCCCTATATCTATCATTAAAACACCATCTTTTTTCTCACTTTCATTTATTACTGAATGAGAACTGGCTAAAGGTTCTAGTATAAGTCCGTCAGATTGAATATTAGCTTCATTTGCTGATTGTATTAATTTTGTAACTGCGGAAGGTGAAGCTGAAATTAAATGAGTTTTAACAGACAATTTTGTACTATGCATTCCTATTGGATTTAAAATTTCATCAGATCCGTCTACAGAATAACCTATGGGAATGGTATGTAATATAGATTTGTTATCGATACTTTTCTCATCCTGATTTAAAGGATTTTTGATAATATCTTCTCTTGTAATTACTCCAGATTTAGCAATAGAATTCAATTTATCCCATCTGTCTTCAAAATTTACATGTGATCCGGTTATACCTAAAAAGGCCGATTTTATATTTAAATTGTAATATTGTTTTAAAATACTTATTGATTGATTTATTCCTTCAGATGTTTTTGCAACATCAACTACATTTCCTTTGCTTAGGCCTTTGCATGGAACAACACTATGTCCTAGTATTTCTATTGATCCAGATTTGGAATATTGTGCAACTATGGTGGCGATTTTGGTAGTTCCTATATCTATTGCAGTAACAATGTTATATTCCATTTAAGCTAATCTCTCAATAATTCTTAATTTTGCGCTTCTACTGTTAGGATTTTGTTGTTGTTCTTTATATTCTGGTTTAATTACTTTTTTATTAACTAAATCAAATTTTTTATTATTACAATGATTTGTTTTTTGATATTCCTTGAAAATATTTTTTACCAATCTGTCTTCGGAAGAATGGTAAGTTAATGTAAAAATCCTGCCATTGATTCCAATTATTTCCAGGGATGATTTTAATCCAAATTTAATATTTTCAAATTCTTGATTAACTTCAATTCTTATTGCCTGAAACACTCTTGCAATCACTTTGATTAGATTTTTATAAGGTATCTTTTTGAAAAAAGATTTGCATACTGACATAAGATTTTCACCAGTATTGATTGGTCTGTTTTTTATTATATGATCTACAAATCTTTTTGAGTTGTTATTAATAGGGAAATCAGCATTTGTTGATAAAATTTTAATAAGTTTTTCTTTTGAATATTTATTTATTATTTCATAAGCTGTTAAATTGTTCTTTTGCGTGTCAAATCTCATGTCTAATTTGCTGTTACTATTGTAACTAAACCCTCTATTTGATTTCCGGAGATGATAATTAGACAAACCAAAATCAAAAATTATATTATGGATTTCATTAATTTTTTGATCTTCGGCTATTTTAGTTATATTTGAGTAGTTATCATGAATATAATTAATTTGTTTAAAATTTCGTAGATTATTCATTGCTAATTTCAAAATTTCAAAATCAGTATCTATTCCTATGATATTTACGTCATTGGTATGTGTTATTATTTCTTGACTTATACCACCTTCGCCAATAGTACAATCAAATACTGTTGTTTTTGGTTTTTTTAAATATAAATATTCAATAATTTTTCCTGACAATACGGGAATATGAAATGAATTCAAAGTTTAGAACCAAATATAATTGATAAATATGATGAGATTTTTACAAATATACAAATCAATTTGCAAGGTAAATTAAGTTCATTTTTTTATATAATAAATATATTAATAAGGAGAGTGATGAAATATATTGTAGTAACAATTAGCGATAGTTCTTATTTGGATTCCAAAAAAGATTTAAGTGGCCCGGAAATTATCAAATTCATGGGGAAAGAACATGTTTTGCTTGGACATGAAATTGTATCTGATGATGTTGATAAAATCATTTCAATACTTGATAAATGGCTTGAAGTTGAAGATTTGAATTTAATTTTGACAACTGGAGGCACTGGGATAGGGCCAAGAGATGTCACTCCTGAGGCAACAAAGAAAATTATTGATTATGAAATCCCAGGTATTTCAGAATTAATGAGAGTCAAAAATTATTTGAATTCTGATCATGTTTCTTTGAGTAGAGCTATAGCAGGAGTTAAATTTAAAAAGTTAATTGTCAATTTACCTGGAAGTGTTAAAGCGGTTAAAGAAAATTTACAGGTAGTTTATCCTCTTTTAAAGCATGCAATTGAACTTATTAATGGTAATACAAAACATTAAAAACAGAGATTAGAATGAATATTCATACACTATCATTATTTCCTGAATTAATTAAAAATGCTTTAACTCAAGGAGTAATAAAAAAAGCTATCCAAAATAAACTTTTAAGTTTAAATTATTATGATTTAAGAGATTTTGGCATAGGTAAATATAAGCAAGTTGATGATACGATTTATGGCGGGGGTGCAGGTATGGTGCTTAAACCAGAACCAATTTTCCAAGGAGTAAATAAAATTAAATCTGATAATTCACTAGATAATTGCCCTGTAATTTTAATGAGTCCTCAAGGGAAAATTTTAAATCAAGAGAAGGCGAAAAAATTAAGTAAATATAAAGATATTATTGTAATTGCAGGAAGATACGAAGGTGTTGATGAGAGGATTGTGAGTAATTTAGTTTCAGATGAAATTAGTATTGGTGATTATATATTATCTGGAGGTGAATTACCTACTGCTATATTAATCGAAGTTGTGGCAAGGATGATTCCGAGTGTTATAGGTAATA
>Ga0310124_10000575_pt1 | contig 25465 bp, 17 predicted proteins | sample CB11b_AW_Bot5_MG_FD_203507 | JGI IMG/M metagenome (GOLD analysis project Ga0310124, IMG submission 203507) | Marine microbial communities from Western Arctic Ocean, Canada - CB11b_AW_Bot5 | ecosystem: Environmental > Aquatic > Marine > Oceanic | place: Canada: Western Arctic Ocean | collected...
CGAGATTATCTGCCCATCGATGACCTACTGGGCGAGTTGCACCTAGGCCCTGTCCCTGGGGGCTACCGTCAATTTTGCCGACATATTACCCGACACGCTCTGCATCGATCCGGCCGACATAGCGCATCGAATCGGCCCGCGGACCAAGGTGATCGTGGTGGTTCACTATGCCGGGCATCCCTGCGAGATGGATCCGATCATGGAGATCGCGAGGGAGCATGGTGTAAAAGTGCTTGAAGATGTCTCCCACGCGCATGGCTCGCAGTACAAAGGCAGCAAGGTGGGGACATTCGGCGACATCGCGGCGATGAGTATGATGGCGGGAAAGAGTTTTGCGGTCGGGGAAGGCGGCATGCTGATTACCGACGATCCAACGTACTACGAGCGCTGCATTGCCTACGGTCACTACGAGCGCACGGGGAGTCGCGCGGAGCCGGGTGATATTTCGTTAGAGGAGTTGACTCCCTTCCGCGGCGTCCCCCTGGGCGGTTACAAGCACCGACTGAACCAAACCTGCGCGGCGATGGGGCGGGTTCAGTTGCGGCACTACGACGATCGCATGGCGGAAATCCAGCAGGCCATGAACCGGTTTTGGGACTTGCTGGAAGGTGTTCCGGGAATTCGCGCGCACCGGACTTCGCGGAATTCGGATTCCACGATGGGCGGTTGGTACCTGGCAAAAGGGCTCTATCGCGGGGAGAAACTTGACGGCATCTCCTGCGAGAAATTCTGTAAGGCGGTTGCCGCCGAGGGCGTTTCCGACTGTTTGCCGGGCGCCAACTTTCCGTTGCATACGCACCCAATGTTTCATAGTGCGGACCTGTTCCGCATGGGAAAGCCCACGGCGATTGCCTTCGGTCAGCGGGACGTTCGCCAGGGGGTGGGCACGCTACCGGTGTCGGAGCGAGTCCAGGAAACAGTATTCAATATTCCGTGGTTCAAGAAAGATCTGCCGGAGCACATCGACTGCTACGCGGCGGCATTTCGGAAGGTCGCGGGAAACGCGAAGCAGATTCTGTAGGTTCTACACGAGCACTGACACGATACTATGCTATCTCCGGATTGTATGCGTTTTTCACTAGTCGCCCTGCTGTAAGTCACGGGGAGCTTCGCGGCAACTGCGCCGACGGAGATCACTATGAAATACATTGACCGGGATGGCCGCTTTTTCGTCTCCGCCCTCGAATTGGAGATCCACGCGGAAATCGTGGTGAAGCCGCTTCCCGGCTGGAGCGAACTGGTTGCCTGCAGAGCGGAGCGATGCATCCTGGTGGACCGTCAGGAGTTGGGCGGAGACAAGGTGTGGATCTCTCTTGACCAAATTGCCGAAGGATTCGGCGCGAGGTGGTCGGCGGATGAATCCCGGAATGTCGCCCGGCTTGAATTTGACGGGGGCATCGTTGGTGATTCTGCATCGCCGGACGAGGTCCCCGTCGGCGTCCTGGCGCCAAGCATGCGCTTTCCCCTCCTCGGTGGCGGCGCGATGTCGTTGGATGAGTTTCGGGGCAAGCGCGTGCTGATGAATCGCTGGGCGAGGGAAAGTCGTCCGAGGCCATCGAACAGCGCCGTATTGCCGCGACGCACCGCCCGGGTCGAGTTGTGAAACCACCAGCGAAATATGCGGCGCCTGAAACAGCATTGTTCCCGAAAACCGGTAGGTCAACGAGGCCGTCGCCGACCTGCCCGCGTCGCCGTGTACCCGAACTGCGCGGTCCGTTCCCCAGCGTATCTCCTTGAACCCCTCGATTTGGGCGTCTTCGATGAAGCGCGAATCACCGAAGCCATCAGTGTACACAAATCGATCTGTTTCCGCGCCGGCTTGGGGCGACAATTCGAGGACTCACCCGGCGCTGAGGTCGGCGGCGGGCAATGGCCGGAGGCGCCGTGCCACGATCGCAGATTGTTCAACCGGATATCAGCGCGGTGACGATGCCGGCGGTGACGCACCATAGGACGACGACGATTGCGGACATTTTCCGCCAGGCAAGTAGCGCGAAACCAACGACGGCAATGACAATGTCCAAGGGCCCGCGCACGGCGCTAATCCAGACCGGATCGTAGAGTGCTGCCGCCAGGAGTCCCACCACCGCGGCGTTGATTCCGGCAATTGCACGCGCTGCGGCGGGTCGAGTTGAGAAGGCTTGCCAAAAGGGCAGGACCCCCACCATGAGCAGGAATCCCGGCAGAAAAATTGCCAAGAGTGCGACAAACGCTCCTGCAGCTCCACCGTGGTTCCCCGGGAGAATTGCGCCGAGGTATGCTGCGAAGGAGAACATCGGCCCCGGCACCGCCTGCGCAGCCCCATAGCCCGCCAGAAATTCGTCGGATGGAATCCACCCCGGATTCACGACGGACTCCTCTAGCAAGGGCAGGACCACGTGACCGCCTCCGAATACAAGGGCCCCCGCGCGATAGAAGGCATCCGCGGCGGCAAGAAGGCCGTCCGTCCCGTGCGCAAGAACCGGCAACCCAACCAGCAGCGCCGCGAACAGCGCCAACAGGATACAGCCCTGCGCGGGTCCATGCCGCGTGGGTAAGCTGCCGTCCGAAGCTGGCGGCATGCTGCGGCACACCGCAAGGCCCGCGAGAGCGCCCAACGCGACGACGAGAAGTTGCACCCACGCCTGGCCCGCCACGAAGATGGCCACCGCGGCGAGCGCAGCGATTGTCATTCTTGGAACATCGGGACACAGCCGGCGTGCCATCCCCAGTACCCCATGAGCCACAACCGACAATGCGACAAGCTTGAGTCCGTGAATCGCGGCTTCACCGATCGTGCCGGAGAGATGAGGCAGCAGCGCGGCAAAAACGAACAGAAGCAATGCGGACGGTAGCGTAAATGCGATGAACGCGGCGATGGCCCCTGCCCAGCCTGCCCGCAAGAGGCCGAGAGTGAACCCAAGCTGACGGCGTGCCGGCCCGGGCAGGAACTGGGAGATGGCGATGAGTTGAGCGTACTGACTCTCATTGATCCAGGCCCGCCGCTCGATCAATTCTCTTCGGAAGTAGCCCAGGTGTGCGATGGGACCGCCGAAGGAGGTCAGGCCCAGTTTCAAAAAGACCAGGAAGACTTCGCGCATGTCAGTCTGATGCTACCCACATCCGCATCGCCTGGGGGCCGCGGTTGGACCAGGCAAAGTAGGGGATGGCTGTTACCGGTTCGTCCTGGCCGTGCAGTGCGGAGATCCCTCCCAGCATGGCGTCGTGGTAATCCGGCTCGAATGCCGACGACTCGCACACCGATTCGTAAAGATGGGTCCCCGAATGTTCTCGTGCGTTTGAGTTCAGGGGCACCCGAATGTCCCACGCTTCACGGTCTGGTTGGTCCACGCTTTCGAAACAATATACCAATGGGCCCCGCATGAGGGCGACCTTGTTCTCGAACTCCTCCGCCCGGCCGTCGGCCGCCATGACCTGAACAGGCATGGCCAGATCGAGTTGCACGCGATCCTGCTTGCACCAGTTCCGCCGAATTTCGAAGTAGGACCCTGGGATTGCCTTTCCATTGGCGGGCTTGCCGTTTACCTGGAGTGACGCACCGGTGCACCAGCCCGGGATCCGCAGACGGAGGGTGAAATCCCGGGACGCCGCCGGCACGACTTCAATCGTGATCCGGCCGTTCCATGGATACGCGGTGTCGATCTCCAGTTCGATGGGTGTCCCATCCGAAAGCCGCCAGTCCAGGCGGCAGGCGTCGTACAGATGTATCCAGACGCCATCATCCGACGTGCTGAACAGGTATCCCGGCACCGACGCGATCATCCGCAATGCATTCGGACTGCAACAACTGGTTTCCGGGTGTGACCATGCCGTTCGTGACGGGAACTCGCCGTCGGTAGCGTGCGGGCAGACGTAGAAAAACTTCGATCCGTCGATCGAGACGTGCGCGAGAAATGAGTTGTACAGTACGCGTTCGAAGAAGTCGGCGTACTTTGCTTCGCCGTCCGCGGCGAGCATGCGCCAATTCCAGTAGAGGTTGCCTACGGACTCGCACAGCTCTCCGCCCCGGATGATATGATCCTGAAGAATCCGGAAAACGCCGACCCACAAATCATAGGGTTTTTCCGCGACGCGCTCCGGGCAGAAATAGTCGATGGCCAGCGCGCCGGTGATGTGCGACTTGCCCATTGTCATGTCGTTCCACATGGCTTCGAGTTTGTCACGGAATGCCGTGTCCCCGGTCTCCAGGTAATAGTCGGCTCCGCCGGCGCAGAGATAGGTCTGGCGTACCACGTGTCGGCCGAAATGCGGTTCCGTTTCCTGGTATTCGTAGTCGCCGCACCCCTGCCCGATGAGCGGGGGCTGATCCATCAGCGCCTGAAGAAAGTTTCCCGCCGTCTCAAGGTACTTTGCCTGTCCAGTCGAGCGGTAGAGTTCGATCAGCGCCATCTCGATGCAGGGGTGGTCGACCGCGCGACGCCTGCCGAACTGATCCACGATCCTGTCCGCGACCCGGCACACGCAATCAAGCAACTCGGTGCTGCCGGTGGCTCGATGATGCGCGACCGCGGCCTGGATCGCGTGACCGGGGAGAGCAAACTGATAGGAAAGGCCGAAGTTCTCGCCGTAATAGGCATCGAAAAAGCCCGGATGATTGTGCGCGGATACCATGCCTTTCACAAGTTCGTCTGTCAGCGAGTGAAGCTCGGGCGTGTCGACCGACTGCAGGGTCAAGGCACAGGCTTCGAGAAGAGTCTGAACACTTGCGCGCCAGGAATGCATCAAGTGATGTCGGTTTTTACCGGTGATATTCCGGTGCAATGCGCCGATGGCGTTGGCGATTTGTTCCGGATTCGAGGATCGGGCAAAGGTGGGAAACGGCTCGGTTTGGTCATCCCGGTTCAGCCAGCGAAGAAAACTGGGAATCCCCGCCCGGTGGTTGGCGTCGATACGCTTCCGCCAGAAGCCGTCGCGCATGGTGACGGCCCGGATGGGCACGGGGCGAAGGCGGGCGTGCGAACTTGCGCCGGTGGCAACCACGCCCGCCTCCGGCCAGGGTTCTGGAGAGAAAGGTCTCTGATTCATGAATGAGTTTGGTATTGGCACCTGTGATTGGTAAAGTGCAATTGTGTTTGAAATGTTTATCCAGGCAATTTTTTCGTCCCGCGGCACGGTGCGTTCGTATTCGTCCGGCGTACTTCGGACCCCACCGAGCAAGCTCGGCGGTGGCGCGCCGGGCAGGCGCTCGATTCTCCATGATGGCCGTCGTGGGCTCCGGGCTACGGACAGGATGCGCGTTGCCGCAGCAGTTGCCACTCTGCTTTTCGCGGGTGCCGCCGGCGCCGCCGAGTACAACGAGGCGCCCATGCTCCAGGAACGGGTTGCGGCGGGCAATCTGCCGCCGGTGGAGGAGAGGCTGCCGGAGGAGCCCGAAGTGCTGACCTGCCTGGAGCGCATCGGCGTTTATGGGGGGGAAATGCAGACCATGACGCCGGTGGCGGGGTTCATGGTTGAAGAAATGTATATGAACTGGGAGCCGCTCCTGCGCTTCGCCCCCGACGGGGTTACCATCTTGCCGAATGCCGCAGCTTCCTGGGAGCTTGCGAAGGATGCCCGATCAATCCTGATCACGCTTCGAAAAGGCATGAAGTGGTCGGACGGGTTTCCTGTCACCACGGAAGACGTGGACTTCGCGTGGCATGAGGTGATTCTGAACAAGGATATCACACCTCTGTTGTCGCCATCGTACATTGTCGGAGGTGAGCCGATGACGCTCGAAATCCTCGACGAGATTCATTTTCGGTTCTCTTTTAAGGAGCCCTACGGTTCGGTTCTTTTCGCGCTCCTCCACTCCGTTACCGAGGCCACTCTTTTGCAGCCGAAGCATTACCTGAAAAAGTTTCATATCAAGTATGTGCCCGAGGAAGAGCTCGTCGCGCTGGCGAAGAAGAAAGGGTTTGACCACTGGTTCGAGTTGTTTCGGGATGAAAATCACACGGTGCTTCGTCTGTCGGGTAGAGTCCCTCCGGATTACCCCACCATCAGCCCCTGGATGGTGCTCGACGAGCCGACGATGGGACACGTGATTCTCGAACGCAATCCGTACTACTGGAAGGTGGATACGGAAGGCAATCAGCTGCCGTACATCGATGGGATCCATTCGGAGCTAGTCGGAAACAAAGAAGCGAGAAATATGAAGAGCATCGCCGGGGAAATAGATTTCGCCTCGAATCCGCTCGAGAACGCCCCGCTGCTCCTGTCAAACCAGGAGCGAGGGAAATACTCGGTTCGAATGTGGGTGGAGAACCAGGGAACGCGCGTCACCTATTTCCTGAATCAAACCTACCCCGACGAGGAAATGAGGAATCTGTTTCGCGACCGGCGATTTCGAATCGCGCTCTCGCTGGGGATCAATCGCGAGGAAATAAACGACATCCTCTATTTTGGAAAATGCATTCCGCGCCAGGCTACGGTCAATCGGGCCTGTAGTTATTTCGAGCCGGAGTTTGAAACAAGCTACGCGGAGTTTGATCCGGATCGGGCGAACCGGATCCTGGATGAAATCGGCCTGGTGCGAAAAGGAGCCGGCGGGTGGCGGTATTTTCCGAGCGGCCGGCAGATAGTGCTTTCGCCGGTCGTGATTGAAGGCGGATTTAGACCGGAGATGACCGAGCTGGTGGCCGACTACTGGGCGGATCTCGGCATCTTGCTGAGTTGGCGGGTTGTCGATAATGAGCTGGTTTATACAAAATTGATGGGCAACCAGCTCGACCTGGCAATCTATCCCGGTGATACGGCTACTGATGTCGGGATTGCGATGGGTACGCCGCTGCAAATGCGGTGTTGGGGCGGCGCATGGGAGGACTGGCTCAGATCGGATGGCGCCAAGGGAGAAGAACCCCCGGACGACATCAAGGAATTGTGGAGTACGTGGCAGGCCCTGAAACAGACCGGAGATGATGAGGAGCGAATTCGTCTCGGCAAAAAAATTGTCCGCAGCCAGGCGGAAAATCTATACGGGATCGGGGCGGTCGGCGGCACGATCGGACCGATGCTGGTTACGGACCGGCTCCATAATGTGCCTGGAGACGGCGCTCTTCTGGGCTGGCCATGGGGGGTTACGACACCGCACCAGCCCGCGCAGTGGTTTATTGAGGAGTGATGGCTGGGTTGGGTGCGGGGGATTGGGTGTAGGGAATTGGGGATTGGGACTTTTGGGTTAGGGGGAAATGTCGAATTCTCAACGTCCAATTTCGAAGGCTGGGTATTCGACATTGCGCATTCGACATTGGAAATTTTCGAAACTGTGTGACGACTCTACATTTGGACTTTACTGCGCTTTGTTTGCGGTCGGCTTTTATTGCTCGGCGGTACAGGTTTGCTTCGGCGTGGAATATCGTGAGGCGCCGATGCTGCGGGCTCTGGTTGAAGCAGGAGAGCTGCCGCCGGTGGGAGACCGGCTTCCCGATCATCCGCCGGTGATCGAAGTCATCGACCGGATCGGCGTCCATGGCGGCGAGATTCGAACCATCACCCCCGTTGCCACCTGGCTTGTCGAAGAAGTCTACATGATGCGAGAGCCATTTGTCCGGTTTGCCGCTGACGGGGTTACGATCGAGCCGAACGTGATTGAAAGTTGGGAGCTGGCGGAAGACGCGCGGTCGATCCTTCTTCAACTTCGAAAGGGGATGCGGTGGTCCGACGGCGCACCGGTCACGACCGATGACGTTCTGTTTGCGTGGCACGACGTCCTGCTCAACAAAGACATTACGCCGATCCCTCCCTCGAATTTCGTGGTAGGGGGCGAACCTATGCGCCTCGAAGTTCTTGATGCGATGCGTTTTCGCCTTTCCTTCAATCAGCCGTACGGCTCGGTTCTCTACGCACTCATTCAGACAGTGAACGATTCCAGCCTGCTCATGCCGAAGCACTACTTGAAAAGATTCCACCCCGCCTATGAGCCGATTGAGGAGATTTCCTCTATCGTATCGGCGCGCGGATTCGATCACTGGTTCGAATTGTTCCGCGACGTGAACCACACGGTGCGTCTCACCAGCGGGCAGACCTCGCCTGATTATCCAACCCTGGGCGCGTGGTGTGTGGTCGACACACCCTCCTCCGGCCACGTGATCCTGGAGCGCAATCCATATTACTGGAAGGTGGATCGGGAGGGAAACCAGCTCCCTTACATCAACCGGATTCACTCCGAATATGTCGGTACCGAGGAATCTAGAAATCTGCTCTACATTTCCGGGGAGATCGATTTCGCCCAGAACGCGATGCAGAACGCACCACTGCTGCTTTCAAACCGGGATCGTGGTAATTATTCCGTCCGTTTCTGGCGGGAGATTCAGGGGAGCCGCGTAACGCTATTTCTGAACCAAACCCACCCCGATCCGGCGTTTCGCGATCTTTTTCAGAATCCCCGGTTTCGTATCGCACTTTCCCTTGCCATTGACCGCGGCGAAATCAACGAGATCCTGCATTTTGGCAAGTGTAACCCGAGGCAGTGGACGGTAAACCGGGCGAGCAGTTTTTATGAGCCGGAATGGGAGAGGAGCTACGCAGACTACAATCCGGATGAGGCGAACCGGATTCTCGACGAGTTGGGGTTGAAACGAAAAGGACCACAGGGCTGGCGTCATTTTGAGAATGGCCGGCAGGTCATTATCAACCCGGTTGTTATCGAAGGCGGATTCCGACCGGAAACGATGGAGTTGGTCGCGGATTACTGGGCGGAGATTGGAGTGCTGTTGAGCTGGCGTGTTGTTCGGACGGAGCTTGTCATGACCAAACGCGATGGAAATCTGCTTGATTTGGCGGTGTATCCCTGCGAGTCTTCCTCGGATATAGGATTAATTTTCCATCCGCTTCTCCAAATCAATTATTGGGCGCCTTTATGGTCTGATTGGTTCCGTTCGGACGGGAATCGGGGGGAAAAACCGCCGGCGAAAATTCAGTCTTTGTGGCAGGTCTGGATGCGCATGAGGCAAACAGGTGACAGGACGGAGCGGATTCGCCTGGGCAAGGAGATCGTACGCAGCCAGTCGGAGAATCTGTACGGCATCGGCCTCGTCGGCGGAACGATGAACGCGATCCTGGTCTCGAATCGATTAAAGAATGTTCCCGGTGACGATGTCCTGGTGGGCTGGCCGTTTGGGGTTGCGTCGCTGTATCACGCGGAGCAGTTTTTTGTGAATGAAAAGTGAAAGACGAAAATTGAGTTTCGATCGCGATCCCTCATCCGCGATCCGGCCGTTCATTTTCCGATTGGCATTCGGAATTTGGTGTTTGTTTCCTTCGCTATGTTTGGCCATGGCGTACAGCGAGGCTCCCATGCTGACGGACCTTGTTCAATTGGGCGAGTTGCCTCCGGTCGCCGAGCGGCTGCCGCACGACCCGCCCGTGGTGGAGGTGCTCGATCGCATCGGCAACTACGGCGGTGAGTTGCGCACAGTGACGCCCATCTCGGGATGGTTGGTAGAAGAGACCTGCATGATGTACGAGCCGTTGCTTCGGTTTGCGCCGGACGGGATGACGATACGGCCGAATCTCGCTCGCGCATGGGAACTGTCTGAAGATGGGCGCTCGATCGTTATTTACTTGCACGAGGGCCTTCGCTGGTCAGACGGCGTTCCGGTCACAACCGAGGATGTCCTCTTCGCCTGGCGCGATGTGTTACTGAACAAGGAAATTACGCCGATTCTTCATTCAACTTTTGTTGTGGGCGGCGAACCGATGAAACTGGACATACTGGATCCGTTTCGTTTTCGCCTCAATTTTAAAGAACCGTATGGATCGATCCTCTATTCCCTGTTGTACACGTCCGGAAGTGCAAGCCTGATTCAGCCGAAGCATTACCTCGGCCGGTACCACCCCAGGTACTCGCCACTCGAAAAGATTGAGAAACAGGCGAAAGAGCACGGCTTTGACCACTGGTTCGAGCTGTTTCGAGACATGAATCACACCGCGCAGCGCATCAACGGAAACACGCCGATCGAATATCCGACGCTCAAGCCATGGAGAGTGATCGATGGGTCGGCGATCGGGCACGTGATCCTGGAACGAAATCCCTACTACTGGAAAGTGGATGCCGAGGGGAATCAGTTACCCTACATCGATCGTATTCATTCAACGTACGTGGGGAATCCGGAAGCCCGCAATCTCAAGTACATCGCCGGCGAAGTCGATTTCGCGCAGAACCCGATGGAGAACGCCCCCCTCCTGCTGGCCAACCGTGAACGCGGGAAGTACGCGATCCGTCTTTGGAGGGAGAACCAGGGCACGCGCGTCACGTATTACTTTAACCATACTCACGACGACCCCGGGAAACGCCGGATCTTCCAGGATCGACGGTTTCGCATCGCGCTTTCCCTGGCGATCAACCGCAAGGAAATCAATGATGTTCTTTATTATGGGAAATGTATTCCTCGCCAGTGCACGGTGAATCGTGCCTGCAGTTTTTTTGAGCCGGAATTCGAAACGAGCTATGCGGAGTATGATCCGGACCGGGGCAACCGGTTACTGGATGAAGTGGGCCTCGAGCGAAAAGGGCCGGGCGGCTGGCGTCACATGCCGGATGGAAGGCAATTGATTATCTCCGCCGACGTGATCGAAGGTGGTTTCCGGCCTGAGACCACGGAACTTGTGGCCGACCACTGGGCCGCCCTGGGGATTCTGCTGAGCTGGCGTGTCACCGATAACGAATTGGTTTACACCCGGCTCATGGGTAATATGTTTGATGTCGCGATTTATCCCGATGATGTCGCTACGGATCCCAACGTGATACGGAGCGAAGCGTACCGGGTGCAGTGGTGGGCGCCCTCGTGGTGGAAGTGGCTCAGTTCAAACGGCAGAAATGGCGAAGAACCGCCGGAGGATGTGAAACAACTGTGGCAGGATTGGGTTCGGCTCAGGCAAACGCCCGATGACGGAGAACGGATTCGGCTGGGGAAAAAGATTTTGCGTCAACAGGCGGAGAACTTATACGCAATCGGCGCAATCGGTGGTACGATGAACCTCGTTTTGGTAACCGATCGCATGAAAAACGTTCCAGGAGATGGGGCCCTCATCGGCTCGCCCTGGCTCGTGACGGCGCTCCATCACCCGGAGCAGTTTTTTCTAAGTGAACAGAGCGAGGTATTGAATGAGGATCTGCATGACTACCTGATTTCGGGGGAAAACACTCACCATTCATGGTTCACATTTGATTAACGATCGCCCATTTGCCGAAGCTCCATGATCCGCTACCTGCTTAAACGTATCCTCTGCATGATCCCGGTGCTAATTGCGGTATCGATTCTGAGCTTTGTCATCATTCAGTTGCCGCCGGGCGATTTTCTGACCAGCAAGATTGCGCAGCTGGAAATGCTGGGGGAGAAGGCGTCCGAATCGGAGATCGCATCCCTCCGGGCGCAATATGGTCTCGAGCGTCCGCTGTACGAGCGGTATTTCTTGTGGATCACGGGCATGCTGAAGGGGGACTTGGGAAAGTCGTTTATTTATAATCGGCCCGTGAGCACCCTGATTGGCGAACGGCTCGCGCTCACCATGATGATTTCGACCTGCTCGATTATCCTGAGCTGGGCCATTGCAATTCCGGTGGGCATCTTCTCGGCGATTCGCCAGTATTCATTTCTGGACTATGTGTTCACGTTCGTTGGATTTATTGGCATCTCCATTCCCACCTTTTTTTTAGCGCTGCTTTTGATGTTCGGCGCGTACCAGTTTTTCGATTTGACGGTGGTCGGACTATTCTCTCCTGAATATGCGATAGCGCCATGGTCGTTTGGGAAGTTTCTTGACCTGATGAAGCACATCTGGCTGCCCGCATTTATCGTGGGGGTGGCGGGGACGGCGGGCACCATTCGTGTCATGCGCGGCTGCCTGCTGGACGAATTGGGGAAGCAATATGTCATTGCGGCGCGCGCTCGTGGCGTTTCCGAGTGGAAGCTTCTTCTTAAATATCCCGTTCGTATCGCGATCAATCCGATGCTCAGCACCATCGGGTGGATCCTGCCGGTCATGGTGTCGGGATCGGTGATCGTTTCGGTGGTCCTCAACCTGCCTACCACGGGCCCGCTGCTGCTCGAGGCGCTTGAAATGCAGGACATGTATCTCGCGGGGAGTTTCATCATGATTCTCAGCGGATTGACTGTTGTCGGCACCGTAATTTCCGACTTGATTCTGGCCTGGTCGGATCCGCGCATCCGCTACGAATAGCGCAGAGCAAATGAAATTTATTCCATTCACAGGTATAAAAAAGACACCCGCCGAGGAATCCGATAAGTTCCTTGTTGCCTCGCAATGGAGGTTGATGTGGTGGAAATTCAAAAAGCATCGCCTCGCCGTGCTCAGCGGAGTGCTTCTGATTCTTCTCTATCTGGGCGCAATTTTTTGCGAATTCGTCAGCCCGTTCAGTCCCTTTCAGCGCGATGCCACCCTGATCAATGCGCCGCCTCAAAAAGTGAGATTTATCAGTAACGAGGGTATTCATTTGCGTCCATTTGTGTACGGAGTTTCGGGCGGGCTGCAGGATGAAACCTGGACGCGCGTTTACGAGGAGGACCGGTCGCGGCGAATTCCCATTCATTTTTTCGTCCGCGGTTCTTCCTATAAGTTGTGCGGTCTAATTCCCTGGGACCGCCACCTGTTCGGTACCGCGGATGGGGGGATCCTGTTCTTGCTGGGCGCGGATCACTTGGGGAGAGATCTGCTGAGCCGGATTATTTACGGTTCGCGGGTTTCGCTGTCGATTGGCCTGGTGGGGGTCTTTTTGAGCATGGTGATCGGGTGTGCCATGGGCGGGATTTCAGGCTATTTTGGCGGGACGGTGGACAACATTATTCAGCGCAGCATCGAAACATTGATGAGCCTGCCCACGCTGCCGCTCTGGATGGGGCTGAGTGCGGCCGTGCCCACGACGTGGTCACCGATCAAGGTCTATTTCGGAATGGTGGTGATTCTCAGCATCCTCGGCTGGGCGGGCCTCGCGCGTGTTGTCCGCGGAAAGATTATTTCCCTCCGCGAAGAGGACTTTGCCATGGCGGCTCGGCTTGCGGGCGCACACGAAGGTCGGATTATCCGAAAACATCTGCTCCCCTCGTTCTTCAGCTATCTCATCGTGATGCTGACTCTTTCTGTTCCCGGCATGATCCTCGCGGAAACAACGCTCAGCTACCTGGGTTTGGGCCTGCGCCCGCCGGTCATCAGTTGGGGTGTCATGCTCCAGCAGGCCCAGAATGTCCAGACCGTGGCAACCTACCCCTGGATCATGGCCCCCGCGCTTTTCGTGGTCGTCGTGGTCCTCGCATTTAACTTCGTCGGTGATGGAATGAGGGATGCAGCAGATCCGTATCATTAAGTGGCACGGGTATCCGACCCGTGTAGCGGAGCCACAAGCAAGCAACCTCGGCGTAGAGTCTTCAACCCGTGTAGCGGAGCCTCGGCCAGGAGCTTGAGGAAAGGGGAAGGCAAGAGAGAAGGATGCAGGCAGGTATTTTACAGATTGCACGAACTGACTCGCCAGCCGCGATTATGCAAGAAGCTTATGGCGGTGGATCGAAGAACGAGTATAATTGGTTTTAGATGACCGCTATTTCGATGAACGAAGACAAACATCATCAAAGTTCGCGTACGGTTTTGGCCCTGGCACTCTGCCTGGGCTCCGCTACGCGGGTCGGATACCCGTGCTACTTCTCATGAATATCCAGGCCAACCAAGTCCGAACCTTCCCTATCCTCACCGTCGAGGATCTGCATGTTCACTTTCAACTCGACCAGGGCGTTGTCAGGGCCGTGGATGGAGTTAGCTTTCAGGTGAACCAGGGTGAAATCGCGGGACTGATCGGTGAGAGCGGCTGCGGAAAGAGCGTTACTGCGCAGGCGGTGATGCGAATCGTGCCGAAGCCCGGAAAAATCGTGGATCTATGAAGGAGAGGACGATGCGGACGGTACGGATGTTGCGAGGCTTCCCCGAAACAGTCCCGAACTGCGCAGCGTTCGGGGCGGGGACATCAGTATGATTTTTCAGGAGCCCATGACAACGTTCAGCCCCGTGCATACCATTGGGAACCAGATCATGGAGGCGGTTCGCGGTCACGGGGAGCCCGATAAAGCGCGGGCCCGAAAAATCGCCGTTGATATGCTCGATCGGGTTGGGATTCCGAACGCGGAAGACCGGATCGATTCTTTCTCGTTTCAGCTCAGCGGCGGCATGCGCCAGCGGGCGATGATCGCCATGGCACTGGCGACCCGGCCCCGAATGCTGATTGCCGACGAGCCGACCACCGCGCTGGATGTCACCATGCAGGCGCAGATCCTGGCCCTGATGAAAGATCTTCAGGCGGAATTCGGCATGGCGATCCTTATGATTACGCATGACCTGGGCGTCATCGCCGAGTCCTGCCAGCGTGTGTCCGTGATGTACTGGGGAAAAATCGTCGAATCCACAACAGTCAAGGAGCTGTTCGCGGAGCCCCTGCACCCCTACACCCAGGCGCTGCTGGAATCCATTCCAAGAATGGAAAAGCGCGCCGGGAAATTGAAGATGATCCGAGGTTCTGTCCCGGAGCCCTTCGCAAGAGTCTCCGGATGCCCCTTTCACGCCCGATGCGATCACGCCATGAAGGGGAAATGCGATGTCGGCGAACCGCCAGAGCTCAGAGAAGTAGAGCCGAATCATTGGGCGGCGTGTTGGTTGTATGAGAGTGAGTAGTGGGAAGTAAGCAGTGTGTAGTATTTAGTGTTTAGTGCGTAGTGAATGACGAATTGGTAAATGACGAATGACGAATGACGAATGACGAATGACGAGGAGCAAGTAACGAATGATCAGTCGCGTCAAGTCTTCATGCCGCAGTCATTGGGCATTCCGTCATTGGACATTCATTCGGCATTGGGTATTTCGTCATTCGTCATTTCACCAGGATCTCCGTGAATACTAAACCGTCCCCAATCCCTAACCTTCTCACCGTAACCGGTCTCACCAAAGAGTTTCCGTCGCGGGCGACCTTTTTCGGGAAAAAGGCCGGGGTGGTGCGCGCTGTAGATGACGTAAGCTTTCACATTGAGCAGGGCGAGTCGCTGGGACTGGTAGGGGAAAGCGGGTGTGGCAAAACCACGACCGCGCGTTGTATTTTGCGTGCGGTGGAGCCTACGTCGGGCCAGATCCTGTTCCGGGATGGGGAGTGGGACGTCGATGTCCGGGCCCTGGATCGCAAGGCGCTGCGCGAGTTTCGCAAGTACATGCAGTTGATTTTTCAGGATCCCTATTCGTCGTTGAATCCGCGCATGACGGTCCTCGAAATTATTGCGGAGCCGCTGATCGTTCACGGCGTTTCCCGAGGATTCGAACTGAAAGACCGGGTGCGGAAACTGATGAAGCAGGTGGGGCTGGATGAGCGGTATCTGAACCGGTATCCGCACGCGTTCAGCGGAGGGCAACGGCAACGGATTGGTATTGCCCGTGCCCTGGCATTGAATCCTGCGCTGATCGTCGCCGATGAAGCCGTTTCCGCGCTGGATGTGTCCATGCAGGCTCAGATTCTGAACCTGCTGGAGGAATTGCAGGAGGAGTTCGGTCTCACGTATCTGTTTATCGCCCATGATTTAAGCGTGGTGCGTCATTTCACCACGCGCGTGGTCGTGATGTACGCCGGTCGCGTCGCGGAATCCGGTGTGACGGAGGATTTGTTTGCGAATCCGCTGCATCCTTACACGGCGGCGCTGCTTGCCTCGGCTCCCCGTCCCGACCCCGAGCACCAGGAAGCGCGCGTTCCTCTTCTGGGGGAAGTTCCGGATCCGGGAAATATGCCGGGCGGTTGCCCATTTCATCCCCGGTGCGTATTTGCCACGGACCGCTGTAAGAACGAGCGACCGGAAGTCCGGGAGATCAAGCCCGGCCGGCATGTCAGTTGTCATCATGCGGAAGAACTCGAACTCGTGGGTGTGGAATAAACCGGGACATTTCAAGACGAACGTTCTTGCGGTCCGGAATCGGAAGAACCATCGCACTGGCCGGCACGTCCAAAAGCCTTCTCGCGAATGCGGAAACCAACATGAATTCAGATGAATCTAAAGCGTTTGCGAAAATCACCCCGGGCAAAACCGCGGAGAGCGATCGGCAGACCATCTACTTTGAGCTTCCGGCGCTTCCAGGACAGGTGTTCCGGTTGGTTACTCCCGAGTTGATATCCGACACGGAGGGAAACCCTATGCCGTGGGGCCATGCGTCGCCCCAAGCCTGGACCGTAGAGGAAAACCACGCCTCGTTCACGGACGGCGTGAAGGATGTGGTCCGCACCCAAGTCAACATAACCTTCCAGGCCGAACGCATCGAAGCCCGCGTGAAAGTGACGAACTTGACGGACCGGGTCTGGAAGAATTCGAATGCGTTCACCTGTTTTCTTTTGAAGCGGGCGCCCTTGTTCTCTGACCCGGCGCTTGAACGGACCTTTGCTCCCGTCGAAGGAAAGTGGACGTCGTTAACCGAGATTCTCCGTGGCGACAAATCGGCCCACGGATCATTGACGTTTTTTGAGGTTTCCGGTGGACCTCCGCTAAACGAGCTCTGGGTGCTCAAGGAGATCAAGAACCGGTATTCCGAAAAGCTGGACCATGGCAGCATTTGCGTTGTTTCCACCGATGGGAAGTGGGTCGCCGGCATGACCGCGCCCCGGGCCGCATATGTTTTTAACAACGCTGGACTTCCCTGCATTCATGCCGATCCGCTTCTCGGCGACGTGGCGCCGTCGAAAAGCCGGGAGGCAAGCAGTATCATTCATATTTTCAAAGGATCGGTGAATGATTTTGCCGAACGTTGTCGAATGGAGAGGGAAAAGGATCAAAGAACTGGAGTGGATACATGAAAGTACTGGTAACAGGAGCGGCAGGGCAGGTTGGATCGCGATTGGTGCGGCAGCTTCTGGCTGCGAACCATGAAGTGAAGGGCGCAACCCTGCCCGATGATCCGTGCGCGGATCGCATTGCCGGGCTGGATATAGAGACGGTGACGGGAGACTTGCTGGACAATGACTTTGTCGAAAAGTCGGTTCGGGATGTCGATGCCGTTCTCCATACCGCAAACCTGGTCGGCGCCCATTTTGAAAACAATGTGATGACGACGTACAACGTCACCAAGGCTTGCGCGGCCCGGGCAGATGACATTGAACGCCTGGTCACCATCAGTTCGAGTGGAGTGTATCCCAATGACTCTCATGAGTTGGTATGCGCATACCATCCTGTAGATGAAAACCACCCGCTGCGGCCCCGGAATCCGTACTGCCTTTCGAAGGTTGTCGGCGAGGAAATCGTTCGCAGCTTTGCCGGGTCTTCCGGATTGCGCGCCGCGGTGATCAGGCCCTCCGGGATCGTAAGTGGAGATGCAATCCTGGGCCGGTGGTCCGTGGGCTTTGTTTCCTCGATCTTAAAGGTTGGAAAGGCAAACCCGCTGGGAGAACTCTATCATGAGAATTACGGCGAGCCCTGGGTTGACTTGGAGAAATTGGCCGAGTTTCCAGATCAACCCTGCGCCGCGACCGGGCCGGTCGGAAAACCCTGGATATACCAACTGGTGGACGCGCGCGACGTCGCGCACGGCCTGATCTGCGCCATGACGTCGGATGCGGCGGTAGGGGAAGCGTTCAATATTTCAGCACCGACTCCGATCACCTACGCGGAGGGCGCGGCCGTAATGTCGGAAGTTACGGGAATGCCGGTACTCAACTACCGCGCGCCCGTGAGGTGGGTATACGACTGCGAGAACAGCAAGGCCCGGGGCTGGATCGGATACGAGCCCAGGTGGGGCGTACGGGAAATGATCATGGACGCCCTCGCAATACGTGCCGGCGACGCGGATGGCTACACTTGACGCGTTCCCTTGAGTTTATCCGGTCCCCAGCTTCGCCATAGGGGGCGAAATAGGAGTCAGTGTGTTCAGATGTTCAGTTCGTGAACTGTCCTTACAAAGCAAAGGCGGAATCTAAGAACGGAATCTTTTCCGGTGGAAGCTAGTTGTCCATCAGCAAAGAGGGGGAATTGGGAATTTAGGGCCACATCTAAAGAGATGGCTCTGTCGAACTTGTGTGTCGCCGATCGGAAGTCTCGGCGACTTCCGCTACGTTATCGTCCCGCGTCTTCGTGCCCCGTCTTCGTCTCGCGATTCGGGTTCGTCACTTGACATCGAACTCCCGCCGGAAGCGGGCCAGGGCGTCTTCAGGCGTGCCTTCCATGAGATAGAGGCGTCCTTTGATTGTCCACTCCTCGCCCGGATCGAGCCCGAGGCCGAAAAACGGATCCGCGTGAAAACACTTGTTGCCGGTACTGCTGAATATGCTGTGGGCCCGCTCGAATCCCAATGCGGCCGTGTGTGTCCCGTCCACGGTCCGGATCATCACGAGCGGAGCGGCGGCGCGGGTTGAAGATCGCTTGTGACTGCCGTGAAGATTCGGCATGAATCCGTCCGCCCCGCCAGGCCCGTCGACAAGAATCATCTCTTCTCCGACGCCCCCGCCGCGGATCTCCGCGAGCGTCCGGAGTCCGGATCCGTCAAAGATGTGCGTGCGCTCGAGGCCTTGGTCCCCGATGCTCGCCGACTCGTAGCCGACGGCGCAGAAGTACCAATCCACGTATTCCATGCGATTGGTGGATTCGTTACGGACCGCCATCTCAATGTCGATGGTATCCTCGTGGCTTGTCATGGTCAGCCCAAACCAACCTTTGCCCGGCACCTTGCAACTCGCTTCGAGCTTGTCCGGGGTGTTGGAAACATTCCATCCGAACGGGAGGTGCCGGTACGTCTTCCCGCGGGTATCCAACTCCTGGGTTGGAAAATGGTCGTCGTAAAAATATCCGGTGTCGTAGCCGATGATCTCACTGGTGCGGAGAATTAACCGGTCTCCCTCCGCCATCCACGGCGCCCGCGCGTCGGCGCAGAGACCGGGATCGTGCGGTGTGGCTCCCTTGGGGCGCATTTCTGAATAGGGCCCGTCCCAGATGTAGGGGCGTAGTTCGATTTTATTTACCATGGGGTTTTCCTTTCCGGGTGAACCTTTGTTGGTAGCGCATGAAACGAGTGTGGACGCGACGATTGTCGCCAGCACGATCCTGATTCCGGATGTGGCCAGTATATACATACACATTATCAATACTATATTCAGCTACAGACGACCATACCTTCGTCTTGATCAAATTTCCGATCTCCATCCCGCTCATTTGCCGTCGACGAAAGATCAAGACAAGGATTTCTCGACTCAATCCGCTCTTGGATAAAACAAGGCGTTAGCGCACCGAAACCTTCGTCTCCACAACCTCGCCGGTATACAAATCCCGTGCGCGCAGTGTCCAATCGCCCTCCGGATCGTTATGTGCGATGCGAAGATCGGTTTTGAACCCGCCGGGGGGAACGAGAATCACCTGGTTCAGCCATTCCGCATGCGTGTGGTCCGGGAGGAAAACCTCGAGCCGCACCGCATGCGTTGCATCACTGCCGGGGAATGACAGATCCACGGACTCCGTTTGTCCAAGCTGCCACTTCCCGCCGGCGGGAGTCACAACGGGTGCGTTTAGCGCTACGTCCGAAAGCACCAGGAAAGTGGCCCGGTTTCCGAATTTCTGTGTCGTAAATCGGTCAACGTGTCCGAGATATTGGTTGGCCCGCAAGTCATACACATATCTCGCGCGCGATAACCGAACATCAACCTCCTCGTCTTTCGCGACGTACATCATCCTGCGCCCCCTCCCCATGCTCATGGCGCCGAAAAGGGAGACGAAGTCCACGCCCGGACCCCGCCACTGTGCGATCTCCGTGTCAACGACCGCATGGCCGTCTTCACCCGTGAGTGTAATCTTCCCCGTCACGCCGCCGGCGGCCAAGAGCGACCGGATCAGTTCGACCGCTCCCTCTGGAACTTCAGCGGTGTTGAGGATGGGGAAGGAGTCCATCGCGAAGTTCAGCAGGATCGCCTGTCCACTGCCAACGCGGTTGACGATGCAAAGGGGGGTGGATCCCGCCCGCCCGATCGGAATTCCGCTCGTCAATTCAATCGCCGGATCCACCTTGAGATTGGTGAGCGCTGTGTGGACGGCGTTGCCTCCCAATGCTCCGTCAATCTCCCCGTCCACGATAAGAGCGGCGCCGTCTCCCGTCCGGTGGATGCCGAACAGATCGTCCAGAAACCCCGGTTCGGCCCGCTTGCAGTGACCGTCATAGACCGCCGGTCGAACATCCGCAATCACTGTTCCACCGTTCTCGGCGAAGTGGCGGACGATTCCGGCCTCCTTCTCTCCGAGAGCCTCGATTTGAGACAGGATCAATACCTTGTAGTTCTTCGTCTCGAACTCGCCGAGACGTAGCATCCGGTCCGTCACGTACGTAAAATTCAGCCCCGCGGCTCGCAGGGAGCGGTGCCAGGAAATGTGGTTTTTTTCGTAAACGATGAGGCTCTCTTTTCCGTCGTGATTCGGCCGGTCTTTCAGTGGGGCCATCTCGTGGCCTTTCGCGTCGCCGTAGGAGATGCCGGGGCCGGATTCAATGGCAAACTGCGACGGAAACGAATAGATCATGGCAATGCCGTCGTCTTCCCTGCGGCACTGCTGCAAGAGTGTGCCGAGGCCGTCGCGAACGATCTGTGTATCGGCCACCATCTCTTTGACGGCACGGAACGGAACCATGGCGCCGTTGATCAATCCGTGATAGCTGATGAATTTCTTGTATGGCCCGAGGTTGCTCCAGCGCCAGAACCACACGCTGTCGAATCCGAGGGTCACCATGCGCCAGTACTGGCCCAGCAGGTCGCCGGTCCCCTTGTGATATCCCATCCAGTTGGACATGACAAAACCGGGAGGCGCGATGGACCGGAGAACTTCGTCCTGCAGGCCCGGGTAGGGCGCCCAATAGCCCATGGTGCGGCAAACCAGGTCGATGTCAGCGCCGTCGGCAAAACGCCCCGAACCTTCGTAGCCGCTGATGGCCTTGGGGTCCAGATTCTTGAATTCGGCGGCGAATTTTCCAGCGTAGTTAACCAGATTCCAGGATTGAAATGCCTGGCGATCGTACCATCGCGCCTTCAGACCCCGATGAAGCGCTTCCTGCTCTTCGTTGTCGCCGGGCACCAGGAGGTCGACCTGGTCGAACGCCGCGTACTCTTCGTCCCATGATTTGTTGAGTCGGCTGATGTCGCCATACTCCCTTTCCAGGTACTTCTGGTAGGTCGCTATGCAAAGGGGATGGACGCAGGACCCGGAACTGGCGCCTTCGTCTCCAAGGCCGTATACGAATACGCCATGCTGCCGGATGCCCTGGCACTTTTGGACATTGCTCCGAATCCACTCCCCGATGGCCTCTTCGTTGTTCCAGCAGGTGGCCGAGGTGTGGGGGGTGGTCATGAAACCGTTTTCGTCCCAACTCGTCGTGATGCGGGTAGAGTAGGGAACCAGCGATATGTTGTTGGCTGCAGCCGGCAGGAATGGCCATCCCCGCCAGGATGCCCGCGTACCGTTCAGTTGCGCTGTGCAACCGATCCGGGAGAGCTGCTGGTTGGCATAGGGCGCGAGCGTGTCGTAGGGCCAGTCAAGGGCACTGAAAGCGCCGCCGGGAGCCCAGACCACAAAGTTGAATTGGCCCTGGTGGCGCCGGACCGCGTGAAAATAGGAGTACGCAGACGAAACTTCGAAACCCTCCGAGAATAATACCGCGCGCACTTCCAGCAGCATGGGCATCCACGCTTCGACCGGAATCGAAAACGAAGCGCCGGATGCACTCCGCTTTATTTTCTCTTCCGACACGATACGGCCGTGCACATCCTTCAGCCGGATCTCCAGGTGCTCTTTGCCCATCCTGTCGCCGGCAAGAACAACCCGCCCTTCTATCGTGTCTCCATTCTCACCCCAGTCGCGCTTCAGTTGGACTTCCGCCACGGATCGGCTCGAGGTGACCTCGAGTTCGGTGGTGGCCCACGTTTCGATGCCTTTCGCGCTCCTTCCGAACACGTCCAGGTGGTATTTTCCCGCCCGGACCGGACTTGCCATGATCAGAGTCAATTCGTTTTCGTCTTCTTCCATGGAGTTTGTCGGCAAGTCGAACACGGCGCCTTCGGCGCTACGCAGCCGGGACGAGAACGTGAAGTCATCGCCTGCGGGTTCGCCTGTCCACCGGAGGCGGGCTGCCGAATTCAGAAACTCGGTTCTGCTCACGGACTTCTTCGGCAGTTCAATGCGCACTGCGACTTGCGGCTCGTTTCCCGACGCCCACAGCACCGCGCGGCCAACACGTTCCATCCAATGATCCCATTCAACCTGCCATCCCGGATGAAAATCGATCTTCGGACGGGGCGGCAGGCGAACAACACGGCCGTAGGGCGTTTCGAAAGCATCGGCCCCGGGAACGGGGGAGATGTCGTCGGGAATCCGGTCTGTTGCCTTGGTTATATGCGGGTCGTCGACTCCGATCAGAACCATTCCTGCCTGATTGGGATCGCGCCCACTCTCGTCCGCCCCGTAGTAATCGGGCGTGAATTTATCGCGAATGATCCGGTAGGAGAGCATGAAGTTGGGAGAGATTCCATTGAACAGAAAACAGTCCCACTTTGAATTCCCAATCATGTCCTCGATGCGGGCAACTCCTTCCTCGCCGCCGACCCAGGTAAATTCGAGCTTGTCCGGAACGCCTTGGAAGAAGGCTGCTTCCGCCTCCAGATCGAACCGTTGTTTCAATTCCACCAGGTCGCGGGCCTCGATGCCCCGGTTGCTACCCCCATACCCGAAGTACAGAACCTTCACTGGATCTTGCGCATATGGCTGGGCCCAGTCGGTGTGCGGTGTCTCGAACTCCATCGAGAGCTGGTGGTCCTCTTCCAACTCCGCGGTCATGTTGGTGACCGCTGCGTAGCCGGGGTCGACGCAAAGCAGACTTGTAAAGACGATGATACTCGTTCTCACTTTTGATTTCCCGCTTTCATCCGGTGTGACCCGTGGCCCGCTCCGCCACCGCACTCCTCATTTTGTTCATTCGCAAAAACACTATATAGCATACTACGTACTGTTTTAGACGTCGCCGAACTCGAATCCGTAAAAGAGCGTGCGCTTGAGGTAAAATCTGGCCTGTGCGGCGCCGGCGGGCGCGCGGTCTCCGCCTTTCCAGGACACGGCGAGGTCGGTATGGTCGCCCTTGAGCGTCGCGCAGTCCTCCCGGGTGAAACCCTTGATTGGTTTTTCTTCTCCATCCAGAAGTTCAACCTGCAAATGACCTTCATCGATTCCGGGTGTGTCGGCTTTCTTGGCCGGACGGGTTTTGATGTTCACATTCAATGGTTTGCCGGCCAGGTCCTGCTTTTTCGTCGTCGCTTCTCCGACGAGGGGACCTCCGGCGGCCGCGCACAGGGCATGGACGCGATCGAACCGCCAGTTTGCGCGGCAGAGCGCGGCGTTGAAGGGGATGAAGTGAGCGCCGTGATCGATGCAATCGTCCATGCCGATCTTTACGCCCGGGGCGCGCGTCTCGTGAATGATCCGGTGCGGGCCCTCGGCGCCGCCGTAGTACAGGTAGAGGTGCCCGTCGATTACGTGCAGGTTCTGGCTCTGCCAGATCATGCCGCCGCCGTAATCGCCGAGGGGCGCATTGGGCAGGCAGGGGCGACGATCCGGCATCCACCAGCTCTGTCCGTCCCGGGAGAGCGCAAGGCGAACGTTGAGGGTCTGCGTGATCGGCAGGTACATGGTGATCATCCCTATGTAACCGCCGTTGACCTTGAGCGGGACGAGTTCCTGGTACTGGGTGTCCCGGTGGTCCCGGTCGTCGGCCGTCAGCAGCACCGCGTTTTCGTCCACTTTCCACGTCGACCCGTCGTCGTCGCTGATCGCCCGATAGACGCTGCGGCGCGCGCTGTCCTCGTAAATCGGCACGTGGTCGCCTTCCTGCTTCGGCAGGGCCAGCCGGTAGTAGGCCACGTACTTCCCGTTGTCCCTGTAAAAGAAGGCAAGATCGCCGGACATGGGCTCGACGATGGGACCTTCCCAGTATTCCCATGTCTTCGCGTCCCGCGAGCGGTAGCGATAGTACCCGTAGCCCTTGAAAGGTTGGGCAAGCGCGGACGGTTCACGGAGGATGAACAGTTCGTACTGCCAGTCCGGGTCGTCCTCGAGCACCATGATAGACGAGTACTGGGACGATCCCTCGTGCAGGTCGAAGAGGGCGTTGGTGTTCTGGTGATCCTTCCACGGGTAGATTCCAAGTTCGGGCGCGCGCCACTCGACGCCGTCGTTGCTTTCGAAATAGCAGGTATGACGATACCCGTGGCAAGGCGTATTCCAGGGACTGTGCCAATCCTTGGACGAGGTCTCCGGCGGTGTGCACATGAGGTAGCCCTTCCACAGCCCGTCGATGGGATCGTGAAAAACCGAACTGTGCGCGCCCACGCCGCCGGAATTCCAGGGCAGAATTCCTTCCAGCAAAGGATTCTCGGGGCCCACTTCTCCCGGCTCGATCCGCCACCCGCAAAGATGAAGATCGCTGAAATCGTCAGGCATGAGCAGAGGCATTCGGGTGTGCATCGTAGCGTCCATAGGTCGTTTTCTCCGGGTTGGACTCAGTATTGAGCGAAAGGTCTCGATTCACATGGAGAGTACGACAGGAGCTGTGACGCCGACAAGCACGCAGCCTTCCGTGTTGCCGAGCCGATCCGGAACACCGGCAGCGTGGCACGGCGGGAGATCCGGAATACGGGTCCTTCTCCGCGTAGTCGCGGATTTACATCATCGCACGATTTCATCAAGATGGCGAAATGATGAAAACATTCAGAATCAATGCATGGATCCGGCTGATTCCCGTTTCCTGCCTGGGAGTATCGGCAATCGCAGAAACGGAGAATTGGAATGGCTTTCGTGGGCCGGACCGAACCGGTGTATCCAGCGAGTCGGACTGGGTCGTCTGGGACGATGATTCGCCAAAAATAGAATGGACCGCTGAAGTTGGAAAAGGGTTTTCGACCGTCGTACCTTTCGAGGGGCGCGTTTACACCATGGGCAACACGTCGGACACGGATACGGTCTTCTGCCTCGATGCCGAAACCGGTCGGGAAATCTGGACGTTTTCCTATGATTGCATTGCGAATCGAAAGGCGTTTTTCGGGCCTCGCTCCACTCCCGCCGTGGACTACAACCATGTATACACTATGAGTTGGACCGGCCAAATTCATTGCCTGGATGTCCGGACCGGCGAACCGGTTTGGGTGAAAACCAACAAGGACTACGGAATCGAGGGCCGATTCGGGTACGAATTTCCCAACTGGGGACTGTCCGGCTCCCCGTTGGTGCACGGAGACCTGGTCTATTTTGACGCCGGAACGTTTTTTGCAGTGAACCGCAAGACGGGAGAGAAGAAATGGGAGTTGGACGGCCTTCACTCTGCCTATTCATCTCCGATGATATTCGAGGATGAATCGGGGCGGTCCCGCCTCGCGACGCTAACTACGCAGGGCCTGGTTGTGGCCGACGCCGGAGACGGAACCGTGCTGAGCCGGTACCCATGGACTACT
>Ga0310124_10000576_pt1 | contig 25460 bp, 20 predicted proteins | sample CB11b_AW_Bot5_MG_FD_203507 | JGI IMG/M metagenome (GOLD analysis project Ga0310124, IMG submission 203507) | Marine microbial communities from Western Arctic Ocean, Canada - CB11b_AW_Bot5 | ecosystem: Environmental > Aquatic > Marine > Oceanic | place: Canada: Western Arctic Ocean | collected...
ATAATCAACTGGCACGCCCGTAGGGATTCGAACCCCAAACCTTCTGGTCCGTAGCCAGACGCTCTATCCAATTGAGCTACGGGCGCATGGAAATTTTCTCCGGAAATCGAATGAATACGGTAGCGTCGGGTCTGGTACGTTTCAAGCGTCTATTACACCTCGCTTCACGGCTGCCGGCCTCAACATTCAGGGCCGTGGGTCTTGATTTCGAAGCCGTCTCTGCCTATACTTGTAGCCATAATGAACACCCTCTGCCAGGGCAATTGTGCCCGGCAGAAAAAGACAGCAGAATATAATGGAAACGATCCGGCTGCGTGCAATTCTCGAAACGGGTGTCAAGGCCCGAGCGTCCGACTGGTACATCCGCGAAAACTCGCCGGTAGTGCTGCGGATCGACGGCGGGTTGAAGCATATGTCGGACGTCGTGACATCGAAGGAATTCCTGCTGGAAGCCGTCTCTGAAATCATTTCCGACAAAAGCCTGGAGGAATTCGACAAGACCGGGGACACCAACTTCGCGATCCTGGTCAACCGAATCGGCAGGTTCCGTATCAACCTGTACCGCCAGCGCGGACTGATGGCGATGGTGATGCGTCATGTCAAAGCGGCGGTGCCTCTGCTGGACGAGCTCGGCCTGCCGGAGACGATTCTCGATATTGCCAACAGCCAGCGCGGCATTATCCTGGTGACCGGGACGACGGGCTCGGGCAAGTCGACGACGCTCGCGTGCATGATGGAGCACATGAACCGGAATTTCGAGCGCCACATCATCACGATCGAAGACCCGATCGAATACACCTTCACCAACGACAAATGCATCTTCGATCAGCGCGAAGTAGGTTTGGACACATCGTCGTTCCATTCGGCTTTGGTCAACTCACTGCGCCAGGACCCGGACGTTATTGTCGTTGGTGAGATGCGGACCCGCGAGGGTTTCGACGCAGCATTGCAGGCAGCCGACACCGGACACCTGGTGTTGACGACCCTGCACACGACCAATGCGTCGCAGTCGATCCAGCGTATTCTCGATTTCTACCCTCATGGGGAGCGCGACCAGATTCGCCTGTCGCTGGCGACGAATTTACGGGCCATCATCAGCCAACGCCTGATTCCGCGGGCGATCGGCAAGGGTGTCGTGCCGGGCGTTGAGATCATGATCAATTCGCCGCTGGTGCGCAAGCTGCTGGGGCAGGATCAGCTGTCGAAGCTGCCAAACGCCATCGAAGCGAGCACCGAGGAAGGCATGCAGTCATTCGATCAGGGTTTGCTGCACCTGGTCAACGAAGGTGCCATCACCGAAGAAATTGCAATGGAGCGGGCGACTAATCCGGAAGGGCTGAAGATGAACCTGCAAGGCATCTTCCTCAATACGGATAATGCCATTATAGAGAGTTGAGCATTGGACGCCCCGGCATCGGCGCTATAAATTCCCGCCAACGACATTACCGTATCTACCGGCTCCTAACCTGATCGGTCAGGGTTCCGAGCGGTCACGCCCCTTTTTATCATATGGGAGTGTACCATGAATATCGATGTACTGCGCAAATTCAATTTGCCGGAAGTGGAGATTGAGCCCAGCACGACGTTGCTGGAAGAGGGTGGCCGCGAGTCGAAGGTCTACGTCCTCGTTGCCGGCAGTGTAAAAATCAGCTCCAAGGGCTATGAGCTCGCGCAAGTCGACGATGTCGGCACCATCCTCGGTGAGATCTCGGCGCTGCTCGGCACCACCAACGTCGCGACGGTGACAACCGTCGAGCAATCGACATTCTTCGTGGTCGATAATTTCCAGCAGTTCGTTCTCGAGAACCCGGAAGTCGCCATCAGCGTCGCGCAGGTATTGGCGGTGCGGTTGATCAACATGAACGACCACCTGGTGCATGTGAAAGACAGCCTGTCGAACCTGCAGTCATCACTGGAGGGGTATCTCCCAGTGTTCCCCGAGCGCCCGGAGGATCTGCAATCCTGATCCCGCTACCGTGCAGGCGCTCTGAATAGACGTTTTTTTGTGAGAAAAAAGCCGATGCCACAGTCAAAATTTCAGGCTATCCTCGAAGCCGGCGTCGAAGCCGGTGCCTCTGATTGGCATATCCGTGAAGACAGCACCGTTGCCCTCCGCATCGATGCGGGTCTCGTTGAAATCGCCGACTTCGTACCGGACAAAGAATTCATCAGCGCAGCGGTCGATGAGATCATCGACGAACGTGGCAAGAAAACGTTCGACGAAACCGGTGATGCAGACTTCGCACACCAGGAGGACGGCGTCGGCCGGTTCCGTGTCAACCTGCACCGGCAGCGCGGCAAGATGGCGTTGACGTTCCGCCATATTAAAGACAAGGTGCCGGACTACAAAGGGCTGGGATTGCCTGAAATCCTCCTCAAGATCGCCTCCGAAGAACGCGGCATCGTATTGGTGACAGGCACGACGGGCTCCGGTAAATCAACGACGATGGCGTGCATGCTGGAGTTCATGAACGACAACTTCGCCCGCCATATCATCACTATCGAAGACCCGATCGAGTACCACTTCCAGGACCGCAGCTGTATCTTCGAGCAGCGCGAAGTGGGCATCGACACGATCTCTTTCAACTCTGCACTCATTCATGCCCTGCGCCAGGATCCCGACGTCATCATGGTCGGTGAGATGCGCCATCGCGACGGCTTCGACACCGCCCTCACCGCGGCCGATACCGGGCACATGGTGCTGTCGACGATGCATACGTCGAACGCCTCGCAGACGATTCAGCGTATCTTCGATTTCTACGGCCATGACGAGCGCGATCAGATTCGTCAGTCGCTGGCCACCAACCTCGCCGCCATCATCTGCCAGCGCCTCATGCCGCGCGCCGTCGGACGGGGAGTCGTCCCGGCGCTCGAGATCATGATCAATACAGGCACGATCCGCAAGCTGCTCGAGCAGGACAAGCTCGACAAGTTGCCGCAGGCCATCGAGGCCTGCCGCAACGAAGGCATGCAGTCATTCAACCAGTGTCTGCTCGATCTATGCAACGCAGGGCTGATCACCGAAGACCTGGCCCTCGAGAAGGCGACCAATCCGGAAATGCTCCGCATGAACCTCAACGGCATTTTCCTCGGCACCGACAACGCCATCCTCGGTTGATCCGCCGTCGCGGGTTCCTGTAGCAAGAGCACTAAGGTAATGCGCCGGCCGGCAACAACCCGTTTGATTCCCCACAGACCCCCCCTATAGTACGCGGCTTCGTTCCCAGCCCCCACAGCGCATCCCGTATCACGCCCATGGAAGCAATCCGTAACGTTGCGATCATCGCACACGTCGACCACGGCAAGACCACCCTTGTCGACAATATCCTCAAGCAGGTCCGACTCTTTCGTGACAACGAAGAGATGCGCGATTGCTTTCTCGACAGCAACGATCTGGAGCGCGAGCGCGGCATCACGATCCTGTCGAAAAACATCAGCATCCGTTACCGCGACACCAAGGTCAATCTCATCGACACCCCGGGTCACAGCGACTTCGGCGGCCAGGTCGAGCGCGTCCTGAACATGGCCGATGGCGCGCTGCTGCTGGTCGACTCCGCAGAGGGACCGATGCCGCAGACTCGTTTTGTCCTGCAGAAAGCACTGGATCTGGGCCTGCGCGTTATCGTCATCATCAACAAGATGGACAAGCCGGACTCCCGGCCCGACACAGTCACCGACAAAGTTTTCGATCTTTTCGTCGAACTGCAAGCCACCGACGAACAGCTCGATTTCCCGATCATCTACGCCAGCGGCCGCGACGGCTGGACCGCGCGGGAACCCGAAGGCACCGGCACCTCGTTCACGCCGTTGATGGATGCGCTGATCGACGAATTGCCCGGACCGCCGCGCAATGGCGGGCCCGTGCAGATGCAGGTGACCACCCTGGATCACTCCGACTATGTCGGGCGTGTCGGCATCGGCCGCGTGCATCGCGGCACCCTGCAGCATACCGCGCAACTTGTCGTCATCAAACGTGACGGCACCATCGAGCCGACGAAAATCAAACAGATCCAGGTGTTCGACGGGCTCGACCGCAGCGATGTCGACGAAGTCCCCTGCGGCGACCTGTGTGCTGTCATCGGTATCGAGGGTATCGATATCGGCGACACGATTGCCGATGCCGAACACCCCGAGGCTCTGCCGCCGATCGTGCTCGACAAACCGACAATCTCCATGATCTTTCGCGCCAACGACTCGCCATTGTACGGCCAGGACGGTGAATTTCTCAGCAGCAGCCATATCCGTAAACGGTTGTTCGCGGAAGCCGAGCGCGATGTGGCACTGCACGTCGCAGAGACTGCCGGCGACGACTTCGAAGTGAGCGGCCGCGGCGTGCTCCACCTGTCCATCCTGCTCGAAAACATGCGGCGCGAAGGTTACGAAGTTTCGGTGTCCCGGCCGCAGGTCATCTATCGTGACAACAACGGCAAGCGCGAAGAACCGATCGAGCAACTGACCATCGACGTTCCCGACAAATCGGCCGGCAAAGTCATCGAACTTGCCGGTATGCGCAAGGGTGAGATGATCGGCATGGAGAGCACCGGCAATCGTGTCTGCATCGATTTTCTTATTCCAACACGCGGTCTGATCGGCCTGCGCAGCCGGGTCATGACGGCCACCGGCGGCGAGGGTATCGTGACGCATCGGTTCCTGCACTACGCCGCGGACAAAGGCGAAATGCCGAGCCGCACCAATGGCGTACTGGTGAGCATGGACAAGGGCCAGGCGACCGCTTACGCTATCGATGCACTGCAGCAACGCGGCTCGTTCTTCATCGAGCCGAACGATGAATCCTACGAAGGTATGATCGTCGGTGAGAACCGCAAGGAAGGCGACCTTGTGGTCAATATCCAACGCGGCAAGCAGCTGTCAAACGTGCGTGCCTCCGGCACCGACAAGGCTGCGAAGATCGCACCGGCAAAGAAACTCAATCTGGAAGAGTCTCTGGAATTCATCGACGACGACGAGCTCGTCGAGGTGACGCCGAACAACATTCGACTGCGCAAGCGACTCCTCACCGAGAACGAACGGAAACGGCAGCCGAAATCTTCGAAACCATGGCCATCGACGAGCAGCTAGCCAAGGAACTGAATGCGCTGCGCCAGCGCAATCTGCACCGCTCTCTGCGGACATCCCAGCCGCTCGGCGACGGCTATCTACAGTTCGGTGGCAAACGCCTGCTGAACCTGGCGTCGAACAACTATCTCGGTCTGTGCGAAGACCTCGAACTTCCCGACGGTGGCCGCGGTGCCGGTGCCACTGCATCACGGTTGATTGTCGGCAACTATCCTGGTTTCGACGCACTGGAAGCGGACGTTGCAGAACTGAAGGGTACCGAAGCAGCGCTCGTCTTCGGCAGTGGCTACCTGGCTAATATCGGCATCATTCCCGCCCTGCTCGGGCGTCATGATGCCGCCTTCAGCGACCGCCTCAATCACGCCAGCATCGTCGATGGCATCCGGCTGAGCGGTGCCAATCACTATCGCTATGTCCACAACGAGCTGGCGCACCTCGACCAGCTGCTCAGTGAGCACGCCTCGCACCGGCGCAAGCTGATCGTCACCGACACGGTGTTCAGCATGGACGGCGATATCGCCGACCTGCAGCGGCTCGTCGAACTGAAAGAACAGCACAACGCGATCCTGATGATCGATGAAGCCCACAGCAGCGGCGTCTTCGGGGCGCGGGGCGCCGGACTGGCGGACGCCGCCGGCATAGCAGATCGCGTCGACGTGCAGATGGGCACCTTCAGCAAAGCCTATGGCTGTTACGGCGCCTACGCCGCAGGGTCGGCAACGATGATCGAGTACCTGGTCAACCATGTGCGCACCGTGGTCTACACGACCGGTCTGCCGCCGGTAGTGGTCGAACTGATTCGCCAGAGCCTGGCAAAATCATCGGCAGAACAATGGCGCCGCGAACGTCTCGAGGAGAATGCCGTTTTTATGCGGCAGGCACTGCGCGAAGCCGGCCTGGATATCGGCGGATCGACGACGCAGATCATCCCCGTGATCGTCGGCGATGCCGGACGGGCCGTGGAAGTAGGGGATGATCTGCAGGCAGCGGGCATTGCGGCGGTCGCCATCCGGCCGCCGACCGTACCTGAAGGCACCGCGAGGATCCGTTTGTCGATGTCCGCCAAGCACCAACGCGCCGACCTGGAGCAGGCTGTCGCCACGATCATCAGGGTTGTCGCAAAATGAAACGGGGCGTTACATTGCCCCCGTCGACTTTGAATTGTTAACCTCGAACCCGATCATGCCACCATGCAAGTCTGCGACTTCAACAATTCCTTCCACCATTTCCGCGTCGATTTTGACATACAACGGCCGATTACCGTGTCAGCGAAACAACCGTTTACGATGAACCATGTACGCTTGCCGATAGAGTGCCTTTGCGTCATGGACGACATCACGTACATGCTCGGGGCCTCATGCAAGACCGAGCGGGTCAACGTAACAGAGAATGTCTGGCGCGACCCGAATGCGGATTTCTGCGTCGTCGCATCGGCCGATGATTTTCTCCTCCTCAAACAGTTCGCGAGCTGCGGTCAGGAAGCCTCCAACGAAATCGACCCGGACCGTCCGCTGCAACTCGAGCGACAAGCGGGCAAGTGCGACGACGCGTGGTGCATGCATCGCATCGACACACGGCGAATCGACGGGGAGTTACTTGCCGATGGAGACGCTGTCTACGACGCGATCATGGCCAACGAAACAGTCGTGTCTCAGACCGAGTACGAACTCGTTGATGGCACAAAAGTGTCGCTGGAGTATCCCGTGAAGTGCATCAATGTCAGCGACCGCGAACACTACTACCAGGTTGATACCGGCCCGGTGCTGTTCCCCGATGATATCCCGAACGTATCGCTGCCGATCGAGCGATTTCGCCTGGCTTACGTCGCCCACAACTGCCCGCAATGGGCCGAGTTCATAGTCAACGTACCGACACCGATCGACGGCAGTACAGCTGTGAATCACTACTCCCAGAGCCGACGCATCGAGACGACCGCTAATCGGATGATTGCAGTGCGGTGAACGACGCGGCGTGGCGAGCGGGCTTGTGGCGGCCGCCCCTCCCTCTCAGTACGCCACTTTCACCGCACCGGTGCCGGTGGCTACGGCGTGCTCGGCCGTCTGCACGATCTTCAGCGCGTCAATCGCATCGTCCAGGGTCGAAAGTGGCCCCTCATCACCAAGGATACAGCGATTGACCATGTACTCCACTTCCCCGGCAAAGCCGTCCTCGTAACATGGCAGCCCCCACGCCGGGCCACGGTTGTCTTCGTACTGCGCTTCGTTCCAGGAATAACAGATTCCGCCATTGGTTCCCAGTATTTTGTAGAGTACGGACCACGGGTCGGTCGTGGGGTCGTTCGCGGCAAAGCTGCACCACAGATTGGCGATTGCACCGTTGGGCATCTGACACATTATGCTCGCCTGATCCTCAACCTCCAACTTCTCGTAGTGGATATACGATTTCATCGCGGTCACGTTCACCGGGCGTCCGAGCAGGTGCAGCATTGAATACACATGATGGATGCAAGTCTCGCGCAGTACGCTTCCGTAGCGAGCCGCGATCTCCTCACTGTGATAGATGTTGAAGAACATCCAGAAACCGCAGATCTCACCGAGGTTACCCGCATCGATGAGGCGTTTGGCGCGCTGGATCGACGGTGTATAGATGTAGTTGTGCGCCGGCATGCAGAGCCGATCCGCTTCCGCCGCTTTCTGCTGCAACGTCTCCAGGTCGCCAATCTCCTGGGCGACCGGCTTCTCGATCAGCACATGCTTGCCGGCTTCCAGCGCCTTGAGCGCGGTCTCCAGATGCGATACCAATGGTGTGAGCACGTGTACGAGCTCGACATCCGGGTCGTCAAGCAGGTCGTCCAGGCTGGCATAGACCTGACCGCCGAACTTTGCTGCTACCGCAGCCGCCTTGGATTCGTCCCTGTCAAAGACACCGACCAGCCGCGACGTGGGGTTGCGATTAATAGCGCGGCCATGCATTTCCCCGACGATTCCAGTTCCAACAAAGGCGCTGCCTACGGTTCGTAGCTGCATGAAACGTCCTCAGTTTGTGAGCCTATGATATTTTGATTTGGACAAACGCAGAGCCCCGTGCAACTAAGGCATACCAGCCTGCAAGGCGGCAAGATGTTTCTCGAAGTGCACAGCGAGCACTTCCGTATACGTGTCCGGATGGGCATCGAGGCAGTCGCGTACGGCAGGGCCGAATTCTTCATGTGTCAGCACCGAGCCGAAAGTGCAATGCAAAATCTGGCGACCGGCCTCGGTAAAGCCGACGCCTTCGGGAACATCCTCCCAGCATTCGAGATAGACACGCTCGAGCTGCTTGTCGTCGGTGATCTCCTCGACCGGCGGTACGCCGTCAAGTGTGGCGTGTACGTGATACGTGGCTTTGTCGGTGTTGTACCGCTCGCGGCCAAACTGGCAGATGCGACGGAACAAATCCGGCTGCTTGATGGCGGAGACGCGAAGCGCCTCGAGGTACGAGGTGCCGGCAGTCTTCACGTGGAAGCGGCCTTTCGTGGCACGCGCGAAAGCGGTATACATCGACAGCTTGTCCGACCCGGAGTGCAGGCTCAGCTTGTAGGGGCCGAGCAACTCGGAGACTGCGTTGTGATCTTCAAGCGTTTTTTCCAGCTGCCCAACTTCTCCAATATAGTCGACGCCTTTCTCCATATGCCCGATGAACCGCGGCGCCAGCGACACCAGCTTCATGCCGCGGCCGAGACACTGGTCGGCAATTATGTAGTGCTCGGCCAGCGTCGTCGGCTGTTCCGTTTCATCGACGCTCAGTTCGATTTCGTAGTCGCGACCTGCGTTTTCGTTGGCTGTGCGAATGTAGTTCGCCAGTTCAATGCCCTTGTTCAAAGCAACACCGTACTTGACGGCGGCGCGCATGATCGCTTCCTCGTCGAGCGCGACGGCTGTGCCGTTGGGCAGCGTCACCGACTCACCATTGTAGCTGTCCGTCCAGTCGATCTGGTCCTTCACCGTATCGAAGTGCCGGCGCAAGGTTGCTTCGTCGTAGCCGTCTGATTTCTCGTCGACGTGGTCCGACGGATCTATCGTGAAAAACGTGAAGCCGGCTGCCACGGTGCGGTCGACATCTTCTGTCGTCTTGAGATGATCGGCATCGGCGCCGGTCTCACCGGTCCAGCCGGCCTGCGCCATGCCATGCAAGGCGTCGTCCATGACTTCGTCGGGCTGGCGTTGCGTCCGTGCCATTTCGCGGATCGACTGCTGCGGATAAATCGGCAGCATCCCGTGGCCGGCACGTTTCATCGATTCCACGTGCCCCGGCGTAGCGACGCCAATGCGGTCGCCGAAACCGAAAGACGGCGTCAGGGCAAGGGTGGCAACATTATTCCGGGACATAGTCCAACTTCTGTGATTGTGTTCTTTTCCAATGCAACAAGGTAATGTATGAACATCGTTCGTACCACGCACCGGCACAACCGAGACGAAGGAATCGAATCATGCAATATCCTCAGTTGACAGGTACCGATCTTGACGTGTCCGTGCGGTGCTTCGGCCCGATGCGTTCGGCGTCACGGGAACCCGGCGGGCACAGTCGCTGCAGAAATGGACACCGCACTTGTCGAGGACGTACACGCACTGTGGGAAAATGAGTAAAAACGCTACAGAGTTCCATCGCCGGCGGCAGCAGTTTCTGCACTACCTATCGACCGAACGCAACGCCTCGAGGCACACGATCGACAACTATGGCCGCGACATCCTGCAGTTCGCGGCGCTGACTTTTGCGGACTCCACAGACATCGAGTTCAGCGATCGTGTCTTTAATCTGAAGATGGCACGGCGCTACCTGGTGGCACTGAACGGGCTTGACCTGGCCCGCACCTCGACAATGCGCAAGCTCTCGAGCCTGCGATCGTTCTGCAAATACCTGATACGCGAGGAAGTGCTCGAATCCAATCCGTTCACCATGCTCGACTCACCGCGACGCGGCCGGCCACTGCCGCACGTCCTGAATGTCAACGAAGTCGAACGCCTGCTGCAGGCGCCGGCACAGTTCTGGCGCAACGCCGAAGCCGCTGATGCGAGAATCCGCGGTTCGGCAGAGTTTTCCACGGCCCGCGATGCGGCGATTCTGGAAGTCATCTACAGCGGCGGCCTGCGCATCAGCGAAGCGATCGGCCTGGAAGCAGCGGACGTCGACATGCACGGCCGGTCATGTGCCGTCAAGGGAAAGGGAAAAAAGCAGCGCATGTGTTTTCTCGGGCCACCGGCAGTTGAGGCGCTGCGAGACTATCTGGCGGAGCGTCAGAAAGCAGGGCTTGCCGACAAACATGCTGCCGGCCGTATTTTTCTCAATCAGGCGGGCGGACCGCTGACCGAGCGCTCGGTGCAGCGCGCCTTCAAGCGCTACCTTGGACAGGCGGAGCTGTCGATCAACTACACGCCTCACGCCCTGCGCCACTCCTTCGCAACCCACCTGCTCGATGCCGGTGCCGATCTGCGCATGGTGCAGGAGATGCTCGGACACTCGAGCCTGTCGACCACGCAGATTTACACCCACGTCTCAGCCGAACGTCTGGTCGCCGTTTACAACTCGGCTCACCCGCGGGCATAGCCACGGTTGCTGATACAACGTTTGCGCTGGTGTTGCATCGTCTTCTCCACAAGGATCTGCGGAACCACTGGGGCCGTAGCATTGCCGCGGCCCGGCGAGCTCACGTTCCGTCAATGCCGCTTTGTGTCTGAGCCGAAACCGCCGCGACGAACTCGAGCAGTTCGCCAGTGATCTCCTGCTTCCAGGCTTCTGAATAGAAATTGTGATTGGCGCCGGGGATCGTGTGGAAGCCGATATCGACGCCGCTCTTACTTGCAAACTCCGCAAAATAATCGAATGAAGCCTGATAGTCCGGATCAGCAGCGCCATAAATGATTGTTACCGGCACCGGATGCTGGCACAGGCTCTCGAGCGGGCTTGCCGGAGTGCCGTCGCCGCTGGCCTGGCGTTGGTCGCGCTGGTAGTGACCGAAGAGCACACGCAGGATAGAACCGAAAAAAATCTCACAGCGAACCAGTTTACCCCACGTCTGGCGACGCCACAGCTTGTCCCAGTAGACCTTGATAAAGTGAGCAGTACGCCGGACGTCGCGCCCGAAATTGTCACCGTCGGAAAACGGATAAACCGAAAGCATGAACAACCCCCGGACGTCCGGCACACGGTCACGCACGGCGATGGCGATATTGCCGCCTGAGCAGATGCCGACGATGACCATGTTGCAGACTCCGCAATCGGACTTGAGATGCTCGGCGGCAGCAACGGTGTCGGCAGCCATGGAGGCGAGGCAGGCGGCGGGCGCGGCGCCATCACTCTCGCCGCGGCCACGCAGGTCGAATCGCAGACTGCAACAGCCGGCTTCTCCAGCAGCTCGGGCAAGGTGGGTCAGAAGGTTATGCGGTCCGCCACGGACGCCGCCCCAGCCATGAACGAACAGCAAAGCGACTGGCTGGGGATCGGCGACGGTTGTCAGAATGCCCCGAACCGCCTGACCGTCGACAGAGAACTCGACCGGCCGCTCGTTGACCTGCGGCGAGAGCGCCACGGCAGTATCGAAGGGGGGGGGCGTCACTCTTGCAGTGCGCCCTCGGCAGGCGCGTCTTGTTCCGCTGCGGCTGGCGCCCGGGCCGGCGGCAGGTATTTATCGAGCCAGGTCGTCTGAATCTCGTAGGCGTACAGTGCCGGGCGGGAACCGTAGTAGAGCACGAAATTGTGTCCGCCATCGGGCACGATCTCGTAGGTGTAATTCTTCTTGAATTTCTTGAGTTGCTCGATCAGATGCTCGTGCGTATCGTGAAAGATCCCTGAGTAGCCGCCGCCGATGAACAGCAGCAACGCCGCCTGAATATCCCCGGCATTGTGCACGATGCTGCGCTCCATGAGTCCGGGAAGCTGCTCTTCGATTGGCAGGTCGATATACTCCTCCCAGGACAACCAGTTATTGTAGCCGTTGCTGAGCCGGTCGAAATAATAGCGAAACGGGTTGGTAAACCAGGCGTCGTAGCTGACCATGCAGGCGACCTGATCGCCAGCCCGCGCCAACGTCAGGAGGCCGACCCCGGCCCCGAAGCTATGACCGATGATCCCGAACTTCCCGGGCTTCACTTGCGGCAGCTTGTACGCACCGTCGACGATGGCCAGGGCATCGTTGACTTCGCCCTTGAGGTTCTCGATCTCGCCTTCACAGACATACTCGGGCTTCTTGGTGTACCACGAGGCGAAGAGGTTTTCACCGCGCAGCGCGGGTGCCGCTATGACGTAGCCGGTGCGTGACAATTCGGCCAGCCACGGCAGCGAATGCGTCGGCACACCATAGGCCGCACCGTGGAGGTAGAGGATAAGCGGGAACTTGTCGTCGCGTTTCGGATACAGGACGACACCGTACTGCGTCAGTTCGTCGGCCTCGAACTCGACGATGCGACAGGCGATGTCATCGTAGTCCGGGAGGCTGAGGCTCTCGAGGAATTTCAGTTCGACGCCGGACGGATTGTCGGGCCAGTCGGCCTGCGGCAACGCTTCAGCAGCAGCGATCGTGGCCTGGCCGGCTTCGAGGATGGCGATCTGTTCCTCTTTCGTCATCGTCTGGTCGGCAGCCTCGACCTTGAACCAGGCTTCGAGCGCCGTCTGCACATTCATCCCGTTGCGCATCGGCTGGCGCAGATCCGTGAGAAACGCCTGCTGGGCGTGCCATACTTCGTCTTTGCGCGTCTCCCACGGCCACGGGGCAGCGTCGACGGTGCCCATGAAATCGTCATTATCCTGGGCAACCGTGGTCACGGCAAACAGCGTGACGACAGCGAGGTGTGTGAGGCTACGCCTCCAGGCAGAAGTTCCTGGTCGCATTGAGCAACTTGTCGGCTTGGTAGTGATCGAGACGGCCCCAGAAGGGTTTGTCATGAATGACGCGCAATTCGAAGCCCTGCCGGTCCGCGCACAGATCGGCGAGTCGCTGCCAGTTCAATGGCATTTTGCGCGCGCCGGTAACATGCAGGATTAGGACGTCGCAGTCGGGAAGATTATTCAGGGTCGCCATCAAATCAAGCGACGACAGCTCATTGGCCATCGTCGCGGAGATGGGGAAACCGTCGAAATCGACAACATTCGAGTCCCGCCACAGGGTCTCACGGCTGTATTCGCCAGCCTGCCCGGCGCCGATGGCTTCCTTGATCTGTTTACGACGGATCATTTCGTCCAGATAATCAGCACCTGTCGGCAACGGTTCCCATAACACGAAGCGGCGAATACACGTGTGGGACGACGGAGATCCTTCAGCGGATGCGCAACCAAGCAGCAGGTTGGCACCGAGTCTGGCGCCGATGCCGGTAATTTTGGCATCGGCAACAGCGCCCTGCAATGTTTCGGCAGCGACGCGGCAGTCAGCCTGCCAACCGCTGATCGTCGCGGCGGCATGGGTACCCGGGCTGTCGCCGGTACCGCTGTAGTCGAAGCGCAACGAGTCGACGCCGTCTTGCTGCAGTGCCGTAGCGGTTTCGAACAGCAACCGGGCGGCACACTTGCGCTCTTCACCGAACGGCGCACACAGGAGTGCAGCGCCGGCCGAGGCGTCACTGCTGCGGTGCGTCGCGCCGAAAAGCTTGTGATCGGCGGGACCGAAATAGCCGCGCTGGTTCAACATGCCGGTGGCTCAAAGTTCGAGGTTCGGGGTTCGACAGGATGTTGTATTGGTCGTGTTCAACGCTACAGTACGGGAGAACCGGACATGGGGCTGTAGCTCAGTTGGCTAGAGCGGTTGGTTCGCAATCAACAGGTCAGGGGTTCGAATCCCCTCAGCTCCACCAGAAAACCGCTTTCGGGCGGTTTTTTTATGTACAGTAACGAACGTTCCACGAGCCTCAGCGCTCATGATTGACGCGGACGGACCAGCGTTGCCGCAAACGCCGTAAATGACAAGCATAGGGGCGTCGCCCGGCTCAATATTTTCCCAGCAACGCGCTGATCGCGTGCTGGCAATAGTCGATGCGGATCTCCGAGCTGCGTTCCTCGAGGCCGAGCACGGCACGCCGGTGAATAGCACCGTCGACATTGACAATGTCCGGCCACATGGCAGCATGCCCCGCGGTGTACTGGGCCGAAAGCAGGAAGCGCAGCGCCAGGTCGATGCGTTGATCCCACCACCAGATGGTCTGACCAAAGCGGACTTCGTGTGCCCGGCCGTACATGAACACGAGGTTCTGCGCCGCCTGGATACCCTCCATACGGATGGCGGTCGGCGTGACTGCGCCTTCGCGTCCTTCGAAGCAGCCGATGTAGGGTGCAGAGCCGGTAACAAGGATGCGTTTGAGTTCGTCCTCACAGTAGTCGACAGCGAGCTGCAGGATTTTCTTCCGGGTCCAACGACTGCTGTGCGCCGCCAGCTGCTCGTCGGTGACCAGGTCGAAGCAGGCATTCAGCCCGAGCAATCCCCAATGATCGAACGCTCGCGACACCGGACGCTGCGTCGACCTGTCAATGACGGTCGACGCCTGCCACTGGTCGGCCAGATAAATGAGCAGCCGCACCATGGCCGTCTGGTTTTTGTCTGTCGGATAGGCGCGCTGCATGCGGGCCAGAGCAACCAGCGCCTCGCCTTGATAATACTGCGACTGCCAGTCATGGAACCCCTGCAAACCGAGGATGTACTTAGCGTTGAGGTCGCCGGAGTCTTTCTGACAGAAGCGGATGTAGTTCGACATCAGGAGCAGCGTCGGGCGATGGCGCTCATTGCCGTTGAGCTCGTCAACGTAGGTCATCGCAATCATCGCCAAGGCGCAGCCACCGGTCTTGATGACTGGGCCTAACTCCGGTTTGCTGCCAGTGATCGCGGGGTCGGAGATCAGCGCGGCGTAGACACCGGCATTGCCGCACTGGACAGGCTTGATGTGCTGGACAAAATTGGCGGTTGCCCGGTTGGCGGCATCGAGGTATTTCTGCTTGCGGGTGGTTTCGTACAACTGGCACAGCGCATAGACGGAGCCGGCATGACGCAGCCAGTTGTATTTGGCTTTGATCTTCGGGTGCATCGGGTTGATCCGATAAACAAAGCGTCCGGAGTCGTCGAGGATACGCAGCAGGAAATCGCCGGCACGCACGGCCGCCTTGCGGCGGGCGACATGGTTGAGCACAGCACCGCTGTCGCTGTCGGTGATCGATTTCTCGGGATCGGAACGCAGCGGCAACGCGGTGATCAAGCCCAGCAGCAACAGGCTGCAGACGAGTTTTCGGGGTAGATACATGGTTACATAAGGTAGCCGCTCAAGCTGGATTTGAGAAACCTTAAGGGCTTAAGGTCAAAGAGCACTAACAGGAAGGGCCGAGGCATTCTATCAGGATTTTCAGGCAAGGCACAGGCCATTTTGTCGGCGGCGGCATCGCGTTGGGAGTGACCGGTGTAGCCGGCAGGTCGTCGGTGTTTCTGTTGATTGATCGGGGCAACCTGCCCGTGCCGCTGGCACTGGGCAATGCCGGGTGGCACTGCTCCTGCGGCATCGTGCCGCTTCTGCGGCGGATAAAGTGCCGTGAATGTGGTGTTTTTAATTGATGATTGCGGTTGCCAAAGATCGGGTGAGGCAGTAGACTAGCTGTTTACCCGTCGACTGTTGTGTAATTTTCACGGTACGGCAGTTCCGTACGAAGGCGTGTTTTCAGTCAATGACAATGGATCTCCTCCTATTGGCCCAAGGCGCCCCCCCTGCGGGGCAACAGTCGGGCGGTATCATGCAGCTTCTAGTGCCGATGGCACTGATGATGCTGATTGCGTACGTGATTCTGATCCGTCCGCAGCGCCGGAAGCAGCGTGAGCATGAGGATCGTGTCAAGCGGGTGAAAGCCGGCGATCGCATCGTCACCAACGGTGGTGTCCACGGCACAATTGCTGCGGTCAAGGATCAGACCTTCATGATGAAGATCGCGGACAACGTCAAACTCGAAATTGAGAAGAGTAGCATCATGCGCATCCTCAATACAGAAGAGGCCGAGGCTGCCGATGAAGACCCTTCAAACGGAAACAAGAACCGGCGCAAACGCAACTGACAACGGCGCCGGCTTTGCGACTACGAAACAGGGAGCATGAGTGATGAAGAAATCACTGATTTCACGATTTGCCATCATAATTGTAATCATCACTGTGTGGGCCGCATCGATCTTTCCGTACCGCGACCAGCCGTTTCTCGAAGTGATGCGGGACTCCGCCCAGCCATCGCTTATCGATAACCGCTTCGAGACACTGCTGAAGGATGCGGCGGCGGAAATTGAAGCGTCAAGGGACGAGGACGGTAACACGTCCCTGCCTGCCCGCGATGTTGTCAAGCGCCTGGCGAGCAAGGCTGAACCGCCGATCGCCCTGTCCGACTACATCCAGATCTACGAGCAGCAAGGTGCTTCGAACAAGACAATATTGCAGTTCGTCAGCCGCAAGGCTTCCGGCAAACTGAAGAAAGGCATCGACCTGGCCGGCGGCACGGAATTCGTTATCGGCTTCGATGACTTGCCGGAATCGGAAGAACGTTCCGCGGTGGCAGTGCGTGATGAGATCGTCGAAATCATCCGCAACCGCATCGACCGTGTCGGCGTGACTGAGCCGCAGATCAAGGCGATCGGCGACCACACGATTTCCGTCACAGTCCCGGCGGTCAAGCCGGAGGACGTGGCCGAGTATCGCGAGCTGCTGACCCGTGTCGCGAAACTGGAGTTCCGCCTGGTCCATGCGCAGAACCTTGAGCTGATGGAGAACTACGGCAACCCCGATTTCGTCGTGCCTGTCGGTTTCAAGCTGATGGACATGATCAGGGAAGAAAACAACCAGGAGATCGTCACCAAACTGCTGATCAGCCGCGAGAAGACCGGCGTCAGCGGCACTGACCTGAAGACTGCGGGGCCGACGATCGATCAGTTCGGACAGTTCAAGGTCAATTTGGAATTTGACGCGGCGGGCAGTGTCGCCTTCTGCGACCTGACGACCGACAATGTCGGCCGTCTGCTGGCCATTGTGCTGGACGACACCGTCTTCAGCGCTCCGAGCCTGAACGAACCGATCTGCGGCGGCCGCGCTGAAATCAGCGGCAGTTTCACAGCCGACGAAGCCAAGCAGCTCGCGGTCGTACTGCAGTGCGGTAACCTGCCGGTCGACATTGAGCTCCAGGGCGAGTTCACCACGTCGGCAACACTCGGTGCCGACTCGGTCAAGAGCGGTACCAGTGCAGCGCTCTGGGGATTGATTTTTGTCTTCGTCTTCATGGTTATCTACTACTTCGGCGCCGGCATTATTGCGGACATCGCGCTGGCAGCCAACATCGTCCTGGTGCTCGGCACGCTGACGATCGCCGGTGCCACGATCACCCTGCCGGGTATCGCCGGTATCGTGCTGACTATCGGTATGGCAGTGGACGCCAATGTGCTGATCTTCGAGCGTATCCGTGAGGAGTTGCTCAACAACAAGTCGGTCGGCAATGCCGTGCGCCTCGGCTATGAACGCGCCTTCTCGACAATTGTCGACGCCAACATCACGACGCTGTTGACAGCAATCATCCTGTACAACTTCGGTACCGGCCCGGTCCGTGGTTTTGCCGTCACTCTGGCAATTGGTATCGTGGCCAGTCTCTTCACTGCGTTGTTCGTGACGCGCGCCATTTTCGATCTGCTGCTCCACAATAAGTGGATCAGTGACGTCAAGATGATACGCCTGCTGAGCAAGACCAATATCGATTTCGTCGGCATGCGCCGGCTTGGGGCTATCGTGTCGACCGTACTGCTGCTGGTCTCGATCGCCGTCTTCATAGGGCGCGGCAGCGGCAAGTACAGTGTCGATTTCACCGGCGGCATGGAGATCTCCTACAAATACGAGCAACCGATTCCCTCGGACCAATTACGCTCGACGCTGGAGGGGGAATTCAACAACGCCCGAGTCAGTTACAAGGCATCGATGACAGATGGCGGCCTGCTCGAGATCGTGGTGCCGGAGGGCTCGGAACAGACGAATAACGAGTCCAACGATTCGATGAATCTCGACAACATGGTAACCGCCGCCATCAACAAGAATTTTCCGGATGCCAAGGTAGAGCATGTCGGGACCAAGCAGATCGGGTCGCTGGTCGGCGCGAAGTTCCGGCAGCAGGCGATCGTTGCGATGGTCGCGGCGATTATCGGGATCGTTCTGTACATTTCCTTCCGGTTCGAATTTGGGTACGCCCTCGGCGCGGTGGCGGCGTTGACGCATGACGTCATTATCGGTGCGGGCATCTTCCTGTTGTGCGGCCGACAATTGTCGTTGCCGGTCATTGCAGCGCTGCTGACGATCATCGGTTACTCGCTCAACGACACGATTGTGGTGTTCGATCGAATCCGCGAGAACCTTGACTTGAAGAAGGGCAAGTTCCTGGACATCGTCAATGTGAGCCTGAACAACACCCTCAGTCGTACGTTACTGACATCGGTGACAACCGGTATCGTGGTGTTGGTGCTGCTCTTCTTCGGCGGCGGCGCAATCAACGATTTCGCGCTGATCATGGCTACCGGTGTCATTGTCGGTACGTACTCGTCACTCTTCGTAGCCACCCCGGTGATGATCATCTACCACCAATGGTCCGTCAAACGCGCCGCGGCGGCGGCGGCGGCGGCGGACAGTTCAAAGCCGGAAGTGGCCACCTCGGCTTAACGTGTGCAAGGGCGATGTGATGGTCTGCCGCCGGCACCCTCGCCTGAAACCTTCGCACTGGCAGTTGCATGGCGAATCGCCCGGCCCAATACATCGACCCCGCGGTCCTCGCCAAGGTAGAGAATTATGCCTTCCTGGCCCGCACGATCGTCGAAGGGTTCGTCGCCGGCCTGCACCGCAGCCTGTACCACGGCTTCGGCAGTGAGTTCGTTCAGTACCGGAACTATTCCGAAGGCGACGACCTCAAGTACGTCGACTGGAAAGTCTTCGCGCGGCACGACAAGTATCAAATGAAGGTTTTCCAGGAGGAGACCAATACCAACTGCTACATTGTGCTCGACGCCAGTGCCTCGATGGAATACACCGGCACCCACGGCATCAGCAAGCTGCACTACGCCAAGATCATCGCCGCCTGCATCGCCTACCTGGTCAATCGCCAGGGCGACAATGTCGGCTTCTACGCCTATAGCGACAAGGTGCACACCGGCGTTCCGCCCGGTCATCGCAGCGGCCAGGTGCACCAGATCTGTACCGAACTCTCCCGACTCAAAGCCGGCGGGGGTTGCGACCATGCCGTCGTGCTCAACTATCTGGGTGAATCGTTCAACCGCCGAGGTATCGTCGTGATGATCAGTGATTTTCTCGACACCGACACCGACATGCTCAAGAGCCTGCGCCATTTCCGCTTTGCCCACCATGACTGCATTCTTTTCCAGGTACTGGATGATGACGAGCTCGACTTCGGCTTCACGAGCACGATGCGTTTTGTCGACAGCGAGACGGGCGCCGAAATCATCACCAGCCCGGGCGTCGTACGCCGCGAATATCTCGAACGTTTCGGCCGCGAGCTCGAAGAGCTGCAGCTATTCTGCAGTCGCAGCAACATCGACTACCATCAGTTGCGCAGTTCCCAACCACTGGCATCCAGCCTGGCCGCCTATCTGAACCGCCGGGAGAAATTTCGCTGATGAGTCTCCTGGCGCCACTGTTCCTCGCCGGCCTCGCCGCACTGGCGGTGCCGATCATCCTGCACCTCATGCATCGCGAAGTGCCGCGACGCGTCATTTTTCCGACCATCCGGCATATTCTCAAGGGCCAGCAGTTTCAGTCCGGCCGCCGCGGCCTGCGAGATTTCTGGACGCTTCTGGCGCGACTCGCCATCCTCGCGCTCATCGTGTTGCTTTTCACGCGGCCCATTTGGGAGAAGTCGAAAACAGCTGTGTCGAGCGCCGGCAAGGAAATCGTCCTTTTCTATGATCTGTCGGCAAGCATGAACGCAGTCGATTTCGAATCGTTCGCAGTCAGGAAAACGCGGGAAATCATCGGGGCCGAGCCAGATGCGAACTTCGCAATGCTGGCATCGTCTGACCATATCATCGATCGCGCTGCCCTGGGCACACCGGCCGGCGAGGTGCTGGCGAAGGTGAAGGCCCTGCGGCCCGGGGTCGTACCGGGCAATCACTCGTCCGCGCTCAGCGCCATCGACGGGTTGTTTTCTGAAGCGCCCGGCGTCCGGCGCCTCATCTATCTGTTCACCGATCTGCAGCAGCAGGACTGGGCGCCGTCGTCGCTGCCGCGGGTGTCCGCCCAGGCCGACCTGGAGATCGTCAATCCCCATGAAAAAGCGCCACCAAATGTCGCTATCCTCGACGTTTATCCCGAGCATTTCATGCGGGCCCAGAAGCGGCGGATCCGCGCCACCGTGCAGGTACGCAACTACTCGCTGCAGCCTATGCAGGCAAAGCTCTCGATCACGGCCGGTACGACGACGTCGATCGATGTCCGGCTGCGCGGCGAGTATTCGGAGAAGCATGTCATCGATCTCGAGGACCCGGCGACCAACGAAGCCGTCGTCGAAATTGCCAGCCTCGAGGGCTACCAACTCGACAACGCCTGGCACATCTGGATCGGACCGCAGCCACCAACGCAAGTTGCGGTGATCTTCGACGAGGGGCCGACGCGCCAAAAACAGATCGAAGCGTTGTTTCTGCGCAGCGCTCTCACGGTCAACACGCCGGGCCTTCCGGCTACCGAAGTCGATGTCAGCGGGCCCGACCTGTTGTGGAGCGAGGACGTCAATAGCTACAAGGCAATTTTTCTGCTCGACGCGGTGCAGGCGCTGGGTGAAGTCGAGATGGAGTCGCTGCAGACATACCTGAGAGACGGCGGCACGGTCGTCTATGTCGCCGGCCGGCGCAGCGCCGACAACCTGGCGAAACTCAATCATTGGGGCATCACAGAGAACCACTTTCTGGGTATTCTCGGGCAATCCGATCAACTCTCCGCGTACAGCCTTGGTTACATGGCACGGGGCAGCTCGGTGACACGTGTGTTCGAAGAGGAGAGCAGCGATCTGCTGCTGTTCCCGATCTACAAACTCGCCAAACTGGAAGCAGCGGAGAATGCAACGGTCCTGCTGGGAATCAACGAAGCAACGCCCCTACTCATCCAGGAGGATGTCGGGCGCGGTGTCTGTTTCACGCTGGCCATCAATCTCAGTCATCTATGGAGCGAGTTTCCCACGTCGTACTCCTTCCTGCCGCTACTCGATCAGATCGTGCAGTACCAGCCGGGCGACGAGAAGAAACGCGGCGTGCTGGTCGCTGATGTCGGCCAGGACTACACCGCCACCGCTGCTGCCGCCAGTCTGGAGGTCACGGAAATCCTTGCCGAACCAGGCGTGCACATGATTGACGGCACACCGCTGGAGCTCAACTATACACGCCTCGAATCGGACCCGCGTACTGTCGAGAGTCTCGAGGTGTACGCCCAGCTTCTTAAATCCGCAAGCCCGGGCCTCACGGTTGCCGGCAAGAGGCCGTCCAGCAACCTGACCGATCTGCGGTACGCCGTCGCCATCGCGCTGGCCGCATTCCTGTTCATCGAACTGCTGTTCGCGAACTTCCGCCGGAGCCGTAAGACCGCACCGGCAGAAGAGTAAAAGAGCGTTCAGTGACGAATAACGTGCAGCAAACCACGCGAATAGAGAGTTTCATGGACTGGTTCGCCGACCGCCGCGAGGCGTTCGATGGGCTGCTGATTGACATCGACGGCACGCTGACCACCGGTCAGCACTCGGTACCGCGCGCCGCCGAGTTTCTGCAATGGCTGCGGACCGACGACGTGCCCTTCTTTCTGGTGACCAACGACTGCGATCGTTCGCATCAGCAGAAAGCCGACTGGCTGGCGGAGAGAGGTATCGACGTTGCCCCCGACGAGCTCGCCTCCTGTGGCGACGCCCTGGCCGCCTGCGTCATCGAACACGGGATCGCCGGCGAGCAGGTCTTTGTTATCGGCGAGCTCGGCGACCCGTGCTACGCCCGGCAGGCGGGGCTCCGGCCAGTGCGGTCATTCGAGGCGCTGCCCGAGTGCGCAGCAGTGGTCATCGGCGCACGCAATTACGACATGGGCAGCACCTGCAATGCCGTGATCAATTTTCTCGTCGCGAACCAGGACGCATTGCTGATCGTGCCGAACCCCGACAGGTACTGGCCCGCAGGTGCCAACCGTATCGCTATCGGGCCCGGGAGCGTCGCGCGTTTTATCGCCATGGTTGTCGAAGACTACTGCCACACAGTCTCGCCAATCTATCTGGGCAAACCAAATGCCGCCGTGTTCAATTTTGCCATCGCACAATTGCAACAACGGACCGGACTGCCGCTGGCAACGCAGCCGGAGCGTATCCTGACGCTCGGTGATTCGCTCAAGTCCGATATCCGCGGTGCCAATCGCCTCGGGCTCACCTCCGCCCTGATGCTCACGGGCATTACGTCGGAGGCGACGGTGCACAGCCTGCCCCCGGACGACGAAAAAGTACCCGACCTGGTCTTCGCGGGGCTCTGCGGACCCGCAGTTCTTCCGCCTTAATCCATCTGGATTGTCATTCCGGATTACGGAATTCGGGATTGAGGCGGGAAGATTAAGGCAGAAGATTTCATGTGTAAACACCCCGACCAATCGAACAACGAAGAATCACCCGAGCCGATAACGTCCCGGTCGTGGCTACCCTACGCGGTGCTGCTGGCCGTCGTCATGATCACGGCGCTATCCCTGCGCCTGGACGGCCTGACACGGTCGCTCGAATACGACGAAATCTGGCCGTGGCGCGAATTCTCTGCAATGACACCTTTCGATACGCTGGTGCATCCCAGGGACGTGCGGCATCCGCTGACCAATATGATCTCCACGCTGCTGCCGGCCGCCGTCGGCCCCGGTGACCAGCATCCGTCGGAAATCCTGGTGCGCCTCGGTTCACTGATCGCCGGACTGCTGCTGGTGCCGGCCGCCGCCCTGCTCGCAACTGCCCTCACCCGCCGTCGAAGCTGCGGCATCCTGGCCGCCGCCCTGATCGCCGTCGACCCCGTGTTGATCCACTTCTCGCAAACGCTGCGCGGCTATGTCTTCGAGGCTTTGTTCGCCGTCCTGCTCTGCTGGTGGCTGCAACTGCACGAGCTGCGGCTTCGCCGGCAGGCAGCCTGGTGCCTCGGACTGGCGCTCCTGACCGTGCTGCTGCAGCTTTCGGTTATTACAGCGGTGTTGATCTGGGCACCGTTGTTCGCCTGGCTGACGGTCGGGCAACTGGTCCACATACGCCGGGGCACGATCGCGTGGCGTTCACTGCTCCCGGCCTTTTTCACTATGGTTTTGCTGTCGCTGGCCTTTCTGTTTTGGTTGCTCAAAATCAGATCCGGCCTCACGCATTCCATCGATCTGGGCTCACCCGCGGAAGTGGCGGAACGCGTTCTGCTACCGCTCAATATGGTGCAGGGATTGACGTTGCCGGCACTGACTGTAGCGACCGCACTTGCGGTGATCTGTCTGATTCGCCGAACGGTGGTTCACCTGGCTGTGCTGCTGCTCTGTGCCGCTGCCGCGTTTACCTGGGTCACCGGCTCGGTCGGACCGATGCGCGTGTACAGCTACCTCGTGCCTTTCATTCTGCTGCCGGTTGCAGTTGCGGTCGATGCCCTGCTGCGCCGTCTTCGTGGCGGCGGCGGACTGCCGCAGCTCACCGGGATGACGGCGGCACTGCTGGTTGTCGGTTGCATCTTCCTGGCACCGGATCGGAGCCGCTGGGAACAACTGGACATACGCGCCCTTATCCCAGTACTGCTCGAACACGATGCCTACCTGGTTTTCGCTGCCGGCACCGGACGGTTGGTCAATACATACGCAAAAACAGAAGTCGTGCAACACAATTTCATGCACATGTTCCGCCCGTCAGAAACCCGGTCGATGCTGCTGGTCAATTGTTCCTTACAGGGCATGGCGCTGGGCGCCTACAGTCTGCGCGGCGACAAGGACTGTGCGCTGGCGCTGACACCGGAAACGGCTGGCGAAGCGTTGAGTCCAGGCAACGTGTCCTGCGTACAAATCGATGTCCGCACGGCCCGGGACGCAGACTCGAACGGGATCCTTTTTGCCGTGGTTACCCAGCCAAGCAGCACCTTCGCCGAGTGGGAGGCAGCCACCTTCGACGAGGGCGGCGCCAGCCGATGGTGTATCCTCAACCCCTGGCTTACTCGTACCGTCTTCGTCGCTTCGCGTGATCAACAGGATGAACCCGGGAAATACATCAACGCGGTGTTCTGCACCGCCGTCGATTCGACCGACGACGGTGCTGCCGCACGAGGCATGCTCGCCGATGCCGCCTTTTACTGGCTGCAGCAATAGCAACTGCCCCACTTTCGAGTTTTTAAGCTATATTCACGGGATGCTTTTTTGTCGCCGCAACTCGAAACATGGAAGATCCGACTGATGCTACGCCATACACAACTTGTGTTGATCTTTACATTGCTGACATCCATCGTTGCCTGCAGCTCGGGCACCAGGGAGTCGTCAACCGAACCGGCGACGACAGCAACGACGGCAACGACAGCAACGGCAGGGAGTGGTGCGGCGAAACTTTTTCCCGACGGCCTGGTCGACAGCGAAAACCAACCGGTCGATATCGATTATCTCGATGGCAAACTGGTCGCTCTCTATTTCTCCGCCAAATGGTGTGCGCCCTGCCGTAGATTCACTCCGCTGCTGATCAAGTACCGCAACGAGAACAGGGATGATTTCGAGGTTGTCCTTGTCAGCAGCGACCGCAAAGTCGAACAACAGCAGGAGTACATGAAGAAAGCGGAGATGCCGTGGCCGGCCGTCCCCTTTAATTCGCCGGCGGCAAACAAGCTGAAGAAGCTGAATACGAAGCGCAGTATCCCAACGTTGATTATCATGGATAAAGACGGCGAGCAGATCACCAGCACCGGCCGCAATCTGGTCACCAACAACGTTGCCGTGGACAGGATCAAGGCCGGCACGATGGAGAAGGAAAATTACACCTGCGGCAAGTGCACCAAGATTCACGTCCGCAAGAAATTCAGACTGGGCCGCAAAAAATAATCAGCCGCCCTGCCCGCGGATGCACATCATGAACTGCACCACGCCGGCAATACAGATGCCGACATGCGCCAGGCACAGCAGGACGACGATGCAGAACCAGGCAATCGTCAGCGGCTTGATCCCGGCCCGGTTCAGGGCCCACAGCACGCCCCAGTCAAGCAGCAGCACCAGCGGCAGCAGCCACACCCAGGCAGCCACGAGCAGTTCGACGTGCCTCATCGCCTGCACAGAGATTCCGGGCACCGGCGTGCCCGGCTCGACCCGCAGCATCAGTTGCCGGCATACCGGCCGGAACACGGCCCCCGTCAGCAGCATCGACATGCCGATAAAAAACAGGTGCACGTAAGCCTGAAAGAACAGAACG
>Ga0310124_10000578_pt1 | contig 25452 bp, 25 predicted proteins | sample CB11b_AW_Bot5_MG_FD_203507 | JGI IMG/M metagenome (GOLD analysis project Ga0310124, IMG submission 203507) | Marine microbial communities from Western Arctic Ocean, Canada - CB11b_AW_Bot5 | ecosystem: Environmental > Aquatic > Marine > Oceanic | place: Canada: Western Arctic Ocean | collected...
GTCTATGAAGACTATGACGATCTTTTCAACACGAGCACTCACGCATGGAACCAACTCAACGAGGATCGATTCCGATCTCTATGCAAGACCAATTGGATTATGCATGAGAACTAATCGAGATGCGTATGAGTTGGGCAGAAGCGACGGAGCGACGGAGCGACGAAGGAGTTGTGGTTGCTGCCCTGTTTCGGCTTGGCGGGCCCGTCTTGAAAACGAACTGCGGGTCATCGCCGCTGCTGCCCTGCAGTTGTCGTTTGCCGCGCTTGCGATGCCTTTCCCTTCGTCGCTCGCACCCAGACCAAATTGTCACGAAAGAATGGGTCGGTCCGGCGCGGCGCTCACGGTTCGACGATTTCCAGTTCGCCGCAGTGGGGAACAAGCCCCGCGTCGGCGGCTTCGGTGAGGAAGCGGCGCACCGCCTCCCGGCCCCGGTCGCCGTAATCGAGGGTCCACTGGTTGACGTACATGCCCACGAACCGATCGGCCAGACTCACCCCCATGTCGCGGGCGAACTGCAGTGCGTAGGCAACGGCCTGCTCGCGGTGGTCCAGCGCGTATTGGATCGAGTTGAGCAGGATCCTGCACAGCGGCCGCATGTGGGATCCCAAGTCGCGTCGGATCGCGTTCCCGCCGAGCGGCAGCGGCAGTCCTCGCTCCTGCGACCACCAGCGACCCAGGTCGACGACGCAATCGAGCCCGGCGTCGGCGTAGGTCAGTTGACCTTCGTGGATGATCAGGCCCGCGTCGTAGTCGCCCGCGACGACCTTCGCGATGATCTGGTCGAACGGCACGACCTCGTAGTCCGGCACACGCCGGCCCAGCAGCAGCGAAAGTGCCAGGAACGCGCTGGTCCGCTCGCCGGGAACGGCGATTCTGATCTGGGTCAGATCGGCAACCTCCACGCGCCGATCGCGCGGTGCGACGACCATCGGGCCGTAACCGTCACCCATCGACGCCCCGCAGCTGGTCAGGGCGTAGCGGTCGGCCACGTGCGGAAACTGGTGGATCGACAGCGCGGTGACCTCCAGGTCGGCGCGCTCGCTGCGATCGTTCAGCGATTGGATGTCTTCGAGGACGTGGATAAACCGGTAAGGACCGGTGTCGATCAGCGGGCTGTACGCGTCGTCACCCGGCCCGTCGCCGCTCGCCACGCCGTCGCCCGACCCGCCACCCGGGCGGCCATGTCGCGGACTGTGGACCAGCGGATACCACATGAACGCGTCATCCGGATCCGGTGAGTGGCCGATGTGGATGTTCATTGAGCGGCCAGCGCGTCGCTCAACAGCTGCGACTTACGGATGATCGCGGCCAGCAGGTGCCTCTCGAGAACCGTGTCCCGTCCGATGGGCTCCCAGTACTTCTTGCTGATTCCGCGGCCCTGCAATTTGCCCGGATTCGACCAGAGCGTCTTGAATACGCGGCGGCCCGCCGTGGATTGAGTCAGGTGGCGAGCCGGGATTTGCAATCGCTCGACCTGGACGTCCACACGCATGGTGTATTTGTCACTGTTGCCGACGCTCTGGTCCGCTCCATCCTGGATCGGCGACTCCGGTTCCATGGTGACCGCAACGCGGCGTCTCTGATCATTCAGTGTGCTGTCAATGGCCTGGGCGGTGGTGCGGTTGCCTGGGCGCCAGGGTTCGACGATCGTGGGCGCCCCGACGGCCAGTGTCGTAATGACGCCGTAGCGAAAATCCTCTCTGTCGACCGTGAACCCCTGGTCGCGAAGAATTTTAACGGCCGCCTTGAAGACTCGCGAATACTCTGACGACTCGATATCGATGGTGTTCTTGGTCGGACGGTATCCCGATGCGCACCCGGCGAGTCCGAGGGCGAACAGTATCAGCACGGCGACCGCCAGGGCGCGTCCGCTGACCTTGCGTTGCGATTGACTAGGCATCACCTGTCAGTGTACCGACGGGCGCCGGTGAGTCGCAAGCCTGCTGCCCCCATTCACCCCGCGATGTGACCAGGTTCGATAACGCATCGCGCGACCCAGGCGGCAGGACCGAAGCGGGTAACCACGGCGGACGTTCGGATGCCGACGAATGATCGGCCCATTCCCGCGTCTGCGGTCAATCGTGCGTCCGTGTTGGCCGATCGATATATCGGGAACCCGCCCGGGAGGGCGAGGCAGGTCGTTTCCCGTAGGTCAGCCGTCGGCCGACGCCAGGCGGACTTGCGGGACACGGCCTGACTGACCGTCCGGAAAGGATCGGCCGGGGTGACGATGAAAGACGCCACATCGCTGCAACTGCTGCTCGTGGAACCGGACGCGCAGACCGCCGAGCGCGTCCGGCAGACGCTGTCGAGCCACTTTCCGGCCGCGTGCGTGCGCCACTGCTCGACGGTGGCCCAGACCCTGGCCTTGGACCCGGCAGGCATCGATCTGGTGCTTTCGGACATGACCCTTCCCGACGGGACGGGCCTCGACCTGCTCGACCGCCTGTAGGGCAGGCGCCAGGATCTTCCCGTGTTGCTGGTCACCGACGAGTCCGTTCTGGAGACGGCCGTCGAGGCGATTCGACGCGGAGCGTACGACACCATCGCGAAAACGCCCGAATACCTGTCTGCGATTCCCCTCGTGGTGGAGAAGAATCTGGCGATCTGGCGGACGAAACAGGACAGCCAGCACCTCGCGTCGCGGCTGACGCGCGCCTTGAAACAGCTTCGGTTCAAGAACCGGCAGATCGAGCGGATGGTCAGCGAACTGCATCGCACGGCCGCGATGGACCCTCTGACGTCCCTGGCGAATCGCCGGGCGATCGGGCGCATGTTCGCGGAGTGCCACCGGCACCAGCGCGACCTGGCCTGCATCATGATCGATCTGGACGGCTTCAAGCAGTTGAACGACACCCTCGGTCACCAGCGCGGCGACGAATTTCTACAGTGCACTGCCGGCATCCTTCATCGCTATTGCCGACAGTCCGACACGGCCGGACGGTTCGGCTGCGACGAGTTCATCGTGCTGCTGCCCGAAACCGATCTGGCCACGGCGCAGCGCGTGGCGCGGCGCATCGGCGAGCGGTACCGGTTGGAAACGGCTCGCCTCTGCACCGACGGCACGGTGAATCACCACCTGACGACGAGCCTGGGGCTGGCGACGATGGCCCATTCCCGCCCGTCCAGCCACGAGCAACTCATGGCACACGCCGACCAGGCCCTGTACCGAGCCAAACAGGCCGGCAAGACATGCGTCATGGTGTGCCAGGACGACCCCACCTCGCACCCGGCTTCGTCGCCCGGACCCGGTACACGGCGTAAATCAGCAGCGCCACGGCAACGAGCATCTCTTTCTGCTCGTTGATCTGCTCCACGTATTCGATGTAGAACGTCTGCGTCTTCGCCTCCGCGACCAGAAACCGGTAGAGCGATTTGTACAGCTTGACGGCGAATGCGAAGAGCATCGCGAACACGACCGGCCACTCGGCGATTGCCGGCAGCCATGAACTGGGGATCCCAAGCGTCTGGCGGCGCCGCCACCCGATCGGAAGAACGACGAACAGGACGATTAGGAACACGCTGCCCAGAGAATTCACCGAGATGGGCAGGCCGCGAACGTTGTGGAGGTTGGTCTCGGGGGTCATCGCGCTGACCGCGTCCGGGGTCTTCCACTGAAAATACGACTGGCCCCAGCTGATCTCCTCGCCGGCGAAGAAGAACGTTGCCAGGGCCACAAGGCCCACGATCAGAAAGGCGCCGCGGCGCTGGATCAGGTTGCCCGCCCCGGCGGGTTCGCCGGCGATCCAGAGGCGGCGGGCCGCGACCAGCAGCAGCACCGTGCCCGCGGCGGTGCAGGCAAACGTGATCAACTCCACCGCCTGATGCTCGCGCTCGCTTCCCTGCAGCACGTACTGCAGATAGAAGCTCGGCGAGACGCGATAGGTCACGTAAAGCGCGGCGGCGAGCAGCACGGGGATGGCCGCGGCAATCATATCGGTGACCGACCAACGGTGGTCGTCGCGATCGGATGCCGCCACGGCGAGCCCATTCAGCGTCGGGTTGACGTCTGTGGCCATGTGAACCTCGCCCAGATCATGACCCGCTTTGCCGAACGTGTCGAGCAGGAGGCGGAAAAGCGGAGGCAGCTCTTTTGTGCGAAGCACCCTTTGGACCGTTCCGGCAAAAGATCTGTGTCCCCTTTTTCGCCCCCGGCGGCGCGGTACGATGGGCCGCGTGGACGCGATTCTCGGCCAGCCTCACGCGATCGAGTTGCTTCAATCGGCATTGCAGACCGACCGGCTGCACCACGCGCTGATCTTTCACGGCCCGAAGGGCGTTGGCAAGTTCACCACGGCCCGCGCCCTGGCGGCGATCCTGCTGTGTCACGAAGTAGCGAAAAAGGCGGCGTCCTCTTTCTTGCCGCCGGTGCGGGCGTGCGGAACCTGCCGCTCGTGCGCGGCGCTGCGGGCCGGCAGCCATCCTGACGACCACGTGATCACGAAGGAATTGGCGCGGTTCAGCTCCGATGCGGCGGTGCGCGACCGCAAACTCATGACGATCCCCACCGCGGTCTTGCGCGAGAACCTGATTGAACCGGTCAACCTCGCCCCGCGGCTGGGTTCTCACAAGGTGTTCGTGGTGGACGAGGCGGAGTTGCTCGATTCGGTGTCTCAGAACATCCTGCTCAAGACGTTGGAGGAGCCGCCCGCAGGCACGTACGTGATCCTGGTGACCGATGCCGAGGATCGTCTGCTGCCGACGATCCGCAGTCGCTGCTTGCCGACTGGCTCGACGGCCGCCGCGCTGGCCTCGATGAGCCGAAGCGGCGATGGCTGATCGACTTTTCGGATGGCAGCATCGGTTGGGCCGGACTCGCGCTGGAGTACGATCTTTACCAGTGGGCCGCGGACATCCTGCTGGCGCTGGACGGCATGGCCGACCGGCGCTACCCGGCGGAACTGGGCCGGTGCATGTCGGATGGTGTGGACCGCTTTGCCCGCCGCTGGGTTGATGAACACGAAGGCGCGTCGAAGGACGCGGCAAACCGCCAGGCAGCGACGCTGATGTGGTCGATGATCGCCCACCACGCCCGAGGCAAGCTCGCCGGCGCGGTCCCGGCCGCACGCGGCGGTGATCCGGCGGCGACCGAAGCGGTGCTGGAACCCTGGCTCGATCTGATCGACGCCGTCGGCAGGGCGGAATACGAAACGAGGTGCCACGTGAACCTCGGAATCGTCATGGATCATTTTGCGTCGATGGCGTACAGAGCGGTCTCACCGACGTCGTGACGTCCCGGGGCGTGAAAAGGGTCCCAATCCCGAATGGCACGAGGTTAAGGGGGCGTGCGTTTTCGGCGGGCTCACAATACAACACGATCCTTTGTTGGACCTGTTGACTTACGCACGTATTAGTTGATTTGATTGATGAGGATTCGACGAGAACCTCGGTCGTTTCTGCGCGATCGCGCCGAATCCCTTCATGTTCAAGTCGTGTTCCATGTCGAGGATGTTTCGAAAAAATCATCCTCCTTGTCGATAGTTGAGTTGCGACCAACAACCAGCGAAACAAGGAGGCTGGCAATGACACATCGTACACACGGACGTGTTTCTCGCAACCTCATTGAAACTGTAAACGCGATCAATAAGGCGCCGGGGCTTGCGTTCAGTGATGTTCTGGACTCCGGTCAGATCCAACAACTCATCGAGGAGTTGGGCATTGCCTTTCGCCAGCGGGTATTCACACCGTTCGTGATGTTGATGGTGTTCCTTTAGCAGGTGCTCAGTCCCGATCATTCTTGCCGCGACGCCGTGGCCAGGCTCATCGTTCTGCGTTTGGCTCTCAGGCAGAAATCCTGTTCGCCGGACACCAGCAGCTATTGTGAAGCGCGCGGACGTCTGCCCGAAGAATTGTTCCAACGTCTCGTCTGGCAAACCGGAAGCCGACTGCATAACCAGTGTCCCGAGGACTGGCTGTGGAAAGGCCGGCCGGTCAAGGTTGTGGACGGTACCACACTGACCATGCCCGATACCCTGGAAAACCAGAAGGCTTATCCGCAGTCAACAACCCAAAAATTTGGCTTGGGCTTTCCAATCGCACGGCTGGTGGTTCTTCTGTCGCTTGGAAGCGGCGCGGCCCTCGACTTGGCGATCGGCCCTTACAAGGGCAAGGAAACTGGTGAGAGCGCCCTGCTGCGCAGCATCTTGGATCGGTCTGTGTCCGCAGGTGACGTGTTAGTCGCCGATCGATGTTACAGCTCGTATTACGATGTAGTAGCCCTGATTCGGGACCGGGGGGCGGACATCGTGGTTCGCAGACACCAAAGACGAGTCACGGATTTTCGGCGAGGGCGACGCTTGGGTAAGAATGACCATTTGATCATTTGGGACAAGCCCAAGCGACGTCCCGAATGGATGGACGAGAAAATCTTTGAGAACTTTCCGGATCAACTTATCCTGCGAGAAGTAAAAGTGCAGATTCGGGGAAAAGGCATGCGGGTCAAGTGCATCGTCATCGTGACGACTCTTCTGGATGGCGAGAAATTCACGAAGGACGACATCGCAGAACTTTACCACGCGCGTTGGCGTGTGGAACTTGATTTGAGATCGCTAAAGATCGCGATGCAGATGGAACCTATGCGTTGTAAGAGACCAGAGATAGTTCGCAAGGAGATCTGGGCTTACCTACTGGCGTACAACATGATTCGTGCCATCATGGCACAAGCCGCCTATCACCACGACATAGAACCTCGTCAGATTAGCTTCAAGGGCACGATGCAGACCATCAATGCGTTTCGAGGGTACCACGGCACTGATCTGCCCGACTTGCCCGGTTGGCACGACGCGCTTCTGGAGGCTGTGGCGTACCATCATATCGCGGATCGCCCCAACCGCATTGAACCGCGCGCCATCAAACGCAGACCAAAACAGCATCGTCTACTCACTGAGCCAATAGACGACGCCAGAAAACGATTGTGTAATAGCACTTATGCTTAACCTCGTGCCATTCGAGACAGGCCCCTTTTGCCGGAACGGCCCGATGGGTGCTTCGCACAAAAGGTCCTGACACCTTTCGCGCCCCTTTTCGACCCTGGGAGTCACGCGCCACGATGCGCTACCGGATGATCTGTATCGACCTGGATGGAACGCTCCTGAACAGTCAGGGGAGCATCAGCGACTCAGATCTGCGCGCCGTGGAGGCCGCGGTGCATGCCGGGGTGCGCGTTGTGCCTTGCACGGGCCGCGCCTGGTGCGAGAGCCGCCACGTGCTGCGGGATTTCCCCGCATCGCCGCGCAGCGACACGGGCGTCTTCGTCACCGGCGCCGCGGTAAGCGATCTGGCCGACGGAAGAACTCTGGACCTTTGCGTGATGGACCCGCATCTGGTTCTCGAGCTGGTCGAGCACTTGCGAGACCTGCCTGAAGCGGTACTCGTGTGCAGCGACGCCAACCTTACCGGCCACGACTATCTCGTGACCGGCAACGGGCAGGTCACGGCGAACACGCAGTGGTGGTTCGAAATGACCGGAACGACCGTCCGGCACTGCACCGATCCGAGTCTCGAGGATCTGCGGCACACGCTGCGCGTCGGTTTAGTCGCCGCCGGGCCCCGAATGTCGCAGACCTCGCGGCGCGTGAGTGACGCGTTCGGGCGGCGTGTGGCCGTTCACCATTTCGAGGCCGTCCAGAAGCCCGACCCTGACCAGACGGTTCACATTCTTGAGGTGTTCCCCGCCGGCGTCGACAAGTGGCGCGGCCTGACCTGGCTCGCGCAAAAGGACGGCATCCAACCCGGCCAGATCGTGGCGATCGGCGACGAGTTGAACGACGTGGCCATGCTCGAGCAGGCCGGCTGCGGCGTGGCAATGGCCAACGCCACGGAGGCGGCCGTCTGCGCTGCCAACCGCATGACGCGAAGCTGCGACGACGGCGGCGTGGCCCACGCCATCGAATCGCTGCTCGCCGGACGGTGGGACTAATCGATCACGTTATTCTTCGTTGTCCATCGAATATTTGCCGGAGCGGGCAACGTTCGACAGACCTTCGCCGCCGGCCTGCATGTCCTCACCGATACCCTCGACCGTGTTGCACGACGTGGTAGCAATCGCGAATAAGCAGACCATCGCGATCGAAAGGAACCATTTTGCCAGATGCATGGGTGACCTCCGTGTGCGGGGGTGGTGGTGGATGGGCGATTATGGGGATTGTATCGATGGATGGGTGGCGGTGAGGGGCAGCAGGGCGTTAGAGCAGGAAAGCGAAAAAGCAGGAAAGAAGAAAAGCAGCGGAGTTCGGACTGAATGGCGCGCCGTCCCCTATTCCCTGATTTTCTGCTTTTCCGATTTTCTGCTTTCACGTCACCCTTCGCCGGTCCCGATGGCGACGTTGTATCATCTGTGCCGTGAACGAAAGCCTGATCCGCGTCCCCATCCGCCGCTGGCCCGGCCACGAAGACCTGCCGCTTCCGGAGTACCAATCGGCCCGCGCCGCGGGAATGGATCTGCACGCCGGCGTGACCGACCAGACGGTGATCGAACCCGGCACCACCGAGCTGATCCCGTGCGGGTTTGCGATGGCCGTGCCGGCCGGTTACGAGGCGCAGATCCGCCCACGATCGGGGCTGGCGATCAAGCACGGGATCTCGATGCCCAACGCGCCCGGCACGGTCGACAGCGACTATCGGGGCCAGGTTTGCGTCGCGCTGATTAACCACGGTGCCACACGCTTCGTCGTCACTCGGGGCATGCGAATCGCGCAAATGCTGGTGAAGCCCGTTCCCCGAGTGCAATGGCAGGTGGTGGGACAGTTGCCGGACACCGCCCGTGGCGAGGGTGGCTTCGGCCATACTGGAAGCTGAAGAACTTGCCTGCGCCGTGAGAAATTCGGGCGAAACCGCAAACCCGATTCCATGGCAGGCAGCCGAGATCGACTGACACACGCAACTGCCCGTCCGGACGCGACGTACAATTTCATATCGGGGGCTGGTTCCCCCACCCCAAGTTGCCTATGCCGTACCAGCACTATCTGTCTGTGGTCCTGACGATCTGCGCCGCGATGGCGATGCCCGCCGGCGCCCAGGAGACCAAGCCGGGCCCGCGCCCTGCCGCCGGTTCCCTCAGGCCGCCACGTGACCAGACAGGCGAGTTCCAATTTGCGGTGGCTGCGGCGGATCGCGGCGACGTCAAAGCCGCGCGCATGGCGCTCGACAAGCTGCTTTCCAACAACCCGGAACACGCGGTGCGCCACTCGGCGACGATTCTGCGAGGCCAGTTAGACGGTGCGTTCAAGACGCGGCAGGCGTTCTGGCGGGATCGAGAGGTGGGCGATCACGTCGTTCTCGTTCCGGACGAACGGGCGTTCATCGAAGCGATCCGCCAATGGACCCCGAAGCGCTTCTGGCCGGTCCTCATCGAGGACGGCTGGTTCACACCGATGTTCGTCGCCGCGTTTGCGCCGAGCCGGGTGCTGCGCTGGTCGCGCATTGCTGATCCCGCGGATACTGATATCAGTGACAGTCTGTCGAACGTGATCAGTGCACACCATCGCCGTATCTCCGCCAAGTCTTCGAACCGGCCGCGCCCGCCCGGTATTGTCGCCCTGGACCCGAACGGCCCCCTGAGGACCGGTGGGCTCGCACTGGCGCTGGGCCGTCGCCAACCGGTGATCGCGACGGTGGTCGGCAACAGCGTGTACCGGCTCCTGGACTCGGACGCGGCATTGTCGATGAACGCGACGCTCGTGGAAGCCGCGGCGCGGCAGGGCGTGCACGCCCGTGGCGAATGGTTCGGCCTGACGCTGGCGGCGCAGTTCCCATACAAGTACCGCGTAGACGACATCCACCAGGGCGATGCGAATAAAAACCAGGCCAGCCGGTCACTGCGCGCCCTGGACGACCTGATCGGCCAATGGACGTTAGACGGTGGCCACCAAACGCTGCGGGTTGCGGTGGTTGGTCGTCTGACCGGCGGCCCGGCCCAGGGCGTCTATCAGGCCATGTGCAGCCTGTTCCTTCAGCCGCAGAGGATGTTATGGGTGGATACCTACGCCGAGAACCACGGCGGCCTTTGGCCGCAGTTCCACATGGACGCGGCGGTGAAGGTGATCCGCGACCGCTTCCGTTGCGACCTGATGTCGGGCAGCGAGCTGACCCTCGAGCGGTTTCGAGCCGCTACGCATCCGATCAACCGCTACGGCATGATCTGGATGAATACCAGCGGCGGATCCACCGTATGGACCATTCCCGGTAAAGGCCGAACCGATGATTTCCCCATCGGTGCCGCGACGGTGATGAACGTCATCCACAGCCACAGCCTCGCCAGCGCCTGGAACAGTGACACGCTTGCGGGCCGCGCCATTGCCGGCGGGGCCTACTGGTACTTCGGGGCGATGCACGAACCCTACCTGCACGCGTTCAACACGCCGGCGGGGATGGTCCACAAGATCAAGGCCGGCACTCCGATCGCGTTCGCCGCGCGGAAGATTTCGCTTTCTCCCGGAATGGGCGCCGTCCCCTGGCGCCTGATGCTCGTGGGCGACCCACTCTACGTTTTGCGCGAATCCGCGGCGACCCGCGTCCCGTCGGATCCCATCGAAGCCGCCCCGCCCGTGGCCCTCAGCGACGACGGGCTACTCACAGATCGCCTGCGTGACGCGGTGCTCGTCGACTCCGAGGCCGCGCTGCCGCTGGCATCGCAATGCCTGCAGCAGGTCGAGACGCTCGAGCCCGACGATCTGGTGCGCGCCGTCGCCGTTCTCTACGCGCAGAAGCGATTCGGATTTCTCAACGACGTCTCCGACGCCATCGCGGCGCGGCACAAGATGGCTGAGGTGATGGTGCGGTTGAGTCGGTTGTCACGGGGACAGGGAGTCACAAGTCGCAAGGAGTGAAGATCGCAAGTCGAAGCCAGGGGCATTCTGTTAGGGGCTCTTAAACCACTTGAGACTTGCGGCTCGACCGACGATTGTCGCTGCCGCGACTCTCATTGTGTCACTCAAGATCGTCATAACTCAGTAAGTCGGTCCCGGTCACGTCCCGCCTCAGCCGCCGTCCCAGGATCTCGTCGAGTTCAGCGGCCGGAATACCCGTGCCGGGGCGTTTGACGGTCAGGTCGGATTCGTTGAGGACGTGGCCGGCGGGCAGGTCGTGTGTGGGGCAGAGGCTCTGGCGGCACAGGGTGCGCACTTCCTGTTCGACGGGGCGGATGGTCTTGTCGGTCGGACCGCGCATCTGCGTGGTGAGGCGGATGGCGCGGGTGTATTCGGCGAACTGGCCGGCGTCGAAGCTTGCGGCGTGGTCCGGTCCGGACGCCGAGCGATCGTAGGTCAGGTGCTTTTCGATGACGCACGCGCCGGCGGCGACAGCCAGGGCGCCGGTGGCCGTCTCGTTCGTGTGATCGGAATAACCGACGGGAAGGTCGAAACGCTCGGCCAGTGCCACTATGCCGCCGAGGGCGGTGTCGACCTCGGGTGTGGGGTAGCTTGAGACGCACTGGAGCAGACACCCGCCCTGTGGATGGCAGGCGATGATCCCGGCTGCGGTGGTCAGCTCATCGAGTGTCGCCGTTCCGGTGGAGATCATCAGCGGACGGTTCAGGCGTGCGACGCGGCGCAGTAACGGGACGTTGACGGCGTCGGGTGACGCGATTTTTACGGCATCCACGTTCACGCGGGCCACTTCGTCAACCGTCTGGAGGCTGAAGGGCGTCACGATGAAGCGCAGGCCCCGGCGGCCGGCCGCCGACCGCACCTGCCGTGCGATCGAAGGTCGCGAAGGCCTCGTCCGCGGGGACGACAAACTGCTCGAGCCTGTAACGTTCGTTGGCCACGACGCGCAGGTCGACGTCCAGGATGATTCCGAACAGGCCGTAACCCCCAGGAACCAGGCAGAAAATATCGGCGTTCTCCTGCCGGCTGCAGCGGACCACGGTCCCGTCGGCTTTCATCAGGCGGAAGCTTTCGATCGTCGACGCGATCGGGGGCCAGCCAATCTGCCAACCGTGGCAGTTGATGCTGATCGAGCCGCCGACCGAGAAGGAGTTGTTCGATTGCATGACCGCGACCGAGCGGCCACGGGCGTCGAGAAACGCGATAACGTCCTTCCACAGAGCGCCGCCCCGCACGTGGAGGATGTCCACGCTCGTCGTCGAGACGCATGTCTTTGAAGGGCAGCATGTCGATCACGATCCCTCCCGGGTAGATCGTGTGACCGCCCATGCTGTACCGGGCTCCGGCGATCGACACGCGAAGGTCCTCGGCACGGGCTCGCTGCAACATCGCGGCAAGCTGGCTTTCCGCGGCGCCGCGATCGGCGGGGACGGGCCAGACCTGAGCCACGGGCGTTGCGTTCAACCGGCTCGCGTCATCCGCGATCCCCGGCGGCAGCGGCGCAAGCTCGTCCACGTCGCGCCAGGCCGCGATCAGCAGATGGGTGACCGGGAGAACCAGCAGTGCCGCGGCCACCAGAACCATAGCGAGCCCGATCGCCCGGTACCAGCGACGAAGTCGGTGTCGTGGAGGCATGGGGGCGGGGTGGGAAAGCAGGAAATCAGAAAAGTGGTCCCTCTCCTCTGAATTTTATGATTTTATGTTCTTCTGATTTCCTGCTTTTCAGCTCTCGCCTACGCCACGCCTTCCAGCACCTGCTTGCTGAGACTCTCCGGCATTTGCCTGTAAGTCTGCGGCTCCATCGTGTACGAGGCGCGGCCTTGGCTCATGCCGCGCACGGCGGTGGCGTAGCCGAACATCTCGCTCAGGGGCGCTTCGGCGACGACGACGCGGGCGTTGCCGCGCTGTTCCATGTTGACGATCATCCCGCGGCGCGAGTTCAGGTCACCGGTGACGTTGCCGAGAAACTCGTCCGGCGTCGTGACGGTGACCTTCATGATCGGTTCCAGGAGAACGGGGCCCGCCTTCTGAGCGGCTTCTCTGAACGCGATGACGGCGGCCTGCTCGAACGCGATCGCCGAAGAATCGACCTCGTGGTGCGAACCGTCGATCAGCGTCACCTTGACGCCCAGCAGCGGGTAGCCGCCGATAACGCCGTTGCCGGCCATCCCGCGGCAGCCCATCTCGACCGCGGGGACGTACTCCCTGGGAATCGAGCCGCCGAATATCTTGTTTTCGAACGCCATCTGGTTCTTGAAGTCGAGTTCGGCTTCCTCGGCCTGCTCGGCGGTAAACGGCTCCACGGTCAGCTTGACGTCGGCGAACTGACCGCGCCCGCCGGTCTGCTTCTTGTGAATGGCGCGGGCCTCGGCCTTCTTCGTGATCGCTTCCTTGTAGGCGACGCGGGGCGTGCCCACGTTCACGCCGATCTTCATGTCGCGAACGAGCTTGTTCTTAATGATTTCCAGATGCAGCTCGCCCATGCCCTCGATGAGCGTCTGGCCGGTTTCCTCGTTGAAGTGGCTGCGGAAGCTGGGGTCCTCGCGCCGGATGGTCACCAGCGCCGTCGACAGCTTGTCCTTGTCGGCCTGCGTGGCCGGCTCGATGCTCATGCAGATCACCGGCTCGGGCAGCGACATCCGCTCCAGGACGATTGGCGCGTCGCTGGCGCAGAGCGTATCGCCGGTATATGAGTGCTTCAGGCCCACGAGGGCGACGATTTCGCCGGCCGCGGCCGAGTCGCGGGGAATGCGCTCCTTCGCGTGCATCTCGTAGATTCGGCTGATGTTTTCGCGCCGCCCGTTGTTCGAGTTCAGGAACCTGGCGCCCTTCTTGATCGTTCCGGAGTAGATGCGTGCGTAGGTCAGGTCGCCGTGCTGGTCGGAGACAACCTTGAAGACCAGGGCCGCAACGGGGGCGTCGGGATCGTGCGGCCGGGTAACTTTCTTCTGGTGATCGCGGCCGTCGGTGCCGACGACCTCGGCCACCTCGGTGGGGTTCGGCAGGTAGTCGATGATGCCGTCGAGCAGCCGCTGGACGCCGATGTACTTCAGCGCCGAGCCACAGAAAACCGGGTGGATCTTTCGATCGATGGTTCCCCGTCGCACGGCCCTGGCAATCTGCTCGGTGCTGATCGGCTGGTCCATGACGTAAAGCTCGGTGAGCGAGTCGTCCAGCTCTGCGGCCTTCTCGACCAGGTCGTGTTGCCACTTGCGGGCCTCGTCGAGCATGTTCGCCGGGATGTCGCGCTGCTCGACGCGGGCCCCCAGCTCCTCGGCACTGAAGTAGTAGGCGGTCATCGTGAGCAGGTCGATGATGCCTTCGAAATCGGCGCCGGCGCCGATCGGTATCTGCACGGCGACCGCGTTGGCGCCGAGGCGCTCGTGGATCGACCGGAAGCTGTACTGGAAATCGGCACCGAGCTTGTCCATCTTGTTGATGAAGCAGAGGCTCGGGACGTCGTAGCGATCGGCCTGCCGCCAGACGGTTTCGGACTGCGCTTCCACGCCCTCCTTGCCGTCGAAGACGACAACGGCGCCGTCGAGCACCCTCATGGATCGCTCGACCTCGATGGTGAAGTCGACGTGCCCCGGCGTGTCGATCAGATTGAGGATGTACTCAATGCCGTGGCGCTCCCAGGGGCACGTGGTCGCGGCCGACTGGATGGTGATGCCGCGCTCCTGCTCTTCCTGGAGAAAATCCATCGTGGCCGTGCCGTTGTGGACCTCGCCCATCTTGTAGTTCTTGCCGGTGTAGTACAGCGTCCGCTCGGTGACCGTGGTCTTACCGGCATCGATGTGAGCGCAGATTCCGAAATTTCGGGTTCTTCCCAGGGCGCTCATTCTGCGTGTCTCAGCGGTGGTCGTCGTGGCTGTGGTCATGTCGGCGTACCTTCCCACGCACATTCGGTCATCAGACGGCAGGATGGCCGGACCGAAGCATGTCTGCCCCTTATCGGCCAGAACCGGCTGCTCATTTCGTCTTTTGCGGACAAGTGGCCCCGAACGCTCGGTCGCGATTGGCCGCGCCGGGCCACTTCGGGTCCGACTTCCCACCGGGAGGGACGGATAAGGATAGCGAGAGAATCACCGGGATCAAATCGACCCTGATACTATTGGGGTCATGGCGGCAACACAAGAGCCGTACGTGACCGTCGTGTCCGGCCTGCCGCGGTCCGGCACGTCCATGATGATGATGATGGTCGAGGCGGGCGGCCTTCCCATCCTCACCGACAAGGTGCGCGCCGCCGATCAGGAGAATCCCAAGGGCTACTACGAGTTCGAGGCCGTCAAGAAGACCAGATCGGACGCATCCTGGGTGGCCGGAAGCGTCGGCAAGGCGGTCAAGGTCGTGCACCTTCTTCTGTACGACCTGCCGACGGCGCACCAATACCGCGTCATCCTGATGCGCCGCGCCCTCGACGAGGTGCTCGCCTCACAGACCGCGATGCTGGATCGCCAGGGTGGCAAGGGCGCCAACCTGAGTCCGCAGAAACTGGCCGCGGTCTACAACGGCCAGATGGGAAATCTCGTCGCCTGGCTCGGCGAGCAGCCAAATTTCAGTTTTCTGGAAGTGGCCTATGGCGACGTGGTGAGCCAGCCCCGACAGGAAGCGGAACGAGTCAACGAACTGCTCGGCGGAGTCCTGGATGTCGAGGCCATGGCCGCGGCCGTGGACCCGGCGCTATATAGGCAACGAAAGTAGGGGGGGGGAAGCGACGAAGGGAAGAAGCAGGGGCCGTTGCCGGTGGCTTTGGGCATCGTCACGTGCAATCCATGGAATCATATGCGTGGGACGCCCAGGACTACGAGCAGAGCTCATCCGTGCAGCAGAAATGGGCGCGAGAGCTCGCGGCCAAGCTCGGCCTGAACAGCGACGAACGCATTCTCGACATCGGCAGTGGCGATGGAAAGGTCACATCTGAGATCGCCGCCATGGTGCATCGAGGGTCCGTCGTTGGAATCGACAGTTCCGGCGACATGATCTCGCTTGCCAAGACACGCTACCCGCAGGCCGACTGGCCGAATCTGGGTTTCAGGAGGCTCGACGCACGCGATCTTCCGTTTGAAGGCGAATTCAGCGTGGTATTTTCCAGTGCCACGCTTCATTGGGTCATTGACCATCTCCCGGTCCTGCAGGACATAAGACGCGGTCTTCGCGCTGGAGGCAAGGCATTTCTTCAGATGGGCGGCGAGGGTAACGCCGCCGACATGGTGCATGTCGTCGAGGGGCTAACACGAACCGAGGATTGGCGAGAGTATTTCACCGACTTTACGTTTCCCTACGGCTTTCACGGCCGAGAGCAGTATCTGCAATGGCTTTCGAATGTTGGTTTGCATCCCATACGCGTTGAGTTGATTCCCAAAGACATGTCTCATGAGCGATCCGGCCTGGAGAGCTGGATGCGAACCACCTGGATGCCCTACACGGAACGGGTGCCTGAGACGAAGCGCGCCGAATTTATCGAGCAGGCGGTGGATCGTTATCTGCAGCGCCATCCGATCGGTGCAGACGGTCTGACACATCTGGGAATGGTCAGGCTTGAGGTTGAGGCGGCGAAGCCATCGTGACTTCTGCTCATCTTCCACCCTCGAGCCGAGACTGCTCGTGAAGATCTCCACCATCTTCACTCCCGCCCAGAGAGAAATCCTTGCTAACCTGCACGCGCGCGACAGCGAGGAACGTTGCAAGGGGATACGCGAGGCGATCAGCCTGAAGGCTCTTAGGCCGGCCGTGGCGCGGCTTCTTTGCGTTCTGGTCCTTCAAAATGGCGCCAATATCATTGTCGAGTTCGGCACGTCACACGGATACTCCACGATCCATCTTGCGGCGGCGGCGGAAAGAACTGACGGCCACGTCTACTCGGTCGACGAGATACCAGAAAAGATCGCACTTGCGACTGAGAATCTCGGGGCCGCGGGGCTCCTGCACCGTGTCACGCTCGTCACCTGCGATGGCGCGGAGTTCGTGAATTCGCTGCCCGACGGCATCGACTTTGTTCTGGTCGACTACGGAATCCCCGCTTTTGCGCCTGCCTTTGCCGGCCTTCGCGAGAAGATTGCACCCGGCGGTCTGATCTTCATCGACGGCGGTCCCGACGGCCACTGGGAATCGGATGCCGTACGCGGCTTCAAGACGTCGCTCGAAAAGGACCCGGCCTTCCTCGTCTCGATCCTGCCGATGCAGAAGGTTCATCTGGTCGCCGTCAGGGTCGTGACATGAATTGTCGCGTAGTGCCCGCAGCAAGAGCTGGAACTTGATTGCCTGCAGAAAATACCCGTCGTGCGCGTCAAGCGGCACTTCCCTTCGTCGTTCTGTCGCTTCGTCGCTCCCCTCTCACCTTCTCCCAAACTGCTTTTCCAGATCCTGCAGCGTCAACCGTATGGTCGTCGGCCTCCCGTGCGGGCAGGCGCTGGATCGCTCGATGCGGTCGCGTTGGGACAGCAGCTCGCAAAGTTCCTGCGGTTTGAGGTCGTCCCCTGCTTTGACCGCTGCCTTGCAGGCCATCATGTCCAGGATGCTGTGCAACGCGGCCTCTTCGGCGTGTTCGCCGTCGGTGTCGAACTGGCCGTCTTCCGCTTTGTCGAGCAGTTCCTCGACGAACTGCGCCGGATCGACGTTGCGTTCGAACAGGAATGAGGGGAACGCGTGGATCGCGAGGATCGCGGGCCCGCTCGGTTCGGCGTCGATGCCGATCCGCTTCAGCAGCGGTCGAAGCGACTCGAGGGCCGCCAGCCGCTTCGCGTCGGTCTTCAGCGGCGAAGGCATCAGCAGGCGCTGGCTCTCCAGGTCGCTTCGCCGCAGTCGATCGCGAAGCTGCTCGAACATCACGCGCTCGTGCAGGGCGTGCTGGTCGACGATAAGAATTCCCTGCTCGTCCTGTGTCACGAGGTAGCACTTGTGTATTTGCAATACGCCGCTCGACGCGACGACATGAGAATGTAGCGCCGGCTCGGTCGGTCCCGGTTCGGCGACCCCCTCGGGCTGCTCGGCCATGACACGGCGCATCTGGTCGTAGTCGAACCCCCTGGGTCCCCTGTCCGTCTGGCGCGGCGGGTCCGCGTATGTGCCTGTCGCTGCGCCCGATCCGCGCCAACCGGCATCCCGCGCGGCGGGTGCGGCATCGGCGGTGGAGGGGCGGTCCATGTCGGCAAGATCACCGGCCCCGGTCGACGTGGGGCGCAGCGCCGCGGTGGGGGTCAGGTCGGCTCCGAGCAGACGCTTGCGAATGGTGTTGAGGACCATCGCGTGAATGCGCCCGGGCTCGGCGAAACGCACTTCGGCTTTGGTCGGGTGGACGTTCACGTCGACGCCCTCACCGGCCAGCTCGAGCATCAGGAGGCACAACGGATGACGGTCGGGCGGCATGAGGCCGCGGAAGGCTTCCCGGACCGCATGGGCCAGGTTGCGGTCGCGCACGGGCCGGCGGTTGACGGTGACGTATTGAAACTTCCCCGTGCTGCGCGACATCGAGGGCACGGCCGCCAGCCCCCAGACACGAACATCGCCCTGGATCTGCTCGAATTCGATCATGGCGTCGTCGAGGTCGGCGCCGATCAGGTTCAGGAAGCGGCGGCGCGGCGAGTCGTCGGCGACCAGTTCGAGCGCCGTGCGTCCATTGTGGCTGAGCGTGATCGATGCCCGTGGCCATGCGATCGCGATGCGTCCCATCACGTCGCTGATGTGGCCGAATTCGGTCGCCGCGCTGCGCCGATATTTTCGCCGCGCGGGCGTATTGAAAAACAGGTCGCGCACCTCGACCACGGTGCCCGCGGCACTCGCCGCAGGGGCCGCGGCGCTGATCTGGTCGCCGCTGGCCTCCAGGACTCGGCCTTCCTCGGCGGTTCGGCCGTCGATCGTCGCCCGGCTGACCAGGCGCAGCCGGCTGACGGCGGCGATCGAAGCAAGGGCTTCACCGCGAAAACCCAGCGTGGCGATGCCGGCCAGCTGCTGCACCGTCGCCAGCTTGCTCGTGGCGTGCGGGGTGACCGCCAGTGGCAACTCGTCGCCGGGTATGCCGTGTCCATTGTCACTGACTCGAATGAGCTGGTTGCCGCCCTGTTCCACGGCCACGTCGACGCGCGTCGCGCCGGCATCGAGGCTGTTTTCGACCAGTTCCTTGACGACGCTCGCCGGCCGCTCAATGACCTCTCCCGCGGCGATCTGGTTGACTAAAAGCGCAGGAAGCGTGCGGATGGGCATGAGGGTATGGTAAGGAGTGATGTGATGAGGGAAAAGCGGGTTGCGGAGAGCGACGAAGCGACGGAGGGTGGTTGCATGCGACCGGCGACGTTGCCGATCGTTCATTGGTGTAACGCACTCGAAGCGCGTGGATGACACGGAAATTTCGACTAACCAGTTGCGATTCGATGCCGAAAAGGCTCTTCCCTTCGTCGCTCCTCTGGGGCGCCAAGACATTCCGTCGCTTCTTTAACCCATGCCCCAAACGCTCTCCCAAATTCGATCTCTTCTTTCCAATTGCGGCCTTCGCCCGAAACGACGCCTGGGCCAGAATTTTCTGCACGACGGCAACGTGATGCGGATCATCGTAGAAACCGCACAGGTGGTTCCGGGTGACCTGATCCTGGAAGTGGGCGCGGGAACCGGCGGTCTTTCGACATGTCTTCTGGACGGCGGCGCGCGGTTGGTCGCCGTGGAAATGGATCCCGATTTTAAGCCGATTCTCGACACGGTCCTGCAGTCGTACGGCGATGCGGTCGTCGTCCTGATCCAGGACATCCTGAGCAGTAAGCAGCAGATCAGTCTTGCCGTGTCGCAGGCACTGAGTGACATTGCCGCGCCATCCGGCGCCGGCGAAGCGCCGCCGTTTCGCCTTGTGGCCAACCTTCCCTTTAACGTCGCTTCGCCCCTGCTGGCCAACCTGGCCACCGACTGGCCGCAGATGACCGCGGCCGCCGTCACCGTGCAGCGTGAGGTGGCCGACCGGATTACCGCGACGCCCGGCGGCAAACAGTACGGGCCCCTGACCGTCGTTCTGCAGGCCGTCTACAACGTGACGCAGGTCGCCGTCGTGGCTCCGACCTGTTTCTGGCCCGTGCCGCGCGTCGAATCGGCGATCCTGCGCCTCGAACGGCGCCCGGCACCGCTGACCGATCGGCTGACGCAACTCTCGCAGTTCGCGGGCGACCTGTTCGGCCTGCGGCGCAAACAGCTGAAGGCCATCGTGCGGCGAAGATTTCCCGGCCGAACCCTGCCAGGAAACATCGACCCGACGTGGAGGCCGGAGCAGCTGAGTGTGGAACAATTGATTGACCTCGAGCGGAATTTGGCATTATAAGATTAGGGTGAGCAGGGGAGAATAAGAGCAGGAAAGCAGAGGAGGGGTGACTGATAAGGTGCGCCTTTTCCGATTTCCTGCTCTCTTGCTCTCTTGCTCTCTCCGCGTTCATCTTGAATCGCCCCGCCGGCATCGTTACGATACTCCCGGTGGGCAGGCTTATCGCCATTCCGGTGTACAACGAGCAGCGGTACGTTGCGCAGGTTCTGGACAAGGTTCGACCCTACGGCCTGGATGTTCTGGTCATCGACGACGGGTCAACCGATCAGACGCCGCTGCTGCTGGCCCGACAGCCGGTGGACGTGATCCGGCATGCGGCCAACCGGGGTTACGGGCGATCGATCCGCGATGCCTTCCGCTGGGCGAACTGCTACGACTACGAGTGGCTGATCACGATGGACTGCGACGAGCAGCATGAGCCCGAGAGCCTGTCCGACTTCAACGCCGCTATGGACCGTGACGACGCCGACGTGATCAGCGGCAGCCGTTACCTCGAAGCCGACCCGTACGGCGACCAGCCCCCGCCCGATCGCAGGGATATCAACGCCCGCGTCACCGGGTGGATCAACGATCGACTCGGTCTGGCGATCACCGATTCCTTCTGCGGCTTCAAGGCCTATCGCGTGTCGGCGCTCAAGAAGCTGGCGCTGGACGAATCGGGATACGCGTTTCCGCTTCAGTTCTGGGTCCAGACCGTGGCGAACGACCTGCGCGTCCGCGAGATTCCGATCCGCCTGATCTACAACGACCCGAACCGCAGTTTCGGCGGCCGTCTCGACGATGCCGGGCAGCGCCTCTCGCACTACCGCAGCGTATTCGAGAGGGAACTGGCCAGGTTTCCGGGGCGATTCGGCGAAGCGACCTGCGCGCCGTACGCACCCGACGCCGAACGCGCCGCCGGCAGCACCTCACCGCAAAAACGCGACCATGTGCCGGCGCCGTGACGCGGCATACGAATTTCAATTGCGACATGCGAGTCTTTGTTGAGCCGCCGATGGCACGTTGGCGCCTCGCGCAGCGGGCGGCGCCGGATCGCGCGGCCCTTGGTACGCTCAGCGCAATGAGCGCCGAGACCATCGGATCGCCGGCGCTGGGCGGCGTGAAGCCCGTGATTGCGGCCGGCCACCAGGCGCAGCTGTGGCACCCGGGAATCCTGGCCAAGGACATCGCCGCCCGTTCGGTGGCCGGGCGTCTGGACGCCGAACCGCTGCACGTCGTCGTGGACCATGACGTCCTCGACGAAGTGGCGATCGAGTTGCCGGTGCGCCGCGGTCGTACATTGTCGGTGCACCGTCTTGTGCTCGCCGAGGGCCGCGGCCTGGTTGCGGCGTGTTCTCAGGTGCCGGCGGATGCTCCCGAGATCGTGCGCAGGATCGAACTCGCGGCGGCCGAGTTGGGCGACGCTCTGGCCGCGGACGTGGGTCCGCTGATTGACGCCTTCAAAGATCTGCCACGGTGCCGTCACCTCGCCGAGCAGGTGACCGCGGCACTGGTGCGCCTCAAACGGCCACACGTCGCGCCCGCCGCGGTGGTGTTTTCGAGCGATCTGTCGAGCCTCACGGCGTTCCGCGACATGCGGCAGCGCATCCTGGGCGACGCGCGCCGGTGCGTGGAATGTTACAACCGGGCCGGCGCGGAGCGACCCGAGGCGGGCGTGGCGCCGCTGCGGATCGAAGCGAAGCACGTCGAGCTGCCCCTGTGGGCGCTGGCCCCCGGCACGCCGCGGCGGCGCGTATTCGCCGATTTCTCAGGCAAGGCACCATCCCTGGCGCTGGAAGACGGCGTGCCGATTGACGCGTATGGAACGATCCTGGCGCCCCGGGCGCTACTGTTCACGGCGATGATGCGCGCCGCCTGGTGCGACCTGTTCGTGCACGGCCGGGGGGGCGAGGTCTACGACCTGATCACGGAGCAGTGGTTCGGCGACTGGCTCGGCACGGAGCTGGCGCCCATGACCATGGTCAGCGCCGACCTTCACATGCGTTTCGATGCGCCGGTCGCCGCGCCGGAAGATCTCGTGTGTGCCCGGTGGCGGATGCACCATCTGCTACACAATATCGACAGGGTTCTGCAGCTGAACGATCCGGAGTCGGCGCGCAAACGTATACTTCTGTCAGGGATGGACGACGACCGAGACCGGCTGCGGCGCGCCCGGGCCTTTCGCGAGATCCACCAGATCAACGACGCCCTGGTTCAGCGCCACGGCGACGTCGTGGCGACCGCAAAACAGCAGCTCGAAGCGACCGCCGCCGGCGTGACCAATCGTGACATTGCAAATAAACGTGACTGGTGTTTCGCGATCTACCCGTCCGAGCAACTTGAGGCCCTGGCCGGTGCTGTGGATTCCAACTCATGAGCATGAAAACCATTTCGCGAAGAATAGCCGTCGCCCTTGGTGTCGTCGCCGTCGCCGCGATGTGCCGGAGCGTTGGGGCCGATGAGATTTCTAAAAAGCACGACCGCTGGTACGCGGTGCGCGTCATGAACAAGCCGATCGGCTGGGCTCATTTGCGGGAGGTTGACCAGCCCGCGGGCAAGTCGACCCACCTCTCCCTCCACATGGAGTTGCGCCGCGGTAACGCAGTCTCGAAAGTCGCGTACGAGACGCGTTTCGACGAGACCGAGGACGGCCGGCCCATTCAAAGTGTCGTGACGACGAATTTCGGCACAACAAACTCGAAACAAACCGTGATCTTCCTGCCCAACGCCGTCGAGATCGTCGTCGAGCAGCTTGGCCAGAAACGCCGGCGTACGGTGGCGCCATCCAAACAACCCTGGATGCCGCCGGCTGCGGCGGCGCGCTACGTCGAACAGCAGATCGACGCCGGCAGCAAGGACATCCGCGTCTGGTCGGTTGATCCGTCGTCCGGGATGGTGGATCCCATCGAGACGCGCATGAAGCTGCGCGGACGCGAAAACGTCGAGGTGCTCGGCAAGGTCGTGCCCGCGATGGTCTGGGACACGTCGACGTCGATCGTCCCTGGCGTCGTGGCAAAGCTGTACACCGACGATGAAGGCAACGACCTGAAGACGTCCTTCAACCTGCTGCCGGGCGTTGCGTTCGAGATGCTCCTTGCCGACAGGCAGATCGCGCAGGCACAGATCGATCCACCAGAGCTTCTCGTGTCGACGTTCGTCACGCCGGACAAGCCGATTAGCGACCCGCGCGAGCAAACGTTACTGGTCTACGAATTGCAGTTCACTCAGTTGCCCGCGACGGCGGAGAATCCGGACGCGGCAACGCCGCAGGCGCCGCCGGGCGTGGAGCTGCCGACAGCCGCCGCGCAGCGTGTGCGCTGGATCGATCGACACACGGCCGTGGTGACCGTGTCGCTCGATGATCCCGTCCTGACCGGCGACGACCTGGCCGGCGAGATCCACCTGCGCGCTTCGTCGATGCTGAATCACGAGGACCCGGAGGTTCGCCGCCTGGTCAAGAAAGCGCTAAATTCCGGGTCCAAGACGTGGACGGAAGCCGAGAAGTCCGAGCGGATGCGCCAGTTCGTGCGTGACTACGTTAAGACGAAAGACCTCTCAGTGGGTTTCGGTTCGGCCAGCGAGGTGGCGCGTACCGCCCAGGGCGACTGCACCGAACACGCCGTGCTGCTGGCGGCAATGCTGCGTGCGGAAGGCATCCCCAGCCGAACAATCGGCGGACTGGTCTACGTCGGCCGATCGGTGATGGGCCGCAAGGACTTCTTCGGATACCACATGTGGACGCAGGCATGGCTTCCCGCGAAAGACATCACCGGCGCCACAAGCCACCGATGGTTTGACCTCGATGCCACCGGCCGCGCTGCCTTCGACGCGACGCACATCGCTCTGACGAAGAACACTCTGGACGACGACGAGTTTGTTAACGAGCTGGTCCAATTCGCACCGATGCTCGGAAATTTGTCGATCAAGGTCATCGAGACGGAGAAATAGAACGCGCGATCGGCGTGCATCGGGGAGTTGACAGGATCGATAGGATGGGATCGGATGATCGACAGGATGTTTGGATTGTGTTCTTCAGATCGACGCTTGTTGGTCCTTGACCCCACACCCGATCGGATCCCGAAGATCTTCCAGATCCATCCTGTAGATCCTGTCAACTCCGATCTTCGACTTCCCTGCGGCGACTGCGACCATGAACATCACGAAGACCACCACGCTGCCCGACGCGCCGGTCCGGCCGGCGGAGGCCCACAAGGGGACATTCGGGACGGTCATCGTATTGGGTGGCTGCGAGACGATGATCGGGGCGCCGGCGCTGTGCGCGTCGGCGGCGCTGCGCAGCGGCGTGGGGCTCGTGAAGGTCGCCGTACCCGCGCCGATCCTCCAGGCGGTGATCGCGATCGAGCCCGGCGCGACGGGGATCGCGCTGAGCGAGGACGTCGACTCGGCCGTGGCGTTGCTGGCCGATGCCGACCCCGACCACAGTGCCGTCCTGGCCGTAGGCCCCGGCTGGGGCACCGATGCGTCGCGCCGTGAATTACTAGATCGAATCCTCGGTGGCCGGCGCCGCACGGTGCTCGACGCCGACGGTTTGAACGTCCTGGCCGCAACCGGCCGCCCGCGCCCGCAACCCGGGCCCCCGCTGGTTCTCACGCCGCACCCGAGCGAGTTTCGGCGCCTGGCCGCGCCGCTCGGCATCCTCGAACAGCCGACGGACGACGAGGCACGCCCGCGCGCCGCGGCGAATCTCGCCGCGGCTCACGACGCGGTCGTTGTGTTGAAGGGCCGCCACAGCGCCGTCGCCGACGCCGGACGCTACCGCGTCAACCGGACAGGCAATCCCGCCCTGGCCACAGCCGGCAGCGGTGACATTCTGACCGGAATGATCGCGGCGCTTTGCGCGCAGGGTATGGAACCCTTCGACGCCGCCGTTCTCGGCACGCACCTGCACGGCCTGGCGGCGGATCGCTGGGCGAAGGAGCACGGCCAGAGCGGCCTGACGGCATTCGATCTCGCCGAAGAACTCCCGAACGCGTTTGAAGCGCATCGAGGCACACAGCGGGGGAGTTGACAGGATTGACAGGATGGATTCGGATGATCGACAGGATGTTTGGATTGTGTTCTTCAGATCGACGGGTGTTGGTGCGTAACCCCACACCCGATCGAATCCCGTAGATCTCCGTTCCGATCCTGTAGATCCTGTCAACTTCGAATCGGGTTTTCTACTGCAACGTTCGAGAGGTAACAGGATGATCAGGGTCTTATACGCATTCGGATTAATTTTTGCGAGCATGTTCGGCGCCTGTCAGGTTGCGCATTTGTCGTGTCCCTGTAATGATGTGAAGCGAGAATCCTTTGGCATGGAGGCTCGCAATGGACATTCCGCTTCGCAAT
>Ga0310124_10000579_pt1 | contig 25447 bp, 29 predicted proteins | sample CB11b_AW_Bot5_MG_FD_203507 | JGI IMG/M metagenome (GOLD analysis project Ga0310124, IMG submission 203507) | Marine microbial communities from Western Arctic Ocean, Canada - CB11b_AW_Bot5 | ecosystem: Environmental > Aquatic > Marine > Oceanic | place: Canada: Western Arctic Ocean | collected...
ATAGAGACGGCGAACGGAACCGACAGTGCCAGCAGTAACGAAACCCTTGACTCTATTGATATTCAGGGAATTAAACTCATCGTAAGGCGCGTGTCAGGGCTAGAACAAAATGCACTTCGAACGCTGGCCGATAAACTTCGAGACCGCTTAGGTAGCGGCATTGTAGTTCTCGCTGCAGACACGGACGGAAAAGCGGCCCTTGTCGTAACCGTCACACGGGACCTGATAGACCGTGTTCATGCTGGACAGTTAGTCAAAACCTTAGCTCCCATCGTCGGAGGCCGTGGCGGTGGCCGGCCTGATTTCGCTCAGGCTGGTGGTCGGCAGGTCGAGCGCCTCGACGAGATTGCCCAGCAAAGCCAGGCGGAGATTGAACGCATACTTGCCACTTCTTGACCAGTGACACACAAATCTCCTACAAACCCAACTGAATCGGTCGCAGTGCGACTTGACGTGTGGCTTGACGTCGCCTGCCTATTCAGAACTCGCTCTGAAGCTCAGCGTGCCATAAAAGGCGGTAAAGTTGATATCAATAATCATCGTGCGAAACCACACCGAGAGGTCCGCTCAGGTGACACAATATGCATTACACGGACAAACGGAATCAAACAAATCGTCGAAGTTCACACCCTTGCGGAGCGCCACATCTCAAAGCCTGATGCGCGGACACTTTACGCTGACCGCACCCCAGCGCCATCCCAAGAAGAAACTGCATTTCGTGCTCTAATCAGACATATTGCCCCCAATAATCGTGCTAGAGATAGATCACCAAATAAACGCCAACGCAGGCAACTTAGAAAACTGAAAGAAACCGAATAACAGATTGCCCTAGACCGTTATAATAAGAAAATGAAAACTTGGGTGTTCGGGCTTGGACTGTTGTTTGGCGTTCTCGGCCTCTCTCTCGTGTGGTCAGATGCGACTGCTCAAGAACAGTTGCCAACTATTGAGGTATACAAAACCCCCACGTGAGGCTGCTGTATTAAGTGGGTGGTTCACCTACAAGAACATGGTTTTACGGTCAATATGACTGATGTCCCGAGCGTAGTTCCCCTCAAGCAGCGTGCTGGTTTAAACCCTGAACTCTCATCGTGTCACACAGCGATCGTGGGTGATTACGTCATCGAGGGACACGTCCCAGCATCGGATATTCAGCGAATGCTCTCCGAAGGACCAGACATCCGCGGACTTGCTGTTCCAGGTATGCCTATTGGATCACCTGGTATGGAAGGCCCGAACGCGCGTGCGTATGACGTTTATGCCTTTGATCGTTGGGGCGACGCTAACGTTTATTCGACACACGGAAAGTAAGAGTCGCACACAACAACTCGGACATTGTCAATCACTAGCTGACAAACATCAAGTAGCGGTATACTTACAAGTTAATGGCGAACCACAAAGCGGCGATAAAGGCACACGCACAAAGTTTAAGGCGTCGGGAACACAACAGACAGCTTAAAAGCCGCATGCGGCATGCCCTCACTACAGCGCGAAACGCCATTGATGCCGGTGCTACTACAAAAGCTCGTGATGTTGTTCGAACAACTGTCTCGTTAATTGACAATCTTGCCGGTAAGGGTGTCATTCATCAAAACGCAGCGTCCCGCCACAAATCACGATTATCAAAACGACTTGCAAACGCGACCGCCTCGGCCGCGTAAGTCTTTAATTCACCTTAGCGGTGCACAATTGTATAACCAGCTTTTCAAGTAAAAGCCGAGGCTCGGCTGCAGATCGCTTTAAATCTGAATCTGCTCGAAAGACGGCGTCGATCGCAGGGGCCAGTCTCTGTCCAGATAAACGTGTCCGTACAACCCACGCCAACTGACCGAGTAACATCTGCGGCACCGCTCCCCCATCAATCAAAAGCGCTAGCTCACGCAAAGCTTTAGCAGTTTGTCCTTTTTCGATAGCCTCAGTCACTGCCCAGTCATCAAGCGACACCGCCGCGCCAGCGACTTCATGCACATCTGACTCACGAACGCGATCTTGTCCGGAAGCAAAGAGAAACAGGCGGTCAAGCTCTCCCCGAAGACGGCGAACATCAGGTCCGATCCGGGTGGATAATTCTCGAACTGCCCCAGGCTCCATGGCAATGCCGACCGCTTTCGCCTGTCTATTGATCCAATGCGCAGCGTCGGACACATCCTCAAGATTTCCACACCGGACCACCGTAGCACTAGCGTTTAGACGCTTACTGATCCGCCTTCTATCATCTAAACTCTCTGCAATCAGTACCAATGTTGTTGTCTGAGCAGGATTCTCCAGGTATTCCTCCAGTAAAGTTAAATCGCGTAATGTTGATTCACTCTCACGTTTTGGCTGCAGTAGTAGTTCCGCTCTTTGAACGATGACAACTCTTTTCGGAGCCATCATGGGAAGTGTCTTGAGAGCACCGAGCACATCACCAAGTGATAGTTTCGATGATTGGGACCCCGCATCTAGGCCATCAAAACGATCGACATTAAATGGCCGCAAATCTTCTTCAACAGCAAACTCAAACGTATCGGAAATCTCATCCTTCTCATGCTCATCAGCACCGAGCACCAGGTAGACAGATTCTAATTGCCCACTATGGATCTGCTGACGCAGCGCAGAAGGAGTCAGTGTGCCCACGGCATCAGTATCCTAAAATGCCTCAAGAATCGAACTGACCACTGTCGCGGCAAAATCGGTTGCAATACGTTCGACCGCATTATTTTGTTGACCGAAAAATGCCGACACGTTCTGTACATCTCCGGCACCAGACGCGACCTCGTATTCGTCGCTAAAGATGAGTTGTTGATCATCCCAAACAATTTCGTTCGTCGTCAGGTCTGTAAATTCAATCGATGCGGTCAACGTGAAAATGTACCGGGACGCTTGTTGACCAGCAGTGAAACTCGCGGGCGTTATCGTGATGTCATTAATCACGCCAGTCAACGTCGCATCTGCCCCAGCGGGGTCAGTCTGCACACGATATGAACCTCGACCGATAAATGCTGACCGCACTTCCTGCGTCAACAAACGCTCGACGTCGAAAACGACCGTATTGTTCTCAAAAACAGGGATCGCAATCGTCTCGATATAGTCCGGAAGGAACCCACCACGACCTGCAAGTGCGTAACCACAGCCAGACATCAGGTTGCACAATAGTACGAAAATCATGCAACGACCGAACCGAGAGATTCGCGCCATGGTCATAGTTTCCTCCTCGCTATTACTTGGCAACGATACTGACGAGTTTCCGCTGCACAAGTACAACACGAGCTATTTCTTTTCCTGTCGTATGCGCCTGAACCTGCGGCTGTGATAGAGCCATCTCTTTTAGGACTTCGTCAGGTGTGTCAACAGGTACAGTCATCCGTGCACGGACTTTTCCATTCACCTGGACAGGCACTACAAGTTCTTCAGCACGGGCAACCGATTCATCACATTTAGGCCAGCCTGCTGCCTCCACGCCATCGCCATGACCCATGGCTTCCCAGAGTTCTTCAGCCAAATGCGGTGTAAATGGTGACAGCAGCAGGACAAGAGCTTCCGTCGCTTCCTGAATAACGGCAAGCGAGGCAGAACTCGCTCCTGCAACTGGCGCATCTGAATCACCAGACATGGGGCCAATCCGCATCATTTCACAATAGCCATACAGATCGTTGACCAGTTCCATTAACCCAGATACTGCCGTATTGAGATGTACCCGTGGGTAAAGATCTTCGGATACTCTACGAATCGTATTATGGGTCTTCCGTCTCAGATTACGTTCGGCGTCACCAAACTCAACCGAATCAAGGTCTGGGATATCACCGGTCGAAATCACACCGGCGAATGGCATCACCAAACGCCACACGCGTCCAAGAAAACGAGCACTACCTTCAAGACCGGCATCAGTCCATTCAATTTCTTTTTCGGGCGGTGCAACAAACATTTCGTACAGCCGCAACGCATCCACACCAAAAGCCGCCGTCATCTCGTCTGGATCAACGACATTCCCTTTCGATTTTGACATTACGTTTCCATGCCGTAACACCATACCTTGAGTAAGCAGCCGTTCAAATGGCTCATCATGCTGAACCAAACCGAGGTCCCGAAACACCTTACAGAAAAACCGTGAGTAGATGAGGTGTAGGATAGCGTGCTCAACACCACCACTATAGAAATCAATTGGCGCCCAATATTTAACCTTGTCGACATCGAATGGTGCATCGTCGTTCCGTGGGTCACAGTACCGGTAGAAATACCACGATGAATCAACAAACGTATCCATCGTATCCGTCTCTCGCGTCGCCTCTGATCCGCAAGTCGGGCACGTGGTCTCGACGAAATCTGGCACCTGAGCAAGGGGTGATTTCCCGCGCCCTGTAAATTCTTTAATTATGGGTAACTCTACGGGAAGTGCGTCAAGCGGAACAGGCTGAGTCCCGCACGCATCACAGTAGATAATTGGTATCGGTGTTCCCCAGTAGCGCTGCCGAGAAACGCCCCAGTCTTTCAGTCGATACTGTACCTGGCCGCGCCCGTAACCATTCGCCTCTGCATCACGCGTCATCGCCGTCCGTGCCTCACGACTCTCCAAACCCGAGTACTGTCCCGACGCAACGAGACATCCAGCGTCGACCGAGGCCTCTTGCAACGTTCCACCGTCAAGAGCATCAATACCGGGAGGTTGGATCACAACACGAATCGGCAGGTCATATTTCCGTGCAAACTCAAAATCTCGTTGATCGTGGGCAGGGACAGACATGATTGCACCAGTTCCGTAGTCGGCAAGCACGAAGTTGGCGACCCAAATCGGAACAGATTCTTTTGTAAAAGGGTTTACTGCGCAACGCCCCGTATCAAATCCTTCTTTATCGATCTGGCCGGTCAGTCTGGCAGTGCGGTCCAGTTCTCGAAACTGCTTAACACGGGCCCTGAACTCATCCGAGTTCTCACTTTCGGTCGCAAACTTATCGACTAATGAATGCTCTGGAGCCAGCAAAACGAAACTCGCACCATAAATGGTATCGATACGCGTCGTGAAAACATCAATTGCGTCGCCTAGCCCCTGGTGATTATCTGCATCGGTCACCGGAAACGACACCAACGCGCCCTCGGATCGACCAATCCAATTGCGCTGCATCGTGAGAACCTTGTCCGGCCATTGTTGTAGTTCAGATGTCTTATCAAGCAATTCATCAGCGTAATGCGTAATACGAAAAAACCACTGTTCCAAATCTCGAGTCTCGACGATCGTATTGCATCGCCAGCAGCCACCATCAACAACCTGCTCATTGGCAAGCACCGTGTTGCAACTGGAACACCAGTTCACAGCAGAGTGCTTACGGTAAGCAAGCCCTCGCTCGTACATTTTGAGAAACAGCCACTGATTCCACTTGTAATACGACCGATCGCACGTCGCGAACTCACGTTCCCAGGCATAACTAATCCCGAGACGCTGCAATTGATCTTTCATGTGCGCGATGTTGTCTCGCGTCCACGTTTCCGGGTGGATATTGTTCTTAATCGCGGCGTTCTCTGCCGGCATACCGAAAGCATCCCAACCGAATGGATGTAAGACGTTGTAACCACGCATACGCTTCATCCTCGCAACAACGTCGCCGATCATATAGTTACGAACATGGCCAACATGGGCATGTCCAGACGGATAGGCAAACATCACCAGGCTGTAGAATTTCGGCCTCGACAGGTCCTCAGACACCTCGAAAGCGCGGCGTTCTGTCCACCTTTGCTGCCATTTGGTCTCGATTAATTGGGGGTTATAGTCGCGCACGGAACTAACGGTAGGAGTCTGGTGCCTATAGTTTAGCAGTCTATAGCTATAAACTGGTGCTTATTGACGGCCAGTACGGTGTTTGTGCCAAAAGGATCGATCCAAGCGCAGCCTCAGCCACGTCGGTCGGTCCTGACACCGGTGGAATTTCTTCGAGGCTTCGAATCTGCTCAGCTGTCACGACAAGCATCTCTTCAAGACACGCCTCCAAAGCAGGTAAATGATATCCGCCTTCCGTGACGATGACGATCCGACCATCACAGTGGTCAAGTGCCAGTCGATAAATCAGTCGAGTTAGTGTCCCAAAACCCTCCGCCGTAGCTCGCATACCACCGAGTGGATCGTCCACATGAGCATCAAATCCAGCCGACACAACGACGAGTTGTGGTTGAAAAGCCAGAGCGATCGGCAAGACAACCCGCCGAAAAATAAAATCAAGATCCGCATCTCCGGCACCAGCCTCAAGTGGAATATTTACAGTAAATCCGGTGCCGCTGGCCCGTCCGAGTTCATTTGCTGCACCCGTACCTGGATAAAATGGGTACTGATGGGTCGATATATAGAGCACTCGAGGATCATCGTAAAAAATCGACTGAATACCATTCCCATGATGCACGTCGTAATCAATAATCACGACCCGCTCAAGACCACGCGATAACGCATGAGCCGCCGCAATCGCTGCATTGTTGTATAGACAAAATCCCATAGCACGATCTCGCTCAGCATGATGGCCTGGTGGCCGCACAAATGCCACCGCCGGCCTATTCTTCTCGAGTGCATAACTTACCCCAGAGACCGCAGCACCGGCAGCGAGACGAGCGACTACTTCGGTTTCTGGAGAGGCATATGTATCCGGATCAAGCTGAACCCGTCGTCCACCCGTGGAGGCGATCTCTGCGAGGTACGCCTCTTGGTGCACACGGGCCAATGCAGCCGTCTCAACTGGCGTCGGCTCAACAACACGACCACCGTTAGATCGCCAGCGATCAGCGACGCGGGTCATCACCATCGCGCGTGCCGGCTGCTCTGGATGGCCTGTCGGTGTTTCGTGGTCAATAAACCGTGACGAGCTGATTAGAAGGACGTCGGACTTCGACATAATTTAATTTCACGCGCCTTCCAAGCTACTTCTCTTTCCAAGTAATTGATTAGCGCGCTCCTCGAGTTGGCACAATGACCGCTCGAGTTCCAATCGTTTCTCTTCCAAGGTTGTCGCAGGTACGTTTCGTTCAACATCGATCGGTTTACCAATCACCATGGCAGCACGCGCAAATGGCTTCGGCACCTGTGTTTCATCCCAATTTCGAGTTGTCCAGTGGCGGTCTGTTTCCGCATGGAAAGGAAGAATCGGATTGCCAGTCAAGCTCGCCAGCCATATTGCACCAGGTTGCACTTTATATCTCGGGCCACGGGGCCCATCGACTGTAAACCCTGTTGCTGATCCATTAAACGCCATACGTCGCATCTGGGCCAAAGCTCGCCGACCACCCCGTGATGTCGAACCACGGGGTGCATAAAATCCAAATCTTTCAATGATGCGAGCAATCCATTCACCATCGAAGTTTTGGCTTGTCATAACGGCTATTCCCCGGCCACGATAAAAGTAGGTGCCAAGCAGGATTCGACCGTGCCAGCAAGCAAAAATTGGTTGCCGTCCAGACTGAAGAATGGCCTCATCGTGCTCTCGACCCTCCACGGTCCAGCGAAGCGTCATCCCGATAGCCGCTACCGTCGGATAACCGACGGCAGCAATCGCTGCAGCACGAACTTGTTGGCCACGCGTAAGTCGATGAAGCGAAGACGTAGTGTTCACATCCCTTCGTACTGAGGCCCGTCGCCACCTTCCGGAGGCACCCAATCAATAATCTGGTACGGATCCATAATGTCGCAGGTCTTGCAGTGGACACAATTTGAAGCATTGATCTGAAGGCGCTTGCCTTCACCGGCACCAGCATCAATAATTTCGTAGACATTGGCTGGGCAAAAGCGCGTACAAGGATTCTGGTACTCACTAGCACAGCGCGTGCGACAAATGTCTGTGTCATGCACCACTAGATGCGATGGCTGATCTTCTTCATGGCGAGTGCCTGAATAGTGCACGTTCGTCAGTTTATCGAACGTAACCGTTCGGTCAACCGCCACTTTTTGAGAGTGGGCGTTTGCTCCACGTGTGAAATATTCAGATACAGTCTGCATTCGCTCGTGTCCAGCATGGGCCGGCATCGGGTCCTTAAACCACCAGCCTCCATTAACCAGCGATAACCCAGCAAAAAGTGAACCCGAAACCAAACCACCACTAAAACTCTGGTGGACATTCCGAACAGGATAAAGTTCCTGTTTGATTGGCCCATGCTCGACTAACTCAGCGTAACGGCTAAGACTCGTCGAAGACAGATCGTTTGACCTAATCGCCTGAAATGCGACCTCTCCAGCATGCATCCCACTACGCATCGCAAGGTGAATCCCCTTCAGGCGCATGGAATTCACGAATCCGGCCGCATCGCCAATTATCAAAGCACCGTCCACGTAGAGTTTTGGAATGGCATACCACCCACCCTCAGGAAGTGCCTTAGCCCCATATCGGACCATTTGACCATCCGCAAGCAATGAAGAAATTAGTGGATGAAGTTTGAATCGCTGAAACGCCACATGAGGATCAAACAGTGGATTCCGATAGTCAAGACCTGCGACAAACCCGACCGAAAGGCGGTCTTCACTCAACGCATAGACAAACCCGCCACCAAATTCAGTTAATTTGAGTGGGTACCCCAGGGTATGCATTACACGACCTGCCTCAATCCGTCCCGCCGGTATCTCCCACAGTTCTTTAATCCCAATGGCGTAACTTTGAGGTAAACATGCGGTAGCGAGACCAAAACGTGTGACAAGTGTCTTGGTTAAATTCCCTCGCACGCCATCGGACAGGATCGTTACTTTGGCATGAATATCGACACCGGCTTCAAACATTGTCTTCCGTCGACCATCACGTCCAATACCCCGGTCTCCAGTCCGAACGCCGATAACACGGTCCCCTTCATACAAAATCTCTACCCCAGAAAATCCAGTAAACAGATCAACTCCAGCTAATTCAACCTGCTCGGCCAACCATTTCACAAAATGATTCAAAGAAATGATGTAGTTTCCGTGATTCTGAAAAGGGGGTGGCGTAAATGGAAAGTTAAATCCGCGGCGTTGGGTCAGAAACGAGATAGTGTCTCCACTCACCGAAACATTAAGAGGAGCACCTCGGTCATGCCAATCTGGAATGAGTTCTGTCAGTGCTGATGGGTCCAGCACAGCACCGGACAACATGTGGCCTCCAGCATCGCGCGCCTTTTCGAGAACTGCAACAGAGAGCGGCTCTCCGCCCTGCTCCGCATTCAGTTTCGCTAATCGATAGGCCGCCGAAAGGCCGGCTGGTCCACCACCTACAATCAACACATCGACGTCAAGCGTCTCTCGCTGCAGGGCAGTTCTCCTTTTCGTGCTGTCGAATTCAGCAGATCCCTAAATACTTGCTACTTCTCATTCAACGCAGTTATAAAAGCAGGAACAATTTCAAATAGATCACCAACAATTCCATAGTCCGACACCTCGAAGATTGGTGCATCAGCATCTTTATTGATAGCAACAATCGTCTTGGCCCCCTTCATCCCAACAAGATGCTGAATGGCACCAGAAATACCCAGAGCCACATACAGCTTTGGTGCGACCGTTTGCCCAGAGCTACCAATCTGCCTATCCATCGGCAACCACCCCGAGTCACAAATCGGACGTGAAGCTGCAAGTTCTGCACCTAGGGCCTTCGCCAATTCTTGGGCAATCGGCAATTGCTCTTCCCCTTTAATGCCGCGCCCAACCGCAACAATCTTCTCTGCTTGCGTGAGGTCAACTGCTTGTTTGGCTTCCTTGAAGGGAGCATCCGGACGCTGTCTGATTACCCCACTCCCCACTTCAACAGGAACGGCCCGAATTTCGGCGGGAGCGCTACCTCGAACAACCGAATCGGCTCGACAGGCGCCGACCTGCATACTTACAAAATGAGGTATCGCTCCATCAGGATGAATATCTGCGACAAACTTCCCCTGAAACATAGGCCTAATGAACAAGCGCACGCCTTCTTCCATTTTTGAACCGATACAATCTGGAATCAGGACCCTGTCGAGTCTCGCAGCAAGTTTGGGCGCATAATCACGCGTCTGATAGGTGTGAGCACAGAGAACCAGATCTGGTTCTTCCATGCGCACAACCTGAGACAGTGCCTCGACAAAACCATCAGGTGTATAACTCGCCAAATCTGAATGCTCGACAACGAGCACCTCTGACACAGCGGCGGCCGCCAATTCTCCGGCTACTCCGTCGATAGCAGAACCGGCGACAACAATTTTGACCATATCTCCCATTTGTTGAGCTGCCGCAACGGTTTCCCAGCTCACAGGATTAAGGCAACCATTTCGTTGCTCAGCGACGACGAGAATCATAGAACCCTCGCTTCTTCGCAAAGCAGACGAACAAGTGCACGTGAAGCTGCCTCTGGAGAGCCTTCAATAAATCGTGTTGCCTTCTCTTTTTCTGGCACGTAAAGACGCACTATGTGCTGTCCTGCTGGTTGCAATTCTTCGGGCTCAACCGAACGGACTTCTTTCCTCTTGGCGGCCATAATGCCCTTTAACGTTGCATAGCGAAGTTGATTAATACCGCTCTGAATAGTCAACAGTGCAGGGGTCGGCATGCTGACCCACTGAAACCACCCTCCCTCCAGTTCACGCTTAACCCGTATACCGTTCACACCACCGGCATCAACCTCCATAACGATAGTGGCGTGAGGTAATCCTAAGCGTTCAGCGAGGATGACTCCTGTTTGGCCGAAACCTTGATCATCCGACTGTAAGCCGGTCAACACCAGATCGAACTGTTCAGGTAACATGGCAATCGCCAGTGAACTAGCCACTACATTCGCATCAGCAAACGCTAACTGTTCATGCTTTACGTGAATAGCACGGTCAGCGCCCCGTGCCAAGGCTTCACGTATTACCTGTGTGACACGCGGAGGACCGGCGACGCAAACAACAACCTCACCGCCATGTTGCTCTTTAAGTCGAAGTGCTTCTTCTAGTGCATAGGCATCCGGTTCATTCATTTCAAAACTAGCGTCATAGTCTCTGACCCATTCCGCCGATTCGTTCACACGCAGCGGCCAGTCACGAGTCACAACCTGCTTAACGCAAACCGCAATATTCATAGTGCCTCGACCATAATAAAAAGAAGTGTTCTCAGCTTCTTGCTGAAAACTCAGGCTTCGTAACGTTTAAACACAAGGCAAGCGTTCGTCCCGCCAAACCCAAATGAATTCGAGAGCGCATACTCAATAGACAGCGTACGTTTCTCGTTTGGAACATAGTCGAGGTCGCAATCAGGATCCGGGACTTCCTGGTTAATCGTTGGTGGCACGACCTGGTGCCGAATGGCCAGCGCGGAAATACCGGCCTCTAGTCCCCCCGCAGCACCCAGCAGATGGCCAGTCATTGATTTTGTTGATGAAATCGACAAATTCTGTGCATGTTCACCAAAACATTTTTTTATTGCGAGTGTTTCAGTCTTGTCATTGTACGGAGTCGATGTACCGTGAGCATTAATGTACTGAATCGCCGAAGGAGCAATTCCGGCATCTTTAATGGCATTCTCCATTACACGAACCGCCCCGGCACCATCCTCAGTGGGAGCAGTCATGTGATGAGCATCTGCCGACATACCATAGCCGACCAATTCACAATAAATCTTTGCACCACGTGACTGTGCACGCTCAAGTTCCTCAAGAATTACGACACCTGAGCCCTCGCCAATAACGAAGCCCTCACGTTCAAGATCAAATGGGCGACTTGCCCTCTGAGGGTCATCGTTACGAGTTGATAAAGCTCGCATTGCTGCAAAGCCACCGACCCCCAAAGGGGTAATGGCCGCCTCAGATCCACCAGCAATCATGGCCTCTGCACCACCGCGTCTAATAATTTCAAGTGCATCGCCAATTGCATGCGCTCCTGCCGAACATGCAGTACACGTTGCCGAGTTAGGTCCCTTCGCACCAAAACGGATCGAAACCTGACCGGCGGCCAAATTAATAATGGCGGAGGGTATAAAGAATGGCGATACCTTTCGAGGCCCACCCTTTAATAACGCGCGATGTTCGCGTTCAATGGTACTAAAACCACCTATCCCGGAAGCGAGAATCACTCCGACATCAGTACCAAGATCCCCATCTGTCGCCAGGCTTGCATCAAGGAGAGCAAACTCACTCGCAGCGAGTGCATACTGAATAAAGACGTCCATCTTTTTGACGTCCTTCTTCGAAATAAACTGTAAAGGATCAAAATCCTGAACTTCACCAGCAATAGTTGATGCGAATTCAGTCGGATCGAAGTGAGTAATGGTGCGAATTCCACTCCGGCCCGATAGCAACCCGTCCCAGTTTTCTTGGGTCCCTACACCGAGAGACGACACAAGGCCGACGCCAGTTACGACAACACGCCTTTCCAACGCTACTCCTATCAACTACAAGACTGCCCGCGCACTACTTCTTTTTTTTGCGGTGAGACTCAATGTAATCAACGGCTTCCTTTACCCGGGTAATCTTTTCTGCATCCTCGTCAGGAATTTCGAGACCGAACTCTTCCTCAAACGCCATAACCAACTCTACGGTGTCTAATGAATCCGCCCCCAAATCGTCGACGAACGAAGCATCCATCGTTACTTCTTCCTCGTCTACACCTAACTGCTCAACAATAATGCCTTTAACTTTTCCAGCAACTGCCATTAAACAACCTCCTACATATACAACCCACCATTTACTGCTACTACTTGCCCTGTAATATACGATGCATCGTGTGACGCAAGAAAGCATACAACCGAAGCTACTTCATCTGGAAGGCCTAGACGCGCCATAGGAATCCGCTCTAAGAGCACTTCACGTGCACGTCCCTCAATTCCCGCTGTCATATCAGTGTCAATCATCCCTGGCGCCACGACGTTCACCGTGATCCCGCGCGAAGCGACCTCCCTAGCAAGAGATTTGCTAAACCCTATTAAACCCGCTTTCGATGCTGAATAGTTAGTTTGGCCAGAATTTCCAGACTGTCCGACAACGGAACTAATGTTGATTATCCGGCCACTGCGCTGTTTCATCATGGTCCGCAGGACCGATTGGCAACATCCGTAAACGGACGTTAAATTAGTTGCCAAGACAGCATCCCAGTCTTCTGCTTTCATACGCATCAGTAGTTGGTCGCGCACTATGCCTGCATTATTCACGAGAACATCAATCCGTCCGAACTGTTCAACAGCCTCTTTCGCAATATTGGGGATCGAAACAGCATCAGTGACATCAAGAGATAGCGCCACAGCCTTTCCACCCTCCGCATTAATCTTGTCGACAACCGCGTCCGCATTGCTAGACCGCGCTGAGGCCACAATAATAAAGCCGGCTTCGGATAGCCTTAACGTAATGGCTCGGCCAATTCCTCGAGACGCACCAGTAATCCAAGCGACTCGTTCAGTTGTCTTTTCCATTAAATATACTCATACGGTATTGTCGCCTAAAGATGACCAAATAGACTCAACCGACGCCAAACCATCTGAATCTTCAACATTCAAAACACGAACAGCACGATCTGTTTTTTTTATTAATCCAGTCAACACACGTCCAGGACCAAGTTCCAGAAACGTTGATACACCCACATCAACGAGCGCCCGTACTGAAGCTTCCCACAAAACCGGCGAACTAACCTGACGGATTAGCGCTTCAACCGACTCCATTGCTGCTCGCTTTGGTTTTGCGTCGATATTCGCAATGACCGGAACAGAAGGGTCGCGTGCGACTAGGGCACGAAGTTCAGGCTCCAAACGAATCTCTGCGGGTTTCATGAGTGCGCAATGAAAAGGCGCGCTGACCGAAAGCGGCACAACTCGCTTCGCTCCGAGTTCTCGTGCCCTAACACCTGCCCGCTCTACCGCCTGAACATGGCCAGAAATAGCAATTTGACTCGGTGTGTTCAGGTTAGCGGCACTCACTACTTCATCTCCCGCAACTTCAGCACATGCCTGCTGAATTCCTTCTGCGTCGAGTCCCATTACTACCGCCATGGCGCCTTGCCCGACAGGCACAGCCTCCTGCATATACCGACCCCGTCTACTTACCAGGCGAAGGGCATCAGCAAAACCTAGTGTTCCAGCTGCAACGTGAGCCGAATACTCGCCCAGGCTATGCCCGGCCATATAATGAGATTCATAGCCACGAGACGTTAACAGACGACAAACCGCCACGCTCATAGCCAAAATCGCTGGCTGTGTATGCTCAGTTAACTGTAACTCTTCTGCTGGACCGTCAAAACATAGCCGGCTAATTTTCTGACCGAGCGCATCATCAGCTTCTTCAAAGACTTGACGGCAAATCGGAAATGTATCCGCGAGTTCCTTTCCCATACCAACATATTGGGAACCCTGTCCAGGAAAGACGAATGCGACCATCGAACCTAGTTCCTCCTTTCTGAACTGAGTGATGACATGCTCTCGTCAATCGATTGCACAAAATCTTCATTCACAAAACGATGCGCTAGCGCCAACGCATTTCGTACCGCCTTAACCGACGAACGTCCGTGACCGACTACCGCGAGACCAGCTACACCAAGCAACGGAGCGCCACCATACTCTGAATAATCAACACGTCGTCGAAATCGTCTATACGACCTCCGCGATAACAAATAACCCAATTTCGTCGTAAAAGTACGACTCAACTCATCACGCAATAAATCTTCGAAGACTTCTACAAGTCCCTCACTCACTTTAAGAGCAACATTTCCGGTAAATCCATCACAAACGACCACATCCGCATCGCCACTGTACAAGTCTCGTGCTTCAAGGTTACCGATAAACCGAATGTCGCTACTAGATAACAAGTGATGAGCGTCTCGAGTCAGTTCATTGCCCTTAATAGCTTCTTCCCCGATGGACAACAAACCCACTCTAGGATTTTTAATTCCGAGCACTCTTTCCGCATAGACCGTCCCCATCGCGGCAAACTGCAGTAGATGACGCGGCCGACAGTCAATTGTCGCACCGACGTCAAGTAAGACTGCGTCCCTATGCCGCGTGGGAATTGTCGTCGCTAGGGCCGGTCGGTCTACGCTGGGCATCATTCCAAATACTGAATGAGCGGCGATCAGCGTCGCCGCCGTATTGCCAGCACTAAAAAAAGCAGCTGCCTCACCATTCGCAACTAGCTCTGCCGCCACTTTCACAGAAGCATTCGGCTTATGCCGAAGCGCTGTAGGCCCCTCATCCATAGCAATTACTTCACTCGCCGAGACAACTTGAATATCCACTTCTTCCGTTACGATGTTTTCTTGTCGCTGCAGCTCATCCCTAACAAAAGGGTCTGGCCCCACCAAGGTCAATCCAAAGCCTAAATGGCGCGCCGCACTAAGTGCCCCGGCGATAACATTACGGCCACCGAGGTCACCACCTGCAGCATCGACAGCGATTCGAATCCCTTTCACGGGAGCACCTATTGCCAATTACCCCATTGCTATAAACAAACTAACGGTCTGTGTAACTTATAGGTTCGGCATGAGATGCCACCTAATAAGGCTCACGCCTCTTTGACCGCCTTTACCTGACGACCCTTGTAATAACCGCAATTTGAACAAACCCGGTGGGGTATTTTTGGTTCATGACATTGCGGACATTCATTCGTATCAACAGGATCAAGAGCATCATGCGCACGGCGCTTTGATGTTCTCGCTTTTGAATGTCGTCGTTTGGGGTTCGCCATTTCTCTAATCCTTTCCCGTTATCTTGTCCGTCGGCTCTGGAAGTAGCTTACGAAGCGCCTCAAGGCGTGGGTCATGCCACGCTGTATCACACCCACAGGCGGCCGCGTTTCTATCGGCACCACAGACATGACACAATCCCAAGCAATCTTCACGACACAGTGGCTTCATCGGAGACGCCAACTGCAACTGCTCTCGAGCCATATCACCAAGATCAATTTGGTTGTCTCGATAAAAAGCTGTCGCTAAATCATCCTCAGAAATTTCGTACTCACTTTCTCCCGTATTCAGAAGCTGCGGCAGATAGCGCAGGTCCACATCCATTTCCATTAGCACATCGAACGGTTTCAGACATCGACAACATTCCCGACGAACAGTTGTAACAACCTGACCGAACAATCGGTATTTATCGCCGTCTTTCCGAATCTGAAGTTTTAGCTCGACTGGAGTGGTCACCACCCAATCGCTCTCACCCCTATTAACTATTGCAGACGGTGGAAACGACCTCTCAACCACTGCTTCTGAACCGCGAATTTCGCGTAAGTCCAATAGCATCAACAATCTCCGCGCCCTCTCATTGCACGGCCCAGAGCCTTGAACTATACCACGTGACTGCTTCCAGCCTCACCCCACGGTCGTGGGACAAACAACTCTGTGAAAAGGCCTATGGCAAACCGGTCCGTCATACCAGCAAGGAAATCTTTCGCTGCAACATCCAACCCATCCCGCTCAAGTGTTTGATGGTCTAAAAAATATTCTGGCGTTTCACGAACCTTGTCCCACAGCCCGCTGAGGATGCCATATGACTTTTTGAACTCAGCTGTCGCTTCGTCATTCTCGTAGACAGCATCAAAGAGAAAAGCTCGCAAATCAAGAGTCGCCTGCAGCACCTCATCACTCATGTCAACATCAACACCACTAGAACGATTGAGTGTCTGACTAACAACATCCGTAACCATACAACCAATACGTTCAGACGATGTCGATCCAAGCACGGAAACGAGATTGGAGGGCAATTCCTCTAGCTTTAAAATTCCAGCACGAACAGCGTCGTCAATATCATGGTTAACGTAGGCAATGATGTCAGCAACTCGTGCAACCTGTCCTTCAAGAGTCGAGGCTCGATGTTCCGGACCGACTCCCACCGGCGCACCTTTCTTGCCCTTTGAATGCTTCGCGATGCCATCTCTCACTTCCCATGTGAGATTAAGTCCTTGGCCTTCTTGCTCTAGTACATCCACTATCCGAAGACTCTGCTCATAATGATTAAACCCACCAGGGATTAGTTGTTTTAATACTCGCTCACCAGCATGCCCGAACGGCGAGTGTCCGAGGTCATGTCCCAACGCTATCGCTTCCGTTAACTCTTCGTTGAGTCGTAATACCTTGGCTATCGTCCGGGCTATTTGTGAAACCTCAAGTGTGTGAGTAAGTCTGGTACGATAGTGGTCACCCGTCGGGGCTAAAAAGACTTGCGTCTTATGCTTTAGCCTCCGAAACGCCTTTGAATGAACAACCCGATCACGGTCACGTTGAAACGCTGGGCGAATGACATCTTCCTCCTCAGTGCGAAGCCTTCCTCGACTTTCACTACTGAGTGTTGCAATGGACGCAAGTGTTTCGCGTTCACGCGTCTCTAACTGCGCGCGAAGTCCGTCAGTTCCCCGAAAAGTCATTTATACGCCAGCAGTCCGGGATGGGCCTATTGACACCACCGCATGCTTAAACAGCATCAAGTCAGTTCCATCATGCTCTACAAGCAATGCGAACCGATCGAATCGTTTAATGCGACCAATGATTTCCGAACCATCCATAAGCCGAATAACAACCTTTAATCGTTCGCGACGAGCACCATTAAGAAATACATCTTGCAATGACGCCTGAGGAGTGTGTTCGTGTGCCGCCGACATTTAGACTTATTCTTCTCTCTAATTCTCTAAGAGCAATCGTTCACAGTAGCCGAGCCTGTAATACAGAGACTACTTCTTTTAACGCGTCTGGATGTTCGCCTGCTCGATTAATCCAACGTAGATTAGGCTCTTTACGAAACCAGATCAACTGACGCTTTGCGTAACGTCTATTTCCTTGAACGATTAGCTCGCGCGTCGCCAACTCGTCACGAATACCTTCTAGATATTCAAGAACCTGCCGATATACCAACCCACCAAAAGGGTGCGATTCTCTCGACAAACCTAGATCGATCAAAGTTTTGATCTCATCAATAAGTCCACGCTGGAATTGATCAGCCACTCGATATTCAACGCGCCTAGCGATCTCCTCGGGTGGCAGATAAAGACCAAATGTGATCACTCGGTATGAAGCGATCGGAGACCGAGTCGAATCAAAGTGATCCGTAAGCGGCCGTCCGGTCAGGTAATACACTTCGAGAGCCCTAATAAGTCTTTTTTCGTCACGCGGCTGAATTCGCCTAGCTGATGCCGGGTCAACCCTCGCAACTAGACGATGAAGATACTCAACCCCTCGTTTCGTAGCAATTCTCGCAAGCCGAGTTCGCATTCCATCATCACGACCCGGCCCATCAAACAATCCTCGAGTTAACGCACGATAGTAAAGGCCAGAACCTCCAACCAAGATCGGCAACCTACCACGACCCGTAATACTGTTGATCGCAGTTGTGGCATCCAGTGCGTATTGCGCAGCAGAGTAATCAGAGGAACCATCAACCACATCGATAAGATGATGGGCTACACCCTGACGGTCTGAAATGGGAGGCTTGTCAGTTCCTATATCAAAACCCTTATAGACGGCCGTTGAATCACAACTTACCACTTCACCATCAAATCGCTGCGCGACCTTAATGGCGAGCGTACTTTTCCCCGTAGCTGTTGGCCCAACAATCGCTACAAGAAACGGCGCCTCACCCGTGTCTAAAACCACCAGAACTCCTAAATAGTTACCATCGTAAACATTACAAAAAGCTTAATGCCTCACCGATAGGCCAATCTACTGAGTTGACGAAGAAAGGAAAGCCTATACGTCCAATCCGACGAGCAGAGATTAATCTGACTCAGGCCGGCGGTGATTCATTGAAGAAAAACGTCACCGTGAAAAATGCATTGTCATCAGGGTATTCAGGAGGTAATGGTTGGGTCGGATTTGATGTCGACAACGCATTAAAGGCAGAGTTTGTAAAAGCATCCACGTCGGCTGGCTTAGCAATGGTCAATTCAGAGATAGAACCATCACGATGCACGTAGAACGTAAGTACGACGTTTCCGTGAAGTGAGCGCGACATAATGGCGTACGGCACAAACCAGTTCCGGCGAATCTGCGCAACAAATCGACGAATCCACGGGCCGAATTCTACGCCTTTTGAATCAAACTGAATCCATGGTCCGAATTGACCAACAGAACCCTCTTGATTGTTAAAACTTTCTCGCTGAACATATTGGTTGAGATTCCGCATTGCTCGCCCGAGCAATCCATCCGCTGGTCGATCTGAGCCATTGTTCACGGTATCCGGATCACGAAGTCCGTCACCAGGCAATGCCAATGAACCATCCTCTATAGCCCTAGCAATCAGTTCCTCTGCCGAGAGTTCGCCTGGATTTTCAGGGCTTCGTGATTTATCAACAGCATCTGAATCCACTGCAGACTCGGCTAATTCATCCGGATCAGATGGAACTCCTTCTAGTGGATTAGTTTGATCCGAGTTGAGTTCAGCCGTCGGATCGGTTTCAGTGTTAGAAGGGTCATCGGATTCAACAAACAATGACGAATTACCCTCGGCATTCGGTAATGCGTTAAGCGGCACGTCTGATTCTGTCGGGGACTGAGCAATTCGATCACGATCCGAGAACGGAGCCTCTACCCGTGGTGTTTCCTGTGATTCAAGGTCGACACGGGGTTCAATAAAAACAAATGTTCGATTCGCATCTGGAGCAACAAGCGGCTGACTCTGTTGTAGTTGTGCTAATTCCATCAACCGCTCTTGACGAGCGACCTCAGCAGCACGTACGAACGGCAACATCGGAAGGAACAGAATAAGGGCCGCGACGAAGAGATGCGCAAAGAGCGATAGAAGGACCTGCTCTCGCCAAGACATGGCCGAATCCAGGCTCGGCGCATCTATATAACGGTCTTCTAAGTCTAAGTACATGGCCCAATTGTTGATTATAACTGGCTCTTCACCGCAACGAGTTCGCTATTTTTATCTTAGGACGTCGTTCATTCCGATGCAGAGCCATGGGCCCGAACGCCTTCATAAAGATAGACGATACCGAATTGCAGCATGTGAGCTCGAGTCCCAATAAACCCAGCCTCCTGCATCATTTGGCAGAACGCCAAACCACTCGGAAATTCCCCAACCGACTGCGGTAAATAGCTATAAGCACTGTCGTGCCCAGAAGCAAGACGACCGAACCATGGCAGGACCCTTCGAAAATACCACCTATATAATGTTCGAATACCAGGCATACTAGGCATCCCAAACTCCAGAATCGCCAACCGTCCGCCTGGACGAACTACCCGCCGAATTTCCAGTAGCGCCCGCATCGGATTCTGAATATTCCGAATTCCGAAAGCTATCGTCACCGCATCTACCGACCCAGGCGGTAGTGGGATCGCTGTCCCATCCGCACGAAGCAGGTGCACCTTTGTCAATAAATTCTGAGTATCTAACTTTTTCTGACCGTGCTTTAACATTTCAGCAGAAAAATCGACCCCAATGACACGATTAGATGAATCTTGGGTCTCACATAGCGCAATAGCCACATCAGCGGTACCCGTACATAGGTCAAGAACTGTTTGAGTCCCAGTTAATCCAAGCGATCTAACCATTCGCCGGCGCCAGCGCCTGTCAAAGCCGACACTCAGAAATCGGTTCAATGAATCGTAATGCCCTGCGATCGCATCAAACATACCCGCGATGCGATCCGGGGCTTTATTAACTACCCGGCCCATGCTGGATACAGGTCATTTTCAATGCCAAGGCATGACAAAATTTTTCCTGCCATGAAATCAGATAGGTCGTCGATGGTTTCAGGCCCCTGGTAGAAAGCCGGCATCGCTGGTAACACCTGAGCTCCTGCCTCCGCGCAAAGTACCATATTTCTGAGTTGCGGAAGACTCATCGGGGTTTCTCGAGGAACAATGACCAAGCGCCGTCGTTCTTTAAGCATCACATCAGCCGCCCGCTCAATGAGATTACGTGACAACCCATGAGCCACTCCCGCCAGTGTTTTCATTGAACACGGAACGATTGCCATGGCGTCACACAAATAGCTTCCACTCGCGATGGTCGCGCCGACATCTTTATTACTATGGATTACAAAGTTGTCCGAAGTAACCGTGACGCCATAGCGTGCAGAAATATACGAAGCTAATTTGTCAACAGCAGCCTCTGCTCCAAGTTCATCACGTAGAAGCCGACGCCCAAGATCTGATACGACCAATTCTACTTGGACATCTAGTGCCAGCAGTGAGGACACCGTCCGGACTGCATACAGCGCGCCACTTGCACCTGTAACGCCTATTGCAACTCGTCTCAGCCTAGCCGACATAGAGAACCCCTGCCGTCCAAACCAGATATAACAACCCGACATAGCCGTTCAAATCAAACGCCTCCTTAACCCGAGAAAGATCGGTCACGCTGACCAACGATTGTTCATACATTAAGAGTATGGCAACGGCACCCACTCCTCCAAGATACATCGGACCCAATGGCGTGACCAAAGCCAGCGCCCCTAACGCGCAAACTGTTATGACATGAAATCCTCGCGATATCCACAATGACCGCGCTACTCCGTACCGAACCGGAATCGATCGAAGTCCTTGCATGCGATCAAATTCGAGATCTTCACAGGCGTAGAGAATGTCAAAGCCAGCCACCCAAAATCCTGTTGCCACAGCAAGTAACCATGGTTGCCAATCAAAACCGCCTCCGGCAGCCAACCAACCACCGACAGGAGCAACAGCCAATGCAAGACCAAGAAATAACTGTGTGTAATGCGTGAACCGCTTGGCTAGGGAGTACCAGAACACGATCACAAGCGCGACCGGAGACAACGTAAAACAAAGGTAGCCAAGTGGATAGGTCACAGCAATAAAGACAGACGCGCTCACAATAACAATCGCTCTCGCCTCTCGGCAAGACACTTCTCCTCGCGGAATTTCCCTACCACTCGTCCTTGGATTCCGTGCATCAAATCGTGCGTCAACTACTCTGTTGAATCCCATCGCCGCCGTTCGAGCCGACAACATCGCGAGCACAATCCATCCCAAACGGTCCCATAGCAACCCTGTCTGTTCGTTCGCTAACAGTGCTCCCGTCAAGGCAAATGGAAGTGCGAACACTGTATGGCTAATACGTACCAGCGAGGCATACTTATACAAACGTGACAGCATGAACATTCCGAGAATAAAGGTTTCCTATCCGTCGGTTACGAAGCGGCGATCTCCTCAAGCCATGTGATGGAACAAGGCTCGATTCCGCTTAGTAAATATTCTTCCACATCTGAGATCCCGGTCGGAATCTCAACGGCTATCAGAGCGGCCTGCCTTCCTGGTTCAATAGCGCCGTGTGACCGGCCCCGGCCGAGTGCTTGCGCTCCCACGATCGTTGCACTCTCTAGCAATTGTGACGCAGGCACATCTGGTGCCAATCGCCGAACTTCTGACATTTCCTTGAAAACATTAAGGTCCGGCGCACTCGCGAGACTATCTGTTCCAATCGCGACACGAAGGCCTCGAATGTAGAACTCAGAAATCGCCGGAACGCCAGCTCCTGTCCAATCATTACTCCGCGGACACACTACCAGCGTTGTACGCGCTTGTGCTAACCGGTTAATCTCGTCCCCCACCAGCTGGACACCGTGCACAGCAATGGTATCGTCGCGAAGCCACCCGACTGACTCAAGGTAATCGACGGGACGCAGTTGAGGAGGCACCCATGCACGGCTCATGCGACCACGTTCTTCAAGAATATCTCGCCACGGACCTCCACCGGAAAGGAGAAACTCTACTTCTTCTTCGGACTCAGCAAGGTGTACTGACCGCGGCCCAGGCAACCGACCGATCGCATAAAACAATTCAGCTGATACTGAATACGGTGCATGTGCAGCCGCTCTAATCTGGACGCGGCCATTTAACTGCTCCGTTATCTGTCGAGATACCGGTTCAACAAGGTTGTCTGCGTCAGCCGCTCCAATATCGAAACCGAGGAACTCATGAAACAACGTCGCATCGATACATTCGGTTCTTAATGTATCGAGTGAATCAAGAGTATTAGCGATGTCACCAACCAAGGCGGTCCCGCAACGCCGACACTCACTCGCAGCATACGGCACCCGCCCTGCTAAAGATGAAGCAACGTTCGGCCGTTCATCCATAACGGCACGTGCCCAGCTTGGCATTGATGTCGCGCGTGGAATACGCCCATGCAATCCTGACAATTCCAGGTGAGTATGCGCATTCACAACACCTGGCATAATGACGCTATCGCCAAGATCAACACCAGAAGGATCCGAAGAACCGACTGGTCTGGAGGCTCCAATAGCCGAGACCATCCCATCTACGATCTCTACCCAACCATCTTTAATCGGCGTCGATGTAATCGGCAGAACCCATCGGGCATAATAGCGATTACAAGACACAGGCTTTCGTCGTAATGGCAGCTAGCTGTAACTTTAATCAGGTCGGGTTCTGGCAAGTTGTCTCTGCTTCCCGACCGCGCTTCGCGCGGCGTATCGGTCAAGTTCTTCAGGAAGCGATGTATGTCCTGCGGTCCTCGCAACTGACAATTCTGTCATCCGCGGAATATCCCGCATACGAAATATTGGATCACCAAGTATTTCGTAATGCATATTTCGGCGTTTAGGAAGAAATCCAGCGTCTTCGATATTACGAACGATCTCAAGTTCATCCATGCAGTACGACGCACCAGCCGCTCGTACGACGTTCTCTTCGATCATCACACTTCCCATATCGTTGGCTCCATAGGCCAAACTCAACTGACCAACTTTCCCGCCCTGAGTAACCCATGACGCCTGAATGTTACCGACGTTATCGAGAACCAAGCGTGCCAATGCCAACGTTCTGAGATACTCAATCCCTGTGGCTTCGACGCCATCAAGCTCCGTGTGTAACGGTTGATAGCTCCACGTGATGAAGGCAGTAAAGCCATGTGTTTCATCCTGCAATTCCCGTATGCGCATCAGATGTTCGACGCGTTCCCGGTATCCCTCGACTGTGCCGTACATCATTGTTGCTGTACTGCGAAGACCAGATTCATGCGCACAACGCATTACACCGAGCCACTCATCTGCGGTTGCCTTACTGTAACAATTTAGTTCTTGACGCACCCAATCGACGAGTATTTCGGCACCACCCCCAGGAATACTGTCAAGTCCAGCAGCAATTAACCGATCGACGACTTCCTTTACCGGCAGTTGAGACAACCGAGACAAATGAATCACTTCTGGAGGTGACAAGGCATGAAGTCTGAAATCCGGATATCGGCACTTAACCGCACGAAATAAATCTTCGTACCAATCCAGGGGCAGGTCTGGGTTGTGACCGCCCTGTAATAATAGCTGCATACCACCAACGGCTATCGTTTCATCAATCTTTGCAAAGATTTCTTCGAATCCAAGTACAAAACCATCACCTGAACCAACTTCTCGGTAGAAAGCACAAAAGTTGCACTTCGCTACGCAAATGTTCGTGTAATTCACATTGCGATCAATGATGTAACTAACAATGCGGTCGGGATGCTTCTTGGCGCGAACCGAATCAGCCAAAAGGCCGAGTTCGTGGATAGGAAGGTCTTGGTAAAGCGCTAAGGCCGCTTGCCTATCGAGGCGCCCTCCATCAAGAACCGTTTGAACAGCGGCGTCAATTATTGCCACGCTCATTTCTCGTAAAACTGAAGCGCTCCAGAGTGTTGAAAAATGCCCGTTTTAAGAGCCAATTCAAAGTAACGCCTAAGTCCGTCACGGCAATCGCCAGCCAATTCAAACTGAACATTCTTACGCAGATACTCACGAGCAAGTTCAGCTTGATCTTCATCTGTCGGTCCGAACTGTCCAGCGATTTCATCAAGCGCCTGCAAGCCCGCATCACGTGCTTTTTCCAGCGCCAAAAGATGCTCAGAATCGACAGCGCCATCCCGCCCAGCCCACACCGCCCAGACGAACGGCAAGTTCGTCATAGATCGCCACTCTTCGCCAAGATCAATCTTTTCAAGGTCGGCAACAGTCTTGTGCTCGGTAAAAAGAGCAGCATCTCCGATGAGTAACGCTGCGTCACAACGCTTCAACATTGAATCAAGGTCCGGCGCCATCGTGTGGAAATTTGGTTCAATATCAAACCACTCAGCACATAAAATCCGAAGCAGGGTAGCAGCTGTCCTAGAACTCGTATCGACAGCAATCGACCGAATAGCTTGTATCGGCCTAGTCGCAAACAACGCCACTGACTCCACGGGACCGTGAGACACAACTCCAATATCAGGAACCAAGCGATAGTGGGGTTTGCGAAGGTACTCTATGCTCGGTATGAGAGCCAAATCGACCGATCGTTCGTGTAATAGCGACGCACATTTAGCAGGGACGTCAAACTTAAACGAAAATAGATCTTTCTGAGCTTCAAGCCCATGTACCAAAGGACGTGCATTCAGATACTGTACCGCTCCGACACGGATCGCACTCATCGTTTAACTCTACTAGTCCTTGATTATTTTATGAGAAGTTAATTGGAGTTAGTTCGAATCGACAGTTTCGTTGCACAGGTTCCAACGAGGCCGCAAGGATGTTTTTTTTAATCTCTTCAAGTGGACCACGTCTCCGACCATTCTCAAGTGTATCGAACGGCGACACCCTGTCTAAATCATTGGCCCCGAACGCAAGCGCGACCTGAG
>Ga0310124_10000580_pt1 | contig 25425 bp, 17 predicted proteins | sample CB11b_AW_Bot5_MG_FD_203507 | JGI IMG/M metagenome (GOLD analysis project Ga0310124, IMG submission 203507) | Marine microbial communities from Western Arctic Ocean, Canada - CB11b_AW_Bot5 | ecosystem: Environmental > Aquatic > Marine > Oceanic | place: Canada: Western Arctic Ocean | collected...
ATCTCTGCTATTCCAAGCAGTCGATGCGTCCCTGCCGCTGGGTTCTCGCCGTTCCCGAGAGCTCTTCGGTACAGAGCGTCAAGGACCTCGAGGGCAAGCACATCGCCACCGAGGCGGTCAAGATGACCCAGGGCTACCTGGAGAAGAACGGTGTCACAGCCGAGGTCGAGTTTTCCTGGGGAGCGACCGAGGTCAAGACCCCTGACCTTGTCGATGCCATCGTCGAGATCACGGAGACCGGCTCATCTCTGCGAGCCAACAAGCTGCGGATCGTCGATGAACTCCTGGTGACCACTCCCCGACTCATCGCCAATAAGACAAGCTGGGAGGACCCCTGGAAGCGGCGGAAGATCGAGAACATGGCGCTGCTGCTCGAGGGAGCCCTGAACGCGGAGGGCCGGGTGGGTCTCAAGCTCAACTGCCCCCGATCTGGTCTCGATACGGTGCTGGGTATCCTGCCGTCGATGAAGAACCCGACGATCTCCAGGCTGTCTGACGACGAGTGGGTGGCGGTCGAGACGATTCTCCTGGAGACCGAGGTCCGGTCGATCATTCCGGAGCTCAAGGAGGCTGGGGCGAGGGACATCATCGAGTATCCGCTGAACAAGGTGATCGACTGAAGCAGAAGAATCACTGACCCCGATTCGAGGTCGGGCGGGAGCGGCTGAGCCGTTCCGGAAGGCTTTCTGATGACTGACATCGCAAAGAGTGTAGCCGAGATCATCGCGGATGTTCGCGCGCGTGGAGACCAGGCCGTGCTCGACTATACCGAGCGCTGGGACGGAGTGCGCCTGGGGCCCGGTGACCTGCGCGTTCCGGCCGAGAAGCTGGAAGCCGAGGTCGAGGAGAGCAATTTCGCCGCGGCCTTTTCCAGGGCAGTCGAGAGGATCGAGAAATTTCACAATACGGTGAAGCCCAGGACCAGCCTCTACGAGGATGAAGATGGTGTTCTCATGGGCATGCGATGGACGCCGATCAGCTCGGTCGGACTGTATGTCCCCGGCGGCAAGGCCGCCTACCCCTCAACCCTCGCGATGACGGCTCTTCCAGCCAGGATCGCCGGGGTGGAACGGATCGTGGTCGTCTCTCCTCCAGGTCCGGATGGAGAGATCAGCCCCCAGGTGATGATGGCCGCCCGCATTCTCGGTATCGAGGAGATCTACAGGGCCGGGGGAGCGCAGGCTATCGCCGCGCTGGCCATCGGCACTGAGAGCATCCCGCGGGTCGATAAGATCTTCGGTCCGGGTAACGCCTTCGTGGCCGAGGCCAAGCTGCAGCTTTTCGGCGAGGTCGGGATCGACATGTTCGCCGGTCCCAGCGAGCTCGTGGTCTACGCCGATGAGACAGCCGATCCCCGCTGGGCCGCGGCCGACCTGCTTGCCCAGGCTGAGCATGACGAGAGCACGAGGGTCACCCTCCTGGCATCAGGAGAGGGCGTCCTCAAGGCTGTTCGTCAAGGCGTTGCTGAGCTCCTGGAGCAGAGCCCCAGGCGGAAAACCATCGAGATCTCGCTCGAGCGCAACGGTATCTTCGAGGTCATCTCGGATCCTGGTCGGGCGGCGGCACGAATCAACGAGATCGCTCCGGAGCACCTGGCGCTCCAGGTGGCCAATCCATTTTCCTTTCTCCCCCTGGTGAAGAACGCCGGAGCCATTTTCCTCGGCAAGGAGAGCCCGGTGGCCGTTGGTGATTATTTTGCCGGTCCCAACCATGTGCTCCCGACCGGCGGCACGGCGCGTTTCGCATCCTGCCTGTCGGTCGAAGATTTCATGAAGCGTTCGAATCTGGTGAGAATGAATCTCGACTTTGTCAGGGATTCAGGTCCTGCTGTCGAGGAGCTGGCCCTCGGGGAGGGGCTGCCGGCGCACGCCGACTCGGTCGCCATCAGGTGTCAGGAGCCGGGCCAGGCCAGGGTGCGAGGCGGCCTGCAGGGAGTGACGCCCTACCTGCTTGTCGAGGAGGAGGGGAAGACCAAGCTCAACCAGAACGAATCCCCCTGGGATATTCCCACGGAGCTCAAGGACGAGATCTCCAGCAGGCTGAGAGACCTTCCCTGGAACCGTTACCACCAGGGCATACCGCAGGCCTTTCTCGACCGGATCGCCGCCGATGCGGACCTCCCGGCCGGCAGCGTGCTGGCTGCCTCCGGCTCCAACCTCATCCTGCAGTGGATTTTCGAGGCCTACGCAGGGCCCGGCCGCTCGATTCTTGTGCCCTCGCCCTCATTTTCTCTCTATCCGCTCTGGGCCCAGGTGACGGAGTCCCGGCTGGAGACGGTCCAGCTCTCCGATGACCTTTCCTACGATGCGGAGGCTGTCCTGGCTGCGCTCAGCAATGGTCGTCCCGATGTGACAGTTCTCTGCCTGCCGAACAACCCGACGGGGTCGGAACTGGCAACGGAGGATGTCAGGAAGATTGCCGCGGCGGTGGGGGAGTGCGGCGGCCTGCTCGTCATCGACGAGGCCTACCGGGAGTTCAGCGCGGAGTCGTTTGACCGCACCGCCCTGGTAAGGGAATTCGACAACCTGGTCCTCGTTCGAACCTGCTCGAAAGCTTTTTCCGCCGCCGGTATGCGGCTGGGCTACCTCCTGGCGCCGGTGGCGCTGGCGACCGAGCTTTCGAAGCTGGTGCCGCCTTTCCACCTCGGGCTCTTCACCGCTGTCCTCGGTGATGTCCTGTGGGAGAACAAGGCGCTCTTCGATGAACGGGCGGCAATGCTGAATGCCGAGAGAAAACGGATGCAGGCGGCGGCGGCTGAGCTGGAAGGTGTGAAGGTCTTCGCCAGCGAGGCGAACTTCTTCCTGTTCGAGGTTGCAGATGCAGGCAAGGTGCACGAAGAACTGAAGAAACGCGGGATCCTCATTCGCAGGCAGGGCGGCAGCGAACGCCTTGAGAACTGTCTCAGGGTCAGCGCCGGAACGACCGAAGAAAATGACAGCTTCCTGGACTCTCTGCGTGAGATCCAGGGCTGATTGGAAAGGAAGAATAAGATGTCGAGTACAAGGCAGGCAGAGGTCAGGCGGGAGACAAAGGAGACGAAGATCTTCCTGCGGCTCGACCTCGACCAGGCCGGCGCTCCGAAAATCTCAACCGGGGTGGGTTTCTTCGATCACATGCTCGAGGCCCTGGCGGTCCATGGCCGCATCGGTGTGGAGCTCGAGGCCGAGGGAGACCTTCACATCGACCAGCACCACCTTGTCGAGGACGTCGGGATCGTATTCGGCCAGGCTCTCAGGGAGGCACTTGGAGAAGACCTGCGCATCCAGCGCTTTGCCGCCGCCTACGCGCCGCTTGACGATGCCCTTGCGCGGGCAGTCGTGGATATCAGCGGCCGCGCCTATCTCTACTACGGAGTCGAGGTCAGCAGGCCGATGGTGGGTGATTTCGACACCGACCTGGTGCTGGAATTTTTCACGGCCCTGACCGCCAACGCGCGCCTGAACCTGCATCTCGACCTCATTCGCGGCCACAATGCCCACCACCAGCTCGAGGCGACTTTCAAGGCATTCGCTCTCGCCCTGCGGAGCGCTGTGAGGGTCGATGAGAGCCTCGGCGGGGTTCCCTCCACCAAGGGGAGCCTGAGCGAAGATGAGGCGAGGAAATCATCGGGAGATTCTGCCTGATGAGTCTGTTTCCCGACTTTGAGTACACGAGGATCTTTCCTGCAATCGATTTGCGGGGAGGTCGTTGCGTACGTCTCGTCGAGGGACGCCGGGATGCCGAGATTCACTATGGAGATGATCCTGTCGCCGTGGCCCTTGGCTGGGTTGAGCAGGGAGCTGAATGCCTTCACATCATCGATCTCGGGGCCGCCTTCGGCGAAGCGGACAGCGCCGAGGTGATTCTCGATATCGCCACGCGGGTCGAGGTGCCGGTACAGACTGGCGGCGGGATTCGCGATGCCGAGGCGGTGAACCGCTTTCTCGATGGCGGGGTCGCCAGGGTGCTGCTGGGAACAAGAGCCTTCAAGGACCCGGAATTCCTCGCCCGGCAGGTGGAGCGCTATGGCGAGAGCCGGGTGGTCGCCTGTCTTGATACCAGGGATGGCCAGGTGCAGGTGGCCGGCTGGGAGGAGGAGAGCGGTCTCGACCTTGCTGCGGGCATCGAATTGGTGCGTGGTGCGGGTGTTTGCCGTCTTCTCGTGACCGCCACCGACCGGGACGGGACACTCAGCGGTCCGCGGGTCGAGCTGGTCGAACGAGTGCTCTCAGAAGGCGATATACGGGTCATCGCGGCGGGGGGGATCGGCTCCCTTGCGGATGTCGACAGCCTGCTCAGCCTGTCGCATCCACTGCTGGAGGGGGTCGTGGTCGGCCGCGCCCTCTATGAGGATAACGTAGCGCTTGACAGCGCCGTTGAGCTGGCAAGAGAGCGGGGCGAAGGAGTGTCCTGAATCTGCTGTAGCTTGAAACAGAGATATCAACATTCAGAAACAAGAGGTACTTGAAATGGACGAGCTTCTTGACGGTTTGAAGTATGACGACAATGGCCTGATACCGGCGGTGGTGCAGGATCACATCGATGGCCAGGTGCTGATGGTGGCCTACATGAACCGTGAATCCCTGCGCAGGACTCTCGAAGGAGAACACACCTGTTTCTGGAGCCGCTCGCGCCAGGAGTTCTGGGTGAAGGGGCTGACCTCTGACAATACCCAGCGCGTGGTGCAGGTGGGAATCGATTGCGACAAGGATTGCCTGCTGGTGCTCGTTGAGCAGCAGGGCAAAGGTGTGGCTTGCCATACCGGAGAGCGTTCCTGCTTTTTCCGCGGCATCGACCGCCAGAGCGGAGAGCTGAGCCCGATTCCCATGGAGGGGTTTAAAGGGGACTGAGCGTTCCGGTAAGGTCTGAACACAGGCAGATCCGCGTTCACCTGAGAGGGCTGCAATTCGCCTCACGGGCAGTCCCGCATGTACGGGGCTTCCGCCCGAGTCTACAGGACTCTGGAGACTCTCAGAGGCCCCTATGGGCTCCTGGGCCGCTCTCAGCCCTCTTCTTCGTCCGCATCTGCGCGTAGTGATTTGCGCAGGATTTTACCGGTCGAACCCTTGGGAAGGTCATCGAGGATTTCAAAGAACCGCGGGTACTTGGAGGCCGAGAGACGTTCCCTGGAGAACTCGAGCAGCTCTTCAAGGGATACCTCGCAGCCCTCCTTGAGCGAAACGAAGGCCTTGATCTCTTCGCCGTATTTCTCATCCGGAACCCCGATGACCGCAGCCTCGCGGATGGCGGGATGGCCGTAGAGAGCCTCCTCCACCTCGCGCGGATAGACGTTGAACCCGCCGCGGATGATCAGGTCCTTCTTGCGGTCGACGATGAAGAAATATTCATCCTCGTCCATGGTGCCCATATCCCCGGTGTGGAACCAGCCGCCGCGGAAGGCCTCTTCGGTTGCTTCCGGCCGCTTGTAATAACCCTTCATGACGTTGTAGCCCCGGATGACAAGCTCCCCGACCTCGCCGGGGGAGACCTCGTTGTCATCGCCGTCGACGACCTTGACCTCGCAGCCGCTGATAGCCAACCCGATGGAGCCGATCTTCTTGGGGCGGTACATGAGGTTGAAGGTGGCCACCGGGGATGTTTCCGAGAGCCCGTAGCCCTCGAGGATGTTCACGTTGTATTTCCGGTCGAAGTCCTTCATGACCTCAACCGGCATCGGCGCTCCACCGGAGTAGCAGTATTTCAGGCTCGAGAGATCGTAGCGCTCGGCCCCCTCGAAGTTGAGCAGGGCGAAGTACATCGTCGGGACCCCGGCGAACTGGGTCACACGGTCACGCTGCATGATCTCGAGGGCGGCTTCCGGGTCAAAGCGTTCAAGGTAGGTCAGGCAGGCCCCGCCCATGATGCTCGAGTTCTGGTTGGAGGTCTGTCCGAAGGAGTGAAAGAGGGGGAGGGCGCTCAGGCTCACATCCCCGGGTCCGAAGATCTCCCGCCTGCCGGGCTCACCCAGGAGCTGCTCGGCGCAGAACTGGGCGTTGGAGTACATATTGAAATGGGTCAGCTCGGCGCCCTTGGGCTGGCCGGTGGTTCCCGATGTATAGAGGATGACGGCTGTGTCCTCGCTCGAGGTGAGGGCCAGGTCGCACTCGCCATCGGGGTCCACCCCGGGTGAATCGACCATGGTGAGAGGGCCGCTGCTTTCATCGAAAAGAAGGAGGTGTCCGCAGCCATCTGCCTGCTCAAATCCCTCCCGGGCGGCCTCGGAATATTCCGACCAGGCCACCAGGGCTGTGGCGTCCGAGTCGTTGAGGTAGTAGCCGACCTCGCGGCCCACAGCCAGGTAGCTGACCGGCACGACGGTTCCCCCGGCCTGCAGGATGCCGTAATAGGCGACCGTAAAGCTCATCCTGTTGGGGCAGAACAGCGCCACCTTGTCGCCCGGTTCGACGCCGAGTTCTCTCAGATGGGCAGCGAAGGCGACCAGGCGCCTGAGAAATTCGCTGTAGGTGAGCCTCCTGTCGTCGTGGATGAGGGCGATTTCATCGGGGAAATGACGTGTCGAAATATGAGCGGAACTGGCGAGATTCAGGGACATTTCAGGCGATTCACGAACCTGGTTTTCCGGTTTCAGAGCGCACTGCGGCTTTCACCTGCCGGGTGCAAGCATACACCAGGTCCCTTTTCAATTGCACTCGGGTTCCAGCGGTCCCGCCAGCTCCCGGTGGTAGAACAGGCGTCCCGGAAGGGTCGGCATGTAGCTGGCGGGCACCCAGGGGTCCGGCCCGTAGTGGAGGGCAGACCAGAGGCTGAAGCCCTGCCACTGCATTCCCCTCCCCAGCACCCCGTCCGCTCCGCCGATTCCATAGTCGGCCTCCAGGAAGAGGCCGGGGCCGATGGTGTTGGCCCAGGCGGGCACGAGCGTCGTGCGGCTCTTGAAGCTGGTGATGGCGTTCTGCTCGATGGTGAGAGGATGGAGGCGCGCCCCGATTCGATGGGTGGCCTTTTTCCACTCAGCCGCGTTTTCGTACTCAGCGGCGAAGGTGGGCTCCCAGAAGGCGATGTGCAGCGCGCGCCCGATCCCGTAGACGACCACGAGCTTCGCGCCATCCGCGCGCAGCTCGGCGATCTTTCCCGGGTATTGCTCGAGCCGTTCCCGCGTGGCGAAGTAGCGTTGCTCCGGGGGAACGGTCAGCTCTCCGAGCTTGTTGTAGAAGGCTTCCTCCATGGCGTTCTGGAAGGAGCCGGGCGCATCTCCCGGCAGGGTGTTGCCCCCGGCGTCGGACCACTCGTCCATGTTGAAGCCCCAGACATGGTCGCAGGGGATCTCTTCCTGCTTCAACCGGTCAATCGTCCAGCGGTACATTCCCATCGGGCCGACCGGCAGGATGAGGGCGAGCTGGCGGCCCTCAGCCCGGGCCTCGATGACCTGGGTGGCGATCTCGACGCCCATGCGAACCTCGAGGTCTTCGATGCTCTCGCACTCGACCGGTTCGTAGCCCTCGCTCCAGTACTCCTCGCGCTCGCCGATGCGCTCCGGGGCCCGTCCGGCGAGCTCGTCCATGCGCTCGAGATCCCAGCCGGCGGGAAAGAAATCTTCGAGGGCGGAACCCTTGATCGTTGAGAGGAGATCCAGCTTCATTCCTGGTTACCTGTTTGCGGTTGAGGTGGCTGGCCGCGCTCTTCGAGCAGGCTGGCGAGGAGGTTGTCGCGCGGGTAGGCATGGCCGAGGTGCTGGCGGAAGCCCTCGGCGAATTCCAGCCCTGCCAGCTTGCCGGCCTCGGCTGACCAGTTCTTCATGCTCTCGAGGTATTCATCGATTCCGTGCTGCTTCCTGAGCCACTCGCGCTGGGAGTCGTGGGCGGCCAGCGCCTCGGTTTTGCGCTCCATGACATCGGTGATATCGAGAAGGAACGCAGGCTTCACCGGTTCTCCGTAGATCCCGACACTCTCCACCGCGTTGGCGTAGTAGAGGTGGGGGATGCGGTCGAGGGGTGCTGAATCGTCCTCGCAGGGCGCGTTGGGGATCGGGGCGTTGAAACAGGCCGCGCGCGCGATGCGGGCAGTTTCCTCGTGGTCGAGCATATAGTCGACAGGGCTCTGGGTGATCACGATCTGTGGCCGGACCTTTCGAAAAAGACCGCAGGCCTTCTTCGTGGTGGCGGGGGAGTAGTGGATCTGCAGGTCGCGCTCTTCGAGACAGTGAAACTCCCCGGGGTAGAGCGCCGCGGCCCGGCGGCCTTCCTCACGCCGAATCGCCGCGATCTCGTCGGCTGGCTTGTCGGGCGAGCCGCAGTCGCCGGGAGCCATCGCCGCCACATGGACCTCGCAGCCGAGGTCGGCGAGCAGGAAGAGGGCTCCGGCGCAGAGGAACTCGGCATCGTCAGGGTGGGCCATGAAGGCTAATACGGTTGGCTTGGACATGGCCACCATTGTCGAAGACCTCGGCCGGGTGTCAATGGCGACAGCCTCGTTTTAATTGGCCGTTTCACCCGGCAGGAAAAAATGATTTTCAAGCGAACTACACAGAAGGAGTGAACTCTGGCATCATGGCGCTGTCATGTCGGAGCGAAAAGATCTCACTGCGAAGGTTGAAGATGCTTGTGACGCCGGTGAGGACATCGACGTGAAGGAGAAGCTCTCGGAACGGTCCTTTTGCACTTTTGTCATTACCCAGTTCCTCGGAGCCTTCAATGACAACGCCTTCAAGCAGCTGATCCTTTTGGTCGCGGTTGATTTGGCGATTGAGAAAGATGTGGCGTACTACCAGCCCCTTGCCGGGGCGGTCTTCGCCATTCCCTTCGTCCTGTTGAGTGGTTTTGCCGGATCCCTCGCCGACCGTTTTTCAAAGACCTCGATTATCCGTTTCTGCAAGGCCTGGGAGATCCTGGTGATGCTGCTGGGCGGGGTGGCCTTCTATATCGAGAATATACTGCTGCTTTTTTTCACCCTCTTTCTCATGGGAGCCCAGAGCGCGTTTTTCGGCCCGGGAAAATACGGCATTGTCCCGGAGCTTCTTCCCGCGGGGAGGCTTGTGAAGGCGAATGGCATCATTCTCATGACGACCTACCTGGCGATCACGCTCGGCACCGCGGCCTCCGGGCTGCTCAAGGATGCGCTGGAGGATGATGGGGGCCTCTATAGAATCCAGGGAGTCCTGGTGCTGTTGGCGATCATAGGAACGCTGGCCGCCCTGGGGATACGCAGGATGCCTGTCGCCCAGCCGGAGCTCGAGCTCCGGGGGAAAATCCTCGGTGATTTGCGGCCTACCCTAAGGAACATTTTCGCTGACCGGTCCTTTCGCAGTGTCGCGCTGACCTACGCCTACTTCTGGGGGTTGGGAGCGGCCCTGCTGATGTTGTGCAACAGCTACGGCAAGGTCCTGATGGGACTGGAGGATTGGCCTACCAGCATATTGCTTGTGTGCCTGTCCGTGGGGATCTCCCTGGGCGCCTTCGGAGGCGGCATCATCTCGAAGGGAAAGGTGGATTTCAGGATTTACAGGATGGGACTTATTCTTCTGCTCGCAAGCATGGTGGCGTTGGCCTGGGCGCACCAGGGCATTTTCACAGCCAGGGCAGCGCTGTTCGTTCTGGGGCTGGCGGGGGGGATGTTCGCCCTGCCCCTGCAGACCAGCATACAGCTCTGGTCGCGGGAGGATCTTCGCGGCAGGGTGATGGGATCGGTAAACTTTCTCTGTTTCGTTTGCATCTTTCTTGCCAGTGGTATTTTCCTGCTGGCGCGCATGTGGATTCCAATTGAATGGATCGGGGCGAGCCTGGCTGGATTGACCGTGCTGGTTCATCTCTCAGCTCGCCGGGGATTATCGATGGCGGAGCAGAATCTCAGCTGAAAGGCGCTTCTCAGCGCGGGGCTCAGGGAGCCGTGTAGAGAACGATCCCACGGGTCTTAGGGGAGGCTTCGAGTTTGCCTGAGATCTGCAGCGGTTTGTTGAAGCGATAGAGAAGCGGCCAGTGCCCGGGTGCGGCGAAAACCTCGAGGAGGTCTTCCGTCTCGCCCGAAGCCTTCAGCTTCATGGGGGTAGAGGGGAGGACACCGAAGAGCCTGCTTCCAGGCGGAAGGTTGTCTGTTTCGCCGAGCCCTCGCGCGTGAAGAAGGCGTTTCGGCCTGGTCTTCGAGAGCCAGATGCGAAGCCTGCCTCGCACACTTTCTCTCTTGTCTCCGAGCGTCCAGGGCCTGGTGTAAAGGATCGAGAGAGCCAGGTTCTCACCGGCTTCGAGCTTCGCGCCCGCCGCCCAGGAGAGCTTTCCATCGATGGTCATGCGAGTTCCAAGGTAATTCTCCGGAGCGATCCGGGTACGATAAAGCGATCCCGACCGCAGGAGGTCGGCCCTGGCCCCGCTCAACTCCCAGCCGGTAATCCAGGTCGTCTCGGAGAGTTCTGTCTGGAGCGTCAGCCTGACGGTTTCTCGCTGTTTTCCCGGGCCGAGGATCTGTTCAGGCAGCTCGAGCTCGAGATCGGCGACCTCCGGTGGCTTTATTTCCTCCAGGGTGTTTCCTTCAGGCGCTCGCTTTCCTTCCGGCGCTCCGCCACTGGCCCATTCGACGATAATGTCGACCTCGGCGGCGCTCAGCCGATGCTCGCCGATGAGCCTGTGCCGCCCCTCCTCCGCGTACCAGGGCGGCATATTTCGGAGTAGAACCTCCTCCTTGATCGCGACGGCCTGGGGACGGGCGTCGAGATAGCTTGTCAGCCGGAAAGGCGCCGGGCCGTCGGGGCTGTGGCAGCGTACGCAGTGAGCCTCGAGGATGGGAAGGACATGCTCGTGGTAGCTGTAGCGCGAAGAGATGATGTCATGGGCCTCGGATTTTCCGGAGGCCAGGGCGCAGCAGAATAGCAGGATAAGGTTTTTTTTCTTCACCGGCGTCTTCCGTACCTATTCAATGCGAAGTACTCTTCCACAGATATCATAGTGTTGGTGATTCAAGAGGCAAGGCATCCGTGTGCGGAGGCCCGTTCGGTTTGATGCAGAAACGGCTGATGGAAATCGTGATCGTGCTGCCGGCCCTGGCGTGTGTCGGAGCGCTGTCGGGGTGCCGTGACGGCGCTCCGGCCGGAACTTCGCCCGCCGCTTCGCGGCCGGTTCATTACGCCTGCGCCGCGCATCCTCTGGTCGTCAGCCGTGAGGGCGGCTCCTGTCGCGAATGCGGAGCGGCACTGGTCGCCCAGAAGAGCGTGGGGACCTATCTCTGTGTCGATCATTTTGAGTCGGCAGGTGTTCTGCCCGGCGCCTGCGGCAAGTGCGGGAAGCTGCTGGTGGCCATTCCCAATGTGAACATGTGGAAGTGTACCCGGCATCCCGAGGTGATGCTCGAGGGCGGCAGCGCCTGTCCGGTCTGTGATTCCAGGCTGGTTGAGGTGATGGTCGGCAAGGTCTGGGTTTGCACCCGGAGCCTGGAGGAGACCCTCGGAGAGGAGGGCGCCAGCGGCCTGACGGCCCTCCGGCTGCAGGGCAACGGTCTGGGCTTCAACACCGAGGAGCTCGGGTTCGGGGAGGGAGCTTGCGGCAAGTGCGGCCGTGAACTGCTCGCGGTCACCGTCCAGGTGCCTCATGGTGACCACAACCCCCGCCATGGCGGCGTCTTTCGAATGGCTCCGGACAATTGGCATCATCTCGAGGTGGTGGCCCCTCGGGAGGGCCTGCTGCGGGTGTATTTCTTCGACAACTATACCCGCCCCCTGGAGGCCTCAGGGTTTTCCGCCAGGTACCTTCGCGCGACCTTCGATGAGAAGGATGGCTTTGTCGATGGGGCCGAGGCCTTTGAGCTGAAGCCCGCCGCCTCCGCCGGCTATCTCGAGGCGGCTGTTCCCGGGTTCTCCCTTCCATTGCACCTTGTTATCAAGGTCGTGCTGGGCGGGAAGGAGGAACGGTTTGATTTTACTCTCAGGAAGCTGGGATCCGCCGGGGCCGAGGCCGCGCCCTCCCGACCGAGACGTCCCGAAGATTCCCTGGTCATTCCGTCTTCCGCGGCCGGGATCGTCTCCGAGTTGAGCTCGCGGGACGAGCGCGTCCAGGCCCTGTTGCGGGAGCAGGACTACAAGAGGCTCTTTGTTCCGGCCTTCGAGGCCAAGGCGCTCGCCCTGGCGCTCGAGAAAAAAATGGCGTCTGGCGAGGCGGATGATCGCAAGCGCGGCCTCGGCCGGGCTGTGAAAGAGGTCGTGAGGGGAGCCTGGCTGCTGGACCACTTCGGCGACCAGGGGGACCGGACCGAGGTGCTCCGGCAATACGATGTCTTTTCCAACGGGGTGAAGGAGCTGAAGGCTCTCTACCCGGCCCCGTCCGCCGGTGACTGAGCCGGTAGGCCCCACGCGCCGTGATTAGCTGGAATTGACCTTCCGAATAACCTGAAAGGTTTCTCTTAAGCTCTTCTGTATCAGTGCTTTAGATCTCCCAGTTGAGTTTCTCAGGCTATCGGGAACATGCTTCGACTGTATCGACCCGGCCGGTATGTCGAAAGTAATTGATGTTGGGGTCTGGTAGCGTAAAGATACCGGCTCTTTATCTGAAAGACAAAGTGAAGGGGATTACGGGGCTGTTGTTGTGCCTCGTTCGCGCTCTTTTCACTTCAATTCCGGCTTTTCAATCATGATCCAGGTAACCCCGGTTTCCTCTCTCAGCATCTCTCGGTGGAGTTCGCGCGTATCGCTTGTCGCTGTGTTTCTCTGCCTGGTGTTTGGCTGTGAATCGAGGTATTCCGATTATGTTGAATCGTCGCCGCTGGAGGTCTGGGCCGTGCGCTCCGATGAGGAACGACCGATCGCCGGAGTCGAGGTGAGGGCGCTTTTGGCATCGGGCAAAGAGCTGGTCTCCAGGTACACCGGGCCGGATGGCCAGGCGCGCTGGGAACATGTCGAAGGAGATCTTGTCGTCAGGGTTGAGGACCCGGAGGGCAGGTACTTTCCCCAGGAGAGAACCGTAAAAGACCTGAAGAAGCCCCTGCTGTTCAAGCTGAGTGAGGGTGTCTCCGCGAGTCTCGATATTCGCTCCGCTGGCGATGGCGGGGCTGGACCCCTAGTGGCGCAGGTCGAGGTCTGGCCTATGGACGGCGCCATCGTTCACGGTTCAACCAGGCCGGATGGCAGCGTTGATCTCGAGCCCCTGCCTCCAGGAGAGGTGAAGCTGCTCATCTCAGCCGAGGGACATGTCCGGACAGTTCTCGATTTCACTCTCGGTGAGGCCGAGAACGAACTTGGACAGGTCGTGCTTCAGCCCGGCGGCACAACCCTCAAGGGGAGGCTTCGCGCGGAGGAACCTCCGACCGAGCTCTCTTTTCGCTTTCGAGGTGTCTCGATAAAGATTCCCGCTCCGGTTCGCGGCAGCTTCGAGTTTACCGGTTTGCCCGCGGGCAAAGGTACCCTGGTCGGCTGGCGAGATGGGCGCGAGCTGTTCCGGATGCCTGTCGATGTAAGCGGCCCTGTCCAGGATCTGGGCGAGATCGATCCTGAACTCGCCGCCGTCAGCGAATAGAGGCCCTGCCTATTTCGGGTGGAGGAGTTTCGGCTGGGCCTTCAGCCACTCTTCCTTGCCGACCATCTTCACCTCCTGGATGAAGACGTAGCCGCCCTTCTTGTTGCCGGTGACGACATCGGGATGGCCGTCTCCGGTGAGATCGCCAACGGTGAACTGGGTGCCGACCCCTGAGTCGTCGTCGATCTGGTAGGGGATGTAGTGAACGCCGCTCTTTTTCGAACGGACGAGCTTGAACCAATAGAGTACTGCGGGCGCTCCGGGTTCCGAATCTCCCTTGGGGCCGTGTGCCCAATAGCGTTTCCCGGTGATGATGTCTTTCAGTCCATCTCCATCCATATCGACCAGGCAGACCGAGTGCATCTGGGAGAACTTGACGCCGTAGGCGTTGTCCGCCGGCTTACCTCCCATGATCAGGTGTTTCCTGAAGGAGATGCTCCCGTCTTTTTTCTCCTGTTCCAGCCACGCCAGGCCGTAATTGTGCGCGTCCATGCTGGCGATGATGTCCATGTCGCCATCTCCATCGACATCGTAGGTATACATCTGCGACCCTCCGCGGGTGCCTAACTTGACGTCATGCTTCTTCCAGTTGGTGGCATCGCCGGGTTCGGCTGGCTCTTTTCCGGCCGGTTGTTCCCACCAACCGTTGATCATCATGAAATCAGCTTTTTTGTCGCCATTCACGTCGCCGAAGCCCAGGCCGTGCTGGTAGCGTCCCCAGCCCTCTTTTGCGGAGATCGGGAAGAAGCGCCAGGGCTGGGTGAGGTCAGCTCCGGGCCGGGCGTATCCAAGCCGACCCCCTGTGTGGAAGATCAGCTCGGGTTTGCCATCGCCGGTGACGTCATCGAAGCGGGGCGACTCGTTGTCGACCGCCGGATGCATCAGGTGTTTCTTCCAGGCACCCTCGGTTTTACCATCGGGATTTTCAAACCAGTGGACCGCCTTGCCAGGCCACTCATTCACCAGGATGTCATCGTAGCCATCGGAGTTGACGTCGTTGACCATGGTGATGAAGTTGTTGGAGTAGCCCTTCGGCTCGAACGCCTTGACGGGATAGAGCGCGTGCCTGGTTTTGAATTCCGGTCCCTCGTACCAATGAGGGCCGTAGACCGCGTCCATCTTTCCATCCTTGTTGAAGTCGCCAAATCCCGAGCCCTCGGCGTAGAAGGTGGTGGTCAGGACGATCTTTCTGAAGGTTCGCAGCTCGTAGGTGTCGGCACTCCGCAGGAAACCTGCCGGGAGACACAGCGCGAGTGTGAAGAGGAGGGGGAACGGTCTGGTCATCATGATCAAGGCTCCTGTGGTGGCTTGGCCTTCGGGAGACCAAGGGCCTCTCCTCCAGGCGTCCGTCATCATACGGAGGCAGGGCTTCAAATGCTTATTATTTAACGGGCAAGGCGGGCCGCGAAAGATGTCCATGGTTTCAGGCGCGCCGGTGTTGACGCTCGCTCCCGGGTGCTCAATACTCAGGCCGTATGAATTCCATGAAACGGCGTCAATTTCTTGCAGCCGTGGCGGCGCTGGCCGTCGCGCCCGGGATGCCGGCAGACGAGAAGTTCCGGCTCAACTACATTCTCTCCTCCTGCATGTACGGCACCCTGCCGCTGACGTCGATTGTTCCTGAGGTGGCGAAGTGCGGGGCGAAACTGCTCGACATCTGGCCGCGGGTTCACGGCAACCAGCGTGAGCAGGTGGAGGAGATGGGGCATGAGAAATTCGCCGAGCTTCTTCGCGAACACAAGGCAGGCCTCGGCTGCATCACGCGCTACGATCTCGGGCCTTTCGGTTTGAAGGATGAGCTGGAGGTCGCCGCGAAGCTCGGCGCCAGGGTCCTGGTCTGTGGCGGCCGTGGCCGCAAGGGCCTCAAGGGGACCGCGCTGAAAGCGGAGGTGAAGAAATTCGCGGGGCTGATGAAGCCGCACCTTGCCGGCGCGGAGAAGGCCGGGGTTACCATCGCGATCGAGAACCACGGCAGCAATCTCATCAACACGCCGGATTCTCTGAAATGGCTCGTTGAGCTCGCACCCTCGAAAAACCTGGGCATCGCGTTGGCTCCCTACCACCTCGAAGGTGGGGGGCTGGATAGTGAGGGGCTCGCCAGGCTTGTCGAAGCTCTCGGAAACCGGATCGCCATGTTCTACGCCTGGCAGCACGGCATGGGCTGCATGAAGAAGCTGCCCAAGGAGCAGGAGCTCCTGCAATTGCCCGGCCGGGGGAAGCTGGACTTCGCTCCAGTGGTGAAGGCGTTGAAGAAAGTCGGGTACAGGGGACTGACAAGCATCTTCATGCATCCCGTTCCACGGGGTGTTCCCATCCTGGCGGATGCCGCCGCCTGCACCGCCGAGATCAACAGGGCGCGCAGGTATCTCGACGGCTGTATCTGAGGGAATCTCCAGGCCCGCCGGTATCTCTAAATGTTTCCCCCGGGATCCGCACATGGCGGCGTGAACTTGCTATAATTAAAAGAACCTGGAAATATGAAATGCGATCGTTCCCCGTGGATAGCCGAAGGAAAACATGATCAGCACCATGACGAGACCGTACTTTCTATTGTTTTCCCTGGTTGCCGGAGCGCTTCCGGCTCAAGAGCTCGACCGCGCCGGCGTTGACTTCTTCGAGGCGAAGATCCGCCCCATGCTGGTGAAGCATTGCTACAGATGCCACAGCGCCGGGGCTGCGGCCAAGAAGAAGCTCAAGGCGGATCTCTATCTCGATACCCGCCAGGGAGTCCTCAAAGGAGGCGAGAGCGGTCCTGCCCTGGTGCCAGGCAAGCCGGCCGAGAGCCTGCTCATCAGCGCGCTTCAGCACAAGGATCTCAAGATGCCTCCCAAGACCAGGCTCAATGATGAGCTGGTCGCGCACTTCGTCAAGTGGGTGCAGATGGGGGCGCCTGATCCCCGCGACGGGGAAATCGTTGAGGCCGCAGCCGGAACCGACATCAGGAGCGGAAAAAAGCATTGGGCGTTTCAATCGCTTGCCGGGGGAGGGCCGCCGGCGGTGAAGGACGCAGCCTGGGGGAAGACCCCGGTCGATCGCTTTGTTCGCACCAGGCAGGAGGCCGCGGGTATCACTCCGAATCCTGCCGCAGATCCCCGGACGCTCATTCGCCGGGCGACCTTTGATCTCGTTGGCTTGCCGCCCGGGCCGGCAGCGGTGGAGGATTTCGCCAAGGAGGCTGCCGCCGACCTCGATGGGGCCTACAGCGCTCTGCTGGACAGGCTGCTTGCCAGCGAGCATTACGGTGAGCGCTGGGCGCGTCATTGGCTGGATATCGTTCGCTTCGCCGAGAGCAATGGCTACGCCTTTGATGGCGACCGTCCCAACGCGTGGCATTTCAGGGATTTCGTGATCAAGGCGCTGAATTCCGACATGCCGTACGACGAGTTCGTTCGCCTGCAGATCGCCGGTGACCTCCTGGCCGACACCAACGCAAAGACCGAGGACCAGGCTCATTCCGCGGTCAGCAACCTTGCGGCGACAGGCTTCCTGGTAGCCGGGCCCTATACGACCCAGCAGACGCAGAAGGAACGCGAGCGAAGCCGCTATGAGCAGCTCGATGACATTGTCAGTACGATCGGTACCGCGTTGCTCGGCCTGACGGTAGGCTGCGCGCGTTGCCATTCGCATAAATTTGACCCGCTGCCTCAGCACGATTACTACCGGTTCATTTCCAATTTCGCGGATGTCGGTTTCGCTAATACCGAGGTTCATTCGAACCCCGGAAAGTACAACAAGGCCAAGAGCGAATACGACATCGCCCACGCCCCCCTGGTCGCCGCCCGCACAGCCTACGAAAAGGAAAAGCTGCCGGGGAATCTCGATCAATGGATCGAGGCAAGAAAGTCCGGAGCTGGCGCCGACCCGGATGCCGGACCACCGCTGAAGCTCACCGTCTGGCATCATGCGGGAGGTTTTGCCGCGCCGGACTTCAAGAAAGCCTTCGATACAGTCTTCCCGCCTGAAGAGGGTGTAGATCTTGCTGCCAGCTACCTTGATGGAAAGATCAAATGGGTTCAGCAGCCGAGCTGGAATGATGGAGTGATTCATAACCCTTTCGGTCCCGACAATGCCGCGAATTACATCTACCGCACGATCGAGGCCGCAGAAGAGAGACCGGTCGTTCTCTCTTTTGGCAGCGATGATGGTATCAAGGTCTGGCTCAACGGCCAGGAGCTTCGTGCCAACCAGGCCTCGCGGGGAGCCGCCGCTGACCAGGAGCTGGTTCCCGCTAAACTCAAGAAGGGGCAGAATGACCTGCTCGTTAAAATCGTCAATGGCGGCGGGACGTCCGGTTTCTATTTCAGGGTGATGCCCGGCATCGGCAAGGACATCGAGGGCGCCGGCAGCTGGCACCACGTCGGTCCCTTCCAGGCGGCCAACCATGACCAGGCCTTCGACACCGTATTCGCGCCGGAAAAAGGCGTCGATCTCACCCGGGTGTATGAAGATGGCAAGCTGAAGTGGACCGAGCAACCCGGCTGGAAAGACAGCGTGGCCCACAACGAAAAGCTCACAGGCAACAATTGCGCCAACTATCTTTACCGGGTGGTTGAATCGGAAACCGCGCAGCCGGTGGCGCTCAACCTCGGCAGTGACGATGGCATCAAGGTCTGGGTCAACGGCCGGGAGGCGCTGGCCAAGAAGGTTGGTCGCAATACCGCCGCGGCGGGCCAGGAGAAGGCCAATATCCAGCTCGCCGCCGGTCGCAACGAGATCCTTGTGAAGATCTCCAACGCCGGGGGCAAATCAGGTTTCTATTTCCAGGCGACGACCCTGGAGACCCCTGTTGAGCTCCAGGGGATCGCCGATACACCGCGTGAAAAATGGAATGCCGATCAGAAAAAGAAGCTGGTCGAATGGTTCAAGGGATATGACCGCCAGTGGCTGGCCCTCCAGAAACAGGTAGCGCTGCAGGAGAAGAAGCAGCCGAAGGCCGAAAAGGTCTCGGTATTCGCCGCCCGCGTGCGCGGAACGAGCTACCAGTTTGGCGAGGACACCTTCAAGGCGTATCACCTGCGGCGCGGGAACGTGGACAATAAAGAAGAGCTGGCCGTACCCGGCTACCTGCAGGTTCTGATGCAGACGGAGAACCAGGAGCGGCATTGGCTGGCTGATCCCAAGGCGCCTGAGAAGCAGCGCGCCGGGCGTCTCGGTCTCATCGACTGGCTGACCGATTCCGAGAAGGGCGCAGGCCACCTGCTGGCGCGCGTTCTGGTCAACCGTCTCTGGCAGCATCACTTTGGCCGGGGAATTGTCGCTACGCCGAGTGATTTCGGAACCCGGGGAGAGCGTCCTTCCCACCCGCTTCTGCTTGACTGGCTGGCGGCGGAGCTGATCCGCGGAGGCTGGAGGCTCAAGCCGATCCACAAGCTGATCATGTCCAGCACCGTTTATATGCAGGGCAATGGCGGTTCCGACAGCGGCAGGAAGAAGGACCCTGAGAACCTGCTCCTTTGGCGCAGGGGGGCTCGCAGGCTCGAGGCGGAGATCATTCGTGATACGCTTCTCAGCGTGAGCGGTACGTTGAACCCGGTCCTGTACGGCAAGGGCAGCCTCGATGAGAGGAATACAAGGAGAAGCGTCTACCTGACCGTCAAGCGCAGCAGGTTGATTCCCATGTTGCAGCTGTTTGACGCGCCTGACACGATGCAGGGAATCGCTACGAGGGAAGAGAGCACAGTCGCTCCGCAGGCGCTCGCCCTGCTGAACTCTCCGATCATCCGGGATGCTGCCGCGAAGTTCGCTGCCCAGGTACGCGCCGGGGACAAGGTCTCCCTCGAGGAATCGATCGACCGCGCCTACCGGTTTGCGTTCTCCAGGCCGGCGGCTCCCGGCGAACGCGCGGAGATGGAGGCCTTTATTCAGCGGCAGAAGGAATCGCGCGGCAACGATGCGAAGGCGGAGGAGCTGGCGTTTCGAGATTTCTGCCACCTGGTGCTCTGCATGAACGAGTTTGTATATGTCGATTGACCAGTAAGCTGGTGATCAAGACTCAACCTGGAAGGTTTACCTGATGCATGAACGACAAATGACGACCGCTGCTTCGCGGCGCGAGTTTCTCGCAAAGGCAGGACTTGGCTGCGGCGCGCTGGCCCTGACTGATCTCCTCCATAGCGAAGGGATCGTAGGCGCGGAACAGGGCAATCCTCTCGCGGAGCGCCAGCCTCACTTCAAGCCCAGGGCGAAGGCCGTGATCTGGCTGTTCCAGACCGGGAGCCCCTCCCAGGTTGATACCTTTGATTACAAGCCCGAGCTCATCAAGCGCAGCGGCACCAAGCTGGCCGGTGCGGATCCGAAGACCGGTTTTTTTACCACCAGTGGTAAATGCTTGAAGTCGCCCTTCAAGTGGAGCAGGCATGGCCGGTCCGGCGCTTATGTTACCGAGATTCTGCCGAATATCGCGAAGCATGCAGATGACATCTCCTTTGTCTACTCGTGTTATTCCAGGTCGAACAACCATACGCCGGCGATGCTCGAGCTTAACGGCGGGATGATCCGCCAGGGCTTTCCGAGCATGGGCTCCTGGTTGAGCTACGGCCTCGGCAGTTCAAACTCCAACCTCCCGGCCTTCGTCGTCATGCATGGAACCAAGCCTCGCGGAGCTGATCCGATCTGGTCAGCTGGGTTCCTCCCCTCGGTTTACCAGGCGACCTCGCTCGATTCTCGCGGCGCAAAGCCCATTGACAACCTGGAGCTCCCCGGGGGGATCACCAAGGCGCAGCAGCGCTCGCTGCTCGATGAACTCAACGCGGCCAACAGGAAACATGCCGAAAAACGGCCCTTTGACCGTGATCTCAACGCCCGGCTCGAGTCCTTCGAACTGGCCTATCGTATGCAGGCCGCGGCTCCGGAGGCCTTCGATGTCAGCAGTGAACCCAGGCAGATCCAGGAGATGTACGGTCTCAACCGCAAGGAATCGAAGGACTACGGCCGCCAGTGCCTTCTGGCCCGCCGCCTGGTCGAGCGCGGGGTCCGGTTTGTGCAGATCTTCGCGGCCTGTCCCAATACTCCCGGCGGGGCGGTGAGCGATGTTCCCTGGGATGGACACAACGATATCAACGGGAACCATCGCGCCTGCGCCGCGACGGTTGACCAGCCCACCGGGGCTCTGCTGACAGATCTCAAGCAGCGCGGGCTGCTCGATGAGACCATCGTCATCTTCGGTGGTGAGTTCGGCCGCACCTCTGATTCACAGGGGGCCAATGGTCGGGATCACAACCCCAACGCCTTCACCACCTGGTTCGCCGGCGGCGGCTTCAAGGGCGGCGCTCAATACGGAGCGACAGATGAGTTCGGTTACAAATCGGTTGAGAAACGCGTCAACGCACATGACATCCATGCAACGCTCTTGCACCAGTTGGGGCTGGACCATACGAAGCTGACTTACCGTTTCAACGGGCGTGATTTCCGCCTCACGGATGTCGAGGGCGAGGTCATCCGCGACATCCTGGCTTGAGGGATCGAGCCAGGCCTGGTACTCGTCCCAGCCGGGTGGCCGCTCCCACCGCAGGAACTCTCCCCGGAGGATTTGAACATTGAGCCCCGGCGGGTTACGGTGTTTCTTTCATTTCGTCAACTAAACGGAGCTGGAATACCATGAAGCAACTGCAGATTCTTCTCGCCGTCTTGTTTCTCACCAATGCGGCCTTTGCCGCGGATGGAAAACATCTTTTCATTCTTTCCGGACAGTCGAATATGGCCGGCCTCAAGCCGGAGGAGTCCTTTATCCCGACTGTTGAGAAGGAGTTCGGCAAGGACAAGGTCATCGTGGTCAAGGATGCCCACGGCGGCCAGCCGATCCGGCGCTGGCACAAGCAGTGGAAGTCGGCCAAGGGCGAGGTCTTCAAGGGCGCCGGGGATCTCTACGACCGCCTGATGGGGAAGGTCAGCGCTGCGATCAAGGGCCAGAAGATCCAGTCGGTCAGCTTCTCCTGGATGCAGGGGGAGCGCGACGCGCGTGAGAAGCACTCCGCGGTCTACGCCGCCAGCCTGCAGGGCATCCTTGATCAGCTTGCCGCCGACCTTGGCCGAAAGGACATCAATTTTGTCATCGGCAGGCTCAGCGATTTCGATATGCAGAACAAGCGGTATCCTCACTGGACCGCCATTCGCAAGATCCAGGTGGATTTCTCCGATGCGAGTCCGCGGGGAGCCTGGGTGGACACCGATGACCTCAACGATGGAAAAAACCGCAGGGGCAAGGACATCAGCAACGACCTGCACTACTCAGCCAAGGGCTATGTGGAGTTCGGCCGCAGGCTCGCTGCCAGCTCGATTTCCTTGATCAAGGGCAAAAAGGGTACCAGGGGAGACAAGGGGGCCAAGGGGCCTGGCGGCGCCAAGGTACTCTTCGAAGAGAACTTCGAGAAGGGCCGTGACCGCTGGGAGGCTACTGACGAGACGAGCTGGACCCATCGCAAGGTCGACGGCAACCATGTATTCGGAATTAACCGTCGCAGCAGCAAGTATAATCCGAAGGTCCGCAGTCCGCACCACATCGCCCTGATCAAGGACCTGCAGGTGGCTGACTTCGTGCTGACCTTCCGGGTGATGAGCACCAAGGACACCGGCGGTCATCGCGACTGCTGCATCTTCTTCAACTGGCAGGACCCGCAGAATTTTTACTATATTCACTGCGGCGCGAGTCCCGACCCCAGGAGCGGCCAGGTCATGATCGTCAAGAATGCTCCGCGGGCACCGCTGACGAAGAACCAGAACAAGACGCCCTGGAAGAACGGGACCTGGCACCAGGTGAAGGTGGTGCGTGACTCGAGGAGCGGCAAGATCGAAATCTTCTTCGATGACATGAAGAAGCCGCACATGAGCGTCGTTGACAAGACCTTCGGCAAGGGGCGCATCGGGCTCGGCTCCTTTGACGACATGAACGACTTTGACGACATCAAGCTGGTCGAGCTCAAATGAAGCGTTTCCTCCTCGCCGTTCTGCTCTGCCTGTCGCCCCTGGCTTGTGCGGTCGCGCAGGACGGAACTCGCGGTAAAAGTGTTGCCGGGAAAAACTGGCATCCTCTTTTCCCGAAGCTGGAGAAATTCGCTGAACCAAAGCTCCGTCGCTACACGGTGCCCACAGAGACCGGCGATGGCCTGCCGGTTTCCCCTGCCGGCCGGGAGGGGATCGACGTCAAGGCGCTCGTTCGCATGACCAACGGAATCGATGCGGACAACGCTGCCTTCCTGAGGAGGGCGAAGAGCGGCGAGGCGATCACCAACAAGCAGGGGTGCATCGACAGCTTTCTCCTGTCCCGCAACGGCAAGCTGGTCTTTGAGTCCTATTTTGCCGACTCGACCATCGATAAGCTGCATTTCACCATGTCGGTCACCAAGAGCATCGCCTCGCTGGGGATCGGCAAGGCCATCGAGCTCGGGGTGATCGGCAGCGACAAGGATCTCCTCATCGACTACTTCCCCGCCCTCGACCGGTCGAAGCTGGTTGCCGGGGCGGATAAGATCCGGCTCTGCGATCTTCTCTCCATGCGCTCGGGCATCCGGGTCGATGAAAAGAAGCTCTCGCGCAAGGAGAAGGTCGGCAGGAACCTGGCGGTGACATCGCTCACCCTCTCCGCGCCGATCAAGCCCGGCAAAGAGTATAAATACCAGGGTACCGATCCGAACCTGCTCAGCCATCTCATCGGCCTGAAGACGGGTAAGAAGCTGGAAGTCTTTCTGAAGGAGAAGCTCTTCACCCCGCTGGGAATTAAGAATTCCGATTTCAATACAGATGCGGCCGGCCAGACCCGGGCCGCCGCCGGCATGCGTCTTCGCTCGCGCGATCTCCTGAAGATCGGCCTCATGGTCCAGGCCGGGGGCAAGTGGAAGGGAAAGCAGGTCGTCGAAAAGAAATGGATCGATACATCGACGGCCATCCACGTCGACCATGGCCGCTCCAAGTACGGCTACTTCTGGTGGAGCCAGTACCACACCGTCGGCGGCCGGAAGCTGCTGGTCAAGTCGGCCCGCGGCGCCCTCGGGCAATTTATCTTCATGGTTCCCGAGCTCGACGTGGTGGCGGTCTTTACCAGCTACGGAACCCGTAAGCCCTCCGCCCTGCTCGACAGGGTGGTCCTGCCGGCCTGCGCCGGCAAGGGGTCTTGAGGAAGACCGGCCAGTATGTTTCAGGAGAATTTCAGGAAATGAGAACGAGTATAGCTTCAGCCTTACTGGTCGCCGCTCTGGCTACTGCCGTTTTTACCGGGTGCATACTTCCCGGCAAGCTGGAGGAGAAGCCGGGCCGGGCTGAGGGGCTGAAGCTCTGGCTCAGGGCCGACGCGGGTGTCGGCCTCGAGGACAATTCCGGGCAGGGTGGATCCGCCAGCGATGTAAAGAGCTGGGGTGACCAGTCCGGCAGCGGCAATGATGTAGCCAATTCAAGCCCTGACCGCTCGACGCGGCCTGGATGGATTGCCAGCGAGCCGGCCATCGGAGGCAGACCCGCCCTTGAGTTTGACGGGAAGGGAGGGGGCAGTGTCGAGGTAACTGAATTCCTGAAGGGGAAGGTAGGCGCGCCTTTTGACCTGAACAAGGCCACGATCTTCCTCGTAGCGCGAATGAATCACGCCGCGACGATTTCTCCTCTTACCCTGGGGCCGAACGCGAATGCCGCCAGCGGCCGCGGGGGGGTGGGTTTGAGACGTGGGGGGAATGCGAATGGCTGGTTCTGTATTCACAACGGCGGTGATGGAAACGTGCAGCGTCTGCAGAGTACCGAGCCGCCCCTCAACGACCGCTACCACATCCTGGCGGTGGTTTTTGATAAGCCGCGCGGCTCTGTCGAGATGTATGTGGACGGAGTCAACCAGGAGGCCGGAGCCAGGGACTCATCCACCCGGGCCCTTGATCCGGTCAAATATGTCCAGGTGGGTGGCCAGGGACTGCTGAACAAGCCGGGTGAGGGTGCCGAGTGGTTCTTCGGCGGGCAGATTGCCGAGGTGCTGGTCTACAACCGGGTTCTTGCCAATGATGGCAGCAGGCACCTGGGCTCGAACCAGTTCAATGCCGTCGGCTGGTACCTGCAGGACAAATACGGGCTCGGCGGGAGCTTTGTAGAGCCGATCCAGCCGATCGACAGCGATGGAGATGGGATCTACGATGGAGTCGAAGAGGGCTTCGCCTTTCTCGACCCGGCCGACGGGACGGATGCGCTCCTCGACCAGGACAAGGATGGGCTGAGCAATCTGCGTGAGCTCGAGCTGAATACCGATCTCGAGAAGGCCGACAGCGATGGAGATGGCCTCGAAGATGGCTCCGAGGTTCTCGAGCTGAAGACTGATCCTGCAAGGGCTGATACTGATGGAGATGGCGCCAGCGACTGGGAAGAATCGCAGGTGCTGAAGACCGATCCGCTTGATCCCGACAGCGATGATGACCATTTCTTCGATGGTTATGAAGGCTTCGCAGGTACCGACCCTCTCAAGGCTGCCGACAGGCCTGTTCCCCGGTTCTCGGTTGAGCCTGAAGAGATCCGCACGGGCACCATCGCGGTGGCCCCCGATGGCGCCGTGCTTGTTTTCAAGGACGACCGCCCCAATCGTGCGGTTACGGTCAAGCGCAGCGAAGATGGGGGAGAGACCTGGGGTGAGACCATCGAGGTCGGGAAGACGGTTCGCATCGATGGCGACATGAGCGACGATGGAAGATACCGCGGTCCCCATGTCGGCTGGAGCGAGCTCGGTACAGTGGTTATTGATGAGAACACCGGCGACATCCTGGTGTTCGCCTCCAGCCTGAAGCCGGCGCCGATCCTCTACCGCAGCAGTGATAACGGGAAGACCTGGAAGACTGAGAAGATCGTGATCCGGCCGGACGTAAACGGCTGGCTCAGTGCCCCCCTCTGCTCTTCGGACCCGGGCGTTACGCTTCGCTACGGAGAAAAAAAGGGTCGCCTCCTGGTTCCGACCCGTGTGTTCGTCGGCTACCTGAACAAGGGCAAGGGAGGCAAGCACTTCGGCGACCATTACAGCAACGCGATCTACAGCGATGATGGCGGC
>Ga0310124_10000581_pt1 | contig 25407 bp, 19 predicted proteins | sample CB11b_AW_Bot5_MG_FD_203507 | JGI IMG/M metagenome (GOLD analysis project Ga0310124, IMG submission 203507) | Marine microbial communities from Western Arctic Ocean, Canada - CB11b_AW_Bot5 | ecosystem: Environmental > Aquatic > Marine > Oceanic | place: Canada: Western Arctic Ocean | collected...
AGCGTTGTATTTTTTATCATAGGCGGGATGGTGCCGATATTGTGCAGTTGGGCCGCGGTGGCATGGTTGTGGGCATCGGGCCTCTCCGCAATCCGTTCCGCTTGGTAGAGGTGATTCAACTACGAATGGAGGGGACATTGAACGACTTGGGGAACAGGGGCTAACGAAGCAGAAGCCGAAGGCCAAAGACAAAGAAATTATCATGCTGCGGAGCAAAGTCGACGAACTCAGGAATCGGCACGAGACCGAATAGCCGACGCCCCCCTCTGGCACACGTAGATTCACACGTCGTTGCCGCGCTTTCTTGGCCGGATTCACGCTTTCACTCACGAAACGGAATTCGCCAGAGAACATTGTCAGCCCTCGAGTTGCGTGAAGTTTGACGTGCGGTAGAGTAGCACTGTGGCAGACTTTTAATCCGTAGGTCGTGGGTTCGAGCCCCGCCGCCCTCACTCGGCTTTTAACCATCCCTCACCTGGCTCGCACCGACCACCCAGGTCCCCCCGAGCCCCTTCCGGTCCATAACCATGACGACTCCCGACGCCACCTGGGCCTTGACTGACCTGCACCACCTCGGGCTGACCGTCGCCGACATTGATCGCTCGATCCACTTCTACGGTGACCTGCTCGGCATGGAACTGATCGGTCGACGGCCCAGCGTCACCGCCGGCTACGTCGCTCAGCAGACCGGCTACGATGAGGTCGAACTCAACGTCGCCTCATTCCGCATCAGCCCCACCTGCCGCCAGACCATGGAAGTGGTCCAGTACATGAACCACGTCGGCGAGCCCGCCGCGACCCAGACCAACCGGGCGGGCAATTCGCACCTCTGCCTGCTCGTCGATGACCTCAAGGCGGCCGTCTCCGAGTTGTCCGAGGCAGGCGTGGCGTTCAAGTCCGACCCGGTCGAAATCACCGCGGGACCCAACAACGGCGGACTGGTCATCTACCTGTCCGACCCCGATGGCTATACGCTGGAGATGTTTCAGCCTCCCGTCGCCTCGACCGAAGAGGACCCGGAGTGAGCCCCTCGGATCCGCCCCAGCTGTTCAACCTCACCGATCGAGTCGCGCTGGTCACCGGTGGAGCTCGCGGGTTGGGCGAGGCATCGGCCCGGACCCTGGCCGAACTGGGTGCCTCGGTCGTCCTCTGCGACATCGATGCCGAAGCCGCCACCGAGACGGCCGAGCGACTCGCCACCGAGACCTCCGCCACCGTGCTGGCCCGCGTCTGCGATGTGACCGACATCGATGCCGTCGACCAACTGGTCAGCGGCATCATCGACGACCTCGGACGACTCGACATCCTGGTCAACAATGCCGGCATCCACCGCCGTGTCGACCCGCTGGACTTCGACCCGGCCGATGTCGAAGCGATCCTCGACGTGAATTTTCGGGGCGCGTTTCAGGTCGCCGCACGAGTGGGCCGCGAGATGACCGCGGCGGGCTCGGGCAGCATCATCAACATCTCGGCCCTGGGCGGAGGCATCTCGGGACTCGGCCGCGCCGGGTCGGCCTACTGCATGACCAAGGGAGCCCTGGTCGCCCTGACCCGGGAACTGGCCGCCGAGTGGGGAGGATCGGGAGTCCGGGTCAACGCCCTGGCACCGGGCTGGATCCGCACGCCGATGACCGCCGAACTGCAGAACAACCCCACTCGCTCGGCACTGGTCATGTCGCGAGTCCCCCTGGGTCGCTGGGGCGAGGCGGTCGACGTGGCCGGAGCCGTCGCCTTCCTGGCCTGTGACGCCTCGGCCTACATCACCGGCCATACGATCCCCATCGACGGGGGGGTCGCCAACGTCATCACACTCGATGAGCCCCGCTGATGCCCGGTCTCACACCACCACCCTCGACCATCCAGGGCCGACCGATCCCCGCGGACCGCCTCGGCACCCTGAAGCCGTTCGACGGGGACCCGGCCGACCCGTCTGATCTCGCCAGCGGACTCGACAACGAAGGCTACCTGCTTCTCCGCGGTGTACTCGACACGGCTCTGGTCACTGCAGCCCGCGGCGAGGTCTTCAGGCACCTGGCCCGTGTGGGCGAAATCGCCGATCCGGTCGAGTCGGGGTTTGCCACCGGGAGCAGCCAGCGGCCAGACCCCTCCGAGGACGAAGGCCTGTTCTGGCAGACGATCAGCGAGGGACCGCTGCTGCGGCGGCTGACTCACGGACCGGAACTGCAGACGATCCTCGCCACCACACTCGGCGAACCCGCTCGGGCGTTTGACCTGATCTACCTCCGACCCACCCCCGTCGGACGGGCCACCGCGCTGCACTACGACTACCCATTCTTCGCCGGCAGCGCCCAGCCGATGATCAATGCCTGGATCCCCATCGGTGACATCCCGGTCGAAGACGGTCCGCTGGTGATCGTCGAACACTCGAACCGCTTTTCGGACCTCATCGACCAGTTGCTGGCCGTCGACTACGCCTCGGACCGCTCCAACGACGTCGTCCAGCAGGCCGCCTACGGTGGAGCCTCGGACCTCGACCCCCTCGAGCTGGTCACCGATCGCGACACCAGGCTGCTGACGGCCGACTTCCGATCCGGCGACGTGCTGCTGATCAACATGTTCACCCTGCACGGCTCACTCGACAACGTCTCGCCACTGAACCGAGTCAGACTCTCGTGCGATGTCCGCTTCCAACCGGCCGACCAGCCGGCCGACGACGAACGCTATTTCGGCGAATACCCCAAGGGGTCCAAGGGCGGCGGATACGGCGACATGCGAGGCGCCAAGCCCCTGGCGTGAGTCCCTCGGGGCCGCAGCAGGAACTTCAGACTGCACTCGGCCGGCACTTTGCGGTCTAATGGCCCCTATGAGCAGCCGACCGACCAGCCGACGACACATGCTGGAAATCGGCGGGCTCTCGATGCTCGGCCTAGGCACCGGGGACCTGCTGCGACTCCGCCAGTCCGCCGCCTCGGGCGAGTTGGCACCCCGAGCCCGCTCGTGTGTCTTCGTCTTCCTGTTCGGTGGACCCAGCCACATCGATCTCTGGGACATGAAGCCGTCGGCGCCGGTCGAGGTGCGTGGCGAATTCAACTCGATCGCCACTCGCGAACCGACCGTGCGGATCTGCGAGCACCTGCCGCGACTCTCGCAGCAAATGGACAAGCTCTGCCTGCTCAGATCCATGACGCACCGGATGAACGTGCACGGTCCGGCGATGAGTGAACTGTACACCGGCCGGCCCTACCCGTTCCCGCCGATCACCGACCAGTCGCGGCCCGACGACTGGCCATCGATGAGTTCCTTGGCGATGCGATTCGGAGAGAAACGGGGCGGGCTACCCTCCTCGATCGTGCTCCCCTGGTACCTGCAGTTTCCCGGCCAGTCGCGGCTGATCGCCGGCCAGACCGCCGGCCGCATGGGCCGCAGTCACGACGCGGTACTCGTCGACGGAGACCCCAACACGGACAACTTCCAGGTCAAGGGCTTCGAACTGGCCGAGGACGTCTCGACCGATCGACTCGATCGACGCCGCACACTGCTCTCACAATTCGAACGCTCCGGACCCATCCGCACCGAACGCAACTCCGACGTCAAGGGACGACACCGCGATACGCTGCGGGCCTTCGATTTCCTGCACCAGCGGGCCGGCCGGGCCTTCAACCTCGACCGCGAATCCGCCGCACTCCGCGACGCCTACGGCCGCACGCGGATCGGACAGAGCCTGCTGCTGACCCGCAGGCTGATCGAGGTGGGCGTCCCCCTGGTCACCGTCAACTGGATCGATCCGACAAAGATCGACGGAGTCAACACCTGCTGGGACACACACCAGAAGAACTTCCCCAAGCTCAAAAACCTGCTGTGCCCGATGTTCGACCAGAGCTTCCCGATGTTCCTGGACGACCTGGACAACCGCGGCCTGCTCGACACCACCCTGGTGGTCGCAGTCGGCGAGTTCGGACGAACACCCAAGCTGGGAGAATTCACTCAGAGCAGTAACACGAAGGCATCGGGACGCGACCATTGGCCCTATGCTTTCACCGCACTGTTGGCCGGGGGAGGCGTCCGCGGCGGACAGGTCTATGGATCGACCACCCGCAACGGCGGACACATCGCAACCCACCCCGTGACTCCCGCCGACCTGCACGCGACCATCTACCACCACCTGGGCATCGACCCGCAGCAGACCTACCGAGACGGTTTCCAGGAAGTCGACCGCAGGATCTGCGAGGGTCGTCGCGTCCGAGATCTCTAGATCTCGGGACTGGCTCGCCCCACAACGAGCACTCAAGACCGGAGTTCCCCAGATGACCCGTTCGATCAACCGCCGCGATCTTCTGAAGTCGGCCGCAGCACTGGGCACCGGGCTCTTCCTGGGCACACCCAACCCCAGGGCCTTCGCGGCGGCCAACGAGAAGATCAACGTGGGCTTCATCGGGATCGGTGGCCGGGGAGCCGCCAACCTGGGTTCAATGGTCCGGCTGGGTGAAAACGTGGTGGCGCTGTGCGACGTTGACGACGCACGAGCCGGTAAGGCGTACCAGAGGTATCCCAAGGCGAGGAAGTTCAAGGACTTCCGCAGGATGTACGATGCGATCGCCAAGCAGATCGACGCCGTCGTCATCAGCACCCCCGACCACACTCACTTCCACCCCGCAATGGCCGCGCTGCAACTGGGCAAGCATCTCTACTGCGAAAAACCGATGGCCCACTCGATCTGGGAAGTCCGGCAGATGACCGACCTGGCCCGCAAGCAGAAGGTCGCCACGCAACTGGGAGTCCAACGCCACACGATCCCCAACGTGCACCGTGTGGTCGAGTTGATCAAGGCGGGCGCGATCGGGAAGGTCACCGAAGTGCACAGTTGGATCGGTGGGACCCGCGGGATGTCGAAGATCCCCGAGGACCGCCCCGAAGTCCCCGCCCACCTCGACTGGGACCTCTGGCAAGGCCCGGTCGCACCGCGTCCCTATCACTCGACCTACTGCCCCTACGGCTGGCGGTTCTGGTGGGATTACGGCACCGGTGAGACCGGCAACTGGGGCTGCCACATACTGGACATCCCCTTCTGGGCCCTCGATCTCGACTCCCCCACCCACGTCTCGGCGTCGGGACCACCCGTCCACGCCCTGACCACCCCCCGCTCGATGGCCACTCACATGAAGTTCCCCGCCCGGGGTGGCCGGCCCGAGGTGATGCTCAACTGGTACCACGCCAACAGCGGACCCGAGATCCTCAAGAAACACGGCCTGAGCCCTGCCGGCAACAACACGCTGTTCATCGGCAGCGAGGGCATGCTGCTGTGCGGATTCTCGAAACGGAAGCTGCTGCCCGAATCGAAGTTCCCGGGCGGCAGGCCTGCCGCCGAAGTGGACATCAAGCGGATCCCCGCCTCACCGGGGTTCTACCGCGAATGGACCGCCGCGATCCGCGGCGGCGGACCGGCCACCTGCCACTTCGACTACTCGGGTCCGCTCACCGAAGCGGTGCTGTTGGGCAACGTGGCCTATCGGTCCGGAGGCAAGGAATTCGCCTTCGACCAGAAGACGCTGACCATAACCGGCAACCCCAGAGCCGCCGGGCTGATCAAGCCGGCCTTCCGAGTCGGCTGGCAGGTCTGACACGGGGCGGCAATCACGGCCGAGCGAACAACTCGCTCTTCACCTCGCCGTGGATGTCCGTCAGCCGGAACTCCCGGCCCTCGTAACGATACGTCAACCGCTCGTGATCCAGCCCCAGTGCATGCAGGATCGTCGCCTGCAGGTCGTGGACGTGCCATCCCGCTTGGGTCGGCAGACACCCCAGGTCATTCGTCTCGCCGATCACCTGCCCGGCGCGCACGCCACCACCGGCGAACCACATCGTGAACGCCTCGATCTGGTGGTCGCGGCCCACTCGACCCCCGGCCGCCATCGGTTTCTGAGCCACCGGGGTCCGTCCCAACTCGCCGCCCCAGATGACCAGCGTGTCATCGAGCAACCCGCGGCGGGCGAGGTCCAGCACCAGGGCGGCCGAGCCCTGGTCCGTCGCGCGGCACTCACCGGGCAACCGCTTGCCGATGTCGGTGTGGTGGTCCCAGTCGCCGTGGAACACCTGCACAAACCTCACGCCCTGCTCGACCAGCCGCCGAGCCATCAGGCAGTTCCGAGCAAACGACGGACGCGAGGGGTCATCGATCCCGTACAGCTTCAGCGTCTCGGTGGTCTCGCTGCCCAGTGACAGCAATCCGGGTGCTCGTGACTGCATGCGAAACGCCATTTCGTAACTGGCGATCCGGGCACGGATCTCATCGTCGCCGCTTGCGTCCAGCCGCACACGGTTCAAACGGTTGATCGCGTCGATCGAGAGTCTCTGCCGCCGAGACGTGACCCCGGGTGGATTCGAGAGGTTCAGGATCGGCTCACCGGCATCCCGCAACACCGTCCCCTGGAACTGCGACGGCAAGAACCCGTTGCCGTAATTGGCACTCTTGCTCCGCGGCTTCGTACCCAGCACCAGGAACGCCGGCATCTCCTGCGACTGGCTCCCCAGCCCGTAAGCCACCCAACTGCCCAGGCTCGGCCGCCCAAACCTCCGCCACCCGGTATTCATCAGCAATTCGGCGAACATGTGGTTCGTGTCGTCGGTCCGCAGTGTGCGGGCGATCGTGATCCGATCGACGATCCCTGCGGTGTGGGGCATCAGTTCCGAGACCCACGCCCCGCTGTGGCCATGTCGACGGAAGCGGTAGGGCGAACCCATCAGCCGCGGCCGCTTCTCCTGGATCTGGGCAAACGACACCTGCTTCAACAGGCTCTCGGGCAACTCCTCTCCGTGCCGCTTGTTCACCTCCGGCTTCGGGTCAAACAGGTCCAGTTGGCTGGGTCCGCCGATCTGGAACAGGAAGATCACCGATCGCGCGCGGGGTGCAAGGTGAGACGCATGCGGCCCGGGACCGCTGGAGGCTGCTGCCAACTGCGACAGCGACATCGAGGCCAGTGACACCCCGCCGGCTCCGAAGAAGGCGCGACGAGACAGGACCGAGGTGATCGCACTGCCGGGGATGTTCAGAGGGGCCATCATCATTCTCGAGTGAAGAACTCGTCGAGGTTCAGGATGACGCGAGCGACCAGGACCCAGGTCGCCCGCTCGAGAAGGTCGTCATCGGCCTCACCGGAGTCGAGTCCCAGGATGGCGAGACAGGCCGCGGGGTCGGATTTCAGAGTGGCTCGCTGGCTGTCGAGCAATTCGAGCAACACGCGACGCTCCACAGGCGATGGCCTGCGGCAAAGGCACCTGAGCACCGTGTTGTCGACCCGAACTGCCGATTCTCGCCCGTGCTGCCAACTCCAGCGTCCCAGCCCACGGGCGGCTGTATAAAAGGAAGCGTCATTCAGCAGCGCCAGGGCCTGCACCGGGACGTTGGAGCGATCGCGGCGTGTGCAGGATGTCACTCCCTCGGGTGCATCAAACAGCGGCTTGAGCGGATGCGGAGTCAGTCGCCAGTGCCAGGTGTACAGTCCACGCCGCCATCGGTCCTGGCCCTCACTCGGAGTCCACACCGCCGCGGTGGCCCGCGCATCAAGCACTCCGGGGGGCTGATCGGGGAATACGCTGGGACCCAGCATCTTTTCGGACAGCACCCCTCCGGCCTGCAGGCTGATGTCGCGGATCACCTCGGCCTCGAGCCTCAGGCGACGCTGGCGACCCACGAGCCGGTTTCGGACATCGACCGCCGCAAGCTCAGGCCGTACATCGCTGCTCTGGCGGTAGGTGGCCGAGAGTACGATCGAGCGGATCAGCGGCTTGAAACGGCGGCCGTGATGCCGGAACTCCAGGGCCAGGTGATCGAGCAGGCCGGGGTGCGAGGGCGGTGGGGTCTGCACTCCGAAGTCGTTCTCGGTGACCACCAGCCCCGCACCAAACAGCCTCTGCCAGATCCGGTTCACCGTCACGCGGTCGGTAAGCGGGTTCTGGTCCGAGAGGATCCAGCGTGCGAGGTCGATGCGATCCGGCACGGAGGTACCGTCATCACTGCCCCGGGCCATCCCCAGGAATTCCGGGAACCCGGTGACCACCTCCTGGCCCGGCTGAGCCGGGTCGCCATTCTCGAAGACGTGAGTGGCCTGGGGGGCCGACTTGAGCACCAGCGTGGCAGGGCCCCTCGGCCGGTCGGTCTTGTTCTGCTTGTCCCGGATCACCAGTCCGTCGCGGTATCCGGTGTCGAAGCCCGGCAGCGACAGACGCTCGATCGACGTCTCGTTGAAGAACGCGTACAGCCGATAGAACTCCTCGTGCGAGACCGGGTCGGTCTTGTGTGCATGACACTGTGCACATCCGAGTGTGAGTCCCAGGAAGACCGAGCCGACGGTCTGTACCTGGTCGACAATCGCCTCGTAGCGGACACCCGGATCGTAGATCACGTTGCACTGGAATCCGGTGGCGATCCTCTGCGAGACATCCGCTGCGGGCAGCAGGTCGCCGGCCAGTTGTTCGGTCACGAACCTCTCGAAACCCATGTCCGAGTTGAAGGCCTCGATCACCCAATCGCGGTACGGCCAGATCTGCCGTGGTGTATCCGATTCGTAGCCGCTGCTGTCGGCAAAACGGGCCAGGTCCAGCCAGTGGCGACCCCAGCGTTCGCCAAAGTGGGGTGAGGCGAGCAGCTCGTCGACGAGCCGTTCCCAGCGATCGGGGCGAGAATCATCGAGGTAGGCTTCGACCCGCGCGGCGTCCGGGAGCAGCCCGATGAGGTCCAGGGTCACGCGGCGGACCTGGACGGCATCGGGAGCCGCGGGCGAGGGGGCCAGGTGCCGAGATGCCAGTCGGGCCCGCACAAATCGGTCGATCGGCATCGATCCGGCCGATCCGGCCGATCCGGGGACGGCGTGTCGCCTGGGCGGCTGAAAGGCCCAGTGGACCTCGAGATCTCCGGCCTCGATCGACCCGGTTCCCGGCACCCCCACGACAGCGATCGCGACGGCGAGCCACACGATCCAGCGGATGCCAACCAAGATGTTGCTCATGGGCCCTCAGGATAATCGGTGAGGGCACCGATGAGACAGGCTGTGACAGCCTGGGACCCGGCGGCACAGAGACCGCGAGTTGCCCGACTAGGATTTGAACCTAGACTAAGTGATTCAGAGTCACTCGTGCTACCATTACACCATCGGGCAAAAGCGAGGTCTGGGGCCGAGTATAGTCGCCGCCCCACGCGGCGCGAATGCCAGCGGGTTGCCCTCGCTTGGGTTTCCGCCCCGGTGGCGTCTAGAATCGACGGCCGGCCTCCCGATGCCGCCAGCGGGCCGTTTCTCCCGCTGGCCGAGTGTCCTGTGGTTCAAGTTGGCGGTCCGCCGTGTTCACGCTGCTGGTCTATTGCGTCCTGATCACCATCGTTTCGCTCGCCGGCGGCTGGCTGCCGGGGATGATCCGCTTCACCCACGTGAGGCTGCACGCGCTGATGAGCCTGGTGGCCGGCTTCATGCTGGGTATCGCCTGCTTCCACATGCTGCCCCACGCGGTCGAACACGGCGGATCACTCGATTCAGCCATGTTCTACCTGATGATCGGACTCCTGGGCATGTTCTTCCTGGTCCGGGCCCTGCACTTTCACCAGCACGGTTCGGTCGAGGAGAGCGGCGATCTGCCCTCCTGCGATCTCGACCACGACGACAGCCACGCCCACCACCACGCCGCTCAACACCGGCTCAGTTGGACCGGCGTCTTCGTCGGCCTGACGATCCACACGCTGATCGACGGAGTCGCCCTGGCCACCGCCGTCGCCGCCGCACAGCACAGTCAGGCAGCGACGCTGGCAGGAATCGGCACGTTCCTGGCGATCACGCTGCACAAACCACTCGACTCGATGTCGATCACCACGCTGATGGCCGCCGGAGGCTGGTCCAAGCAGTCCCAGCTCAAGGTCAACTTCATCTACGCGGCCGTCTGCCCGGTCGCCGCCGTCCTGTTTTACCTGCTGATCGACTTACAGATCAGCGATGCCTCGGCCAGCACACTGGTCCCCGCCGCCCTGGCCGCCTCAGCCGGTGTCTTCCTCTGCATCGCACTCGGTGACCTGCTTCCCGAAATCCAGTTCCACTCGCACGACCGCATCAAGTACTCGGCCTGCCTGCTGCTCGGAGTCGCCCTGGCGTGGACGATTCGTTTCGTCGAACCGCCGCACCTGCACGGGCACCAGCCCGAGCCACCCTCGGCAACAGCCCCGCGGGATGCGTGAATCACTTCGCCGAGTAGCCGCCGTCGACCATCAGGCACTCGGCGGTGATGAACGAGGCCTCATCGGAGGCCAGAAAACAGATCGCGTTGGCGATCTCGCTCGCCTCGGCCAGCCGGCACAGCATGTGGGCTCCGCCGAAATCCGCGTGAGTCTCGGCCGCCTCCCGATCCAGACCCTGCTCCAATGCCATCTGCTCGACCACCGGAGTCCAGACCGTGCCGGGACACACGGCGTTGACCCGAATGCCGTGCGGAGCCATATCCAGTGCCAGGCAACGGGTGATGCTGGCGATCGCCGCCTTCGAGGCGTTGTAGGTCACGAACTCGGGCTGAGCCAGGAAGCTGGAGATCGAGCCGAGGTTGACGATGGCACCGCGACCGGCAGCCTGCATCACCGGCACCACCGCCCGGGAAACCCGCGCCGTGCCCAGCACGTTGACCTCAAGGCTCCGCCGCCATTCCTCGTCGGACGCGTCGATGCCCCGCATCACGAACACCGCGGCGTTGTTGACCAGGATGTCGATCCCGCCCAACTCCTCGAGTACCCGCGTGACCATCGCCTGAACACTCTCCTCACAGGTCACGTCGGTCTCGATGAACACCCCGCCGGCGATCTCCTCGGCCACCGCCTGCCCCGTCTCCGCATCGATCTCGGCCACCACCACCCGGGCACCGGCCTCAGCGAGCCGGCGACACGTCGCCCGCCCGATCCCGCGTCCACCGCCGGTCACCACCGCAACTCGACCGCCCAGTTCCGCCATGTTCGTTCTCCGTTTCCTCGCCGCCTGAAGACTCGACCGGGCGACACGACCGCGATCGCCGACGCCCGGTGAGTGTAGCGACCGGCCGGATCGACCGGTATGATCTCCGCCGTCGGACGCCCCCTTGCTGAGTGCCCTCCGGAGCCACCGCATGAGACGATCACTCTCGGCCATACTCCCCGCCCCGCTCACCCTGCTCGTCGCCTCGCTGCTCGCCTCGGCGCCACTCTCGGCAACGGCCGCAGACCCTGCCAAGCACCCGCTCTCGGAAAAGAAACGCAAGATGATGACCAGTGCCTGGGAACAGCAGGTCAAGGAACTCACCGAGCAGATCAAGCAGGAGCCCGATCGGGTCGGCTTCTACTCTCGCCGCGCCGACGCCTACTTCTTCCTGGGCCAGTTCGACAAGTCGGTGACCGATTACCAGAAGATGGTCAAGCTGGACAAGAAACTCGACACGTCGCACTGGCGGCGAGGCATCGCCTGGTTCTATGCCAGGGACTACAAGCAGGCCGCTCACCAATTCGAAATCTACGACAACTTCGACAACGTCGACCGCGAGAACGGCATCTGGCGTTTCTTCTCCCAGGCCCGCGCCTACGGGCTCAAGAAAGCCCGCAAGGGGCTGCTGAAGTACAAGAAGGATGACCGCGAACCGTTTCCGTCGGTCTACAAGCTGTTCTCAGAGACGATCAAGCCCGAGGCGATCGTGGCGGCCATCAAGGCGGCCAAGATCAGCGAAACCGAACGCGAGAAACGGTTCTTCTATGCTCACCTCTACATCGGCCTGGATCATGCGATCCACAAGCGAGACAAGAAGGCGGTCGAGCACCTCAGAGAGGCCGTCGCCAACACCTGGGGACCCAGGTCCGGTTACGGACCGAATTACATGTGGCAGGTCGGCCGCCTGCACTACGAACTGCTGACAGCGAAGAAGAAGAAGTAACCCCGGGGACTGGCTCGGCCGCCTTTGGCGGCAGTGCCTGTCCCGAGATCTCCAGCCCAACAAGCAAACAGGGACTGGCTCGGCCGCCTTTGCGGCAGTGCCTGTCCCGGGTCTCGCGCCGAACCCGATAGAGGGGACAGGCACGGCCGAAAGCGGCCGAGCCAGTCCCTGAGCTTACTGCTCGTCGCCCGAGAGGTACCCCGCGGAGCTCTGGAAGAACTTCTGCCTCCGCCGCGTCACCACCTCGGCCTGCTCGCCGGCGGTCTGCTCGAGATCTTCGAGGTTGGCCACGCAGTAGCGGCACCCGATCACCCGCAGGTGAAACTCGATGTATTCGGCCCGAGTCGCCTCGCAGGCCCCCAGCACATAGCTGCCCAGTTCGCTCCGCGACGGACAACTCAGGCGACGACGACGCCAGATGGCGCCGACCGAGTGAGCTCCCGGGTCATGCTGATGCACCACCTCGGCCACTCTCTGCTGCAACTCCTCGTCACCGCGCAGTGCCTGCTCGATCGCGGCCATCCGCTCAGCCGACAGCTGTTCTTCGAGAAACGCCAGCAGTTCCTCGTTCGTTGCTCGGTCGATCGGCAGCGTCACGGGGTCTCTCGCGGGATGCGGTGCAGGCTGTAGTGTCCGGTGGCCGGCCACATCTCGGCCTCGTCGCCCGCGATCTTACCACACGTCACTTCATAGACGTGTCCGGTTCGCAGCCCCTCGATCCCAAGCATCACGCTGATCCCGTCTTCGGACACCTCTGCGGATGTGACCTGGGCCCGGTGTCGCCCGGAATCAGCGGTGGTATAGCCCCCCTTCCAGACCCGCGTGTATCCCGACACCGAATAGGATTCCGGCTTCGAGGCGGCCCCTCGGTCGACGGCTCGGGCAAACTTCAGCCGGAACCCACCGGGCACCGCCCTCAGGTCTCGCAACCCGTTGGGTCCTCCCGCCACCGGCCTCAGCCGGGTAATCGTGCCGGTGTTGCGACCCCCCAGCCAGCCGCTGTCGTAGATGTTGCCGATGTAGATGTGCCCTTTGGGGCTGACGGCAACCGAGAGTGGTCCGACAAAGTTCATGTCTCCCACGCCCGCCCCGGGTCGGGAGAAGTGGAACACCGCTCCCTGCATCTCGCCGTCAACCTCCTGCATCGTGAATCTCACCAGGAACCGGTTGTCGTATTCGCAACCGATCCCGTGTCCGGCGACCGAGCGGTCTGCGAACCCCCTGGGCAGGAATGCCAGCCCGTTGACGCTTCGGGACCACGGATGCGGCACGTGGATCGCCGGCTTCACCGCGGCCGACTCGTGCTGCTCCTCGAAACGGCTCGGCACCCCGTAGTTCCGGCCCGGCACCAGGTGATTGATCTCGTTGAACGTGTTCTGCACACCCTGGTTGTCGCTGACGAAGATCCGCCCCTGGGTATCGACCGCCAGTCCGGTCGGGTAGCGGAAGGCATGCCCGACCGGTTCGACCCGGCCCTGGGGTGAGATTCTCAGCACCTTGCCCCTCCAGCGACTGGTCCGCTCGGGCCGGGTGCGTTGCGCGTAGTTGCTGCCCAGCCCGACGTACAGGTTTCCCTTCTTGTCTCGCACAATCCCGCACGTCCAGTCGTGGTAGTCGTCGCTGTAGCCCCATCCGCTGGCCAACACAATCCGCAGATCCGCTCGACCATCCCCATCGGTGTCCCTCAGCCTCAGGACCTCGGGCTTATGAGCCACGATCAGGTCGTCCCCGTCGGCGATGATGCCATAGGGAGCCGCCAGGCCTTCCTCGAACAGGATCAGCTTGTCCTCCAGCCCATCGCCGTTTGTGTCACGGGCCAAGTAAACGTGGCCCTTGAGCGACGTGAAGGCCAGGGTTCCGTCCTTTGTCCACGTCATCGCTGTGGGCATGATCGACCGCGAAATCGGCAACCGGATCCCCTCGTAACCCGGCACGCTGGTCACCCGTTCGATCGGCACGGGCCGAGGCGGGGTCCCGGCCATCGACAGCGAGCTGGGCACGACCGAGGTGGCATATCTCAGTACGATCCGCCGCGAGATCGGGCCCAGGCTGAGGCCGGGGGCCTGGACGCCGAGCCGGGCGAACTGCTGCTTGCCCTGTTCGGGCAATCTCACCCACGCCCCAGCGCCTCGAGGTCGAGCCGGCCGCACGGTGTGGTGCCAGGCACTGACGCTCGCACCCCCCAGTCGCGTCTGTGCCGTCGGCCGCCCGATGTAGAACTCGACCCCCTTGGGGAAGCCCCCCAGCGCGGCCTGCCGGGGCTTCGTCACGCTGACCGACACGTCGCGGTCAAAGCCGCTGGTCCCCTTCGACAATTCTCGGGCTGGAGTCGGCTGCAGCAGTTCGCTGACCTGGACAGTGAATCTCGTCTTTCCGACCGCGAACTGCAGTTCGTAGAAAACCTCGACAGTACCCTCTTCATCCTGCCGGTACCCGACCAACCGCGCCGCGGTCACCATGTCTTTCAGCGGACGGTGCACCGAGACCGGCTTCCCGGCCCCATCGACGCTCACCAGCACCACGTCCCCGCGCCGCTCTCCGCCGGTCAACACCGACCGACCCGCCATGTCCCAGAACCAGCTCTTGCCCTGTGTCCGCTGCGTGGCGAAGTCGCCGAACGTCCACATCGCCAGGTTGGCTCGATCAAGATCCAGCAGCAGGTTGTGAGAATTCGGGAACCCGATCGCCAGCGATCGGGCCACCGTCCCGCCACCCGCCGATTCGGGCAGCGTGAACACGTCGCGGACCACTCGAGGTGACTCGCCTCGATTGACCACCATGAACTGCTCGACCGCGTTGGGATTCACCGGTGCCTGGAACCGCTTGTCGTTCAGAGCGTCCCACATCGCCGCGAGTTGACGATCGATGTCGCCGCCGAAGACGTCCGTGATCGGTTTCTTGTACGAGGGCATTTCCATCCCCGGCACGATCCTCAACGGCTCGCGACACCACCTCAGGAAGTACTCGCGGCGCATGCGGCCCGCCAGTCCCTTGAGATCCGAACCGCGGGTCGCGAGGGCGACGTTCTTCGGAGTGAAGCTGCCAAAGCGATGACAGGCGATGCAGCTGAAGCCCTTGAAGCCGACGAGGTCCTGGGACTCGAGCAGTTCCTGGTCGCTTCCGCTGCGGGGCGGCACGGTCGGAGTTGCAGGCGGGTCGGCGGGGATGCGGTCCGCCGCCTTCAGGTAGTGCGTCAACGCCTTCACGTCCTCGGGCGTGTGTACAAAGCGGGGCATGCGGACCCGCAGCCACGGCATCCGCGCCGTCTTCTGCTCACCGGCCACCGAGCGGGTCAGTTCCGCATCGAGCAACTTGTCGCCGACCGCCGAAAGCGACGGCGGGACCATCGCCTGGCTCTGACCCTTAAGCTCCTCGGTCGACAACGCAATCGCACCGGCCACCGCCGCAATTCCCTTACCGGTGCCCCGTTCGTGACACGCAAGGCAACCGCGTCGCTCGAGCACCAAGCGGCCGCGGTCGTAGCTCGAGAGAGCCGTCAGCGGCCGTTTGACTCGTGATTCGACAAACGCCCTGATCGCGGCCGCCTGGCCTTTGGCCAGCAACTTGCCGAAAGCCGGACGTCGTTTGCCGCGGTCCGGAACCTCGCTCAGGCAGCTCGACTCCCAGTCGGTCACGGCCCGCGACAGGTCGCCCGGCCGACCCGCAGCCGTCTTGTCCCTGCTCGGCTTGGCCGGTGGACCCGGCAATCGATGACAGCTGGCACACCCGGCCACCTGCACCAGCTTCCGGCCTCGCAGGATCTGCTCGGGAGTCACCGCAACCGTCTCAGCCTTCCACGGACCTCCCAGGGCCGACAACGCCACGACCAACTGCAGACGCTCGGTGTCGCTGAGCCGAAACAGCGGCATCTGGTGATCGCGGTTCAGTCGCGACGGGTCCTTCAACCAGGTCCAGAGCCAGCGGGCCGATCGTCGGCGGCCGACATCGGTCAATTCCGGCCCCGACTCAATCGAAGTGCCCCCCAACGCGTTGACCTTGTGACACGCCAGGCATCCGGTTGATATCAGCAACTGGTTACCGGCCTGGCGGAACTTGTCGGGATCGGGAATCTTCAGCTTCGGAGGCTCGAGCAATTCGACCTTGCCAGCTGCCGCGACCAGCCAGCCGACAATCGACCTGGCCTCCTCGGGGTTCACTCCCATGTGCGGCATGCGGTGCGCCGGGTTGGCCTTGCGAGGATCGATGATCTGGTCGACCAGCGAACGGAGCGAGCTGCCGACGGTCGCAGTCGAGAGGTCTGGAGCCGATGGCGCGGCGGGGTCGTGAGTCCGCAGGTGGCACCGATTGCAGCGATGCGTCCGAGCCAGCCGTCGGCCGACTTCGAGATTCAACAGATCGTTGCGTGGCCTGGGCAGGAACAGCAAGTGAGCGGGCACCGGCTCGAGCGGAAAGTGCACCGACGACCAGAACAACTTCACGCTTCCCGTCTTACCGGTCCGCGAATAGTCGATCTCCAACAGCTGCTCACCGAACGCCAACTCGACTTCGCCGCCGGACTTCCATCCCGACCCACCCAGCCCGGCCGATCGAGCCGCCAGGACCTCACGGCCTCCCAGTCGTACTCGGATCGTCCCGCTGAAAAACGCGTGCCAGCGATATCGACCCGGCTGCCGGACCAGCAGGTTGCCCCGCCAAGCGGCCCGAAACTTGCCCTCGGGCAACCGCGTATCCGGCGAAGAGTCCTTCCAGTCGAAGGCAATGTCCGGATCGATCCGCTCGATCGTGTGGCCGCCTGAGGTGTAGGTCCCCACCAATCCCGGCTGGTACTCGTCGTCGACTTCGGGCAACACCTCGTCGGCGGCGGCACTCGGTCCGGATCCCAGCAGAACCAGCCCCAGCATCAGCAGCCACCACGTTCGGCACGTTCGGCACGTTCGGCACGTTCGGCTTGTCCCGCCCTCTGGCATCGTGTTCCCTGCTGTTTCTCTCTGTCTCTCTGTCAAAGCAACTTGGCGGGTGATTATAACCTGATCAAGAGAAAACCGGTGCACCGTCGGACCTCCCAACCTCCACGTGGATCATGCCCGCCAACAACTCGCATCGCCTGCTCGAGTCGATTCGGCAGGCGATGGAGCAATCCGAGTTGCTCAACACGCTGGCCACCGTCAGGGAGTGGGCCGAAGACGAGGTCAGCCTGGTGCTGGGCGTCGCCACTCGAGGTCTCTCCGGCGACGAGATCGATCAACTGGTTTCGCAGGGGAATCGGGCAGAGGACTGGTCGGGTGTCGAGGTCGGCTCGGACTTTGCCACCGACCATGTCTGGGGCAACCACTTCCTGGGCAAAGTGGTCCTGGGTCACTTCACCGGTACACCGGCCGAATTCGAGGCCAAGGTGTCGCTGCCGACCGGAGTGTTCGACTCGACACTCGCCGACTGCGAGATCGGGGACGAGGCGCTCGTCCACCGCGTCGGTTTGATCTCCGGCACCCTGGTCTCGCCGCATGCCAGCATCATCGGCACCGACAGTGTCACCGGCGGCGAGGAGACATTCTACGGTTGCGACCTGGCGCTGCCGCCGGGGATCGAGGCCTGTGTGGTCCGCATGGGGACCTTCGCCGAGTTGAATTCGACGATGCTGGCCGAGTTGATCGAGTGGTTCGACGACGAGGATTTCCGGGTCGACTACGAGAGCCTGCTGGAACAGTACGTCGTCGAGGCGACCGGGCACTGGACGATCGTCGACGAGGCCGCGGTGATCCAGGATTCGGGTCGGGTCGTCGGATCCTACATCGGCCGCGCCGCGGAGGTCCGGGGAGCACGGATCATCGACAACAGCTGCGTGATCTCAGACGAAGAACAGCCGACGTCGATCAGCGACGGAGCCTGCCTGTACGGATCGATCGTCCAGTGGGGCGGCACGGTCAGCACCCATTCGGTGGTGCGGGACTCGGTGATCGGTGAACACACCACGGTCGAACATAACTCGCTGGTCCGCGAATCGTACCTCGGAGCCAACTCGCACATCGGCCAGGCCGAAGTCACCGCGTCGCTGCTGGGTCCCTTCGTGGCCGCTCACCACCAATCGCTGCTGATCGCCGCGACGTGGCCCGCTGGCCGGGGCAACATCGGCTCGGGAGCCCAGGTCGGCTCGAATCACACCGGCCGCGCCGCCGACCAGGGGATCCGCTGCGGAGAGGGCCTGTTCTTCGGACTGGGGTGCCTGGTCAAGTTTCCCGCCGACTTCACCTGTGCACCCCACACCGTCATTGCCGCCGGAGTCACCACTTCGCCGCAACGCCTCGAATTCCCCTTTTCGCTGATCAACGTCCCGACCGACGGGGTCGATTCCGCCACGGAACTCCCGAGCGGACTCAACCAGTTGACTCCCGCCTGGGTGCTGCGTCACAGCCTGTACCAGGTCCGTCGCAACGACGAAAAGCACCGGCAACGAGACCGGGCCCGTCACGATGTGCTGGCCCTGGACACGATGTCACAACGCACGATAAGGCTGATGCAGGCTGCTCTGAAGCGGCTCGAAGAGGCGGCCGAGCAACCGGTCTACACCGAAACCGACATCGCCGGATTGGGCAAGAACTTCATGACCCGCCGTGCGCTCGAAGATGCCATCGAGACCTACCGCTTCCACATCAACTGCTCGGCTCTGCACAGAGTCAAGCAGCGGCTCGAGACGGCCGGGGTGAAGGCCGCCACAGTGCAGGCGGCCGATTGCCTGCTGCCAGATCCCGACGACTCCGACTGGATATTCGCTCGACAATTCCTGGACGGCCGCACCGACATTCCCGAGATGCTCGAAGAACTCAGGGCCGGCGAGCGGACGATGGCCGAACAGGTCGAGAGCTCCAAGCGGAAGGACGATGTGCGGATGGCGAGGATCTTCGGCGGGTCGGTCACGACCAGCACGCCGGCCGAAGAGGACGCGATGGTCAAGTTGAACTGGACGGCGTTTGAAGAACTCTCGCGTGAGATCGACGCGCTGCTCGAATGACCCCCTCACCCCGGAAACGGGACACTTGGAAACGGGACACTTGGAAACCGGCTATGGATTCTCGGACACCCTCGCTGACGTCACCCGTGGATCGGATCCGCTCGATCAGCGAGCCGGGCGTCTCGCTGTTCGAAGTCCCCCTGGTCCACGCCACTCCCGAGACACTCGAGGGCCTGGCCACGCTCGAGGACTCGTTCGAGGAGGCCGAAGTGCGGATCGAGACCTGGCCTCAACCGGGCTGGCGACCGGTGGTGGCCGGGACCGGCAACGAGGGCGGTGTGACCGAAGGTGAGTTCGAAGTCTACCGCAGCGGCCAACTGGTGCTGGGCCGCAACCATGCGGTCGACGGCTACTACGTCACCGGCTGGTTCGACGACCCCGGCACGGCCTCAGAAGAGGTCACTCCCCGGGACCCGTCGCGGGTACTGGTCAGCGAAGCCAACTACCACCCCGACGGCGGCCAGGTCTTTTCGCCACGCGACGCCGACCCCTTCGTCGCCCTTCTGGCTCAAGCCGGCGACGACGTGACCCCCGGGGACTTTCGAGCCTATTACTGCGACGGACGGCACGGGATCAACCTGCTGCCGGGCACCTGGCATCAACCTCTGTATCCGCTCGGTGAGCGGGTGGTGTTTGATGACAAACAGGGGCGGGTCCATGCCTGCATCGCGGTTGATTTTGTCGGCGAGTTCGGCGTCTACCTGGCGGTGCCGTTGATCCAACCGCCCTCAGCAACCGACTAGCAAGAGTGCTGTTGCAGGGGTCAGACGCCGCCCGGGGCGGGCTACGGTCTCGAGGCGGCCGACGTGTCGGCGATGCAATAGAGCACCTCGCGACGACTGCCCGCCTTCAAATGGCCGACCCGAGCATAAACTCGGCCACCACAGATCGACGGAGTGGCAAACACCTCGTTGCCCAGAGTGTTCCGGCCCAGCTCGGTGTACTTTGTCGGCGAGGCCTTGAAGACGAACGTCGTACCCCGCTCGTTGGTCATGTAGATGTTCCCACCGGCGATGACCGGCGAGGCGCTGATCGGTCCACGCAGCCGCTCTCGCCACATCACCTTGCCATCGGTCGCCCGCCAGCAGAAGACGATCCCCGAATCGGTCATCGCGTAGAGGTAGCCACCCAGGACAATCATCGACTGCTCGTAGCACTTCTGAGTGTTCTTCCAGACGATCTTCCCCGAACCATCGGCCTTGATGCAGACCGTCTCGGCCTTGGGAAACCCGCCGCTGGCAAACACCAGGTCCTTATACCAGACCATCGTGCCGCTGGTGGCCATCGTCGTGGCCGGGACCTCCCACAGCCCCTTGCCCGTGTCGGGGTCGAAACCGGCGACGCGGTCGCAGCCGGGAATCAGTACCTGGTTGCGGCCGGCGACTCGAGCGAGGATCGGAGACGAGTAGCTGATGCGGGCCGGTCGTGGGATCCGCCAGGCCAGTTTCCCGCTGCTCCGCTCAAGCGACACCATGGTGCTGCTGTCGTCGCACTCGGCCAATACGATCAGGTGCTTGCCATACACGATCGGTGAGGCGGCGTAGCCGTTCTTGTACTCATCGGGTCGGAAGGGACCGATCTCTTTTTGCCACAGTTTCTTGCCGGCCATGTCGAGCGCCGTGACATGGATCGCCTGGTGGTGGTAGGCCGCGGCGAACAGCCGGGTTCCGTCTGCGGCGATGGTGGGTGAGGCGTGAGTGTTCCTGCGGTGGATCCGCGTCGGGAATCCGCCACTGTTGATCGTCGTCTGCCACAGCCGCTTGCCACTCTGGCGGTCAAACGCCACGACCGACTGGGTCTTGGCGGTCTCGTTGGACGTCTGCAGTACGACCAGTGAGCCGATGACCGTTGGCGAGGAATGGCCCCGTCCGGGCACCTCGGCCTGCCAGGCAATGTTGCTGGTGGCCGACCACTTGAGTGGAGCTGCGGCTCCGACTGCGACCCCATCACGAGCCGGACCTCGCCACCACGGCCAGTCGTTGGGACCGACCTCCCCGGTGACAGGCCCGTTGACAGGCTCGGCCGCGATCGAGAACGGCGAGATGAGGAGCATGAGCGAGAGGGCCTGGAACGAATACCGGACAATCGATCGCATGGCTGTCTCTGCTCCCGGAAACGACATCTTCAACCCCCTGGGACCGGCATCCTACTCGCTGGCACCCACCGAGGCGACTGACTGACACGTGCGGTTCGGGTTGAGTATGCTGGTGACTTCGCGACCTGATTCCTGGAGTTCCCCCAACGATGCATCCTTTTGTTGAGAAGATTCGCAGTGGCCAATTGTGCCTGGGCACCTGCATCAGCCTCTCCGACGCCCAGGCCGCCGAGGCGTTGGGGCCGGATGCCGACATCCTCTGGATCGACACCGAGCACGCTTCGATACCGCTGGACAGCATCAAGACGATGATGATGGCGCTCAAGGGTACCGACACCGCGGCACTGGTCCGCGTGCCGTGGAACGACCCGGTGCTGGTCAAACCGGTGCTCGACCTGGGCGCCGACGGCATCATCTTCCCGATGATCCAGACCGCCGAGGACGTCCGCAAAGCGGTCTCGGCCTGCCGCTACCCGCCGGCGGGCGTGCGAGGCTTCGGCCCGCTGCGGCCGCTGGACTACGGACGCCGCGATGCGGTCGAATTCTGCGACGAGGCGGATGAGAACATCATCGTGGTGGTGCAGATCGAGCAGGCCGCTGCGGTGGAGAACATCGAGGAGATCGTGGCGGTCGAGGGCCTGACGAGCCTGGCCTTTGGACCGATGGACCTCTCGGCGTCGCTGGGCCATCGAGGCCAGCCGGGTCACCCGGCGGTCGAGGAGGCGGTCAAGCGGGTGGTCGAAGCGGCCAAGGCGGCCGGAGTCGCCACGGGTGTCTCGATCGGCTCGGACCCCGAATCGGTCGCCCAGTGGGCCGACTACGGCCTCGACTGGATCTGCTACGGCGTCGACGTGACCCTGATGATCCAGTGCTTCAACGACGTGGCCGCCCACGTACGCAACCACGTCGCCCGCTCAGACTGACCAACCCGTTCGGGGACTGGCATCCGCCGCAGGTAGGAACCGGTACTCGCCCTCGAAGAGACTCCAGCATGCCTACAGGCCCCTCCCTGCTGCCCTCCTCCTGGGACATCCCTCAGATCTTTCGTGACCGGCTGGGAATCACCGCCGGACGCCAGCGGGCCATGGTCCACGAGGGCCACCTGCTGCTGGTGCTCCACGCACCTCCCGAAGAAGACCATGCCGCCCGTGGCGGGAGATTCTTCTGGAGAGATCCCGGTGGAGGCTGGTCTGCCCATTCCACCGGCAAGCCCTGCCGCTCGCTCGATGCCCACCTGGCCGAGTTCGAGACGACCGTGGCAGAGCTCGACGAGCGGGATCCGGCTGATGAGACTGCCATCGAACTGCACGCCGACATCACCGCACTGGCCCCGCTGGTTCGGGCCGCTCGCAACCTGCGCGCCGCCCTGCAACACGCTCGCGAAATGCTCTCGGAGGTCGAGGAGATCATCGTCTACCGCGACCGGTCCAACCAGATCGAACGGATGGCCGAGCTCGCCTACCAGGATGCCCAGAACACGCTGGGCTTCACGACCGCGCTGCAGGCCGAGGCCCAGGCCACGTCCGGATACCAGATGGCCCGCTCCTCACACCGCCTCAACCTGCTCGTCGCCTTCTTCTTCCCCATGGCCACGCTCTCGGCCATCTTCGGTGTCAACCTCGCCCACGGTTTCGAGGCGAGACTGGCCCCGTTTCCCTTCCTGGGCCTTATCGCCCTGAGCATCATCAGCGGCTTCGTGCTCAAGTCGTTCATCTCCGCGGACTCGGACAACACGTAGGTCAGGCTGTGCCTGACGTGCTTCGGACACTGCGTCGATTCCTTTGACACCGTCGAACCTGGAGACTTGTCAGGCACAGCCTGACCTACAAGCCAACATGTCCTCTCGCCTGTTGACACTCCTGATCCTGGGCACCTCCCTCACCTCGCCCGCTCTCTCGGCACGCCCTCACATCGTGCTGATCGTCGCCGATGACCTGGGCTTCAGCGACCTGGCCTGCTTCGGCAGCGGCTACTACCGCACGCCTCACCTGGACCGCCTGGCCCGTTCGGGCATGAAGTTCACGGCCACCTACACCTGCGGTCCCAACTGCGCCCCGACCCGGGCGTGCCTGATGAGCGGCCAGCATTCCCCTCGGCACGGCATCTACACCGTCGGCAGCGGTGCCCGCGGTCAGGCCCGGCTCCGAAAACTGGTCCCTGCCGAAAACACGACCGTGCTCGACTCGAAGATCGTCACCCTGGCCGAAACGCTGCAGGCGGCCGGCTACAGGACCGCTCACTTCGGCAAGTGGCACCTGGGACCGCCCCCGACGGCCGGACCCCGACAGCAGGGCTTCGACATCAACTTCGGCGGCAACCGCACCGGCTCACCCCGCGGCGGCTACTTCTCGCCCTACCGCAACCCGCAACTCAGGGATGGACCCACCGGCGAACACCTCACCGACCGGCTCAGCACCGAAGCCGCCAACCTTATCCGGGAGCATGTCCGACTATCTGCCGAAAAGCCGCTGTTCATCTACCTGCCGTTCTATGCCGTCCACACACCGATCCAGGCCAAGCCTCGTCTGGCCGCCGAGTACGCCAAACGAGAGACCGCCGGAGGCCACACCAACGCGAAGTACGCGGCGATGGTCGAAACGATGGATGCGGGCGTCGGACGAGTCCTCGCCGCACTCGACGAAATGAAGATCGCCGACAACACGCTCGTCATCTTCACCTCCGACAACGGCGGACTGGGAGGTTACACCTCCGCCGACCGCCAACTCCCCAACGGCATCACCGACAACGCCCCGCTGAAGGGTGGCAAGGGGATGCTCTACGAGGGCGGCATCCGTGTGCCAATGATCGTCCGCTGGCCCGGACACACCCGACCCGGCTCATCCTGCTCGACGCCCGTGGTCACCGTCGACTTCTATCCCACCCTGGCCGAAATCGCCGCAGCATCCCTGCCCGCCGGGCAGCCCCGCGATGGTGTCAGCATCACCGGCCTGTTTCAGGGCAAGGACCTGCCCGAGCGGCCCCTGTTCTGGCACTTCCCTGGCTACCTGCAGGCCTACGGACGCCGGGGCGCCTGGCGGACCACTCCGGCGGCCGCCGTCCGGCTGGGCGATTGGAAGCTGATCGAGTTCTTCGAGGACGGCCGACGTGAGCTCTACCACACCGGCCGCGACATCGGCGAAACCAGGAACCTGCTCGATTCCGAACCCAGGGTGGCCGCTCGCCTCTTTGAGCTGATGACCGACTGGCGAAAACGCATCAAGGCCCCCATGCCAACAAAAAAAGACGGCGGTGCCAGGTGAAAATCACCAACGTCAAGCTGATCCCGTTTGACGTGCGACGTCGCTATGCCACACAGATTGCCCAGGAGGGCGGCGGGGCACGCGAGGTGGTCCAGGCGTCCCCGTTCCTGTTCCTGCGTGCCACGACCGACAGCGGCCACACCGGCTGGGGTGAGATCTCGGACATCGAGCCCGACGAGGTGCCCGACCCGCAGGCCTGGCAGGAACGGGTCGCCGAGGCACTGGTCGGTCGCGACCCGATCGACATCGCTCGCCATCATGCCGAGTGGGCCGAGATGTTTCCCGACGCCGAGGGCATCGGGGGCTCGTCGCTGCACCGGTTGACCCGAGCCGGACTCGACATGGCCTGCTACGACCTGATCAGCCTCGCGGCAAACACCCCCGTCTGCCGCCTGCTCGGCGGGCAGTGGCACCGGACGATCCAGATCTCCTGGGTCGCATTCATCCGCGATGACCTGGACTTGCTGCGTGAGGAGATTGCCGAGAAGTGTGCTGAGGGGTTTACGGCGTTCAAGCTGAAGGTCGGAGTCGACATCGACCTCGACGAACAACGACTGGCGGTGATGCGGGAGACGGCCGGGCCGGATGCCAGCATCAAGATTGATCCCAACGGGGGCTGGGATCGTGACCAGGCTGTGACCAATATCACCCGCCTGGCGGGTTTCGATCTCGACGGCGTCGAAACTCCAGTCGGTGGTCGCGATCCGGCCGAAATCGCCGCGGTCCGCCGCGAGGTCGACGTGAGGCTGATCGAACACGTGGTCACGGCCGACGATGCACTGCAGTACATCCGCCACGAGTCTCTCGATGTCTTCAACATTGCTACGACCGGGTGTGGCGGGATCTTCCCGGCGCGGCAGATTGCCTCAATGGCTGAAACGGCCAGGGTGGGGTTGCTGTTGGGGAGTACCGTGGAGATGGGGCCGGGGACCCGGGCGCAGGTGCAATTGGCCGCGTCGATTCGAGGCCTGAGCCTGGCCAGTGACCTGGTGGGGCCGGGACTGTATGCCGAGGATGTGCTGCAGGAGCCGCCCGGGTATGTCGGCGGGCATCTCGAGGTGCCCCAGTCGATCGGGTTTGGGGTGGGGATTACGCTCTAGCGGGGGGGTCAGACGCCGCCCACCAACAGTCCTGCTCCACCCAACGCGGTCCCAAGGCGGGGCCTGACCCCTTTTCAACCAGCACCCGCTGCAACACGAAGAGGG
>Ga0310124_10000584_pt1 | contig 25335 bp, 22 predicted proteins | sample CB11b_AW_Bot5_MG_FD_203507 | JGI IMG/M metagenome (GOLD analysis project Ga0310124, IMG submission 203507) | Marine microbial communities from Western Arctic Ocean, Canada - CB11b_AW_Bot5 | ecosystem: Environmental > Aquatic > Marine > Oceanic | place: Canada: Western Arctic Ocean | collected...
TAAAACTTCACAGTGGTCATTTTTGAAAAGCCTTTGTCGACAGTATGTTTCTTTATCAAAACTCGCCAACGACTTGATCTCTTCTTTACTCAGCTCGATGTTATCCAATATGAACCGAATGGAAGCCAGAGACATAGGTTTATTCGCCAGCTGTATTTGGTCCATAAACTCTTGGAAATTAAGCTCATAATCGTTATTAATTAACGCGGCTAACGCGGGAGATTGCGTTGGAGTGATATCAGTACGTTGCAAAATACTTACCTCTGACTATGTTTTGCTCTTCCGAACTCGAAGTTAAAAGTTCTCTTCGAACGATGAAATATGGCTGATTCGATTCAGCACAAGTTGGGAGGATACTAACACCGTTTAAATTAAATTTAACAAGCAACTACAAGTATTTACATTCATATAACAAAAGCATCTAACAACCAATTTGAAGCAACGGAATCGCCATATTGACTTGAGCTCTGAATAACTGGGTAATATGAAATAGGAACAACAAAAGAACGGCTTCCATCACGACTACTATTGCGCGTATCAATTGATGAAATTGATTCACAAATTAGAAGATATCACTCACAATCAAGGTTATGGCCACCGTTGAAATCAGTCTAACTGGATACTTATGATTAACCCAAAACTCATCGCCCTACTTCCCGATCTCGCCTCGTTTATCTTAGTTGTGAATGAGGGTAGCTTTACCGCCGCAGCAAAGCAGCTAGGCGTTACACCTTCAGCGTTGAGTAAATTGATCACACGTCTAGAAAAAGCACTCTCAGTAAAGCTGTTCGAGCGAACCACTCGTACATTGATCATCACGCAAGCAGGCCAGTTGGTATACGATCAAAGCGTGGTCATGATTAATGCGGCGCAACAAGCAGTTGAGCTGTCTACCTCCGACCATACTGAACCTGCAGGCTCTATTACAGTAGCGGCGCCAGAAGCCTTCTTGAACTCCGTGCTACAGCCTTTCGTTGTTCCATTCTTGAATCAGTACCCTGAGATCCAACTTAAGTTTAGAGCCGTCGATGGCGACATCGACATATTGCGCCAAGGCATCGACATTGCCTTTCGTCTTACCGATAAACCGGACGAGAGTTTGGTATTGAAAGAGCTCGGAAAAACAAACCTCGTGTTATGTGCGAGCCCCGACTATTTAGATGCCAAAGGAATCCCTCACCACCCTACCGAGCTTTCTGAGCACGACTGCTTATACCTTGCAGAAACAGATAAGGACCACATTTGGGACTTCCTTAAAGATGATGAGTTTTACACAGTACCCGTCAGCGGACGTTACGCTGTGAACCACTCTCAGATGCGATTGAAAGGCGTTAAAGAAGGGCTTGGCGTGGGTATTTTCCATGACTTCGTGATCCAAGATGCATTGGCTGAAGGTTCTGTAGTGCAAGTACTGGAAGATTGGACCATCAAGAGTAATTACCATGGCGCTATCGCGATGCAGTTTGCTCAAACCAAGTACATGCCCGCTCGACTGCGTGTATTCATTGATTACGCCATGAAGCACTTAGGTGACAAGTTGGCAGGAGAAATAAACTGATGCTTAAAGGTATACACCACGCCGCCATTATTTGCTCAGACTACGAAGTCTCTAAACGCTTTTATACGGAAGTTTTAAAGCTTGAAGTGATTGCAGAGAATTATCGTGAAGCGCGCCAGTCGTACAAACTTGACTTAGCACTGCCTAATGGCGCTCAAATAGAATTATTCAGCTTCCCTGACGCACCTGAAAGACCAAGCTTTCCGGAAGCTCAAGGGCTGAGACATTTGGCTTTTTGTGTTGATGACGTTCAACATGCCAAAAGCTATTTGGAAGAACAAGGCATTGAAGTCGAACCAATTCGAGTGGATGAGTTTACGGGGAAATCATTTACGTTTTTCGCAGACCCAGACGGCCTGCCGCTAGAACTGTATCAGATCTAAAGCTTTATCAGATCTAAAGCTTTATCAAATCTAGAGCTGAATCAAGTCTAAAAGTCTTCCTCACAGAAGAAGAGCTCATCTGATTAATAAAACGGACCTTCTCAAGTCGAGAAAGTCCGTTTGCATGTCAATTAACTCAACGCGGTCTTGAATTTCTCAACGCGTGAAAACAGTAACCAATCCAATAGCATTGCAGTCACAATCGTTGCACCCGCTAGTGGAAACAGTACCGAAATAACAACCACAGTCACCAAGCCTGCTTTCCATAAGCCTGCATCACCAAACTTCGGTGGCGTCCCCAACTTTCTTTGGCCTGAAGGCCTGCGCATCCACCACATCACACCACCAGTCACCGACACCAAAATGAATGCCAAACAGAACAACGCATTTAGAAGCTTGTTGATGATACTGATGTCACCTTGGTGCAGAGAAATACCGACGGCTAAAGTTTTGGCGAATAAATTGTAATCTTGCCACGTCACCTCTCCTAGAATGCGCCCTGAATATTGGTCGAGGTGAGTTGTGCGATCTTGGGTTGGGTCGATGATATCGCCTCCCATAGTATTGGCGGCCACGGTGTAAACACCCGTTTCTGAACGCGGGAAATTCACCTTGTACTGTGTAAAGCCAAGTAAGTGTGCCTTTTCAATAACGTCATCAATCTCGAAGGTGCTAGCTGACAACACATGCTGAGAGTGGTCTTCACCCATCTTAGAATGGTCATGAGCTTCAGACGCATCTTCTACTTGGTGGACGTGTTCTGCTGGCTTGTCTTGAGACAAAGGCAGTGGAGTTTGCTCTAGGTTCCAAGGCATTTCCTCTTCAGACCCGTGATTTAAAGAAGCATGCGTTTCGTTAGACAGAGGAATGTCATCCCACATTTGAGCAGGAAAAGTACTCCATGCTTGCACTAGCTTACCACCCCAAAAACCTGTCCATGATAATCCCGATAGAATAAATAACAGAAGAATGAATGATAGTGTTCCACCGATGTTCGCATGCAGATCACGCATTAAAACACGCGTTCCTGAACCAAGTCGAAGCTTAAGAAAACCAGCGCGGCTCGCGTTATCTCTCGGTAACCATAAGTAAATACCACTGATGAGCAACAGAATAGACAAGCTTATTGCGACTTCAATTAGGTAATCACCCCAATCACCAATCAGCAAAGTGCCGTGGATGTCATTCGCCAGTTGATACAGGCTATCGCTACGCGGGATTTCTCCTACCACTTCGCCAGTATATTGATTCACCGTGGCGAAAACGGAAGTGCCATCTTCAAGTGATACTGAAAATCGGTTAGCCAGATCAGGGACTTTGCTAGGTACAAACTGTGTCACCGTACCTTGTGGGTATTGATATTGTACGGCAGCTAATTGTTGTGACACCTTGATCGGTTCGCCCGATGCAACAATTTCAATCGCGTCTTGATGGAAAGCAAGTTCGATTTCATCGTCAAACAGCATCACCAAACCAGTAATACTCAGCATTAACATAAACGGGATAACGAATAGCCCAGCATAGAAGTGCCAGCGCCACGTAAGGAAGTAGAGAGTTTTATTGCGGTCTTTTCTTTTTATATTGGTTTCCGAACCGGTTGTTGCACTGCTTTTAGACTGCGAAATAGCTTGTGCTTTCGCAGGGGTTTGAGATTCATTTCTCAACATTATAATTTCCTTTGACACACGCAAACGAACCTTCCGAAAAATCAGAAAGTAACTTGAGCATGTTTAACTTTACTTAATACTTTATTTTTTAATTATTTTAATGGGTTAGGTTTAAGCAATAACAAAGGGAGGGCCGCGTGGGGCTTGCCTCGTGTAGCGTTCGCTTAGAGCCAAAAAAGCGTAGCTGTCGGAGACAATAGAACTCAGTCGAGTTGTCAGTAGTGTAGTGGGAAGTTCATCTTGGTGAAACGTGGAAAAATGGCTAAACGGACACGGCTTTCCTTTATGAGTATTAGGTTCACCTTCTTCGATTTGAACCAATTCAAAGCCATTGACCGTACATAACGACGCCCATACTCCCGCACTATTACCATGAGCATTGATAACAGGCATTAATGTCACTAGCGCCCAGCTTAATGCTGTTGCAAGTAACATGGAGAAGTTGAACGAGGTTCGGCGCATTATTCCAAGTCTTTATAAATTTCCCTTATTATGAGGCACTTGTTATATAGGTAAACGTAAAGATTAACATCAGGTTAAAAAATTGAAGCTAACGCACACTCTTTTTAGTTAAAAACTGGTTACAACGAAAGAGCCAAAAGAATGTTACGCACCTATTAGCAGTAACATGTCTAGAAAATAGCAGTAAACTGTTTATAAAAAAGACAATAAAAAACGCCGCCTTACACCTTCCTCTAATGAGGGTAATGTAAGACAGCGTTTTAGAAATCGAATCTTGAGGTTTTGCTCTTTGTTACGTATCTAGCAAACTCAATTGATTAGCAGATTAACCGAAGATCTTGCTCCAAATGCTTGGATTACGCTTCTCGTGATACTCTTCACGAAGGCCATCGATAGTACGAAGCTCTTGCTGTGCAGATTCAAATTCACCTTGGTCTAGCTTCTTCTCAATGCTATCAATCGATGCACTGATCTTTTTGAAACCTTCCATGAAGTGTTCTTCTTTCTCAATTGGGTAAACACCCGTTTTGAGCTCTGCAACTAGCGTGTCGATACGTACGATAGGCTTTTGCATCTCTTCAATGTTTTGAGCTTCTGCTGCTTGTTTGAATGCAAGCTTCATTTCTTGCATGTTTTTCTTAAGGTCAATATTAGCAAAAGCGTTGCCAGACAATAGCGAAGCAGCGATTAAGCCAGATAAAAGGATTGAGCGAGTTTTCATTGTTTCTCCAAGTGAAGCGATGTCTTTGAAGATAGCGCCATCGTTATTGTGGCACTTCGACTTTATTATTTTCGGCTAGTGTATACAAAAATCCGTCGGGCACAAAAATTGATTGTGTCGAAATGCAAACTAGCTAGCTAACCAATGACTAAAAAGTAAAAAGTAACGGACATTCCATCACTCAAACACCGAAAAATCAGCAATAGATTGGCGGCCACGCAATGCTAAAAATGCCAAAAATTGCTGTGGCGAATGAGTGATCACTTTACTCGAATCCACACATACTTTATCTAACAATGCAGCGACTAAGTCCAAGCCACCGACATCTACGCAGAAATGCGCATCGCTACCTGTGGTAATAAATGCACCCTTCTCTTTCGCTATTCTTGCAATCTCATAACAGCGGTCAACACTGCCAACTCGGCTATTGCCTTTGAGTGTGGTGTTGTTGATTTCAATCGCAACGTTATGTTCCGCCGCACATTGAATCACAGCTTCAAAATCGAAATCAAAATTAGGGTTTCCTAAGTGGCCAAGCGCATCAATTCGACCGCCCTTAATCACATTCACGAGAGCCTCTGTATGGGTAGCGACATCCGATGGGCGAAAAACGGGCTCGTGGAAGCTGGCAATCACCCAATCTAGGTTCTTATCAACGCTCGGATGAATATCGATTTCACCCTGTGTGTTCATGATGTTTGACTCGACACCTCGAATAATTGCGACATCTTCAATAAAACGAGGAAGTACACGCTGGTTACTGAAGAACCAATAGTGTGGCGCGCCCGGCATAGACTCTGAATGGTCAGTAGTACAAAACATAGCTAAACCGTTTTGCTTTGCCGACTTAGCGTTTTCGATCAGCGTGCTGTAAGCATGGCCACTTGCGTATGTGTGGGTGTGGGTATCTACTTTGAGTTCCATGAATCAATGCTCTCTTCGCTTAGTCAAAAAACGTTTTCCAGAAAGTAACTCTGAGCCTCTTTCTGGAAAGGAGTGCCTGCACCTTTTTCTGAAAAGGAATGCTTAATGGCAACAATTCGACCAGTTTATCAGCTGAAAGTGACAATTAGCACCTAAACATAAGGGTTTATTGTGAGTTCATTTACACAGCACGATAATACGTGGCTAACCAGGCGACACTAACGCTTTTCTTATCTAAGTAAAATCGAACATACTCGGTAATTACGCCAATTTTTTGCAACCTACCCAAGTTCGTCAATACTTAAACCAGTCTACAAACTGGAGTGTTAGATGAGAAGAAGACGATATCCGCTGAGTATCCACATCACTAGCCTTTTCTTAATTTTGACCACTCTTGTCGGTACCGTACTGATTTCGATAAGTTATCGGCACTCTCAAGAACTGCTTTTAGGCACCGTGCGCGAAGTCAGTAATGAACATCGCGATAAGCTGGAATCGGTATTTAAACAAGCTATTGCCCCAGTCATCACAACCTTAAACGTGATGGCAGTGAGCCCGTTTGTTGCTCATCAAACCTCCTCCGTCGAAAAAGAATCTTGGCTTGCTTCAGTCGATATCATCTTCAAACAAAATACCAATTTAGTCGCTCTGTTCTATGGCTCTGAAGATGGCAATTTCCGAATCTTTCGCCCTCTGAGTTCCATTAAACAGAGAGCCGACAACAACGCTCCCGCCAAAGCGACCATGATGGTCAGTAGCACCAATCTAGATGGTGAAAACTTTATTACCTTTCTCGATGGCGCACACCAAGTGATCAGTACCCGACAAGCCGAGAGTAAGTTCAACCCCACGACTCGACCTTGGTTTCGTAACGCAAAGCCTGACGGCTCAATACAACTCTCTGAGCCCTACCTGTTCTATTTCCTGCAAACCAATGGCATCACGCTTTCTAGACGTTCTTTGGATGGCAAGCATGTCGTTGGTGCCGACTTCACGTTGAAATCTCTCTCTTCCCAGATCAGTGAATTGGCCTACTCTCCACAAACCCGACTCGCTCTGTTCGATCAACATTTCAATCTTCTCGGCCAACATCAACTTGATCTATCGATTCCCAAGCTTACCTCCCAGCCTAACGACACAAGTAAAACTGAGAAAACGAATAACCAAACGACAGGGAAACTCTCTGGTAGTGAGCAAGACCAAAGCTTCTTTAATGTGCCCAAACGTGAACAGATGGAAGCATTGAAAGCATCCGTCATAGCACCACTTATCTCCGACGAGGAGAAATTAAACCTCAACCTAAAAAACGTTGAGTACAACTTAAACACTTGGGCATTAACGCTAACGCCTGTTGAGCTCACTCAGAATGTCACTTTATATTTGGCAGAGGCTACGCCACACAATGAGTTGCTCTCTGATCTTATCTCGATGCGTGACAAGCAAGTCGCCGTCGCGATTGGGATGTTGTTCATCTGCTTCGCTATCGTATGGTTTGTTGCTAATAGACTGTCTCAGCCACTCAATACACTGATGCAACTCACCGACAACATCGCACGATTTGACTTCAGGCGAACTCATTATCCCAAAAGCATGATTCAAGAAGTGGCTAACCTCGCCCACTCAATTGAGCTGATGGAACACACGCTTCATGATCTTATTACGCTACTTCGAGACACGGCAGGTAATCAGGAATTTTCGATCTTAGCCAAAAATATTGCTCATCAAAGCTATTTAATTACCAAAGCAGAAACCATCGTCCTCTTCACTCAATCAAAAGAGAAAGATGTGTTTGATACGGCCGCGAACCTCGCTATTCTTCCCTTTAAGGCCGACATCAATGACTTCATCAAGCACACCCCTTGGTTGCTGTGCCAGCTTAAATCTGGAGAAACCATCCACTTAAACCGAGAAGACAATGTTCTCAACTATTACCAAGATTCGATCTTCAATTCAGATCTATACCTGTTTCCACTATTAAACCGTGAGAAGTTGTTGGTGGGTATCGTCGCAATTGGCTATGAAAGACCGATTACCAAGATGCAGGCAGACAAGCACGCCTTCTTACGAGAACTGCTCAGCTTTGCGGAAATAGCCAAAGATAACATTGACCAAATGCAGCAACAGAAAGACATGCTTAATGCCTTTATCGAGTTGATTGCATCAGCGATTGATACAAAATCACCTTACACGGGCGGGCACTGCCAACGCGTGCCTGAACTGACCAAATGGCTGACTCAAGCAACCATTGATGATGACCGTTATTACCCGCAATTCTCATTGGATAGTAAACAGTGGGAAGAGTTAATGCTCGCCGCTTGGCTTCATGACTGCGGCAAGGTAACCACACCCGAGTATGTCGTAGACAAGGCAACAAAACTTGAAACCATTTACGACCGAATCCACGAAGTGCGAATGCGTTTCGAACTGTTAAAACAACAGGCTGAAACCGACTACTGGAAAGCTATAGCGAACGGAGCGCTTCAAGAGGATCAGCTTAAGATCCTCGAACAAAGCTTGTCAGAATTGGATGAAGAATTTGCCTTTGTTGCTGAATGTAACCTTGGTGGAGAGTCGATGACGGACGAACAACTAGAACGCTTAGACCGAATAGCCAAGCGCCAATGGAAACGAACACTCGACGATCAGCTAGGGTTATCTTGGTCTGAAAAAGAGAGACTCAATGAACAACAAGACACGACAGAGAAGAGTGAAGCTGAGCCAGCAAGAAAAGACCAAATACTACCGGTGATGGAACCGCTACTTGCTGATAAACCCGAACATAAAATACCGTGGGATAATGGCTTTAGCCCTGCTGATGTATGGCAAGAAGCGTTTGTGCTTAAGCCAGGAGAGGTCAAATACAACCAAGGTGAACTGCACAACTTGAAAGTTCGTCGTGGCACGTTAAACGATGAAGAACGTTTCATGATCAACGATCATATTATTCAAACCTTCACCATGCTTAACAAGCTGCCTTATCCGTCTTACCTCCAGAATATTCCGGATATCGCCAGCGGACACCACGAGCGTATCGACGGTAAGGGCTACCCAAGAGGCTTAAGCGAAGACCAATTACCTTTACCGTCCAGAGCGATGGCCATTGCTGATGTCTTTGAAGCGCTCACCTCTAGTGATCGCCCGTATAAGAAAGGCAAACTCCTAAGCGAATCACTCAACATCATGACCGACATGGCCACCAGCGGTCATATCGATCCCAAGCTGTATTTGCTGTTCTTAGAAAACAAAATCTACGACAAATACGCTGAGCGATTCCTAGAGGCTAAACAGCGTTGCGAGATTGAACCAAACGAACACATCGACCGAGTCAAAGAGTACATACGCTCATTGTTTTAAGCTAACCATTCAGACTAAAGACCATAAGCTTTATAAGCTCAATGGTTAGCTTTTAGCTGCCGAGTCCAATACCGCAATGTCCACTACAGTCGCTACAGCCACTGTGACTCGCGGCGTTTGCTTGGCTTTTGCTTTGCTGTGTCTCTTCGCTAATAGCGTGTTGGTAATGCTCGCCACAACAATCAGATTAATGCCAACCATCTGCTGAGTAGAAAACACATCATCAAAGAACAACCCCTGCCATAAGGCGCTAAACAGCATGTTAGTAAAAATCAGTGGTGCCAACTGGGAACCGCTGTCTGCAAGCTTATAAGCCTTGGAGCGGAAAATTTGAGTATTGATGGTAAACAGTGCGAGTCCAAATGCACCAAGCCCAATCCAACGCAAGTCATCAAACGACAGCAAAGTCGTTAAAGCTCCATACACACTATCCCCCTTAAGTACATCTGGTACAGCAGAAACAGAAGTAAACACGAGCATAGGTATAACGAGTATTGCTGCGACTAAAAAGGTCCATGCGTTAAGCTCTGCTGGTGTCAGGCTGGTTTTAGATGCTCGGTACAGACTCACTTGCGAGCCAGAATTAAACACACCCGCTAGAAGTCCAAGCAATAGCGCAGGTCTAAAGAATTCCGAACCAAACTCAAACTGCGACCAATCCCCTGCCATCATCACTACGCCGAAAAATGTAATGGCTAAACATGCGATAGTCGTTGTATGAATCTTGGTTCTGAATATTAATTTTTCTAACAATGGAATAAACAGCGGACCCGTACTGAATAACACTACACCTTCAACCAGCGTTAAGGTTTGTAGTGAAGTAAGGAAACACCACTGACACGCCACCATAAAGATCGCTCGCACCACTAAAGGTTTCCACATATCGAGTGAAGGTTTCGTTATTTTGTAAAACATCAAGAATAAGAATAAGAACAGACTGGGTAACAAAAAACGCACAAAACTGAGTAGCGAGATTGGCATCACTTCAGATAGATACTTGGCCATTAAGCCACTCAAAGACAAACTGAACGTCGACAACAACATGAAAGTCGTCGCCTTGGTAATATCAGACATAATTATCACCTCCTATGACACCTATTTTAGAAGCGTGACGTGATGAAAAATAGCGAGTAATATTAACCATAACTGTAAGGAAAACTTACCAATGAAGAAACTCGTCCCGCTGAAATCCGTTTATGCGTTCATCGCTGTAGCTGAAACAGGCAGCATGACCGACGCCGCTCGCGTGTTGTACGTCAGTCATTCTGCAGTAAGCCAAGCCATCAAATCACTAGAGCAACTGGTTAATAAACCGCTATTTCAGCGAGTAGGTCGTCGTGTTGTTCTTAATGCCGCCGGTAAGCGATATTATCGAAAGGTCGCGCCTGCACTTGAGCAAGTGATAGAAGCCACCGAAGAGCTTGCCAGAACGCCTAACGATCACCGTATCACTCTCAACATGGTGAACTCACTCGCAATGCACTGGTGGATCCCTCGAGTCCCCGAATTCCAAGCATTTGCTCCCTCACTTGATATCCGTATTTCGACATTAACCGGCCCTTTCGATATCGAACAAGAAGGTGTCGATATTGCCCTCGTACATGGCAAGCCAAACGAGTGGGAACAATATTACAGCGAAAAGCTCGGCGACGATGAACTGGTCTTGGTGTGCAGCCCTGCTCTATTGAAAAACCAGACCGGATTAAACGTCCAGCAACTCGTCAAACAAAACCCGACCATTGGTGCGTTTAACCCAAGACGACAGCATGACTGGCAGGTGTGGTGTGATCATTACCAAATCCCAATGCCCACATTCCATAGCAATCTAACGTTCGATGTCTCCATTCAAGCGGTTCAAGCTGCAATTCGTTCGTTAGGCGTATTGGTTACGCATCGCTTGTTTGTGAAAGATGACATCAGCCATGGGATGCTTGTGGAGTTGGGCGAACCCGTCGCTAACCCACACCAAGATTTCTATTTTGTTTGCCCAAAAAACAAATTAAAACAAGAAAGTGTGCTAAAACTGAGAACATGGTTGAGGCATGAATTCACACGCTCAGAGACATCACTGAGCGATGTTATTCAAGAGTAAGACCAAACTATCAATCCATACAGCGAGTAACAGCTCATCAAGCTTACAAGAGGCCATTATGATTATTACCACCACTCAATCTGTTGAAGGCAAACGTATTGTCGATTACAAAGGGGTTATCGCCGGAGAAGCCATTCTAGGGGTGAACGTTTTCAAAGATATGTTTTCAGGAATTCGTGACTTTGTGGGTGGACGTTCTGGCACCTACGAAAAGGAACTGGAGAAAGCACGCAACTACGCATTCAAAGAGTTAGAGCAAAAAGCGATTGAAGCGGGTGCCAACGCGGTGGTAGGTGTCGATATAGATTATGAAGTATTAGGAACAGGTAATGGCATGTTGATGGTATCAGCCAGCGGCACGGCGGTTGTCGTCGCTTAATCTATTAGGCTACTGAGCAATCAGGCAGCCTAATGAAAACTCGTTCCAACCCTTTGAGGATTAGCCGCCAGAGGGTTAGAACGGTTATAAGCTGATACTTAGCTTGATGTTACTCGTGCAACCTTTTGCCCGGAGAGCATGTCATCAAACGAGGCAACTCTCGCCAAGAATGCACCTTTATTTTCAGGTAAGATAGAACTCGCTAAAGGTAAGTTCGCTTTCATCGAATCCACCGCTCTTCCGCGCACCAGTACTTCAAAATGCAAATGCGGCCCGGTTACGCGACCAGTCGTGCCAGACAACGCAATTCTCTGCCCACGCTTAACCTGTTGCCCCTTCTTAACCAAGAATCGGCTCAAGTGCAGATAGCGAGTTTTGTAAACACTGTTATGTTCAATCACTATGTATTTCCCCGCATACGGGTGGTTACGAATAGCAATAACTCGACCATCACCGGTTGAATAAACTGGCGACCCTACGGGTGTTGCGAAGTCAGTACCATTATGCGGAGATATACGTCCGGTCACTGGGTGCTTACGGTACGGGTTAAATGGCGAAGTAATTCTTCGGAATTGTTTGTCTATTGGGTAGCGATTGAACGCTTGCTCAAGGCTATTACCCTCTCTGTCGTAGAAGCGTCCATCGGGAGCAAGAAACGCGGCCACTTCCTTACCTCGTAACGTAATCGATATGCCTTGGATCTCTGTTTTTCCTGTTAGATGGTCGCCTGTGTATTGCTCATTGACCAACACATTAAACTCATCGCCCGCTCTTAACTGCTTTGAGAAGTTAATCTTGTCTCTTAACGTTCGAGTAATATTGGCGATCTGGGCGGTTGTTAATCCCGCTTTGTATGCTGACGTTGAAAAACTGCCATGAACGGTGCCCGTATAGAGCTTTTCTTTCCATTCGCCAGGCATTTCATGAAATTGGTAATTAAAGCTTCCGTCATCATTTTTAGTGAAGACAGCTTGCTCTGCGAGACTTTCATGGAAAATCAGCTCTACGAGTTGTTTAGAGTCACTATCCAAAAGCAACTCTAGGTGATCACCAGGCTTTATTGTATCGAGCTTCAAAGACTCAAGATCCGCTTCCATGACTTTTTGAACTGTCTCATAAGGCAGTTTCCATGACGAAAAGATGTTGCTGAGCGTATCGCCAACTTTAACAAAATAATGGACCTTAACCAAAGAGTTGGGAGTCGCTTGCGATTCAATGGATCCCTCATCATTCGGTTGAGAACCTTGATAAGGTGTTATTTTGATAGAGATTTCTTCTGGTACTTCGGATTGAAAATGGAGCAAAACGGAAAGCGAGAATGCACTGATAGCGATAACGATCAGGCCAATAGGGAGGAACTTCATAAAATACTTAGCGGTTATAACAAGGAACTTGGTAAGTGTTATAACATAACAATTAATTGAAAAAAATAAACGAAATGTAAGAAACCGTTCCACAAAAGTTACCAAAATATGGTGGGCGTGTGAAGCCCACCACCTTATGTGACATTACTCTTCACAAAGCGCTTCAAAACGATCTAAGCCGCGCAGCATTTCAAAGTCTGGTTCTTCAGCTAGCAACTCTCTCATTGAACCACTCGCTTCAATAGAACGCTCTAAGTCATCGATAGCCTGACCTTCTGCTCCTAACCTTGCATACGAACAAGCACGTTGATACAAGGCGTGGGCATTTTGGTCATCCACTTCTAACACGCGGTTACATAGGCTCATTGCCCAGTGGTATTCCTGCATATCCATCGCAGCATCCGCTTTATAGGTCAACGCTTCTAAATCACCCGGACGAACCTTCAATATCTCATCGTAAATTTCAATCTTCTGCTCGGCCGTTTGAGCGTTTTGCGCTCTGAGCCATAAATTGTGAATCTCATTGATGATTTCTATTTCTCGGTTGTTCTCTGAGATAATTCTGGTCTTACGCTTAAGATCCCTTTCAAGAACATTGAATTTCTTCTCGTAGTCTTGAGCAATCGAATTAAGTCGCTGGTCAGCCATTTCTTTGGTGGTGTGTTTGAGATCTTTCATTGATTGCCAACCAACCAATGCAATAAGAGAAGCAACACCCGCAATAATGTAGAAGAAATACGTGACCGTGACATTGGCATAGTTCAATGACTTATCGGCGACTGTAAGCTCACGATCGGTCATCTGAATGGTCAAGCGCCTTTCCAGATCTTGCTGTTCCATTCGCAACTGCTTCAGCTCATCTAAGATGTAGCGTTCCATCAATGGTCGGTCTACATACTCTTTCTCTGAGTATTTAACTTCCTCGCTTGCAAAGCTCATGGTCGTGACCAGTGAGAACACTGCAATCAATAGGATTCGAAGCATTTATACATTCCTTATATATTTTATCTTTGTTAACTGTATCTCTTAATCGCAAGACAAGCTAGAAAGTCGGCAATTCTGCCTTCTCCTTATTGGAATCAACACTCTAAAACATCATTGATAATTATAAAACACCTGAAGCAACATCATTAATTTCTAAATTATAAAAATACCGCGTAATACTGTTCTATATAATTAATTCGCGATGCGAATATACCAAGAGTTGATTTATTGCATCGAGATGAATCTTATATTAATAACGATCAGAGCGAGGTTAATTTGAACAATCCACGATACGATTTAATGAGCCGGGTGCTGCACTGGGTCATGGCGTCTGTCATCATCTATGCAACAGTCGCAGGGTATGTGATGCACTATGTCACCAGTCATCCAGAACTGTTTTCTTTTCTGTCAGTGCTCAACATGTCATTGGCGACCATTGCGACGCCATTATTCGTGGTTCGTTATGTCTGGAGTCACTTCCGCTCATCGCCAACCATGCCACTGTCTGTACCTGAAGGGCAAAAATGCGTTGCTAAACTTGCTCACTCCCTGATGTATCTAGTGATGTTTATGGTTTTCAGCACCGGTTATTTGATGCTAAAAGAACCTTATTCGTTATTCTGGTTAGTGAGCGTGAATAACCCAATTACCGACCCTGCAATCAACGGCTTCTTTTTCTATTTACATCGTGCCAGTTGTATTGCCCTAGCCTGTTTAGTTGTTCTTCATGTTTGTGCTGCACTTAAACACCACTTTGTCTCTAGGAACTATGTATTGAAGATGATGCTTTAAATTTTGGAGGGATATTTAAAGTAATATCAGTGATGTTCTCAGTATTCATGGTAATCATCTGCTTTAAAAAATACAGCATGGTTTACACAAACAAAAAAGCCATAGCATGTACGCTATGGCTTTCCTATTTCAATTTGATTACTTGGTTTGAGTATCAAGCATCACTTGCCAGTATTCGCACTTGGCCAAGAACTCTTTTAAATATAGCTCTGGGTTCTCTAGCTTCTCACCACCTTTAACATCAGCCCCAGTCACACGCCAAAAACCACGAGTTACCAAGTTTCGGTGATAAATAAAATCGCTGATTTCATTTGTCTTTAAAGGAAGTTGCTCACCAAACGTCTGTTCGTATAGGCTCAGCGTAGAGGCTTGCTCACTTGGCTTTTCCCTTAAAAAGGTATCCAAATCCAAGCCTAGTGGCTGCTGTTGTTCCTTTGGCAGTGCTTTAGCTAATTTAGAGATAACACTGAACAGAGCCAACTCAACTTTTTGAGACGCTAATAACGATGCACCTAAAAGCGCATGTTCATTGGAAATGTGTTGCTCTGTTGATGAAACGGTTGCTGTTGTCACTGTGTTAACCTCAAATAATCATAACGGGTGTTACTGAACTGGATAGAGTCTTTTCACTAAGCTGAATCTTATTCTTGTCATTAAGAAGAATCTTACAGTTAAGCTGAGTCTTGTAGCTAAGCAAAGTCTTGCAGCTAAGCAGAATCTTTTAGCAGAACTCGGTCAGCATCAATAATGGTGAAGCCCGATGCATCTTCATTCTTTTCGACTTGCACTAAACCTTTAAAACCAATCTGCGACAACTTCTTCGCAAGGTGATCCGGTGCTGTTTCAAAAACAACATTCATAAAAGGTAAAGACTCAGCATCAACAAAACCATGCTCGTTAAACAGTTCCATTGCTTGAGATAAATGGTCTGAGTCGGTTAATTCGATAATTTCTACAACTTCTTCCAACAACATCTTCGATTCCATATTCGCCAGAAAGTGACTGACACAAGCACTTACGTTTTGCTCGCATACATCCCGATGCCCGAAGACACCCCTTTAGTAGTAGGGAGATCATAACATATTAATAATCGAAAAATATGTTTAATTTCCCTAACCTATTGGGAATATTAGAAAACAATAGAAACTGGAGAAGCATAGGCAAGGCCAGTTCGTCCTATCGAAAACAACAGCCTGATTTGAGGCAATCAGGCTACCGTAACTTGGGAATCGTTCGTTTCGACAATCGACTCTTGTAACAAGCCAGCATAAATTCCATTGTGTGCGACTAGCTGTTGATGATTACCTTGTTCAACAATTTCACCCTGTTCCAATACCAGAATCGTATCCGAGTGACGAACGGTACTCAAACGGTGTGCAATCGCAATCACGGTTTTTTCCTTAAACAGACGCTGCATCGCTTTTTGGATGAGGTCTTCGGTGATTGAATCTACCGAGCTGGTCGCCTCATCAAGCATCATCAGTTGTCCACCTTGTGCAACCGCTCTAGCAAACGAAATAAGCTGCGTTTGCCCCACAGACAAGTTGGAGCCGTTCTTCTCCAAGTGGAAGTCATAACCTTGTGGCAATTGTTCAATAAACTTATCGGCATAAACATAGCGCGCCGCCTGTTCAACCTCAGTTCTAGATAGATGCGTTTTGCCCAGCGCGATATTGAATTGGATTGTCTCTTCAAACAGGTGCACGTCTTGCATCATCATTGAGAACAAATGAGCAGAGTCTTCGCTTGAGATCTGCGACAGCTCTATTCCATTCAACAAAATGCTGCCTTCATAGTCTTGGTAGGTTTTAGAGATCAGACGCAGAATCGTCGACTTGCCCGACCCCGTCGAACCGACAAGCGCGATTTGATGCCCTTTCTCCAATACAAACGAGACATTCTTTAGAACGTAGGGAGAGTCGTTTTTGTAACGGAAGCTCACGTTCTTAAACTCAAGGCTCACAAACTGTTCGAGCTGTTTCTCAACCTTTTTAGATGGCAGCAGGTTGCGCCCTTCCTCTTCAGTCGGCTCAACAAACAGCTCTTCAATATGGTCAAACGCTGCGAATGAACTCTGAATCGAAGCGATCTGCGAAGTAAAGTCACGGATCGGCACAAACACTTTCTCTAAGGTGTTGATGAACGCAATCAACACACCTAAGGTGAGCGCCCCTTCTATCACTTGCTCAGAACCATACCAGATCATAATTGCGATCGTGATTGAGGTGATGCCAGAGATAAATGAGAACAAAATCGCATCGTATTTATTGATTTTCTTCTGTGCTCTCAGAAACTCATCAGTATAGCCTTGGTAGCGTTGTTCGACTTGCTCTTCCGCTCGATACATCTGAACGGTTTTCATACCAAATAGTACTTCTTGTAAAAAGCCAATACCACGAGCGAGCGAAGAACGAGTCACCTTATACAAAGCACGAAGTCGGTTTCTCACATACACCGTCAAATACATCACTGGCGGCATGATAATCAACACAATCATCGTTAACTGCCAGTCAATGAAGAACATCATCACCAACAGAGCAATGGTATTGATGCTGTCTTTAACTAGACCTACAACCGACTGAACAAATGTCTCGCCGATGGTTTCCAAATCACTGGTTAATCGTGAAAGCGTGACACCAATCGGTGTGTTATCAAAATAGCTGCGCGGCAGTTTGAGCACGCGAGCAAACAACACTGAGCGCATGTCAGTTATCGTGTATTGCCCGGTTTTACGCAGGTTGTACGAATAGGTGGTATCCACCACATAGCTCGCCACCAGCACGGCAACGAGATAGAAGACATACTCGAGCAGTCCATCCATATCCCCATGGCTCAGGTGAACATCAATAACTTGAATGATCAGCCAAGGGAACAACAAGCTCGTGATGACAGAGAGAGGAAGCATAGCGATGCCCAGAATCGCAGAGCGTTTGTATTTCTTAGCAAACTTAAAAAAGTGCTTGAGGTACTTGAGATCAACACCTTTTAACATGCTGCTGCCTCCGTTTCATTCTGCTGTAACTGCCATGTATCGTAATAGTAATCACACGTTTTCAATAACGTTGCATGGTCGCCCTTCGCGATCACCTTACCTTCGTTCAACACGATGATTTCATCCATATATTCAAGGGCATTAACACGGTGTGAAACCACAAGTACTGATTGATTTTCCAAGCGCTTAAACAAGCCTTCCAAGATCTTTCGTTCTGTTTCATAGTCGACGGCCGATAGAACGTTATCCATGATGATCAGATCGGTGGGTTGCAATAAAGCACGCGCAATACTTAAGCGCTGCTTCTGGCCGCCTGACAGCATGATCCCTTTCTCACCGACTAAGGTTTGGTCACCATGCTCAAAACGAGTAACGTCACTCGCCAACTGACTGAGCTCCAACACTTCATCAACCTGACTCTTTGCCAAGTCAGTATCTAAGCTGCCAAAGCGGATATTATCCTCGACGGTTGCTGAAAACAGGAAAGGGTCTTGAGTCACGGTTTTCACGTAACGGCGCAAGTCACTGCGTGAGAAGCTAGTGACATCTCTTTCGCCAAGGAAAACCGAACTTTCTGGTACATCCAAGTGATGGTTCAAGCAGTTCACTAATGTCGTTTTACCCGCTCCGATTCCACCTAGCACTCCGACTTTCTTACCAGCAGAAATATCAAAGCTGATGTCATCAAGAATCACACGCTCTTCACCCGAATAGCTGAAGCTGAGATTGCGAACGGAAAACGTTTTTCCCTTTAGCGATTCAACATCTAACTCCGTGAGCTTATCTTCATCAAGCTCGGGAACTTTGGCATTAAGAATAGTCTGTGCACTCTGAATACCTACCATGCCACGCTGATAAATGGTCGCGATTCTGCCAAGCTGCATCAATGGCATAGCCAGTAAAACCGAGTAAGTTAGGAAAGCAGTAATCTCACCGAGGGTTAGCTCTTGTCTCATTAACATGTAGCCACCAAGCCCAAGAATGATGATTTTCATCAGGTCATTGGCGTAGTCGAGTACCGGCATAAAGAAGACTTGAATACGTGTGATTTTAAGGCGGCACTCAAGCAATAACTGGTTAAGCTTTTCAGTTTCGGTTTTCACCCAAGGTGACATCTGCTGGCTCTTAATCAAATCAATCCCAGACAGGTAACTCATTAGCTGAGCAGACAAGTTTTGTAGACGTTTCATGTGCTCTAAATGCAGTGTTTTCATACGCTTGAAGCCCACACGGAAAATCACAAATGCGATTGAGATTGGAATAATCGAATACATCGTAAGCTCTGGCGATATGCGCCACATATAGAGCGGTGTTAATGACAGTGCTAACAAGGCATTAAAGAACTGCAGAAAGCCCACACCAAACAGCAGGCGAATGCCACTGAGGTCATTATTGATGATGGAGATCAGTCTGCCTGACGCAAACCTCTGGTGAAAGCTGTTAGGTAAACGGTTTAACTTTTGGAGAAGTGTCGTCTTAAGCGCCGCCTCTGTAATCCGTCCAGGGTTAAGCGCATAGATACGAGACAATATACGCACCACAACCATGGCGACGGACATGCCGACTACAATCCAAACATAGCTTTGCAGCTGCTGATGGCCAGTTGAAGAAGCGTCATCAATCAAATCTATCGCCAATTGGATATAACGAGGGATCTCTACTTGTAACCAGTTGACGAGAAAAATGAACACAATCGCCAGTAAGTACGAGGTGCGATTCATGCGCAGATAATGGGCAATAAACTGTCTTTTATTCATAGTATTCTTTGTTTAGGGCAGGCTCACAGCGAGAACTAGCGATATGACCGGGCAGCTAGCTAGATAGGGTCATCACTGAGCTAAAGATACATTAAAAAAACTTAGTTGACAATATCAACCATATTCAATAATTGATTACCGCTATTACACTTTAGCATTGCTAGAAACAACTTTGCCGCCAAAAGTGGCGGCAAACATCTGATTATATGAAAAATTCGCTTTAAAGAATAACGTCTACCTGCCCGTTTTCAATATCCACTAAACGCTTCACTTCACTTCCCATCGCTGATGGATACCATACCTCTACCCAAACTCTATCGACATGATTAGGAAGAAGCAGTGTCGTAGAAAAATCAATGTCCTCATTTATCGGTGTTCTCAACACTTGTGAGGTGTAATCGACAACCTCTCCATTAAAATCAGTGTAGATGCTCATAAAGCCTCGGGAGCTCTGTGAACTTGCCACATCAACGCTCACGGTAACTTCCCTTTCAGTCGAAAAATCGAAGCCTTCTGGGATAGAGAGCTCTACCGAACTCAAAGACTGTTGTGCAGGTGCAACGCTAGAGGTAACCGCGCTACTTCCTCCAGCTGGTGCATTACTTGGTGGAGTCACAGAACTTGGAGCTGAAGCGCTACTGCTACCACCACCTCCCCCGCCACCACAAGCTGAAAGGAAGACAAGAGACACGCTACTCAGTATTAGTTTGATTGTTTTCATAAATCCTCCTTGATTAGTCTTCTGTTGACCAAGTTTTGTCTGAAGTCGGGTTTTGGTACCAGGTTGGTTTCGCTGAACCTCCTGAGGTCGCCCATTCGGCAAAATCAGGATACGCCTCACTAATATCAATGTACTCTGATGGATGATTCCAAGGAGATGAAATTAAGATACCCCAAGGCATATTTTGCGTAGTTCGATAGTATTTATCACTAGATGGGTCTGAATCGTCTTGCGCGATGCCATAGAAATCACTCACTAACGTGCCACGAGACGTTGGTGGTAAGTCTGCGGTATGGATTTCTAAATCTTTACCCGGAGATGTAGAGAAACTGTCACCGTGGTAATAACCAGCTCCCGCACCAAAGATGAATGGGTCGAAGCCACTTAATGGCATCAGTGAACTCACTGTCGGCTCGCTTCCAGAAGCAAACGGTAGAGAAATGCTGAACGTCATTTGGTCAGCTTCTAACGTCGGGCTACAAGAAGGATTAGTGCGGTGGAACATGCACTCACCGTGAATCGGAAGATCATTTTTTAGGTTCAACGAAGCGACAACAACGAGGTCTCCTCCTGGCGATGCAACATTTTTGTCCTCACCTGTAAACGGCGAGATATTTACTCGAGTCGCGCCATTCTTTTGCACTCGAGCCGTTTGAAGATCAACATCTGACTCATCGAAGCCATCAAGCTTCCATCCTAGTCCATTACCATAAGAAGCACCGTAGGCCATTATGGTTCCCGTAATATCCATTCGAAGCACTGCGTCATCTTTACTTAAAATGGTAGTGCGGTAGTAAACCACGACGTCATTTAAGTCAAAGTCACCAACTTCTGGCCAATTATCTTCGAACGCCGCTGTGTAGTAATTTGAATGTTGAACCGTTGTGCCAGGATCCGTAACGTTGAACACGTAGTCTTCTACTTCACCATCACCAACATAACCGTCATTTGGAATGTTAGGGCTACTCGCTAAACGGAATCGAGTTTGAACGACACCAACAACTGCATCATCACCAACACGAATCGGAACAACTTGACTACCATCCACTACTGCATGATTTGTCAGTATTTGCTCGTCATCAGCGAATGCCCCATCCATGTCCCAATCAGCCCACGCTTGAAGATAACCACTTCCCACAACATTTACGTTGATTAGGCTATCCAGCCCTATCTCTAGGTTAGATAACAAAGTAATACCGTCGTCATCATTCCCGCCAATATCCAAATCATCGCCATTTGATGATGCGCCAGGTTGGCCATCAGTATCGGCATCAATACTAGCGCCTAAGTACAGCGTGGAAGAAATCGCATGCTCAGCACCGTTGCTCGCCTGTAATGTTCCATAGCTATCAGGCGCGTCACCAAAATCAGATTCGTCTGAGCTTTCGATGGGAGTTGTAAAACCGGATAGCTCCCAGTTACCATCAAATGCCGAGAATATAGGGTTCGGTCCAGTACTCGTGGTAACCGTTTCAAACTGAAGTGTGACGATAGAAGTGTTTTTGTAGGTGAATTTAACCGCTCCTGAAGTGTCTGTTTCAGAGTAGTTTGTACCAGGACCCGTGAATAAGACTGAAGTCCCATCGGCACTCTCTTCTGCCGTCAAACTTGCACTCGCACTACCAAGTTGATAGCTGAAAAAACCTTCGCTTTTAAAGACTCGTACTTGTTCAGACTGTGAGGGTTCTCCATCTATGTCATAACCAATCATGTCAAACTCAGGAAGTGTATAAGGTACTGAGAAGGTTCCGGAGAGACCATCCGTGCCATCATAAAATTCAAAGGTATAGATTAAGCCTGCCGAGCCCGCAGAGTTAGTTTGGTAAAGAAAACCAATATCTCCTGAGGGCTGCGTCGCGCCAACTTTGTAGTTAGGAGCATGAAACAAAAATGTCGCATCACCAAACACACTCCTAGACACTTTGGCGTCTATTATTTTTCCATCATGTGTTCCGACGTTCAGAAAATGCATTGATGCCCCATCGTAGGTGGGCCCAGCCCACGAACTGCTACCGTTCGTCACCTCTACATGGTTTGAAAAGTCCAAATCCACCGTCGTTGCATAGAGAGGGACACTGATTGCTGCCGTCACAAGATAAATAATTTGCTTGTATTTCATAGTAAACCTCGACTTCTTCTTCGCTTCTGCGATTTCCTTGAAAAGTACGTAAACTCTGAACGGCAAATTAAAGAAACGTCTCAGTTAACTCAAAACAATCCACATCTTTGTTTATTGTTTTAGTGCCGATAAAGCGAGCTGCTTAATACAAAGAAGCAAAAGATAAGCCAAGTTTCTAACCATTTAAAAATAATCTTATTACATTGAAAAATAAGACTTATTAATCTAATTTCAAATTACAGTCAGGATAAAACGGTCTGTTCTTCAAAATAAGAATCAATTTGAAAGTCTGTTAGATACATCAACGTTCTATGCTGTTTGGAAACCGGATAAACTGTTTAAGGGCTGGAGGCGTTTTGCTTAAAACTCAAACTACGATGTGTTTGGTCAAGTAAAGGGGTAGGTATTATTGTTCGTTCATGGTTAGCAAGACTGTTTAAAAATATTCTACTTTTAAACAGTCTCGATTTATTAAAAGGGTTACAGCATTTCTTTTGCGATGAGATGTAACAAAAAGGTTTCACGTTCAATGCTCATGCCCTTCTTAGAGCTCTCAGCCATGGTTTTTTCGTTGTGAACGATCGCTTCATGGATATTCATCCACACCGGCTTCATCCCATTTTTCACTTCGTAGTCTTCGTAAGCCGTTTCACCCAGCTCGCGATCAATCTTGCATGAGTAGCAGTAAGAGATCATGTGCATCATATCCGCATCGTCTTTATACCAAGGACGGAACTCTTCAAAAATGCCAAACGGCTTAATGCTATGGATATTCTTCGCGCCTGTCTCTTCTTCGAGTTCGCGCACCATACCAGCAATCACATCTTCACCTTCATCCAAACCACCACCAGGAATGGTGTAGTCGTGATAACGCTCTGTATAGAGCATCAGAATGTCTTCACCATCTAATACAATGGCGCGGGCAGCGTTGCGCTTATAGACCGTTTTATTGTCTAGATGGTCGATATCAGGGTGGATGGTTGTTTTTAGGTGTCTCATGATTCTGACTGCTCTACTGAATTTGGCGGCATCATATCATAATCATCAATAGATTCGAGGTTCTCCGTCCCCCACAAGAACACATACCCTCTGCTTTTGATCGCTGTTCGCCCACGGCTATCGAGTCAAAATAACCATCAAGTAATGCCTTATTGACGGAGGCCGTTCCTGCTATAACATCAGCTATGTCAGCTATGTCAGCTATGTCAGCTATGTCAGCTATGTCAGCTATGTCAGCTTGATCAAACACTCAAAAAGCACTTAAAAATAGCGAAATATCAACCTATTTCAATATCTTGACCAAATAAGGACAACCTTTTCTGAAATCTAAAATATACTAATTTCATAGAGCTTCTCATTTGGTTCTGTAGAACTTAACGCATTCGATTATAGAGTTATCACGTAGGAGATAGACATGAAGAAAATTGGTTTGATGGCTGTATGTGCCGTTGTATTAGGCGGTTGTGCAAACGACTATGCAGAATATAGCGAAGGCCAACGTGTTTCAGTCGCTAACCCAGCAGCGGTTTATTGTGTTCAACAGGACGGTGAATTAGACACGGTTACTGAAAACAATCAGCGTACAACTTACTGTGTATTCGATGACGGCGAGCGCATTGAACAGTGGGAGTACTACCGCAATAACCATGAGCAAGAAACTGAAAAATAATCACTTCTATTACAAGTTTCCAATCTCAAAGCTTTAAAACCCTCCCCCTAAAAATTCAATTATGTTACGTAAACTGCCTGCCATAAGGCAGCGGTTTACCGTATACACACACCAATTGAACGCTGTTTTATTTCTGACATAGCTCTGACATTAGCCTAACCTAGGCCGATAGAATGCCCGCCTGTTACAGAATTTTACACATAGAATTATTATGAAAAGCCAATCTAAAACCAATGAACAAACTCCAATGTCGTTTGAACTGCCAGAGTTCACCCTTTCCCAATCAACATCTCAAGTGATCTACAAACGATGCCAAACCGCTCTCGTTGTTTTAGCGATAGGCATTGTCGCAAACCTTGCACTTCGAATTGATTTTGTATTGTTGAATGGCAATGTTGGTGAGGTCTCGGCGACCGAGATGCTGCAACAGTTACTGCTTATCGTGACATCTGGCTCTTTTGCTTATTTAGCAAGAGAGAAGCGCGAAGTTAAGCACGCAGCTCTTCTTATCAGCGCATTCTTCGCAGTGTTGTTCATTCGTGAAATGGATTTTTGGTTCGACAAGATCGTACATGGTGCATGGGTTGTCCCTGCCCTATTGGTTGCTGGCAGTGCAATTTTCTATGCAATTAAGAATGGTAAAAGAACCATTGATCAGCTTGCGCTTATTCTTGCTTCCCCACACATGAACCTACTCGTTACTGGCGTAATGCTACTGTTGGTGTTCTCTCGTCTATTTGGCATGGGCAGCTTTTGGCACAATGTTATGGGCGATGATTATGTTCGCGTGGTTAAGAACATCGCCGAAGAAGGCACTGAACTTTTGGCTTACTGCCTGATTGCGTTTGCGAGCTTAAAGACCGTTATTGGCATCACGAGAAAGAAATAAACATCTATCGCCACCAGCGATGTGTGTGATCCGATTCCGGGTCTAAATAACGATTCAATAAAGTCAGGTTAGTATCTAGTAGAGCTAGGTATTCCCTGATTTTTTTTATGTCGGTACCCACGGAAGTCTGCTGGATACAGCCCTCCAATACTGGGAGTAAGCTGTCGACGATGTCAAAATGAGGTGCCCCCTCTACTAACGCCTTTACAGCTATCAGTGACTCCAACGACAGTCTTTCAGGCTCCCCCCTAACTAACTCCAAATCTCGCTTGAATGTGCCCGCAGAAACACCTTCAAGATAAACTCGATAGGTTGTCAGCACATCCATCCACAAAAACAATTGCCCTTGAGTATTTTGATGAGGATATGGCACAGCAACATGAGCTTCTAGCTGAGGATCGATTTGTAGTTCCACCCCAAGTGCTGAGCACTTCTCGACCAAAACCTTAAGCAAGCCTTGTTCGTCCATTAGTGATTGGATCTCGAAAATACGTTGTAAATGGTAGTC
>Ga0310124_10000585_pt1 | contig 25292 bp, 24 predicted proteins | sample CB11b_AW_Bot5_MG_FD_203507 | JGI IMG/M metagenome (GOLD analysis project Ga0310124, IMG submission 203507) | Marine microbial communities from Western Arctic Ocean, Canada - CB11b_AW_Bot5 | ecosystem: Environmental > Aquatic > Marine > Oceanic | place: Canada: Western Arctic Ocean | collected...
GAGCCCGGCGCAAGAAGCAGGAGAACTGTCCACCTGCGAACTCAGGATTCGTATCACCTCGCTGATCCACAATGACACCTTCGATCTGTGGTTCAACGGGGACAGGATCCCGCGGGCCAACCAGCAGTGGCAGGATTGGACCTACTCGGTGCGACCCGTGCCCGGCAATACGCGTCTGACGAGTCATTATTGGATTACCGTGGATCTGCTGCGACGGGGTCCCCTGCCGCAGCAGGGGGACAACACGGTGCGGGTCGATCTGACGCAGCATGACCCTCGCTGTGATCCACCAGTGCTGTTGCACGACGTGGAACTGGTGCTGCAGTACCGGGACCATCGTCATGCCCCGAGAAGGGACGAATGGTGAAAGGACAGCCCTATGGTCGCTTCTTGAGCTGACCCCAAGTCGAGGCCCGAATGGGGGTGGGTGAGGTGACTTCGACCGCAATTTGTGGCAGATCCTGGTTCGCCGGTCCGCCGAGGTAGAGACCGCGCAGATCGAAGGTGCTGTTGTGGCATGGGCAAAGGACGATGCCGTCGGCATCGGGCAGGTCGACCTCGCACCCCCAATGCGGACAGGTCGAAGAAAAAGCGACGAACTCGTCCCCGGAGAGATGGACGATGATGACCGGGTCGAAGGAGCCTTCGGGGAGGATTTTTATGGCGCCACCGACTTTGCGCAGAGCCTTGTAGCGCGAATCCTCCAGGTCGATCGTCACGCGAATTTCGGTCTGCGCACTGTCGGTTTGTAGAATCTGGAGCCCCGCACCGGTGACCACCAGGGTGATGATTCCTCGGCCAAATTTGCGCCGACTGAGTCGATGCTTCCCCATCCTACTGCGGCCAGGGGAGGGTTGCCGATGCCGTATTCGCATAACGTTCAGTGTCCAACTGCAGTGTGATTGTCGTGCCCGGTGGCAGATCGACGGCGATATGTGTGTCATGTATCTGGCGCGTTTGAGTCGTCGTAGTCAGGGGTTCAGCGGCGTATTCATCGCTTGCTCCCGGATAGGTGCTGCTGCGCTCGTCCCATGTGGCCTCGCCGAAGCGGTGTTCACCAAAGCTGCCGCCACGGAGGGTGAGCCGACGATGCTCGAATGGACTCAGATTCACCAGGGTCACCACCGTGCGTTCGCCCTGCAGTCCCTCGACGAGGGCGGCCACGTCCGGTGGCAACCCCGGGCGCTGGGCGTCCCGGTCGGCGTAGCGTAGGCGGGCGTGCATGAGGCCGCCATTGTACAGGGACTGAGGCGCCCCAAGGGTCTGTTGCACCAGGGCTTCGGTGGAGACCGGATTCGTGTGCTGCCAGCGGTGTACGTCCTTGTGCGTCGCCGCTTCGCCGTCGGCACGGATCAGCTCCATGCGCCGACAGAGTTCACCATGGCTGGCGGCAAGCATCTGCTCAGGACATGTCGGATTGGCGCCAGCCAGATAGCGCACCCACGGTTGCTCATGACCGGCATCTTCCTTGTTGCGAAAGCTGAAGACCCCGCGCCAGTCGTAGCCCTCGAGGTTGCGCAAATCCTCGATACGGCGCCAGTCACCCTCCGCCATCGACAGATTCCACAGAGCGACGGGGTAGATGGCGGACAGGGGTTGCCAGTCGAACCAGCCGGCGTCGCCATAACGATAGGGCACGACGTAGCTGTTATTGTGGCCGGCGCGTTCGAGCCCCCGCCAGTGACCGATCCAATGGTGCCACAGACTCATGTGCTGTTTGCCGACGTCACGGACCTCACCCATCTCGAAGATGTGGTCCTGCTGTGTGCGTGGCATGTCGAGCCAACTCGTGTCACCCGTCATCAGCAGGGCACAGGAGGCGGCGAGCAGGGCCTCCTGTTGAATGTTGTAGAAGCCATGAGGCCAGGTCCAACCGTAGAGCGCGCCATACCAGTTGCCTTCCATGTGCTCCCCGACCTCGCCGGAGAGGCCGACGTTGTCCGGCAACAGACCGCCATTGGCGCGGGCCCGTTCGGTCCACACTTCGGCGTAGTCGAGGACCCATTTGCGATACCGTGGTTCGCCCGTCAGTAGCCAGGCGTTGGTCACCAGTGTGATGACGGAGAGATTGGCGACGCAGTCACCACGGGTCATGCGACGGGCCATGGCGGCACCCATCGCCTTCGCATTGGTTTCGTCCTTCAGGTCGGTCGCGGTGCTGACTCCGGGAATGTCGTAGTAGGGCATGCCATACGCGGACATGCCGGCAGACCAGCGGTATTGATGGTCGGCAGCATAAAAGTCGAGCACCGCACCACCCGAGCCGTTGTAGGCGGAGCGGATCAGCTTGCCATTCGGGTCCCAGTTGTCAACCGCAGGGTTGTGGCCGGTGTAGAGATCGGCGAAGCGGCAGGCCCGTTCCACGTTGGCGGCGTTGTGCGGATCGGCGAGACAGAGATTATACCAGAAGATGTCGGATTCGCCCTGGTGGAACTGGTCGTCCTTGAGGGCATACTCATCCTGCACCAGGCCAAATTTCGTCAGCTGACGGGTGACTGCCTCCCAATGGTGCTGCGATCGCGACAGCAGATCCTGCCGCCCGCCGATCGTATACAGTAATGGCCAGTTGAAGAAAGCCTCGTAGAAATCGTCGAGGCTGTGGGCGCTGTCGTGGCGCCACTTGAGGCTGCCATCCGGTTCGCAATATGCCTCGGTATAAGGTTCGATACTGCCTTCCATGTCGGCGAGAAGGCGACGCTGCCAACTGGCCCAGGCAGGCGCGTCGGTGCAGGGGATGGTGGCGCGAATCGGTTCCATCGGAGCCCTCTGATCTGGTCGCGGGTATGCGGTGGGACGAATCAGCGTCAGGTGCACGCCGTCGTCAACATGCGGCATCGCGCCGCATGTCATCATCGGTTATCTTGCAGCCATGAAATACCAATTTGCCGAGATGATCTGGCACGAAATCCGCGACGCCGCCAAAGCGGGTCGCGTCGCGGTGCTGCCCGTGGCGACATACGAGGACCACGGCCCGCACCTGCCGGTGGATACCGATGTCGTTCTGTGCACCGGCATCTGCGAACGGGCGGTGGCTGGCATGCCGGAGGATGCCGTCCTCGTGCCCCCAGTGGCCCACGGCTACAGCCCTCATCACATGGATTTTCACGGCACATTGACGATCACCTGGGACACCTTCATCCGTTATGTGAAAGATGTTTGCTGCAGCCTTGCCCATCACGGTTTCGAACGCATTCTCATCGTCAACGGACACGGCAGCAATGCGTCCCCCCTGGACCTGGCGGCACGACTCACGGTGCTGGAGTATGAAGGCAAGATCCACTGTGCCAGCGTCAGCCATTGGGATCTGCGTCGAGCCAAGGACAAGGGCGCCGAACTACGCGACTCGGATTATGGTGGCACGTCCCACGGTGGCGAGTATGAGACGTCCCTCTATCTGGCACTCAAACCGGAACTGGTGGAGATGGACAAGGCCGTCGACGAACGGTCGCCCATGTCCCCGAGTTTCCGCACCGATCTGCTTGCCGGCACCCACCCCCAGGGCTCTGGTGCACGGCTGGTACCATACTGGAGTTCGCAGACCGCCAGTGGGGTGATGGGAGATGCGACTGCGGCGACCCCACAAAAGGGAGAGGCGTGGCTCGAGGCCGCCGTCGGCGGTCTGATGGATCTGGTCCGCGAACTGCGAGACCAGCCCATCCTGCCGCGTCGCGACCAGCACTGATGGCGGGGGCGGGGCACAGTTCGGTTCCAGCATCAGTGAAGCATTGGCCGAAGCGGGGGCGATCTCGGCGTCCCGCTCGATCGAGCGCAACGAACTCTTCGTCGCCGGTCTGCTCGAACAGGGGTACAGCGCCCACGCGGCGAGTCTCGACATCACGGAGTCCGACTCCATCGGGGCACTCTCCGCGCATGTGCAGGAAAAATTTGGTGGCGCGGACATTCTGGTGAACAGCGCCGTGGTCGCACCTGGTGGTGCATTCCACGAGCAGACCCCCGACGACTGGGAGTACAGTGCCCAGGGCAACATGACCGGACTTTTTCCATGTGCAAAGCTTTCGTGTCGACCATGGTCGAACGTCAGCGGGGATCGATCATCAATATCTCCAGCATCTACGGTGTCGTCGCCAATGATCCGAGTCTTTACGATGGCACCGACATGAAGCAGCCACCGGATTACACTTTTGTGAAAGCAGGGATGATCAATTTTACCCGCTATCTGGCCAACTACTTCGGCAAGCATGCGTCGCAATACGTCACCGGTACGTCCCTGATGGTCGATGGGGGCTTCACGACGCTGTGATGGTACGAGCCATCGACTGCGCCAGATCTTTCGGCGATCAACCCGAGCCTCAAGTATGCCGTCGCGGTAATACTCTGGACGGGGCCAACAGTTGAGCGACCAGACCTTCGAGGTCGACGTCGAGTACTACCACATGCCGCGGCGGGCGCGAATGCAGGAGGCGGAGTTTTCCCGCGCTTGCCTGCACTGGTCATTACCTGTCACCCGCGCCGCCCTCATCCTCGTCGACATGTGGAGCGAACACTACGTCTCCTCTCACCTGGAACGGGGGCAACGAATCACTCGCGAGTGCATCCTGCCATTGCTGGAGACATTCCGCCGTGTGGGTGCCACGGTGGTCCATGCCCCGAGCCCAGACTGTGCGCCTCGGTATGAACATCTGTTGACCCGTGTAGAGGGCACGACGCAAGAATCACAAGTTCGCCCACCAGGGCTGTTGCCTGATTGGCCCCCCAGTGATTTCCGCAAGAAAATTGGCGAATTCGCTGGTTTTGCCCGGCCGGTGGATCCCACGGATGAGGAATTCGACCGGATCATCGCCGAGCGTAGCATCATTGCCGAGGCTGAACCCCAGGAGGGGGACTGTGTCGTGTTTTCCGGTGATCAACTGCACGCCGTTTTGTGCGACCGGCGTACCACGACCCTGTTCTACGTCGGTTTCGCCGCCAATTTCTGCGTGCCGAATCGTGATTATGGCATGCGCGCGATGCGCAGTCGTGGCTACGACATCGTCCTGGTGCGCGACGGCACCACAGCCATCGAGGTTGCAGATTCCGTCGATGGTCTGGGACTTACGGCGGCGGCCATTCAGGATGTAGAGGTCGCCATCGGCTACTCGATCGATTCGGCGAGTTTGCGTCTGGGAGCCCCTGCAAAGTGATCTGGCAGAGCACGCCCTTCCTGCCGGCGCTGCTGTTGACGGCACTGGCCTGCGCCGATCGGCATCATGGCACCATGGGTGGCCAACGCCGCTTACGTTTTCGACCTGAGTCCGTACCCTCACCTCGATCTGACGCCTCTCATTCCTCCTCTACGCTCTGGCCGTCGGTTGGGCCTTGCTGCGGTTACAATTTCTCGATGTGGTCCCCATCGCTCGCGACAATGTGATCGAAGGTCTGCAGGACGCCGTGCTCGTGATCGGTATGAATGCACTGGCGCGGGGACGACATTTCATCTCCTGCTCCATGCCTGGCACGGGGAGTCGAAACCGGCAACAGTACCTACCCAGGTTGACGAGGAGGCAACCGGGAAGGCGCGGATTCTGATTGTGGAGGACGAAGTCATTGTCTCCCTGGTCATATATGCGGCGCCGCGACACAGTGGAGTAAACGTCATGACTGAGAAAACGATCCGCTTCCGCCCGCGTTACCATCGTTGGCATGTCGATCCGGGCGTGGACTGGATCGAGCCGAACACGACGCATGCCCATCTCGACTGGACGATCCCACGCGCCCAGTGTGCTCTCGTGTTGCTCGATGTGTGGAACCAGCACTATCTGAAGGATACCGAAGCGCGGGCGGAGCAGATCATCCAGCGACGTCTGCGGCCACTGCTGGCGGCAAGCCGCCAGGCGGCGTTGCCCATCGTCCATGCGCCTTCATCGGACCAGGCCAGGGAACACGCCCAGTGGCTGCAGCTGCCCGGATGGGACCAACCCAGTTGGCCACAGGATGACAGTTGGCCTCCGACTTCGTTCCGCCACTCAGAAGGAGAATACGCGTCGTATCGGTTGCCGGAAGAAGCACGGGACGGCGAGCGCGAGGCGCACCGGGCGGGACTACGAATCCACCCCGACATGCAGCCAATCCAGGGGGAGCCCGTCATCGCAACGGGACAGGAGCTGCATCTGTGGTGTCGCAACAAGGGCATCCTGTTTCTGCTGTTCGCCGGTTTCAATACCAATGCCTGTATCCTGCACAGGGACTACGGGACGATCGACATGAGTCGGCGCGGTTATACCGTCATCATCGTCCGGGACTGCACCACAGGGATGGAGTCGGCGGCGACGCACGCGACGCTGACGCAGACGAACAACGCCATCCTGCTGTCCGAGATGTTCGGCCGTTATTCGGTCACATCCGACGAGCTGATGGAGGGTGTATGACGACTGACGGGGGGCGCTTCGTCTCCCCCTATCTCGACCCGGAGAGAGCGTGCCGCTGGTTGCGTGGCAATCATCACGGGCACTCGACGCTGTCAGATGGTCACGAAAGCCCTGAACAGTTGCTCGTCGCCTATGAGCGGGCAGGATACGCCTATCTGGCGCTGAGTGAACACGATCGGTTCGCCGATCCCGCCGATTTTCAGGTGCTCACCACCATGTGCCTGCTACCTGCTGTAGAGGTCACCTCGGCTCAGGGACAGAGTCTCATGCATCTTGGCCCCGCCCACGAATTGCCTGCCAGGCAGCTGACGGCAGTACAGATCATGAACCAGGTGCATGCCGCTGGTGGTCTGTTCGTTTTCGATCACCCGAATTGGAAGCCAGTGCCGGAGTACGCGACGGACGCACTGTTGAATTCGATGACGGGGTTGCGTGGCATGGAAATCTATTGCGGCGTTATCGAACGGCTCGCGGGCAAGGCGGATGCCACCGATCGCTGGGATCGTCTGCTGAGTCGTGGCCGGCGCGTCTGGGGGCACGGCACCGACGATCAGCATGACGTACAGGATCGTTTCATCGCCTGGAACTGTGTGCAGTGGCCGACGACGGCGTCTGTTGACGCGGCGGGAATCATCGAGGCGCTGGGCGCAGGCAGATTTTATGCGTCCACGGGGGTGACGATCGAACGCACCGGTACCGCGGACGGTGGCAACAGTTGTTTTGTCGAATCCGACGCCGATGAGATTCGCTGGATTGGTAATGACGGTGTCATCCTGAAGAAAGAGTCAGGGGGAATGGGGGAGCTGTCGGTGGCCGAATTGTCTCAAGCTGGCTTATCGGGAAGTGATCTCTACGTCCGTGCCGAGTGTCTTGGGCATGGCGCCGCCACGGCATGGACACAGCCATTCTGGGTCTGTCACTCATGAGTGCCATCCTCAAGGGACCCTACCTGCAGTGTCCGACCACGTCGTCGGTGACGGTCATGTGGGAGACGGTGGAGGAAGAACGGGGAGAGGTCGTGTGGTTCGAGACCCAATCAATCCACGCCGGTCTGTCGGGATCTGCCCGTACTGTGGAATCGACGAAGCGTTGTGTCACCGAAGATGGGGCCAAGCGCATTCACCGTCTCGAGATCACGGGTCTGCAACCGGACTTGGAATACCACTACGAGGTGCAAGGACAACGGCATCCGTTGTTCGCGGCGCCAGCGCCACAGCGCCCCTTCTGTTTCTGCGTCACCAGCGAGACGGGTGGGTATGGCGACGACGACATCAATCAGCGGTTGTTTGCCGAAATGGCCCACTGGCGTCCCGACATGCTGCTCGTCGTCGGTGATGCGGTGAGCGATGGCAGAAAATACGAAGATTGGGAGCGATTCTTTTTTGGGCCTGGTCGCCAGTTGCTGCATTCCACACCATTCTATCTTTGCCCGGGAAACCACGAAGAAAATGCCGACTGGTTTTACCGCTTCACGGCATTCCCACATCCGGGCAATTACTACGGCTTCGATTTCGGCAATGTGCACTTCACGGCATTGGATAGCACTCGCCTCGTCGACTACATCGATGGCCAGCCACAGGCCACAGCAGAACTGAAGGACGACTCCGGGCAACGTTCTTTCCTGCGACAGGATCTGGCGGCAGCAGCCGCAGCGGACTGGCGCATCGCATTCTTCCACTACCCGCCGTACGTGTCATGTGATTTCGAAGTTCCTGAAATGCGTTCGTTGGTTCCGGATATGGAAGCCGGCGGTGTAGACCTGGTGTTCAATTCACACACCATCGTCTACGAACGAAGTCACCCACTGCGGGGCGGCCGATTTCAGCAGGATGGCATACTTTATGTCGTGGCTGGTGGCGCCGGGGCCAAGCCAGAGTGGTTTCGCCCGAAGAGAGCAGGGCACACGGCGCAGTCGCGGGCGGTGCCGCACTTCGTCCACGTCACGGTTGCCGGCACGACGCTGGAGGCGCGCGCCGTGGACGTGGATGGCAGGGTGTTCGATATGTGGGTGTTGCGTAAGTAGACTGGTCTAACGAAACGTCGGACAGTCAACGAGGGTTGGTTTTCTGCCTTTTGGCAGCGGCACTTGGAAAGCATTCAAGGTCATCGCTGCCATGGAGTAGTAGCCGATGAGACCCGTAAGATCGACGATGCCGCCGTCACCCAGAAGGTCCAGGGCGGTGGCGAAGGTCCGCTCCTGGATGAAACGATTGTAGACGAGCTCTGCTACATAGTCATAGATGGTCTGTTCATCGTCGCGGTCGAATTCGGGATATTGCCCCAGGCGGATCGCTTCGATCAACTCCGGTGCCAGGCCGGCCTCGGTGGCGAATGGTTCGTGCAGGGTCCACTCGAGTTGACAGTCCCAGGCACGGGCGGTGACAAGAATGGCCAGTTCGCTGAGGCGTGAATCGAGTCGGGTCTCGTATCGCACCAGGGCGCCGAGGCGTTGCGCACGATCGGCAAACTCCGGACTGTGTAGCCAGACGCCGAAGGGTCCGGCCACAGCGCCGCGGGACTCGACGATGGCATCATACACCGGTTTGTGCTCGTCGGCGAGGTCGTCGCGTTGCAGTTGACGCAGGCGGCTCGTGCTCAGCGGGTACCTTCCTTACTTACGCGGTAATCGATAGAATGGACGACATGGACAACGTGGGATTCATCGGCCTTGGTGCCATGGGTAGCGGCATGATGGCGAATCTGGTCAGCAACGGTGTTGCCGTGGTGGCCTACGACAGCGACATCGTAACGCTGAATGCAGCCTCTCGCCCTGGCGTCAGACTGGCGGAGAATGTGGCGACTGTCGGCCGGGACTGCAAACCGATCATTCTGTCCCTGCCGGACGGCGAGGTCGTGGAACAGGTGCTGTACGGTGCCGCTGGGCTGGCGGCAGCCTTGGCGCCCGAGTCGATCATCGTCGACACGAGTACCACTCAGGCGCACAAGTCAAAGGAATTCGCCAGCCGGCTCGGGGCGCAGGGCGTCTGGTTTCTTGATGCTCCCGTGAGTGGCATGGAGGGCAGGGCGGCGGATGGCACATTGACGATCATGGTAGGTGGTGAAGAGTCCGCTTTCAACCGGGTGCTGCCCTTGCTGCAACACATGGGGGAGACCGTTGTCCATATGGGTCCACCGGGTAGCGGACAACTGACGAAGATGGTGAACAACGTTCTGTATAATGTGTCGGTTGCGGCGATGGCCGAAATGTTGCCCCTGGCGGCTCGCCTCGGTCTCGATCCACAGTCGGTGCGGCGAGTTGTCAGCACCAGCTCCGGGCAGAGCTTTGGTTTCGACTACTTCTCCGAGCGCGTGCTGGAGGGGCGCTTCGATGAGGGCTATCCCATGGGCAAAGCCTTCAAGGACATGCTGGCGATCAGCGAGCATGCCAACGCCCAACAGGCGCCGATGCCGGTCGTGTCCGGGGCGATGCAGACCTACAAGCAGGCCCTCGCCGAGGGCCATGGGGCGGAGGCGAAGGGGGCGATGATCAAGGTCTGGCAACGGGTCCTCGGTGTCCGACTCGAAGGAGGCAGCTGATGGTATTGCCCAGCATGCGTCTGGATGGCCTGCGGGCGGCTGTGACGGGCGCTGGCTCCGGCATCGGCGAAGGGATCGCTGAAGCGATGGCGGAGGCTGGTGCCGATGTGGCGCTGAGTGAGGTGCCGGAGAAGATGGCCAGTCTCGACGCCGTCTGCCGCCGCATCAGGGGACATGGCCGGACTGCCGTGCCACTGAGCTTGCGGTTACCGGATCTGGGCAGCATCGACAACTTCGTCACTGACACCATCGACGGGCTGGGTGGTCTCGACATCCTGGTGAACAATGCGGGCGTCAATATCCCCGTCGACGCGCTGGATCTGACGGAGGCTGATTGGGATCTTGTGCAGGATGTGAATCTGAAGGGGCTCTTTTTTCTATCCCAGGCAGTGGCACGGCGTGTGAAGGAGCAGGGCACTGGTGGACGTATCATCAACGTAGCGTCGATCAATGGAGTCGTCGGCTACTACAAAAGAGCGGCGTATTGCTCAAGCAAGGCGGGTGTCGTCAATCTGACCCGTGTGCTCGCACTGGAGTGGGCCCAATATGGGATCAATGTCAACGCCATTGGCCCCACATTCATCCTTACACCGATGACACAATCGACCTTTGACGACGAACAAATGCGCCAGGACCTGTTGCGTCGCATCCCCTTGGGGCGCGTAGGGCAACCGGAGGATGTTGTGGGATCGGTGGTATTTCTGGCGAGTCCGGCAGCTGCGTTGATAACGGGGCACACGCTGCTGGTAGATGGTGGTTGGACGGCGATATGAGTTCACATATCTATTGGACATATGATGAGTTGTTGACGGATGTGCACAGGCGGGCGAAATCCGTCGAGGTCCTCGGACACACCGTCGATGGATCACCTCTCGTGGTGGCGCGTGGGGGCGGCGACAAGTTGCCGGCGATTTTCATTACGGCGGGGTCACATTCGACCGAGCAAGCCGGTGTCAGTGCGGCAGTCTCGCTGATCGACGAACTGCAGACCGAGCACGAGGTGCATGTGATTCCCACACGGGACCCCATCGGTATGCAGGGATTTGCCCATGCGCTGTCGTTGGGGTTGGGAGAGACACCCAAGGTGGAATCCTTCGACCAGGTCGAGGGTATCCTGCGCGACAGGGGTGAGGTGCTCTTCGAAGAGGAAGATCTGCTGCTGTCGCTGGTCGGCGACTACGGATACGCAAGTGCGCGCCCCACCCAGGATCGCACCTGTCCGCAGAATTTCTTCTACTCACGGCTGCAGCGGCTACATGCTGAAGAGCCGGAGCGACTGGCACCCCTGTTGGGTCGACGCGTGTTCATGACAGCGGGCCAGACGGGGGTGGAGGGTACGGGTGACTTCGCCCGGGCCTATACCCTGATCATCTCCCTCGACGGGGAGATTCTCCACATCAATCGTTTTCACGACACGGCGTGGGCACCGGTGGAACCACGGGTAACGCGAGATCTGCTGGCCCGCATTCGTCCCGGGCTCAGTTTCGACCTGCACGAGTCGCAGTTGATGCAGGACCGATACTGGTTGTCGGCGCGTCGTCAGCCAGATGCGGACAATGAACGCTGGGAGCAGCAGGCAGCGCGGGCAACGATCCAGGCGATCGCCGATTCAGGCGCGACGCTGGCCAATGACGACGATGCGCCGTCGAAGTGGTTCGACACCTCGGAGCCTGCGGTATTCTGGCTGGATGCGACACGGAGAGGGGAGGGGTTCAACCTGATGGACTTTGTCTCCCGCACCTACGGTCTCGCCTTCGGCACGGAGATGGGCATGTATGGCACCTTTGACGGGCGTGTCGAGTTGGCGATGATCACGGTTCGCACCTGCGTGCAGGTCTTCGAGCAACGGTATAGCTGAACCGCCTCCGATGTCGTCGCTCAACCGGACAATCGCGGCAGCGGCTGCCGGTGCACTTCGAGGCCGGTCTGATGCTGGATTTCGGTGATCTCTGCTTCGATGGCCTGTACCCCTGCGGCGTTGTCGTGCACTTCCAACCTCAATCCCACCTCGTGGCTGGCGCCGGGCGCCAAGCGACGCAGACGGCCCTGTGCGCGCTCGAAGCTCTTGGCATTGGGATAGTCGGTGCCCGGCTCTAGACCGGTCACATATCCGTCCTCCATGGCGGCGGTGTTCTTCCACTGCGTGAAGCAGGGCAACTGATCGGTGTTGTAGCGCACCACGACACCCCGATCCCCTTCGGCAGTACGCAGCAGGGCGAGGGTGGCGCCATCCGGGGCCGCCAGCGGTTCGTACCAGTAGGCCTGTTCGATGTAACCCGCTGTGGGCCCCAGGTATTCGGCGTAGGTGTCGATTCCTTCGACGGCCCGTGCGTCACGGGGAGCGATGAGACGGGCAGGGAGTTTGAGGACAGTGCCTTGCTGTAGGAATGGTGGCCCGAAGTTGCAGTGATAGAGCAGTTCAAACTCCGCCTCCGTGCCCTTGAGATTGGTGACGGAGTCGTCGATCGAGATGGCATTGGCGCCGACGTCGGTCGAGATACAGGTGGACAGGCGAAAGCCCGGATAGAACAGCGCCGCTTCATCGACTTCACCGAGCACGGCGATGGTCGGTGGGTCGCCGGGTAAGAGCTGTATCTCGACGCGATTGGCAGGGATGTTGGCGATGCGCCCGTGCAGTGTGACCTCTACCTCAGAGGGGTTTCCCATGTTGTCAGCCACCACATCGGTGGAAGGGGCACCATTGGAATCGAGGCCACAACGCACGATGAGCTCATCGAATCCCGTCAGCCAGCCGAGACCACCGCGGTCCTGAAGATTGACGAAGCCAGGGTGGACGGGGCCGCCGGAGATGGGGGACTGCCAGCCGATATCGAGTCCGCGGTAGCGACCACGCCAGATGCCCATGCCCCTCGTCGGCAGGATCGTGAAGCTGAACTGACCGTTGTCGACCTCGATCACATCCACACCATCTGACAGTCCACCACGCAGGACCCGCTTGCGGACGGAGGCGCCGGCGCAACCGAGATCCTCGGCAGTAAGCTTCAGCTCCTCGACCCAGATCCCTTTCGATCTATCTGTCAGCACCCATGATTTCGCCGTCAACGTCGTTCTCCTTGTAGTAGATCCACGGTCCGTCCTTCGGCGATGGACAACTCCGCCCCTTCGATCAGGCGTTGTGCATCGAGGGCGTCATTCAGGGTGGATAGTGGTTCGGCCGTCCCTCGGCAGACCTTCGTGAAGTGTGCGACTTCATTGATAATAGATCCTCGATAAGCCGTATAGGTCTGGGAATGTACCGCCGCCGGTTTGAGCTCCACCCAGTCCCGGTAGCTGTAACGTGTCGAGCCCGAGGTGCCGATCACTTTTACCATCATCGTCCACGGGTCGGCGCTGTGGTCGTCGGCGGCAAAATTGGCACAGATATGGGCGAGGGCGCCATTCTCCATCACGAGATTGACCATGGCGATATCCTCCTGCTGCAACTGTTCATAATGTAGTGTGGCTTTCATGGCCGAGACCTGCCGCGGGCGACCCGCCAGATACAGCAGGACGTAGGCATTGTGCGTCAGGATCTGCCGAATCACGCCCGGGTAGCGGGCGGCGACTTCCTCTGGATGATGGATGTGATACATGACGTAGATCGCCACCAGGCGCCCCAGATCCCCACCCTCGATCAGCTGTTTGCTGCGGATGATGCTGTCCTCGTGGATGAAGTTGTGAGCCGGCATGCAGACCCGCCCGCAGCGCTGGGCCAGTTGCTGCAGACTCTCGATTTCGGCGACTGAGACGCCCACCGGCTTCTCCACCAGCACATGCTTGCCCGCCTCCAGGGCCATCGAGGCGTATTCGAGATGGGTCTCCAGATTGGTCAGGACGGAGACAGCATCGACGGTGGGATCGGCGAGCAACTCTTCGGGGGTCTCGTAGGTCCGGCAGGCAAAGTCCGCCGCCTTCTGTTGCCCCATCTCGGCCGTCACATTCCACAGACCACGAAGTTCTGCGTCCGCGCACAGACGGACGCCTTCTGCATGCAAGGGAGAGACATCACCGGCGCCGAAGAATGCGATACCGAGGGGTCTGTCTGCCATCACCAGTCTTTTTTTTCAGTGCCTTGACGGGGAGTACAAAGATTGATCACCCTGATCGATTCATGTACACCCATCATAACCTGCAGAAGGACAATAAGTTATAGCCCATGGTACCAGCGCCATACAGGGAGAACGACCAAATATCGAGCAGCAGACCATGACCCACGCGGGGGTAGACGTCCACTGGTTCAACTTACAGTCGTGCAACAGGTTAGGCGCATGGAGGGAGTTCCACATTGGGGCTGGCACTCGTGTGCTGATGTAACCAGCAATCCCCTTCACCTTGATCCTGTGGAGCAATGACATGCGCACGACCTTTGGAATTCTCATGCTTGCTGGAAGTTTCCTCGCAGCCTGTGGCGGCTGGTTGCGTACCGGTCACTATGACGTCGAAGAGAATGTCGCCGTCATCTCCCACATGTTTAACCTGACAGTACGCGACGCCTCGACAGACCGGTTGATGACAAGTGCCTTCGCCGAAGCTCATCGGGTGGAGGATGCGCGCATCACCAACCTTACGATTGCCGACGATTCCGGGAAGATCCAGTTGGAGGTACTGCCCGCCGCCTTTGACATCGAGGTACAGAAAGAAAACTACGATCCCGTGATCCTGCGCAATGTGTCCACCCTCAACAGTGTCCGTGAACTCGGCGACATTCGTCTCACGCCGCTGAACCCGCGTAGTCCGCCCAACAAGGGAGAGGGACAAGTTCTCTAAACTCGGGTAGACCGAGCACCACGATCGACCCCGGGGGCTTTTTGCCTCCGGGGTTTTTTTCGTTAGAGGTCGGCTCGGACCTGGACCCTTGCCGCCACCTCGGCAATGAGACGGCAAGTCTCGGCAGGCAAGGGGATCCCGTCACGTTGCCGCTGTCGCAAGGTGCGGAACTCCCGTGCCCCCGGTAGGATGACTTCGTTCGACCCCGGTGCCGGGGGTGTCCCCGTGATATAAGCCTTCAGCTCTTCGGTAAGGGCGGCAAATCGGGCACTGTCACCGGTGACGGCGCCCGGATCGATGGCGAGTAGCGAAAAACCATTGATATAAGGGATGGGTTCAGCCTCTCCGAGTTCGACACCGGCGATGCTGGCGCCGAGGACTTCGACGAGCAGTCCTAGACCAAAACCACGATACCCCAGATCCCCACCAAAAGGCAGGATCGCCCCTTCCGGTGGCCCACCGTCGGCACCATAGAAGGCGTTTGGATCTGTCGTCGGGTGCCCCTCCGCGTCGAGGATGCGGCCCTCCGGCATCGACTGCCCAGCATGCAGGGCGGTGCGGATCTTGCCCTCCGGTGTCATGCTGGTGGACATGTCGAGAAGCATGGGCTCACCCTCCGTCGGTGCCGCCCAGGCCAGCGGATTGGTCGCCAGACGGCCCTCGCGTCCGCCCCAGGGTACAACGAAGTGTCCATGCCGTTGGCTGTTGGCGACGGCAAATCCGAACAGACCCGCTTCGGCCAGGGCCTGCGGGTAGGCTCCGAGTCGACCTACGTGGTGGCAGTGGCGGCTGGTGGCGAAGGCGATACCGCCCTTTTGTGCCCGTTCCCTAACCAGATCCACGATTTTGCCGGCGCCGATCTGGCCGAAGTTCATGCCGCAGTCCACGAGGGCGACATGGCCCTTATCGCGCATGATTTCTACCGGCGCACCCGGGTGGATTCGACCCTCCAGGCACTGTTCCACATACCAGATAAATCGCACGACACCATGCGAATCGATGCCCATGAGACTGGCCTCAACGAGGTGCCCGGCGACGAGTTCGGCCTCCGCCGCGGGCGCCCCACAGGCAACAAACAGTCGGACTCCGAGTTCGTGCAGGTGCTCGGCAGAATAGACACTCAAGGTGTCGGTCACTGGGGAAGGCGGGAACGTACGGCACCGACAGCGTCGTCGACGGCACCCATCATATAACCGATGTCTCCACCCATCTGCATCCACTGCACGCCGCGGGAGGCTTGCAGCAAGGCGAATTCGGTGTCGATGGGCATGCCGGAACCTACCGGCACGTTCTGTGCCTTGGCGGCGGCGATGACCCGCTCCATGGCAGCGACCACATCCGGGTGGTGGACCTGGCCGAGCAGACCCAGAGAGCCGGACAGGTCATATGGCCCCAGCACGATCGAATCGAGTCCAGGCAAGGCGACGATCTCGTCGATGACATCTACCGCTTCGACACATTCGATCATGACCGACACGAAGAGGCTGCCATTGGCGCGGTCCACGTATGCATCTCCCATGCGGCCGTAGTCGGAGGCCACGAGTGGGCCGAAGCCGCGGCAGCCCATGGGGGGGTAGCGGCAGTCGTCGATGACGCCCTGGACTTCGGCCACTGACGTCACCTGGGGCACGACGATCCCCGGGGCGCCAGCATCGATGACGGGTTTGATGAAGGCTGTGTCAGAGCCTGGCAGACGCACCACGATCGCCCGCCTACGTCCACGGGCTACCATCAGGTGTGTGCGCATCGCCTCGGGGCCCATGGGCGTATGTTCCAGGTCGATCCACAAGAAATCGACGGAGTCAGCCAACGCCTCCGTCACCTGCGGATCGACGAGGCCGATGCCGCTGCCGATGAGGATGTCACCACTGGCCAGCCGTTGGCGGAAGATGTCGATGCCTGCGAAGATCATGGTCGAGCAATGTAGGGCGTGACGCTATAAGCCAACAAGGCTATACTGAGCGTCATGCGGATTGTCACCGGCGCCTTCAGTCACGAAAGCAGCACCTTTACGCCTCTGGTAACGGATCGCGAGGCATACGAATCACGTTTTGGCTATCTGCGTGGCGAGCAGATGCTGACCACGTTCCGCGATACCAACACCCCGGTGGGCGGTTTTATCGAAGGCGCCGACGCCCACGGCTTCGAGCTGATCCCGACGCTCTTTGCCGAGCCTCATCCCAGTGGTCCTACCGGCCGGGCGTTGTTCGACGAGATTCTAGCGGAACTACTCGAAGGCGTCAGCGCCGCGGGCGTCGTCGATGGCGTGCTGCTGGAAATGCATGGGTCCATGGTGGCGGAGGGCATCGCGGATGCGGACGGTCACATTCTGCGCGCCCTACGCGATGTGGTTGGCCCATTTGTGCCCATCGTGGTGCAGCTCGACATCCACACCAATATGTCGGCGGAGATGATCGAGTGCGCCGATGCGCTGATCGTGCGCGAAACCTATCCCGAGGTCGATAAGGCGGAACGCGGCAGGGAATGTGCTGATCTGTTGGTGCGGATTCTGCAAGAGGGCATTCAGCCATCGATGCGGGCCTGTTTCATCCCGATGATGTGGGGCATGAATCAGGTCACCGCAGATGCACCGATGAAAGAGACCATCGAACGACTGCATGAGATAGAGACTCGGCCCGGTGTACTCTGTGCTTCGGTGGCGACCTGCTTTCCCCTGGCAGATGTCCATTGTATGGGGGCGTCGGTCACGGTCGTCACCGATGGGGATGCGGAGCTGGCGCAGGCCTGTGCCGACGAACTCGGCGCCTGGATCTACGAGCAACGGGCACAATGGCACTTGCCACGACGTTCGACGCAGCAGGTTCTGGAGCAGGTACAGGCGGATGGTCTGTTCCCCGCCATACTCGCCGATCGGGACGACAACACCGGTGGCGGTGCACCCGGCGACAGCACGGGCATGCTGCAGGCATTCGTCGACGCGGGTTTGAAGGATGCGTGTGTGCTCTACATCGTCGATACAGAATCCGTCGCCGCCTGTTTTGCCGCAGGTGTGGGGGCGCAGATCGAACTGCAGGTGGGAGGCAAGTCCGCTCCCATACAGGGCGAGCCCGTAACGATGCAGGTCCGTGTCATCGCCATCAGCGACGGACAGTATCGCTATGATGGCCCTATGTATGCTGGCCTTGAAGCGACCATGGGACCCTCAGCACATGTCGAGCAGGATGGTCTGCACGTCCTGCTGGTGACGATCCGTGAGCAGCCTTTCGATACCGCCTTCGCCCGCACACTCGGTCTCGATCCACGACAGATGCGCTATGTAGGGGTGAAGTCGGCGGCGCACTTTCGCTCCGGGTTTGGCGACTGGGCGGGGTGTGTCCACCTGGTCGCGGAACCCTCCGTGCACAGTCCCTGGGCGGTGACCTTTCACAATCTGGGGCGGCAGGTCTTCCCACTCGACGAAGGTGGACGCTTTGACCCCACACTGCTCGAGGAGGGCAGATGATGACTGACGCCACAACACGTGTTGATCTGACGCGGTCCCTCGAGATCTACGAACGGGCCCGCAAGCTGATTCCGGGTACGACACAGCTCATCAGTCGGCGGCCGACACGGGCCGCCCTTGGATTCAGTCCCATCTACGCACAGAGCGCCAGTGGCTGTCGCATCACGGATGTGGATGGCAACGAGTTCATCGACTGGTACAGCGCCGTGGGGCCCATCATCCTGGGGTATGCGAATGAGGTCGTCGATGAGGCGGTGAAAGCCCAAATCGATCGCGGCTCGGTGTATTCCATCGTGCACGAATCCTCCGTTGAGTTGGCGGAGTTGCTCGTGCGCATCGTGCCATCGGCGGAGATGGTGCGTTATGCCAAGGGGGGTGGTGAGGCCTGTACGATGGCCGTGCGGATTGCCCGCGGTGTCACGGGGCGGGACAAGGTCTTGTTCAGCGGTTACCACGGATGGCACGACTGGTATCTGGCGGCCAACCTGGGTGCAGAACGTCTCGCCGGTCATCTGTTCAATGGCATCGATCCAGTCGGTGTTCCGCGTGCACTGGAGGGCACGGCGGTGCCCTTCGAATACGGCGATCTGCAGCATCTGGAAGATCTGTTGCAGGCCAATGACGGCGATGTTGCGGCGATCATCATGGAGCCCATGCGCACCGAGTTGCCCGCCGCAGGTTATCTCGAAGGCGTGCGCGCATTGGCTGACCGGCATGGCGTGGTGCTGATCTTCGATGAGGTCTCCTGCGGTTGGAGGATCTCTCTCGGCGGGGTGCAAGAGGTCGTCGGTGTGACGCCAGATCTGACCGTCTTCGCCAAGGCCATCTCCAATGGGTATCCCATGGCGGCCGTCGTCGGTCGGCGGCACGTGATGGAGCCGGTAGCGAATATGTTCATCTCCAGCGCCTATTGGGACGACAACATCGGTATCGCCGCCGCACTGGCGACGATTAAGGAACTAGAGCGCATCGACGCACCGGCGCTCTTCGAGCGACTCGGTGTAACCTTTCGCGAGCGGGTCGATGGCGCAGCGCAGGCGGCGGGTTGTCCCGCCAGGTGTGTGGGCGCGGCGGCGCACCCACGAATACAGTTTGATGTGACTGCAGAGCAGGCGCCGAAGGTGGCGACGCTGTTCGTGCAGGAAAATGCCCGCCACGGTGTAATTCTGGCAGGGGGACTGTTCTTTAACACCGCCCACGACGATGTCGAAGCGTTGGATCGAACCGAGGCTGCCGTGCGCGCCAGTTTCGCCGTCATCGCCGATGGTCTGCAACGGGACTGTCTCGATGATCTGATCGAGTGCGAAATGGTGGAAGAGTCTTTCCGCCGGCTCGTTACCTAGGCAACCAAACGAGGGAAGATGGCAGACGACAGGATTACGAGAAGTTGGCAGGGCGAAGGCCTGGAGGCATTGACCAGACGCAACGTCGTGGGTGCCGATGGTACCCTGAGTCTGCGACGTGGTGTCACCCTGACAGACGAGGCGGGGCGCTGCAATACACGCGACGGGGAATGGATCGGTGGTCTGCGTCAGGCGCGCAAGTCTCTGCTTATCGATGGTCCCATCACGGCGAGGCAGGCAAAGCTGTGCGTCTACCTGCGCTGCGAAACGGCTATGGCCGAACTGGAGGTCGCCGTAAACGGTCACGAGACCTCTGTTACCTGGCAAGCACAACGGGAGTACTGGGAAGATGCCTGGCATGCCATCGAGGTCGATCCTGCGTGGCTGCAGTCCGGCCCCAATGAGGTAGTTTTCCGTGCGCGGGGCGACGCTCGTTGGATGTTGTTGATCGAGGAGAGCCGCCTGCCGGATCGCAGTGAGGTGAGCGACGACGGTGGGCAGACCTGGCGGTCGCAGGAGATGGGCGTCAACGATCATGCCGATGGTGAGTATCTGGTGCGATTGTGGCTCGACCAGCACCTGCCAGCTGGCGAAGTGACATCCACCGTCGTCGATCTGCTCGACGTGGATGGCAGTGGTGTTGCGCGGGTCGGACGAGTTGGACAATCGGTCGATATCGAGGTGCAGGGGGAGTTGCCAGCTGCGACGTCGGCGCAGGTCCAGTGGCGGGCGGGAACGACGCCGGCATACGAGCCGCACCACTGGAGTGCCTGGGCCCTACTGGATGCGACGGCGGCCATTCCAACCCTGGAGGCACGTTTTCTTCAGTGGCAGGTGCTGATGACGACAGGCGACCCCGCCGTCAGTCCAACGCTGAACAGTGTTCAGTTGACGGCCCGGATTGACGCGTCGCCGGCATCCGGTGCACGGGTTGTGGCAGCCGACAATCGAGAACTCGTGTACGGGTCGTATGGTTTTTCCCATCTGCGGGCCGACGATCCCCGCGGCAAGATCCTGCGCGAACGCTGGCAACTCGATCAGGTGGTGGCCCCTGCCAAGACCGAATTCGAGGCGCTTGTGCGGCTCAGCCAGTGGGTGCGGGAACAGTGGGAGGACGGCTGGAATCGGGGCGAGTTGCAATACTGTCCACCCTGGGACGCGCTGCTCATTCTGGAGCTGGCAGGGCAGAAGCTGGCCCTGGGAATGTGCACGCACTACGCCACCGTCTTCACCCAGTGTTGTGCCGCTCTTGGATTCACGGCGCGGACGTTGGTCGTGCGTTGTCACTGTGTCAGCGAGGTCTGGTCCAACGACTATGGCAAGTGGGTGACCATGGATACAGGTGGGGACAGCAACGACGCCACCAAGTACACCTACCACTTTGAGCGCGACGGTGTCCCTCTCAGCGCCCGCGAGGCGCACTGCGCCTGGACCCGTCAGGACCTTGAGGGCGTTGCCGTAAGTCCCCCGGCGCCGGCGGCGGCAAAAGGCCATACGGTGGAGCAGCGCATCCACCTGTGGGAGCGCTTCATGATGAACCCGCGCAATGACGAGGCCGACACCCTTGGACCTGGCGAGCCGGAGAATGGTCAGGGCGCCTACCACTACGACGGCTACCTGTTCTGGGAGGACGAACAGACGGTGCCATTGCCCTGGTACAGTCGCCATTCCGATCGGGTCGGTGATTTCGAGTGGGATGTCGATCGGGTGCGGATCCATCTGCAGGACCGGGAGCAGGCGCTGGCGGTACATCTGGAGGGTGTCTGCGCCAATCTCGAGCGTTACGAGATCCGTATCGATGGTGGGGTCTGGGAGAGCCGACCGGCCGCCTTCGACTGGCCAGTGGCGGCAGGTGAACACCGGCTGGAGGCGCGGGTCGTCAACGCCCATGGTCGCGCCGGTGCGACCAGCTCCGTCAACATCGAAGTGTGACACGAATCGATTACTGACATGGCCGAGACCTGTGACGTCATCATCGTCGGCGGTGGCGGCAGTGGCTTGGCGGCGGCAGTGAGTGCCGCCGAACACGGCGCCGACGTCCTCGTGTTGGAGAAGGAAGCAGAACCGGGTGGCACGACGGGCATCGCCGTCGGTTCCTTCACCGCCAATCGCACATCTATGCAGCAGCAGGCGGGGATCACGGACAGTGTCGACGATCACGCCGAAGATGCCGCAAGATTCGCGCCCGCCTCGATTGAGGCGCGGAACAATCATGAACTACGTCGCTGGTTTCTTGCCCACAGTGCGGAGACATTGACGTGGCTGCAGGGCATGGGGCTGTCCTTCCAAGGTCCCAGCCCGGAACCGCCAAATCGTGTGCCACGCATGCACAACGCAGTGCCTGGGGCACGGGCCTATGTGGTCACGTTGCACAAACGCCTGCGTCGACTCGGGGGACGGGTGCTCTGTGGCGCCAACGTCGTTGCCCTGACACGGTCAGCCACCGGCGGTGTCACGGGTACGATCGCCCGCATCGGGGACGGGGGCGATCGACGGGTCTTCACAGCCCGGAAGGGGGTGGTCCTCGCCGCGGGGGATTACACCAACTCGAAAGAATTGATCGGTCGCCACTTGGGGGAAGCCTTTCAGCAGGTGGAGGGGATCAATGAGAAATCGACGGGAGACGGTCACCTGCTCGCCGAACGGGAAGGTGCGAAGCTGGTCAACATGGATGTCGCCTATGGGCCGGAGTTGCGCTTCGTGCCCCCCGCCAGGCGTGGTTTTCAGCAGTGGTTGCCCGCTGGTGGGCTCGCCGCGCGTCTCATGGCAAGGCTGCTGCCCATGCGGCGTCTGTTGGTCACCTGGCAACATCCCGAAAATGGGCTGTTCGATGACGGCGCCATCCTCATCAACCAGCAGGGCGCGAGATTCTGCGATGAACGGCTGTGGCCGGATCGCGAGATCGCTGTCGCCGATCAGTCGGGTAAGGTCTGCTATATCCTGCTGGACGAGTCACTGAGCGAACGCTACAGTGCCTGGCCACATTTCATTTCCACGGCGCCGAAGATCGCTTACGCCTATGTCGCCGATTATCTCAAGCTGCGGCGGGATGTCGCCGTTGCCGGTGACTCCCTGGACGCGGTGGCAGCGGCGCGTCAGCTGTCTGCAGAAGCACTGACCGAGACGGTGCGTGCAACAAACCAGGAACGTAGCGTCAATGGGTTGCCAAAGCTGACAGGTAACGGCTGGGTCCTGCTCGGGCCGGCGAAGGCCTATTTCACGACAACCGAAGGGGGGGTTGCCATCGACGGGCAATTTCGCGCGTTGGACATGCAGGACGAGCCGATTTCAGGATTGTATGCCATCGGCCAGAATGGTCTCGGCGGCCAGGTGTTGTGGGGCCACGGACTGCATATCGCCTGGGCGATGACGAGTGGACGACTGGTCGGTCGGCAGCTGATGGGGGTGGCATGAGCGAAGCGGTTGCACTGGTGCGTGGTGTGACATTCCGTGCCGTTCTGATCGGCGCCTTGTTGGTGGCCGTGATCAGCGTCGTCAGTCCGTGGGCGGTGCTCGTCGTCAAAGGCTCACAACTGACGTCCAATGCGATTCCCATCATCGCCGTATTCCTGCTGTTTGCCGTCACCGCCGTAGCCCAGCCCATTTTGCGACAGCTGTCGCGCAAACTGGCCTTTCGTCGAGCCGAGTTGATCACGGTTTATGTGATGATGCTCGTCGGCTCGGTGGTGGTGACCACCGGCTTCACCGGGACGTTCCTCTCCGTCATCACGGGGGCTCAGTACTACGCGACACCGGAGAATAACTGGGACGCCCTGTTCGTGCCCAATCTGAGCGAATGGCTGTCACCCACCGACACTCGTGCGGTGCGACTGTTTTACGAGGGATTGCCGAAGGGGATGAGTATCCCATGGGAGGCGTGGGCGACACCATTGGCGACGTGGATCACCTTCATCCTCGTGTTCTATGGTGTCCTGTTCTGCCTGGGTGTATTGCTGCGTGGTCAATGGGTGGAAAACGAACGGCTCAGTTTTCCGCTGACAAAACTACCACTGGCCATGGTCGAGGATGAGGACGGTGAACAGACCATCATCGGCAAATTGTTCAGCAACAAGATCATGTGGCTTGGATTTGCCATCCCCCTGCTGCTGCACACGTGGAATTCGATGGGCAACTACACCGATGCCTTCCAGAAGATTCCCGTTGTGGGCAACCTCTCCATCATGCAGGGCGTGCCCGTGGTCCCATTCCGTCTCAATCTGCCCGTGATCGGTCTCGCCTACCTGATGCCGCTCAATGTCGCCTTCAGCATGTGGTTCTTCTTTCTCATCGGTCAGGTACAGCGCATGGTTCTGGCGCGTATCGGCATTCAGATTGGCACGGGAGACATCTGGACCTCCGGTGGTGCCGGGCCGATCCTGTCCTATCAGCAGGCGGGGGCGATGATGGTCTTTGTCGCTTTCCTGTTGTGGACGGCGACACCACATATCCGCGGTCTGTGGCGGCAGGCAGTCTCCGGACAGCGGGGCGCAGGGGAAGTGATGGCGCCACGAGCAGCGTTCGCCGGTCTCATTCTGGGCGGCATCTTCATGATCACCTGGCTGACGCTGACAGGTATGTCGTTCTATGTCTCGGTGTTGCTCACCTTCGGTTCTCTCGGTGCTTTCATCGGGCTCTCCCGGATCGTGGCCGAGGCAGGTTTGCCCGGAGCGCAGACGCCTATGGTGCCGCAGGCATTTATCACCCGCGGTTTTGGCCCCGAAGTGCTGGGCTTGAAAAACATGACGGGGTTGGGCCTGAGCACGGTCTGGATCGGCGAGACCGCAGCGAACATGATGAATGCCGTCGTGCATTCACTGAAACTGGTCACCGACGACGGCGATCGTCGTCGTTATCGTGGCATGCCCATCGCCATGGCCGTCGCCGTCGTTGTCGGTCTGGCGGGTTCGATCTGGTTTACCATGCAGATGGCTTATACCCATGGTGGTATCAACTTGCACAACTGGTACTACGTGGGTGCGCCGAAGTGGCCATTCAATTACATGACCTCCGTGTACAACGCGCCCGAACCATTCCTTCCACGACTCGGTTTTACCAGTATCGGCGGTGGTGTGATGGCGCTGCTGCTCGTTCTCCGGCACCGTTTCATCTGGTGGCCGTTGCACCCCATCGGTTTTCCCATCGCCAATACCTACACCATCATGTCCTATGGCTGGTTTGCGATTTTCCTGGCATGGATGGTCAAGAGTATTGTGCTGCGCTACGGTGGAATCAGCACCTATCGGGCGCTACAACCTTTCTTCCTTGGCCTCATTCTCGGTGAGTTCTCAACCGCTTGCATGTGGGTGTTCATCGACGGATGGTTTGGCTTTGAAGGCAACATGATCTTCAACTTCTGATTGCCCGAAGGGTCGCGAAGGCGCCGGTCCGCCACCCTTCCTTCGGCAGCGCGCAGATTTTTGCGTCCCGGGCCACCTCGAGCCACTTGGCCGAAAGCTGATCGACGATGAAGAGTATGACGTTGGGTTTCATTTGTTGATCTCCATTATTTCACGAAAGCTCAATCCTTTTGGCTGCCCTGTTAATGACCCACACTTTGCCGATCATATCTCTTACCCCTAGAATAAAGTCGTTAGTGCCTGCATACGGGTCATGCTCCGGCCCGAAGATGCTTTGATTTTCGCTGGCTGACTTCAGCACAGGGATAAGGGATTTCATCGGTTTTAACTGCTCTCTATTGCAATAGGAGAGATAGGCTCCGGCCCGAAGCCGTGTCCAGAGGATGTCGCTTTTTAAAGCTCTGGCGAATGCGGCTATGGCCTGTGCCCCCTCTCCCATTCGAACAAAATAAATGGCCGC
>Ga0310124_10000586_pt1 | contig 25271 bp, 19 predicted proteins | sample CB11b_AW_Bot5_MG_FD_203507 | JGI IMG/M metagenome (GOLD analysis project Ga0310124, IMG submission 203507) | Marine microbial communities from Western Arctic Ocean, Canada - CB11b_AW_Bot5 | ecosystem: Environmental > Aquatic > Marine > Oceanic | place: Canada: Western Arctic Ocean | collected...
AACAGGAGCTTGACGTCCCGCCGCGAGCGGGTGATATTACGCACCGAGCGCTGCACTTTTCGTCCGCCACCCGGCGCACTTTTACTCCGCCCTTCACAACATCAAACAATCGCGCCGGATCGACGTCCTCGTCAGGTGGATCCATTCCGGGCTCGAGCGATTGCAGGTGGGCAGGCCGCCGGGACTTCGCGCTCGCGTAACGGTGTTCACTGATGACAAAGTTATCCAGGGTGGTCAACAGGAAGTTGCGGAACCTGCCCCGATTACGATCGGCGCGTGCGAGCAGATCATCTTCGAAGACCTTCTTGGCCAGAAAGTTACTTAGATGCTCCTCGGCGTCATGAAAGTTGATCCGCTTCCTGCGAATGAGGTGCGTGATCAACGCGGGCCGATAGCGTTCAATCACATCGTTCAGCGCCTGGCGCCTCTCGGGACTATTGGGGTCGGCGGCGAACTCGACCCTGGTCCATTGGGTCGTGGAAAATGAGCGATGCTCGGCGCTTTGATCGCCAGCCACTGGTACAGGACTCCGTATTGACGGCTGACAGTTCAGCCGAATGAATTCGTCCAACCCTCTAGAAGTAAATGACAGAGTCGTTGCGCTACCGACGATTGTCGCAATCTAAACTCTTTGTATTCTCTGTGTCCTCTGTGGCAATTCCCTCTTCGTAGCAGGTCAGCAGCAATCAGACGTTAATCGAGACCCGCGGCGCCGGCGATGATCTCCGACAATTCCGTGGTGATCGCGGCCTGGCGGGCTCGATTATACCGTAACTTTAATTCTTTGCTCATCTTACCGGCGCTGTCGGTAGCGTTTTTCATGGCCACCATGCGGGCGATGTGTTCGCCGAGAACAGCCTCATTGAAGCGCTGAAACAACTGTATCTTGACGGTCATTGGCAGCAACTCGTTGAGCAACACCTGAGGATCGGGCTCAAAGTCGTAATCGAATGTACGCGTTCGTCGCTCGGCCGTCGGCTGCGTCAGAGGCAACAGAGGCGCGATGCGAGGCACCTGGCGGCCAACGGATTCGAACGCCATGAACGCGACGCTCACCATGTCATACGTCCCGTCGGCGAACAGGTCCATATAGCGCTGCGCCAGTTGTGCGACGGATGCGTACTCGGGCTTGTCGGTGAACTGAGCGTGGTTGACTGCCACCGGGATGCGATTGAAGCGAAAGAAATCCGTGCCCTTTCTGCCGACCACCTCGACATCGACCTGCTCCCGGCCGTGCTCGCGCAGGAGTCCCGTGGCGGTGCGCAGAACACCGGCGTTGTACCCGCCGCAAAGACCGCGGTGAGACGTGATGACCAGCAACAGCCGGCGGCCGCTGTCGCCCGTGCCTGCCTGGCGCAATAGCGGATGAGCCATCGTCTCCTGCCCCTCGCCGCCGAGGGTCGAGGCCAACTCCCCGACGAGCTCACTGATTTTCTCGGCATAGCTTCGAGCCTGCGTCACCACGCTCAGCGCCGCCTGAAACCGCGCGGTGGCGATCATCTGCATCGTGCGGGTGATGCGCTGAATGTTGCTGACCGCCTTCATGCGGCGTTTGATTTCTCGGGTCTTGGCCATGGGGGTTCATCTTAGCAATCAGGGCGTTTTCGATCCAAACCTGGCGTTCTGAGCGTCGGCGAAGTCCGCCGAAGGCGGTGGGCGCCGATGTCCCGGCGCGCCGCAGACAGAGCCAGGCACGCATGCACCCAACTCAGGAATTTACGATGGGGTTCAAACCGCTCTCAACGCCGGCGGCGCAGCCGCGAGCCGAGTGTCCGCGTCGGAAGCGACTTGGGCACGACGCCGCCGGGGAACTTCGCGGCAAGCTCCTCGTCGCTGAGGTTGACGGACGGCGCGGGGGTCGTGCGGGCCTTGAGCGCCTGCCCCGGATCGGGCGGTGCCATGGTCCGGTGGCGCCTTTCGTGGGCCACGTCTTCCGGGACGGGTCCGGGCTTGAAGTCCGGATAGTCGATCTGATCGATCAGCACCCCGGTCAGCTTTTCGATCTCGGTGAGCAGACGGCCGTCGTGGGAAGTGGCGAACGACCATGCGACTCCCCTTCGGCCTACCCGCGCCGTGCGCCCGATGCGGTGGACGTATATCTCAGGGTCTTCCGGAAGGTCGTAATTGAGCACGTGCGAGATGTGTTCGATATCCAGGCCGCGGGCCGCAAGATCTGAAGCGATCAGAACGTCCAGCTTGCCCTGGCGCATCGATTCCATGACGCGGTTCCGCCGGTTCTGCTGGAGGTCGCCGTGGATCTCCCGGGCATTGACGTTGTGGTCGCGCAGGTATCGCGTCAGGCGGTGAACCGTCGCTTTCGTGCGACAGAACACGACGGTCGTGTCCGGATCTTCGTGTCGCAGCAGGTGAAGCAGCAGTTGCGGTTTGTCCCAGGGCTCGACGAAAAACAGCTTCTGATCCACCAGCGATACGGTCAATGCACCCGACGTTGTGGTGACCCGCACTGTGTCCTTCTTGGCGAATTGGCGTGCGAAGCGTTCGATGTCGTCCCCGATCGTCGCGGAAACGAACACCGTCTGGTGGTCCTGCTTGATGCCCGAAAGGATCTTTCGAATGTCGTCTCGAAAGCCGATGTCGAGCATCCGGTCGACCTCGTCGAGCACGACGGCTCGCAAGTTCTCGAAATGGATCATCTGGCGCCCGCGCATGTCCATGATGCGTCCGGGCGTGCCGACCAGGATGTGGCCACCTTGTTTAACCGATCGGATCTGTTGCTGCATCGACTCGCCGCCGATGATGCAGCTGGTGCGGATGGGCGTAAATCGGCCGAGCTGTTCGAGTTCGCTGCTGACCTGTGCCGCCAGCTCGCGCGTGGGCACGAGGATGAGGGCCTGCATCGGAACCTCTTCGTCCGCTCCCTGGAAGAGCGGCAGGCCGAAGGCCGCGGTCTTGCCGGTGCCGGTCTTGGCCTGACCCATCACGTCGCGTCCGGACAGGATCAGAGGTATCAGCTTGGCCTGGATCAGCGTCGGATGCTCGAAGCCGGCCGCCGTCACTCCCTTGAGCAGGCTGTCGCGCAGCCCAAGATCTTTGAAGGTCGTTTCGGTATCGAATATCTCACTCATGGTGCTATGGAAGCCCCAACGATCGCGGCGGTTGAAGGGCGCCTGTAACCCAGTCAATCATCCCCGCGTCAGGCTCTATCTGACGGATCCGCCTAGCGTCCACCGGCCGCAGTGCCCGCTGGCGTCGTTGGCCTGCCAGCGAATGCTTCGCTCGGTCTTTGGCCAACGGCCGATCCGCCAGACAGAACCCTGGCTCGCACATTGTAGGATTTATCGCAGTCGAGCAACAACCTTCGACCGTCTTGAGCGGAACGCGTTCGCCAACGCGAGGCTGGTCCCTTTCTCATTCGAGTGGTAACTGGGGCCCAAACGCCTAAGAGTTGCGACGGGGCCGTGAGGCGAGGAACAGGCCGCCGATCAGCAGGCATACCAGGCTGCCCGGCTCGGGCGCGACGACGGCAAAGGGCTGGCTGCCACCCCCGCCACCGCCCAGAGCATTCAGAAAACCCTGCAAATCGGGGTTAAACGTGATCAGGTCGTCATCGTTGAAATCCGCGCGCCCTTCGGTCAGGTTCAGCGGAGCGGACTGATTGAAAAACGTATTGATAAACGGTTGCAAATCGTTTGATGTGACCAGGCCGTCAAGCGTCAGATCGCCCTTGGTGACCGTCCCCTCATCGATATACATGAACAGGATGCCGCCAATCTCGTCGTCGGTCAGGGCGCGATTCACGCCTGTATAGAGGGAGTTGAGCGTTTCGACGCCACTGACCGGATGTCCCGGGTCGTACGTGTACGGGCTGTAATTCTCGGCGCCGTTCGCCGCCGCCTGATCGGGATGATCCAGCCCCAGACCGTGGCCGATCTCGTGCACGACCACCGTCTCGATGTCGAAGTTGGACCCGTTCGTCGCCCACGTGAAGCTGTCGTTCAGGTAAAGATCGACCGTGTTTATTTCGCCGTTTCCGAACGTGTGAACGAACGCACTGGCCAGAACCGTGGGATTATTGAATTCGAAGTGTTCGCCCAGAAAGTTGGCGGTGTAGGCTGACGGCACCATGAAGACGTCGACGTTGGCCCCCAACCCCACGCCCGCCGGTCCCTCAAAGCCAGTGGTTCCAACAAGATTCGCGTCCGTGTTGAACACGGGATCGTAGCCGGCCGGCGTCAGTGTCAGGCCGGGGGTCGTCGCCGCCCAGGACACAAAGGCCGAGTCGATCCCAGCCATGGCACCCGAAACAGACTGGAAGGATGTGGGATCGATCGAGTAGGACAGTGAGAGCAGATTGGGAACCGTCGAATCCAGGTCCCACTTGCTGTAGGATCCCGAAGCGACCTGCACCGAGGCTGGGAAATCCAATAGCGTGAAACCCAATGCATTGGTGCCGACAACGGACACGACGATAGAGACCATCCAGAATAAGCGGTGCATCAGGTATTGAGGTCGAAGTATCGTCTGGCCAAAAGAAATCCTCCCACCGGAACAGCACTAACGCCCAGACTCCTGGGAAATGACGGAGTCTCCCAGCCTCCGGGTTGTGCTTGATTCCCTTACCGAGGAAGGCGACTCCGCAGTCGGCGCCATCCACCCGCCAGGGCCAGCAGCACCAGACCGCCGACGCCCGCGGCGGGGGTCGGCACCTGAGATCCCGTGGCAGCCCCGTCCGCCGGAATCATAATGGGAATGCCGTTGTCGAATGTGGACCCGCCAATCGCCGACCCGCCCAGCCCGAAGGCGAGGGCCCCAACCTGCGCGTAGTGCGTGTCGGACGTTGTAAAGATGAACGAGACACCCACACTTCCCGGATCAAGTGCAGTGGGGTAGACAATGTCGAGCTGATCATACAACGCGGGGACCGTCGTTCGATCGGTTGGGTCGGGAAACTCCTGGGGCGAACCGCCGAAGTCGGCGTGCGTGCTGTGACCGGCCCCGAGGACTTTGGATTCCGACGCGACCATCTCGCTAATGCCAGCGGCCGCCAAAATCTGAAACTCAGACATTGATTCATTCAGCCCGGGAAACGGATCGCTCACGACAAACCAGTACACGTAGGTGAAATCACCCGGGTTCAGGATCACCCCACCGCCAAGATCCATTTGCTCGGTCGCCTCATGGACGACGGTAATGACGTTGATATGGGCGAGGTTGGCAAACGTGTACCCGGCGTCCAAGGTCGCGTCGAGCCTGGCCACCTCGGCGCCGAACTTCGTATTCATCGCCGCTGAACCGGACCCCACATCTACGGTGATGTAGGGAGTAATCGTGGTGGCCGGTACCTGTTCGGCGACGAGCGCCAATCCCACGAACAACATCAGCACCAACGAGATGAGCGTTTTGAAACGCATACGGCCGCACCCCTCTCCCTATTTACGACGAATCAGCAAGACTCCACCCGATTCGTTCATGATCATTTCGTCTCATGCACTTCCGTCGCGGCGCCGAAAACGCGGCAGCACGCCAAGCCCGATCATCACGATACCCGCCCAAAACACCGTGGGGGTCGGTACCAACGTCGAGATATCCGGGTTACTGGCGTCGTCGAGGGGCGCCAGCACCAAGGCGGCGGCACTGCCGAAGTCCGTGAACAACACTCGAATCTCCCCGGAATCGACGTTGCCGTCGGTCTGCACGTAGAGCACGGCTCGGTCGTTCGCGCCCGGCGCACCGGGGTTCGTCGCGGATGTCCAATTGAAATCCAGCGTGTCGATCGACGGGTTGTCCACAACCGTGGCTGTATCGGGAATGGCATCCGGGGTGGTCGTGGGGCCGTTGACTCCGGTCGTCAGGTAGCCGAGCGTTCCGGCAGTGATCTCAGAGAAATCGAGGTCGGGCGTGGTCAGGTCCGGGCGCGCGAACTGCATGTTGTCCACTTCCGATCCCACCGACACGATCGGGTCCATCACAATTTCATAGATGAACGTCACGACATCGAACGTCGCGTTGACGTAGACCCGCGATTCGACCGTGCCCGCGAATCCGATCCCCGGCCACAACTGCGACGCGAACGGCTGCGGTGCCAGAGAGGCGTGGAGCGTTCCGAGGCCGGTCTCGTCGGCCATGGTCACGATCGACTTGGCAACCGTGGCCGCGTGGGCCGTGGGAACCGCCCCGACGACCAATGCCGCCGCAGCGCAGACCGCTACGGTGCGACGGAGAGCGCGACGGAGGGCATGACGACGACCGCGGCCGATTCGAAGCGCAAGCGACAACGCAGGTGACAATGGAGTCCTCAATTCTCCTGAAATTATCGATCTCCAAGACATACGAATTATCTCCTTTTCCGTTTCCGCCTCCGTCCTGGGTTGCCCGACTTTCGGTCGGGATGTCCTCTTTCCGTTCCTGCGATGCGCGTGGCCGGCGGTTTCAATCTTCTATGCGCCGCACCAGACGCGCCAGACGCGCCGACATCCGCGGAAATTTTCTACCTATTTTTCTGGTTAATTATCTTACGTTCCCCGCAGATTCTCTGAAATTCACCTCGTACTCACCCAACAAGGATACCAGCGACCGATAAATTATGTCAATAGATTTCCTGGGGAAAAAAGAAAAATATATTCGCCTGCCTCGCAGCGCAAATACATCATAAGATATTTAAAATAAGCTATTTATAACTTTATTATTCCATCTGTAGAGATCCCGGCGCCGGGAATCAGTGAGCCTGTCACGGTGGTCGACGGGCCCAGGACAATGAACGGGCTACGCCAACGCTCTCTCCAACACGGTGAGAACGGCGTCGAGCTGTTTGCTGTCTCCATAAAGGTGCCGGGCTGCCGGTGCCGTCGCCGCGAGCAACGCACGTTGAATCGTGGCGAGGCGCGGCCAGTCTTCCTCTACGACCAGCGAGTGGACTTTGCGCTGCTGGGCAATCAGGCGGCAGAGTTTCCGACCCTTGAGCTGTTGCTCCCTGCCCCAATAGAGGTGCTCAAAGTAGACCGCATCTTCGACCCAGTGACCAGGGCGAACCTCGGCGAAATCGATCATGACCGCGGGGCCATCCGGTGGCGGCACGCGGGACATCGCATTGGCCAGGTGAAGATCGCCGTGACACCAATGCTCGGTGCCGCGCGACCTCCATTGTTCCAGCCACGATTCGAGTTCTCGCCCCGCCTTCTTCAGCGCCTGTTTCCATCGCTGACCGTGCGGCGTGCTGCCGTTCTGTACCGCGTCTCGGGCATGTTTCACCGCGGCGGACCAGTCGCGCTGCCCGACCGGGCGATCCACCTCGAAATCGCTCGCCGCGGCGTAGAACCGCCCCGCCGCCTCCGCGAACAGGTCAAACTGACGGCCGCCCCACGTGGACCCCATTGGACCGTGCGGCAAACGCTCCATCACGACCCAGGCCATGTCATAACCATTCAAGCTCAATCCGTGGGCGTACAGCTTCGGCACTAGACCGTGGAAAGGCTGCAACCGATTGAGCCACAGACTTTCGACTGGAGGTACGGGCATCTTGACAACGACGTCGCACGCGCTGCCGTCCTCGGTTCGGAATTTCGCGAACCCGGTCGCGGCACCACCGCGCTGCCAGTCGGTGCGGAACCAGTTGATCTTGGAAAGTCGATCGTCGCTTGCCCGGCGCAGGACCGGTTCAAGGTTGGCCCCGAACGGCTCGATGGGCTGCGACGACATATCGTGAAGCGGAATACCCTCTCCAGACGCTGCCTTTATCGTCATGGACAGGTCCTTGACGCCTACCGAACACCCTAGCCGCCGCAGCCGGCCGTGGCAAGACCCTGGTGTTCGGCCATGCGCGTCCGACGAGGGACCCGCCATACGGACGCGTGATCCGGGGTTAACATGGAGTGTTTCGTCCGTATTGGAGTGTTTCGTCTCTAAAAGAGGTGCCGTGGCAATGCGTGATCCCCGTCTGGACAAGCTGGCAAGGGTCCTGGTCGAGTACGCCACGGGCGTCCGTCCGGGCCAGATCGTCAGGATCAGCGGGCCGCCTGTGGCCACCGGCCTGATCGAGGCGATTTACGAGCGGGTGATCAGGGCGGGGGCCCACCCACACGTTCGCTGCGCGCCCGAAGCGTTGACCGACCTGATGCTCGAACTGGCAAGCGATGAGCAGTTGAAATTCGTCAGCCCGCTTGCGATTCACGAGATCGAAACGATCGACGTCTCCATCGGCCTTTGGGCGGAAACGAACACCAGGAGCCTTTCGGGTGTCGCCCCCGAACGCCAGGCCATGACCTCGGCCGCCAGGCGACCGATCATGACGCGCTTCATGCAGCGGGCCAAGATCGGTGAGCTGAAATGGTGCGGCACCATCTTCCCGACGCAGGCCAGCGCCCAAGACGCCGAGATGAGCCTGCGGCAATACGAGGAATTCGTCTTCAACGCCGGCCACCTCGACCGCGACGATCCGATCGTCGAATGGCAACGGATACAAGCCAGGCAGCAGAAGGTGGTGGATTACCTCACGGGCACGAAGCAGGTGCGCTTCGAAACCGCGAACGGCACGGACATCACCGTCAACGTCGAAGGGATGACCTGGGTCAACTGCTGCGGCCACGAAAACTTCCCCGACGGCGAGGTGTTCACCGGCCCCAACCTGCAGGCTGCCGACGGCGGCGCGAACGGCGTGGTCCGCTACGACTTCCCCGCCGTCCACGGCGGCCGCGAGGTGTGCGACATCGAACTGGGTTTCGAAAAAGGAAGAGTCGTGAAGGCCGCGGCCTCCAAGAACCAGGATTTCCTGCTTCAGATGCTGGACCAGGACGTCGGTGCCCGGTCCCTGGGCGAGGTGGCCATCGGGACGAACTACAACATCAGCCAATACACAAAGAATACGCTGTTCGATGAGAAAATCGGCGGAACCTTCCACATGGCAGTCGGAGCGGGCTACCCCGAGACGGGCAACGCCAACGAATCGGGCCTGCACTGGGACATGGTTTGCGACCTGCGCCGCGGCGGCACGATCAGCGTAGACGGCGAGATCATTTCAAGAGACGGACGGTTCGTATTCGAGGGCTGGCCCGGGTAGGGCGCGGGCTTCGCCCGCGAGTCGCAAGTCCCAGGTGGTGAGAGTCGAAAGTCCTGCGCGACAGGTCGCTGTCCCAGATCGGATCGCTTGCGCAAAGCAGTCCGATTCCTTGACTTGTGACTTTAGCGAGCAAGCTCGCTGTTGAGGCCGTCAGACTTTCGACTTTCGACTCGCAGGCGCAGCCCGCGCCGACTTGCGACTCTCACCACTTACCACTTGCGACTTCTGATCCGCCCCACCGGGGCCGATCAGATCTGCTGCACCTCATCCACGCTCGTGACACCCTCGGCGACGGTCTGCCAACCCAGTTGCGACAGGCTGGTGAACGAGGCGTGATGGATCGCGGCCTGCCATCCGGTCACTGTCGGCGTCTCGAGAAAAGCTCGCCTTATCGCATCATCGACCACCACCAGCTCGAACAGGGCGCGGCGACCGAGGTACCCGGCATTGAGGCACCTGGCGCAGCCGCGCGGTTGGTAGATCCTGGTCACGGTCTCGCCCGCCGCGCCCATCAACGCTCGCTCGTCCGGATCCGGCTTGCGACCGCTCTTGCAGTGCGGACATAGCCGCCGGACCAGGCGCTGGGCCAGGATGAGGTTGAGGCTCGACGCAAGGAGGTTGGGCTCCACGCCAAGATCCAGCAGCCGCACCACGGCCGAAACCGATTCTCGCGCGTGCACCGTGGACAGCACCAGATGGCCCGTCATCGCGGCCTGCATGGCGGTTCGGGCCGTGTCGGCGTCGCGAATTTCACCCAGAAGGATGACGTCGGGGTCCTGCCGCAGGGCCGAGCGCAGAAGGTCGCTGAAACCGCTGCCACCGGATTCCTGAACGGGCATCTGCATCACACCGTCGAGCTGGTATTCCACCGGATCTTCGATCGTGATCACGTTGCGGTGCTTCAGGTCGATGTCGCGCATGACGGCATACAGCGTGGTCGTCTTGCCCGACCCGGTGGGACCGCAGACCAGCAGCATGCCGGACGACTGGCGCGAGATGGCCTGGATCTGACGAAGCATCCAGTCCGGAAGATCCAGATCCGCCGTGCGCTGGGGCACGCAGGCGGTGTCGAGAACGCGAATGACCAGATTCTGCCCGTGGACCGACGGGGCGAAGCTGACGCGGTAATCGACGGATCGCCCGGTGATCACCGCACTGAAGTGGCCTTCCTGGACGATTCGATGTTGCGTAATGTCCAGGTCGCACAACACCTTGACCAGATTGATCAGGCGCGGAAGAAGGTCCACGCCCACCTGTGTGAGGTCGACCATACCCCCGTCCACACGCATGCGCAACCAGCCGCCCGTCCGGCCCGGATCCACGTGGACGTCCGAGGCGCGTGTCCGAAGGGCCGTGACCAGGATCGTCCGCAGCGCGCGCAGGGCCGCGGCCTGCGGGTTGCCGCTTCGCCCGGGCGCTTCATGAAGAGTTTCGCCGCGTGCGTTTCGCAGCGATACGCGCCGTTCGTCCAGCTTGCCTTGGGGAACGGCCACGGCGACCGCACCTGCGACCATGTGGAAGCACACACCCGCCGCGAGCAGGACGAGGCCCGCGAGGGCACTGCCCCAGGGTTGCGTTACGAACCAGATCGATGGCAGACCCCATCCGTCCGCGAACATCGCCACGGCCGCCGCGGGGTACGCGAAGTACGACATTCGCGCGCCGCGAAACAGCGAGGAAAATATGAGCATCAGGCCGGCGAGACCTGCGCTGTAATCGTCGATCCAGCCCGTTAACCACTCGGGCAGAGGCGGAAGGCTCAGGGGTTGCACCTGGCGGTCCGACGGGTCGATTCGGTCGGCGATGTTCGACCCGATCTCGTCGAGGCGTTCAATCAGATGACGATCGGCCAGCCGCCACGAGACGTCGCCGATCTCGTCGGTTGGAACCATGTCGTTCTGATTCATCCAGAGCAGGCAACCGGCCACCAGCAGCGCCCCGAACAGGAAACGGAATTGTGGTCCCAGCAAGAACAACACCCCACCACCGCCCGCCGGTTCGCAAAGACCACGTTCCACGCTGCGGAGCAGCGCGGCATCGGCATCGAGTCCGGGACGGTCCGGTCTGGCGGGGACGGTCGCCACCGGTGCCGGCCCGCGGCGTGTGGCCGGTTCGGTGGGTTGTCGCGGCGGCGCCGCGGCGTCCGCAACCGCCGTCGAGCTCGCTGCCGGTTCGGTCTGCCGTGGCTCGCGCTGCCTCGTACGGCGCGCTGTGGCGCGGCGATCGAGCCAGTTGACCATATGCCGCCGCCACGCCGCGGATTGCCGTAGCGCCAGCGCTGTGCGACGTTCCGCGCCACCGACGACGGCCGCGTCGGGTTCGCCACGGCCGAACAGAGCGTCGAACAATTCCTGTGATCCCTCGGCGCAATGGTCTCGGACCGATCGCCGGGCCGCGCCTTCGTCCGCGCCGCCCCGCCGTAGTGACGCGAGAAGCTCCTGCACCTCGCGAATCGGTCCGCGCCTCTGTCGTTCAACGGTTCGATCCAGCGCCACGTGGATGCCCAGTGCCAGCCCCAGAGCACCCACCAACATCCAGAGGGCGAACGTGATCAGGTGGAAGATGGCCAGGGCCAGCACGAGCACGGTCGCGGCGGCCGCGGCGACGAACCAGTCCACCGGCCGCCCGGCGACCACGTAGCGTCGCGCGGCGTCGTAGAGTGCTGAATCTCCGGCCACCCCACGGACGACGATGAGGCAGCAGCCCGCGAGCAAACCGAAACTGACCGTGGCCAGCGCCAGGCCCCAGGCCTTGAACATGACGAACGCAAGGACACAGAACGCGCCAAGCCCGACCAGACCGACGGTCACGTTGCGGCGCAACAACGCGGCGGGCGCCCGGTTGAACGCGCCGGCCTGACGTCGCAGTGCGGCGGATTGTTCGTCGGTGAGGCTCATGGGTGCGACGGTTTGACCCCCGTGGCCAGCAGCGTGCGTCGCTGCGAACGCCGCAGCAGTGTGTCTGCCACCACGATCCATTTCGCGAACGGCACCCCTGAGCGAACGGCCGACGTCAGCGGCACGGAAAGCGCCCGCACCCGAATGTCTCGAAACCCCGCCCGATGCAGGTGGCGCTCCAGGCCGGTGCTGTTCCAGAACGTCACGTGCAGGGGTGGGCTGCTGCGAGGGTCGCGATCGAGGTCGTTCCACATCCAGCGGCTGTCGTAGTTCGGTGTGGACATGTAGACGATCCCGCCCGGGTTGAGCCGATCGTAGATCGATCCGAGAAACCCCGTGACGTCGGCGACGTGCTCCAGCACCTCCCAGGTGCTGATGGCGTCGAACCGAGTATCGGGAAAGGCCTCCGGGCTCAGAACACCACAGTAAAGCGGGCACCCGACGAGGCGCTCTGCCAGTTGCAGCGCGTTGCGGCTCAGATCAGTGCCCCAGACCTTCACGCCCAGTTCCTGCACCAGGTGCAGGAACGCACCGACACCGCACCCGACATCCAGAAGCGTCTGCGGGCCCGTCCCGGCGATCTGCCTCAAGGCGATGCGGCGCGCCCGCACCGGCTTCGACTTGCGGCCGGCCATGAGCGCTAGCGAATCGCTGATGTGCGACACATAGACGCCGTCGGGGCGGTACAGGGTGTCATAGTCCAATCCGTCGCGTAGTTGCTGCGGCGGTACAAAGCGCAGTCCGCAGGCGCAACAGCGAAGGACGTCGTACCCGTTGACCTGTTTGGCCAAGTCGACGCCGGCAGCCCCGCATCCGACACATGAACTTTGCGAGGTCGTCATGAGCTGGCGCCCCTGACCGATCGCAACACCTCGGCGCGATCGACATTCTGTTCGCCCGCGAACAGGACGAATCACTCAATGATTACACAGTCGAACGCGATTGGCCATGCGGGTTAAGATTCAGCCATGGCCTCATCCGGTCCGAATCGAGCGCGTCCACTGCGCATCGCGCTCTGGTCGCCAAAGGGCGCGGGCCTGCATTATGGCGGGCCGGGAATGAGTGCCTACCGGTTATACCGCAATGCCGATCCCGGCCGTTTCGCGATCAGCCTGGTTCACGGCTGGCCCGAGCAGGAAGCGTACGACCTGTTCGAGCAGCAGCATCTGCTCGCCCCGATCTCGTTGAAGCCCATCGATCAGGTGCGCTTTCTGAGCAGGGCCCGCAGGTGGCTGTCGGACCACGCATCATCTTTCGACGTATTCCACGGAATCTGGGGGTACCACCTGACGGTCCGGCCCGCGTGCCGGGCCGAGCAGCTCGGGCTGCCCGCGGTCGTAAAGCTCGCCGGACATCGGGCGGACCTGGCCAGCAAGGGGGATTGGAAAGCGATCTTCGGCTTGTACCGGCGGCGGCGGAAAATGATCCGCCGGCTCAGCGGCGTGATTGCCATCAGCCGGCTGATCGCGGAAGAGCTGCGCGGGTATGGCGTTCCCGAATCGAAGATCGCCGAGATTCCCAACGGCGTGGACACCGACATCTTTCGACCCGCACGCGACGATGCCGAGCGCACGGATCTGAGGCAACGTCTGGGCTGGCGAAGTCTGCCGACCGTCCTGTTCGTGGGAGAGGTCGATGCCCGCAAGCAGCCGCACCTGCTGGTCGAAGCGCTGGGCCTGTTGAAAGCGCGCGGGACGGAATGCCAGTTGGCCATCGCCGGGCCGATCCGCGATCAGGGCTACCGCGAGGCGACCATGACGCGGGCCGACGGTCTGGGCGTCGCCGACCGAATTATCTGGTGCGGATTCACTCGGGAGATTGCCGATCTCTATCGCGCGTCGGATCTGTTCAGTCTGCCGTCGACCAGTGAAGGCATGCCCAATGCACTGCTCGAGGCAATGGCCAGCGGCCTGCCTTCCGTCGCGACCGCCATCTCGGGCATCGTGGACCTTGTTCGCGACGGCGTGGACGGCGCCCTCGTGGAGTCCGATGCGGACCAGATCGCCGACGCGATGGCCGCGATCCTGTCCGACTCCGCCTTCCTGACCGCGTGCCGCCAGGACACGCGCCGGCGCATCGAGGAAAACTTCAGCACCCGCGCCGTGCTCGACGCGCACGAGCAACTGTTTCGACGCATCATGGCCGGCGGGGACGCCGCGGGGTAGGTCGTTCGGCGCCGTCCCATCCTGCCGGCAGGTCTAGGATTCAACTGACGCAGCGGATGACGTGATCGACGAGAAGCGACGAAGGGACGAGTGAGGTTTCGAACGAAAGACTTCGCACATCTGAACATCAGCCGATGAAGCGCATGACGACACGGCAGGCAATCGCGGAGCTGGCTGTGGATGTGATCACAACATTTCTGGCGGTCGCGGTGTTGCTCGCGATCGCGGTCGGGTCTCTGTCCGAGTTGCTTCTGGCGATGCCAGTGCCGTTCTGGCAATACGCCTGGGCGGGACTCATCGTCGTGGGAAGCAGCGTCCTCGTCGTGGCGTTATCGCCAACGCGAAGACGGATCGAGCTCACATCCGCAGGATGCCTGTCGGTCATGGTTGTCGTCGCGATACTGCACCTTGTCCCGTGGAGTTCCCGCAAGCCGTTTCTGCAGGACCTTGAACGCGTCCAACCGGGCATGGCCCGGGCGGAGGTCGAACAGATCATGGCCGGTTATATGCGTGGAACTGGATGGCCCGAGGTTCCCTTTGCCGATGGCGCGGGGCCCCGGACGTTGACAAGTGTTTCGACCGGCGCAACCTACCAGACCAAGACTGATCCGAACGGGCAGCTCGCGATCAAAGACTCGATCGTGTTCAGACACAGCAACGATGGTCGGCTCAACTCTGACTGGGGCGTCGTGACGTTTCGCAACGGCAAAGTCATTGCCAAACAGTTCATGCCCGATTGATCCGAGGCTCTCCCCTCCGTCGCGGAGTTTACCCGCCGTGGCGGGTCGCTCCATCGCGATTCTGTGCCCGGTTTGTCCATTCTCGACGTCGGATCCACAATCCCGTCATGCCAGGGGCACCACGTTCCATCCGCATCATCGTGAACGCCGACGACCTCGGAATCTCCACGCAAGCCAATGACGCCATCGCGGATCTGATGTCGCGCGGCATGGTGACGTCATCCACCATGATGGCCAACGGCCCGAAGTTCGACGAGGCCGTCGATCGGATCGCGCCGTTCACGAACGCCTCCTTCGGGGTCCACCTGAACCTGACCACCTTCAGGCCTCTGACCACGCATCGCGACCTGGAGGTGATCGTCGACGACACCGGAACGTTCGCCGGCAACGTCCGCGAGGTGGCATTTACTAGGTCGCTGCGACGGGCCATCTTCGGCGAGTGGTGCGCCCAGATCGAGAAGGTCCGCGAACGCGGGGTGAACGTCAGTCACCTGGATTCGCACCATCACGTGCACACCATCCCGTTGCTGTTCCTGACGCTGAGGCGTGTGCAGCAGCACTTCGGCATACGCGGGATCCGGATCTCCAAGAACGTCTACTCGCCGTGCTATCCGGCGTCGCGCGCCGTTCTGATGAAGAAGAGAATCTGGAACACGCTGCTGCGCAGCCGCCGGACCACGAAAACGACCTGCGGGTTCACCGAGTTCGGCACGTTTCTCGAAGCGGCCCGGCGCGACCGCGTGCCCTGGGGCACCGTGGAATTGATGGTCCATCCGGGCCATCCGGACTTCGCCGACGAGACCGCCAGCCTGAAGACGCCGTGGATCGACCGGATGCCGTTCAACGTCGAATTGATCAACTATCACACGTTGTGACGGCCCGGAAAAGGGGTCAGACCCCTTTTGCCGGAACGGCCCAAAGGGTGCTTCGCACGAAAGGGGTCTGACCCCTTTTCAGGCCCCCACGCGACTTTGCGACCAGTCACGCACACGCCGATCCGGCGAGTCGGGGCCGTCGTGTACCTTGAGGAACCGATAGCGGTTGTCGCGCTGGGCCGGGACATAGCCGGCGGTGCGGATCAGGTGGCACAGCACCGTTTCGTCGAGGCAATAGGTCGTGCCCGCGGCGCTGACCACATTCTCCTCCATCATGACGCTGCCCATGTCATTGGCACCGAACAACAGGCCCAGTTGACCGATCTTTGGCCCCATCGTCACCCACGAGCTTCCGATCGATGCCACGTTGTCCAGCATGAGCCGGCTGATCGCCTGCGTGCGCAGATAATCCACGGCGCCCGCCATCCGCAGCGACTTGCCCGCCTGCTCGTGCCCGGGCACGTCCCCCGGAAACGGTTCCTCGTCTGCTGCACCGGTTTCATGCTTTCCTGCTCTTCCGCTCTCCTGCTCTTGCCCCCCCTCCCACAGCGGCAGCCTTCCCATCGGCGTGTTCTCGCGCTGAAACGGCCAGCTGATGAAGCTGACGTAACGGCCCGGCCACCCTGCCTCGATCGCGCGATCCTGGGCCTCGCGGACCCTGCGCATGTGGTCGATCCGATCGGCGATGCCCTCGATGTGGCCGAACATCATCGTGGCGCTGGTGAACATGCCCAGTTGGTGGGCGCACGCCATGACGTCAAGCCACTGCTGCTCCGTGGCCTTGCCCAGACCAATGCGCCGTCTTACGTGAGGCGCGAAGATCTCGCCGCCGCCGCCGGGGACCGAATCGAGCCCGGCGGCCTGCAGGCGCCGCATGATCGCCTCGAGCTTGGCCAGCCACACCGCTCGTGGCAGGACGTAGCCGCGATTCGGTTCCGTGACCGCGAAATCGTCGATGCGGAACACGGCCACGAACTCGACGAACTCCGGCGGGCTGAAACCGTGGACGTGAATCGACGGGAACGCCGACTTGATACCGCGCAGCATGTCCTCGTAGTGCTCGATAGGCAGGTCCGGGTGCATCCCGCCCTGAAGCAGGATCTGCGTGCCGCCGATGGCCGCAAGCTGCCTAATCTTCTCGTGCAACTGCTCAGTGGTGAGCGTGTACGCGTCGGCGTCGCCCAGGTCCCTCTTGAAGGCGCAGAACGTGCAGTTCGCCGAGCAGACATTGGTGTAATTGATGTTCCGATCGATGACGTATGTGCGCCGTTCCGGCCCGTGCAGGCGATCCGCGACCGCGGTCGCCCACCGCCCGAGGTCGTGGATCGACGCCTCGTGGTAGAGCCGTAAAGCCTCAGCAGCGGTCAGGCGACCGCGACCCTCGATCACCGAATCGATTCCAATTTCGGTTGCGAGAGAACTGGATTGGGTGATGACGTTCAAGGTTGATTTGGCGTCTATGTTCACAACCGCGCGGCTGACGCAACTGAGGCACGAAGGCACGAAGGCACGAAGGCACGAAGGGAGCCGTCGCGAGTGATGAGCGAGCGACGGAAACCCGCAATGTCCAGCACCAAGACGCAACTGACAACCCTTATCGCTCTGAGGCGAGCCCCGATTCCCACTGTCGACCAAAGAGGGAGCGACGGAAACCAGCAACACGCAGCAGATTCAACCGACGAACATCCCGGGCGCAATGCATTCATCGCATCATTATGCCACATCCGAATTCCACTCGCGTCAGGGACCTATCCATTACCCCCATAAGATGAGCGGGATCTGTATCGCCCAGACGCATCCCGCAGCGATATTCGCAATCAAAGTGAAAGGCGGGGCGCTTGCCATGAATGGTCCTGGCAAACTCCGCTATCGCCACACAGACGCAGGAAATGGCAATCCACCCAACCACGGCTCCGAAAGCCGACCCGAAAGCCAGGCAGACCAGTATCAACGGGAAATACACGACATACATGAGGCTTGCACCTGTGTACAGGAGGGACATGCCGATCCATGCGAGCAGGTGCACGCCAACAGTATCCCACACGATCCCGTGCAATCGAGCGTGGCGAGATCGCTCAAGTCTCACAACGCTTTCCAAAGTATGGCGTTGCCCACACTCCGGACACGAATCGCCCATTTGCAGGCCGCGAAGATCGTACCCGCAATTCAGACAGACTGGAGTCAATGAACGTTCGTGCTGCATGACCTGTGTGCACAGAGCCGGCGATAATCGCGGCACGACGGACATGTCATTCTAGCCGATCAAATCGGAAAAATGAACCTCGAAGAACGACAAGTCGGCAGGTCCGCTCGATCGCGATCGGACATACTGCCACCCGTCGCCGCGCGTTCTAGATTCTGAAAATCAGAATGATCAAAAGGGCAGTTGCCAGGCTCGCAGAGGCCACCCTGATGGCGTTCCATCGGTTCCATCGCGGTTCAAAGTCTTTACGGGTGCGTCCTGCGCTGTTTTATTCATCGCGTCGACGTCGAGAGTTTGTAGTTTGTTATTCAGAGGTATGTTGATGGTGACGGTCGGCAATTGCACGCCGAGAAGATAGGCGAGTGCGGCCAGGATGATGAGCAGACGCCCTGTTCCATCCAATTGCCCGATGCCAAGCACGGCCGAGGTCACCAAAGCCACCACCGAACCGATCCAGACCAACAAGAAAATCGGCTGATTGTTCTGGATCACGCGATCCATCACCTGAAAGGCTCGGATGAACTCCCGGCTGTTCAAAGTTCTTATGCCCGGCATCGCCACGATCGCAAAGGCAAACAGAAAGCCTGCCACCAGGGAACACAGAAAAGTCGCCAGGATCAATGCAATCTGAAAGATTCCCATGATTCATCGAGAAAAAGGGACGCAGCTCTTTTTCGCCACCCCTGCCTTCGTGCCTATTCCCGGGCCGACACCCTCACCTTGGTCTTGGGACTGTTCAGCACATTCAATGCCCCATTCACCACCAGACGGCGCGCCGATTTCGGGCTGTAGCCAAAGATGCCCCAGTGATCGAGGCCGGCCAGACCGCACGTCAAATCCTCGAGTGAATAGACGATCGCGGCCCGGCCGTCGATCAGGTGGGCGAACAGCCGCGCGTGGCGTGTCGGACCCATCGTCCGCAGGGCGTAGAAGCGGTAGCGAACGGTGTCTTTGCGACCTTCCGCAGCCGCCGGGCCCGAGATGATCGGGTGTTCGCGCGGAAGTTGAATGGGGGTCGCGCCGGGCACGATCGCCTTGAACATGGCCTGAACGTTCGCGCTGGCCTGTTCGCTGCCGCCGGCGGCGTCGACCCACAGCGTCCCGCCCGCTTCCACCCAGCGGCGCAGGGCTTCGGCCTCAGCCGCGACCAGGAGGCCGTCACCGGTGGTGGTGAGAAAGGCGAGCTTGCGGCGGCCCAATTTCGTGGCGCTGATCCCGTTCGGGTCGTAGTCGAGATCGACGTCGTGATGGTTCGCCAGGATGGCCCGCAGCTGGCGCAACGCGTTCGGCTCGGGGTCGAACGCGCCGCTGTGTCGCACCCGGGCCGCGGGCAGCTTCTCGCGGGGTTCGTCGTTCAACTGCACGATAAAGTTGGTATGCAGACGCGGGCGCCGGGGGAACATGCTCGTCGAATGCAAGTAAATATTCGACAAGACCCTGAATCCGTTGCCCTCAGGATCGTTCTTCTGTAAGTCTCCGCCAATGTCGCGGCCCATGTGAACCATCAGGGGGCGCAGCCCGTTGTCGATCATGAGCATCGTGTGGCCCAGGTCCACCTTCCCGTGCAGGTCATAGAAGGGATGTGCCTTGTCCACCTTCGCCAGTTCGCGCCCCGGAAACAATCGCTTGGCCAGGTCCTGGACGCTGACGACCACCTTGGCGATGTTCGCGCCTTCCGGGTTGGTGATCAAAAGGCCGCCGGCCTCGACGTACGCCCGCAGGTTGTCGACCTGCGCATCGCTGAACCGGAATGTCGCGTCCGTCGCCAGATAAAGCAAGGGGCTTTCGATCAGCTCGTGGACCGGCTGGTCCGCTTCGACGATCTGCCACGTCGTCGAAGCTTCGACGTGATCGCTGATGTACTCCACGAAGTTCCACATGTCGTGTGGACGGTTGTTCCAGGCCCCTTCGACGAGACGCACGCCATCGTCCGCGCCGGCCGCGTCGCGATGTCTGTGATCCGACTTCTTCGCCGGAACTTTGAAGCGAAGCTTGGCAATCGCGACCGGATCGTTGGCCCGGGCCAGGTAGAGCAGCGCAAATCCCGTCGACAACAGCCTGCCCTTCGGCCCCTTCCAGAAGCCGTCGCGGCCCTGGCGGCGCAGCAGTTCCGACGTGATCTGTCTGTACCAGTTGGCGCCGTTAAACGTTCGATACCCGGTGGCCCGCCCGACGTTCTGCATCTGGTAGATGAAGTAATACCAGTCGTCCTTCTCCCGCGGGTCCGACAGCGTGAAGTTCTCGTCGAGCCACGCGATCCCGCGCCGAAGCTGCGGGGACAGGCGGTCGCCGAGCTTGAAACGTTCGCCGCGCAGCAGCCGCTCGGTGAAACACAGGACGGTCACGGCGCCCGCGGTCATCGGGCTCGACACCCGGCTGTAGAACGGCGGCGCGTCGGCCGCGGTCGCCTGGGGCGGAGTCACCGACCAGCCCGCGGCCGCGAGGTTCGGTCCGAGTGACTCCTCGTCGGCGCTGGGATTGGCCGGGGCCCGCTGGGTAACGCGCCAATAGGCGTCGATTCGCTTCCAGACCTCGATTTTCACGCGCAGGTCCGCCCGCTCGGCGCCGGTCAGTCCGAGGGCCCCGTACTGCGAGTTGGCCGCGTCGCCCCAGCCGGTGGGCACGGTGCCGGAGTAGTGCGGTTGGAACGCGCCGCCCGGATTCTTCTTCTCAAGGTCGACGGCGGTCAGCACTTTGCTGAGCACCACGGCGTCGCGACGCACCCACGGTGCCCAGCGCGACGGCGGCAGCTCGGCGAGCATCAGCAGGCGCATGCAGCGGTCGTAGGTGCCCGAGTCGTCCCGGCTCAGCGTCCAGTTGAGGCGCCGGTACAGCTTCGGGTTCTGATAGCTCTGCCCGCAGGCCAGCACCGCCCCGATCATGAGGCTATGGTTACCGACCACGTGCTCGACCTGCCAGGGATTGAAAAACCTGCTCGATTCCAGGAGATGCGCGCGGTCGAACGTCCACGGAGGCGGTGTCGTCTCGTAGTAAGCGTTGACGGCCTTGTCGATCGCGGCATTGACCCGTGGCAATGAAAGGCCGCGACCGTCACCGCTCTGGCCACGGGCCGCGGGACTGGCGGCGGCCGTCACGACCGTGCAGATTAGGAACGAGATGATCGTTCTGGGCTCGATCATGGCATGCTTTGGAGCTTTCCGGTCAGGCCGGCTGGAAACGTCGGGCGGCGTGGGCGGGTCAACCTTGCGAGTCAGTGTCGGTATCCTGCGGCGGGGCTGTCGTGTTCCGCTGCTGGGTGAATCCGCCGCCATCCTGGAGCAGCGAAATTATGTGGAACGCGAAGTCGGCAAAGTTTCTGTGCCGCCCCTTGTGGCGATTCCATCCGTCGTTGGCCGCCGCGGCACGCTTGAGGTTGTTGCTCATTTTCTTCAGGAACGACGGCTCGTACAGATCCAGCGCTCCGTCGAACACCGCTAGGTACCCGAACGACATCAGATCGAAGGCGATGACGCTGCGTCGGCTCGCGTGGGCGCTGATGGTCGAGATGATCAGCTCGACCATCTCCGGGTCGCCGGTGAAGAACAGGGCGTAGATCAACTCGCCGCGGTACTGCCGCACGATCCAGTTGACCTCCCGGATGCGGCCGTTGAAAGCCACCGCGTCATGATCGGTGATCACCTCGTAACGTTCCCTTAATTTCAGAGCCTTCTTCCAGAGAACCTCCGCCTCGACGCGGCGCTTGGCAGACATCTGATCGAAAGAGTCCGGCGGATCGATTTGCTTCTGGTATGGCGGATACCCGATGACGACCCGCAGACTGTTGCGGATTTTAGTGAATTCCGCGGCGATGTCCTCGGGTTCGCGGCGGAATTCGGAACGCTGACTGATGCCGAGCGTTTCGGGCATCTGCTTGACCAGCTGAACGAGCCTGGACCCCATCTGCCGGCGGTCCGACTCCGACGCGAGCTTGACCACGTGCATCAGGTGCCAGCGGACGTACGTGTCCTCATAGACATTGCCCGCGAAGGGTTCCAACATGCGGTCCAGGACGTCCAGGGCCACCTCGGGCCCGAAGCCGCCCAGCGCGGGATGGGGCCGTTCGAAGTGAGGGCTGATCCTGGCATCCTTGTACTTTCCGACGTCGATGGCCTCGGCCGTCAGCTGCTTGACGGCGCTCTCGAGCGCCGTCGCGAGCGAAGAGCGAGCGACGGAATGCATTGTCCCGTTGTCGCTCGCCGGCGCCTCAGCGGCGAGCGCCGCGGTGGCCAGCAGGACGAGCAGAGCGGATGTGCCGAAACCGGCTGTATACGCGATCATCGTCAACGCCTCACTTGCCAACACCGCGGACAAACCGCCCGCTGCCCCCGACGATTGAATCCTATGCGTCAGCCCCTGTCCGAGTCCCGAATCACTAAGTGTACCGCAGGGGCAAAATCGGCCTGAGAGCCCGCGGGGAGGGAACCCGATGCGATCCCCAATCGCGGTGAATAGGGTGTGCAACTCAAACGGGGCGATTGGGCGGTGTCGCGGCGACCAGACGTGCCGACCTTAGCCTAGATCTCGAGGACTTCCTTGGACTTGGTAGCGATCGCGTCATCCACCTGCTTCTCGAACTTCTTCAGAAGCTCCTGCGTGTCGTGTTTGGCCTGCTCGATGCTGTCTTCGCTCAGATGCAGCGTCTTGTCCTTCTTGGCCTGATCCGCGTGCTTGTTCGCATCACGGCGGGCGTTGCGAATGGCGATCTTCGTCTGCTCACCGATCTGCTTGACCTGACCGACAAGTTGCTGGCGGCGCTCGCCGGACAGTGGCGGCAATACGAGGCGAATCTGCTTGCCCTCGGGCGAGGGGTTCAGTCCGAGCCCCGAAGCCTGGATCGACTTGACGACCTGTTGGATGCACGAGGCGTCATAGGGCTTGACCAGGATCTGCGTCGGCTCGGGGACGGTGATCAACGCCAGTTGCCGCAAGTCGGTCGGCGTGTCGTAGTAGTCCACCTTGATGAATTCCACCAGCGCGGGCGTTGCCCGACCGGTGCGCAGGCCGCGCAGCTCCTGCTTAAGGAACTCCAACGTCTTTTCCATCGAGTCTTCGCAGGTCAGAATGGCTTCGTCGAGGTCCATATCGAAAACCTCACGCGGTATCGGGCACGACTCGGGTCCCGTGGTCGGCGCCACGGACGACTTCCACGATGTTGCCGGCCTTCTTCATGTTGAACACAACGATCGGGATCCTCTGTTCACGGCACATGTCGAAGGCGGCCAGGTCCATGATCTTCAGCTTGCGATTGATGGCATCGCTGAACGTGATCTTGTCGAAGCGCACGGCGTCGCGGTGGGTCAGCGGGTCCTTGTCGTAGATTCCGTCAACCTTGGTGGCCTTCAGAAGCACATCGGCGCCGATCTCCGCGGCCCGCAACGCGGCGGCGGAATCCGTCGTGAAAAACGGGTTGCCCGTGCCCGCCGCGAAGATCACCACGCGGCCCTTCTCCAGGTGTCGGATCGCGCGACCGCGGATGAAGGTTTCGGCCACGGACGTGAGATTCAGTGCACTGAGCACCCGCGCCGGGTGGCCGAGCTTGTCCAGCATTTCCTTGAGGGCCAGGGCGTTGATCGCCGTCCCGAGCATGCCCATCGTGTCCGCGATGGCGTGGTCGATTTTTCCCTTTTCGGCCAGGACGGATCCGCGAAAAATGTTGCCACCGCCGACCACGACCGCCAGTTGTGTGCCCTGGCGTGCCGCGGCCCCGATTTCCTCCGCAATCAGATCCAGTTCCTCGGCGTCGATCCCGAACCCGCCAGGCTTGCAGAATGCCTCACCGCTGATCTTCAACACCACCCTCCGATAGGCCGGCTTGCCGGTGGCCTGGTCGAGTTCGGCGTCCGAGGCGGTCGTGCGTGCCATGGGAGTGCAGCCCGAATCGATGGAACCCAAGAGATCCTACCGCAAATGCGTCAATCACCGTCGATCGGCATTTGCGGATCGACACCGAACTGGGCGCTCCAATAACCGACCTGTTCGTCACTGAGCGTTTGCGGCCCGGGCTTCCCGTCGTCGGTTCGATCCGAAGAATCGCCGTCACCGTGAAGCAGTTCGTGCACCAACTGCTCGCAAGTGCTGATGCGGGCCCGTCGCCGGCGGGCCGCCTTTTGAATCTGCCGGTCGTTGCTGACCACGGTCAGCCTGCGCGGGGCGCTGTGCTTATGAACGAGGGCAACGATCACGTCGTCCGCCGACCGGGCGGGTCCCGAAAAAACCAGGTCCACCTCCGGGACTGCGGATTCGTTCGGGCCGCCGGGTTTCGCGACACCGTCGCAGACCACGACGATCCCACCGGATCGATAGCGGCTGCGCGCCAGCAGGCGACAGAGCCAGGCCTCGTCCAGACCCGCAAGTGACGGCGGCATCGGCACGTGCAGCAGGTTGTAGCAGTCGATGAGCAGCGTCATATCGGACTTTTTTTCGACAGGACCGGTTCAATCCAGCCCCCAAGTCCGCCCGGATGGGAACCCGCGGGGGGCGCTCGGCGGGCAGCGCTGCGAAGGAGCAGGCCCACTTGACGCCTCTTCGGGGCACCGCATCTAATATCGACGGTCGAAGTCAATGCGTCTTTGACCGCGCCGCTTTTGGTCCTATCGGCGAAAGGCGGCAGCGGGGAGGGCCTCCTTGACAGGTGCAAGGTGGCCTTGGTATATTTGTTTGCGCTATCGGCCGCGTCAACCACGCGGTGAGTGGGATCTTTGACAAGTGGACAGTTGGGAGCGCCGCGAGGATGTGAGCCGCGGCGACACTGGTGGTCATTTGCCAGGTCGCCCGGATGCCCGCCCATATTTTTTTTAGTGGGCGGGTGGCTCAACATCCTTGTGACCCTTTTGGAAGCAATTCCAATAGTGGAGTTGAGCCAACCGTTCGGTCCACTTGGGCCGAGCGTCGACCGGTCCGCCGCTTGCGGCGGATTTCGGGTCGAATGTCTTCAGACGCAACTCCCGGCCACCAATCGCCGCGCTTTAGCGGTGACCTGGACCGGTCGGGAAGCGAAGAATTTAAATTGAAGAGTTTGATCCTGGCTCAGATTGAACGCTGGCGGCATGGTTAAAACATGCAAGTCGAACGATTAAAGCCCCCTTCGGGGGGTGTATAAAGTGGCGTAAGGGCGAGTAATGCGTTTCTAACGTACCTCAGGGTCAGGGATAGCTCGGGGAAACCCGGGGTAAAACCTGATGATCTGCGACCGCCATATGGTGGTTTCAGCAAAGGCTTGCTGCCCTGAGATCGGGGAACGTGCTATCAGGTTGTTGGTGAGGTAACGGCTCACCAAGCCTATGACGGCTAGCGGGTGTGAGAGCACGACCCGCCGCATCGGGACTGAGACACTGCCCGGACTCCTACGGGAGGCTGCAGTAACGAATCTTCCGCAATG
>Ga0310124_10000587_pt1 | contig 25259 bp, 22 predicted proteins | sample CB11b_AW_Bot5_MG_FD_203507 | JGI IMG/M metagenome (GOLD analysis project Ga0310124, IMG submission 203507) | Marine microbial communities from Western Arctic Ocean, Canada - CB11b_AW_Bot5 | ecosystem: Environmental > Aquatic > Marine > Oceanic | place: Canada: Western Arctic Ocean | collected...
TCTACAAGACAGCCTACGCAATACTGATTTTGTTGCTCGCGTTGGGGGGGAGGAGTTTGCATTACTGATGCCACACACCTCACTGCCGGAAGCGAAACGTGTGTTGGATCGATTACGAATAGAAATAGAGCTATCCTCAGGGACTAAAGTGACGGTGAGTGTCGGTTTCACTGATTTGACAAGCAACAGCACTCGCTCATACAAATGTGCCGATGTTGGGCTCTACGAATCTAAATCGTCTGGGCGCAATACCGTCTCTATGTGCCCTAGTCATGCTGATGTCGCTTAATCTTTCATTACTCGATTCGTCTTTAATATTTCACTTGGCCTTCAACAGACTTAGCCTTTAAAAGATTTACGTTTTAAGTGACTAACCACTTTCCTATCAAGCCATCTTCCTCGCTTCGTATCTTTTAAAGTTAGTCTTCAGCCGTTCCTTTCAACATCTATACTAGGAATCTCACTTTTGAGGCGACCTATGTCACAAGTCTTATGTAGTTAGACTAAAGTCTAATGCTGATGAAAATTTGAGCTAAAATAAACAATAAGTAAACTATCTTGCTTCAGGTTGCGTCGTGTTAAGCGAACCAATAAACAGAGTGTTTACCCGATACAAAAGGGATGACACCGTTAACTTAATTCAACTGGTTAGCTTGCCTTATCAATGGCTTGAGAGATAACAGTAGAATTAGGTTAGCTGTAGCAAGAGTTTGGGGATCATACTGTCTGGTTAAAAGAGGCCTGGTATGTTTGTCGATTTTTTAGTGAGGTTAACCATAGGCACATTAGTCATTCTTGGCTTTCAACTGAGTGCACTGTATTTTTTACCTATGGTTGTACTGCTCAATACTCATCACAAAGAGTTTTTTGGGTGGTAGTTCAGTCGTGATACTGGAAACAAAAAACGGAGCCGTTGGGCTCCGTTTTTATTTGGTTAGAATCTACCTTGGCGTTATGCCGCTTCGATAACTTCTTCAATTCGTTTCATTGAACCTAGTAAATGTTGATCAAGTAACTCTGTTGCTTGTTCTGCATTCTTAGAGAGTACTAGCTTCATGATCATTTCGTGCTCATCAATATTGAACAGATCATCAGATGCTGTTTCAGCTGACATTGCTAAGAAGCGGTAACGTTTAACTTGGTTAATAAGTTCATCAAAGAACTTAAACATGTTCTCTGAATCAGCACCTTCAAGCAACGCGACATGGAACTGTTGGTGGCGTTCTTCCCATTCAACAGAATCAAATTCTTCTTCTACGTTCTGAAGGCGTGATAGCTTGTGGTAAGAGGTCAACACTTCTAATTCCCAGCTTTCATCGCCAGTTGAGATCGCTTTTTTAAGCAGAACGGAAGAGACCAGTCGAAGGCTTTCGTATAGGTCATTGAGTTCTTTCTTTGATACCGGAGATACCCAGCAGCCTTTTTGTGGCTCTAGCTTTACGTATTTACTCCAAGATAACTGTACTAAGGCTTCACGAATTGGAGATGCGCCTACGTTGTATCGTGCTTTTAGATCAGCAACAACGAGTTTTTGGCCAGGGGTTAACTCACCATTAAGAATATCTTGGCGAATCATCTTTGATACTTTGTCTGTGAGCGTAGGACTAGACATTACAAACCTCATGCATATTTGATTCTAGTCTGCTAATCCGTCTCTTAGAAAGAGCCCATGGAAGTTAACAGTACGTGATTCTACTGCGATTGATAATACAGCGTACTGAAAAGTTAGGCAAGATTTGTTTCATAAAAAAAGAGGGCCGAAGCCCTCTTTTATATTTTATGCGTATCGGTTCATTCTTATAGAACGTGAACAGATGCCGTGTTTGTAGTACCAGAAGCGACTAGAGCACCAGAAACCATAACTACGATGTCGCCTTTGTTACCTAGGCCAGATTGTAGAGCGATTTCTTTACCGTTGATGTAAAACGCGTCTGTGTTCTCGATAGAGTCAACAAGAACTGGCTTAACACCTTTAGTTAGAACTAGCTGTGCAGCTGTCTTTTCGTTAGTTGTTAGAGCAAGGATGTTTGCAGTTGGGAAGTACTTACGTACTGAACGTGCAGACTTACCGCCTTCAGTTGCAACAACGATTAGAGGAGCAGCTAGCTTCTCTGCTGTGTCTACAGCGCCTTTACATACAGCTTCAGTGATGCGTAGACGTGGGCTGTCTAGACGAGAACCTAGCTCAGCTTTAAGAGCTGAATCAGTACGGTTCGCGATTTGAGCCATGATAGTTACAGCTTCAACTGGGTACTTACCTTTAGCAGTTTCACCAGAAAGCATTACTGCATCAGTACCATCCATGATTGCGTTCGCAACGTCACCCGCTTCAGCACGAGTTGGACGTGGGTTGCTGATCATAGAGTCAAGCATTTGAGTTGCAGTGATAACCATCTTACGTGCGCGGTTACACTTCTCGATCATCATCTTCTGAGCGAAGATTACTTCTTCAGCTGGGATTTCAACACCTAGGTCACCACGAGCAACCATGATGCCGTCAGAAGCTTCAAGGATTGAATCGAAGTTATCTACACCTTCTTGGTTTTCAATCTTAGAAATGATGTGGATGTTCTCGCCGCCGTTAGCGTTTAGAAGCTCACGGATTTCTTTAACGTCGTCTTCTTTACGGATGAAAGAAGCAGCTACGAAATCAACGCCTTGCTCACAACCAAACTTAAGGTCAGCTTTGTCTTTCTCAGAAAGAGCTGGAAGTTGAACAGAAACGCCAGGAAGGTTAACACCTTTGTTTTCGCCTAGAGCACCGTTGTTAAGAACTTTACACTTAACTTCAGTTTCTGTTGTTGCGATAACTTCCATTTCGATTAGGCCGTCATCAACAAGGATAGTGTTACCAGCTGTTAGGTCTTTAGCGAAACCTAGGTAAGTTACTGCTACTACGTCTTTGTTACCAACAACTGTTGCGTCAGTTGTGAAAGTGAACTCTTGACCAGCTACTAGATCTACGTCGTTACCATCTTCAAGTTTGATAGTACGGATTTCTGGACCTTTAGTATCTAGAAGGATAGCAAGTTGCTCACCTTTGTTTTCCATTACTGTACGGAAGTTCGCGATACGAGTGCCGTGTTCTGCGAAGTCACCGTGAGAGAAGTTAAGACGCATAACGTTCATGCCAGCATCTACTAGTTCAGTTAGCTTCTCTACAGATTCAGTTTTAGGGCCAATCGTACATACGATTTTGGTCTTTTTCATGGAAGGTACTCTCCGGTAAGTATTGTTACAATTTGAAATTTATTTAAGGTCTGAAGATTGGTCCGCTACATCAACATTTTGTGCCTGTTGTGTAAAAGCGCGGGACTTCCAATATGTCCTTCAGAGTTGTAAGTCTTTCATCAATTTTAGTCATTTTATGACCAAAAGATTTTGATTCAATATCGGTTTTATGTGACTTACCCCACTATATAAGAGGTAAGTTGCAAAAAAATAACAGTCAGTTTTGTAATTTTTTTTCTTTTCGGGTGCGGATTCTACCACCTAATCAGTTCAATATCACTGCTTAACAATTGTCTTAGGACAAGGTTTTATCGCTATTTATTAATTTTTTGGATCAAAATAAATGGACTAAATAGTTTCGTTGTAACTATAATATGTTTCAAATCGAAACTTACTGGCCTTTTTTAAATGTCGAAACGAAACACCCAGCTCAGAAGACATGCTATTTCTAACCTCGTTAACGAAAAGGGGGAGGTTAGTGTTGATGAACTATCCGCTAAATTCGAAACCTCAGAGGTCACGATTAGAAAGGACTTAGCGTCTTTAGAGAAAAACGGTCAGCTTTTGCGCCGTTATGGTGGTGCGATTTCATTACCGAAAGAGGTTGTGAACGAAGAACTGGGTCCACAAGTTTCGACTCGAAAGATTTCATTAGCGAAAGCCGCTGCAGATTTAATTCGCGACCATAATCGCATTGTGATCGATAGCGGTAGCACGACAGGGGCGCTAATTCAGCAGCTCAATAGCAAGCGTGGTTTGGTTGTGATGACCAACTCGTTGCACGTTGCTAATGCACTTAATGAGTTGGAAAGCGAACCAACACTGCTAATGACTGGCGGCACTTGGGATACCCATTCGGATTCTTTTCAAGGCAAAGTCGCAGAATCAGTACTTCGAGCTTACGATTTTGATCAACTATTTATCGGGGCTGATGGTATCGACCTTGATAGAGGCACAACCACGTTCAATGAATTGGTTGGCCTAAGTAAAGTAATGGCTGAAGTGTCACGAGAAGTGATCGTGATGGTTGAGTCGGAAAAGGTGGGACGAAAGATCCCGAACTTAGAGCTGGCATGGGAGCACATTGACATCTTAATTACCGATACAGACTTAGGCGAAGAATCCAAAGCAAGTATCGAATCACATGATGTTCGAGTGATCCTGACCGATCCAGCGTAAAAACAAATTTAAGTATTATGCATTTACCTTCCTATAATTGATCTTAATAAAGATCTGGCCTTTGCTTGCTGCCAATAGGAATAAAACGAAATTGATGGAGTGAAACTATGTGTGGAATTGTTGGTGCAGTAGCACAGCGTGATGTAGCTGAAATTTTAGTAGAAGGCCTTCGCCGCCTAGAATACCGAGGCTACGATTCAGCGGGTGTCGCTGTAGTTGATAGCGAATCTAACCTAACTCGTGTACGCCGCCTTGGTAAAGTACAAGAGCTAGCAGACGCAGTCGATCAACAACATGTCATTGGCGGTACTGGTATTGCTCATACACGTTGGGCGACACACGGTGAGCCTTCTGAAGCAAACGCACACCCACACATGTCTGGCGATATTGCTGTTGTACACAATGGCATTATCGAAAACCACGAAACACTGCGCGCTCTGCTGCAAGAGCGTGGCTACGTGTTTACTTCACAAACAGATACAGAAGTTATCGCTCATCTTGTTGAGTGGGAACTTCGCACGTCAGCTTCTTTGGTTGAAGCTCTGCAAAAAACAGCAAAACAATTAGACGGTGCATACGGCACAGTGGCAGTTGATCGTAAAGATCCTAGCCGTATCGTTGTTGCTCGTTCTGGTAGCCCAATCGTTATCGGTTTTGGTGTGGGCGAGAACTTCCTTGCTTCTGACCAACTAGCGCTATTAAGCGTAACTCGTCGCTTCATGTACTTAGAAGAAGGTGATGTTGCTGAGGTGACTCGTCGTGATGTAACAGTATTTGATGTAGCGGGCGAGCGTGTAGAGCGTGAAATCGTTGAATCAAACGCAGAACACGATGCAGGTGATAAAGGTCAATACCGTCACTTCATGCAGAAAGAGATCTTTGAGCAGCCAACAGCGCTGATCAACACAATGGAAGGCCGTATCTCTGACACTTCGGTTATCACTAACGCGATTGGTGTTAAAGCGGAAGAGATCCTAAGCAAGGTTGAACACGTGCAGATCATCGCATGTGGTACGTCTTACAACTCAGGCATGGCAGCGCGTTACTGGTTTGAATCTCTAGCAGGCGTAAGCTGTGACGTAGAGATTGCTTCTGAATTCCGTTACCGTGATTTCGTTGTTCGTCCGAATAGCCTATTGGTGACTTTGTCTCAGTCTGGTGAAACGGCGGATACGCTTGCTGCACTTCGTCTTGCAAAAGAAAAAGGTTACATGTCAGCAATGACTATCTGTAACGTTGCAGGTTCTTCACTGGTTCGTGAATCTGATTTTGCCTTCATGACTCGCGCAGGAACAGAGATCGGCGTTGCTTCTACTAAAGCTTTCACCACTCAACTAGCTGCAATGCTGATGATGGTAACGTCAATTGGTCGTCTACAAGGTCGCATCAATGAAGAGAAAGAAGCAGAGATCGTTCAAGCACTGCATCAACTGCCTGCTGATATCGAGAAAGCATTGGCGTTTGATAAAGAGATCGAAGCGCTAGCACCTGATTTTGCTGATAAGCATCACACACTGTTCTTGGGTCGTGGTGAGTTCTACCCTATCGCGATGGAAGCGTCTCTGAAACTGAAAGAGATCTCTTACATCCACGCAGAAGCATACGCGGCTGGTGAGCTTAAGCACGGTCCTTTGGCTCTTATCGATGCAGATATGCCAGTCGTCGTTATTGCACCAAGCAACGACTTGCTAGAGAAGCTGAAATCAAACGTTGAAGAAGTACGTGCTCGTGGCGGTCTACTTTACGTATTCGCAGATGAAGATGCAGGCTTTGAAAGCGATGAGAACATGAAGATCATCAAGATGCCTCACGTAAGTGAAGTAACAGCACCTATCTACTACACAGTACCGATGCAGCTGTTGTCTTACCACGTAGCGCTAATCAAGGGTACCGATGTTGACCAACCTCGTAACCTTGCGAAAGCGGTAACGGTTGAGTAATCGTTAGCCTATCTAAGAAAATTAGATAATAAGAGGCCCATCCTGTGATGGGCTTTTTTGTGTCTGTTAGCTAACGATCAGCGTTAGATCTAGCTTTAACGGCGTTAAGCGTTAAGTGCTTGCTCTAGGTCAGCCAAGATATCGTCAATGTGTTCAATACCTACTGAGAGGCGAATCATCTCTGGTGACACACCTGCTTGCTTTTGTTCCGCTTCGCTTAATTGACGGTGTGTTGTAGAAGCAGGGTGACAAGCGAGAGATTTTGCATCACCAATGTTCACCAAGCGCTTGAAGATTTGCAGCGCATCATAGAAACGAACACCGGCTTCATAACCATCTTTCAAGCCAAAAGATAAAATGGCAGACGGCTTACCTTGCATGTATTTCTCAGCCAATGGGTAGAACTCAGAGGTTGGTAACCCCGCGTAGCTTACCCAACTCACGTTCTCATGTTGCTTAAGGTATTCTGCTACTTTCAGTGCATTTTCGGTGTGTCGCTCCATGCGTAGCGACAACGTTTCTAGACCCTGCATCAACATGAAGGCATTCATGGGTGACAGTGCTGCGCCTGTATTACGTAATGGAACGGTTCGAGCGCGGCCAATAAATGCGGCTTCGCCAAAGGCTTCGGTATACACCACACCGTGGTAAGAAGGTTCTGGTTGATTAAAGACCGGGAAGCGATCTTTGTGCTCTGCCCATGGGAATTTGCCTGAATCGACAATAACACCACCTAATGTTGTTCCGTGACCGCCAACGTATTTGGTTAGCGAGTGCACCACAATATCGGCACCAAAATCGATAGGTTTACACAACACAGGTGTCGCCACCGTGTTATCGACAATCACAGGTACACCTTGTGCGTGAGCAAGCTCAGCAACACGTTCTAAGTCGATAATATTGCCTGCTGGGTTACCGATACTTTCGCAGTAAACCGCCTTGGTTTTTTCATCGATCAGTGCCGCTAAGCTTTCTGGTTTATCGTCTTTAGCAAAGCGAACTTCGATCCCTTGGTTTGGTAGCATATGAGCAAATAGGGTGTAAGTACCACCGTAAAGCTGAGGTGTTGAAACGATGTTGTCACCGATTTGTGCCAACGTTTGAATCGCGTAGTTGATCGCCGCGCTGCCTGCACTCACCACTAAGCCTGCAATACCACCTTCTAAGGCTGCCATGCGCTTTTCCAACACATCATTGGTTGGGTTCATTATACGAGTGTAGATATTACCTGGCACCGCAAGGTTAAAGAGGTCGGCGCCGTGTTGTGCGTCATCGAATTCGTAAGCAACGGTTTGGTAAATAGGTGTCGCAACCGATTTGGTTGTTGGATCAGTGTCGTAGCCGAAGTGAATCGAGAGCGTTTCGTCTTTCATGAGTCTTCCCTGAACTATTGAATAATTTGTGTACTCTCATATTGCCGATTTTTTTATAAAAGAAAAGTATGTTTAGTCACATAGAAGAAACTGGACGAATGGGGCAGAGCGTTGAGCTAGAAGATAAAGGGCTAGAAAAGCAAAAAGCCAGAGCAGCGTGAACTGTTCTGGCTTTTCTAATTTGGTGGCCCTCCCAGATTTGAACTGGGGACCGAACGATTATGAGCCAAGCTTCAGCACTGTAATCAACATAGTGACCCTGCCCCGAATCTCACCCCAATCCACTAGTAAAATAACATAACCTGATTACCCGCAAGATTTCTCTGATGTCGACGACGGGATGATGAAGGTGATGGGAGTAATTAGTACGACGAGGGGGATCTGGGGTGGAAGGCAGGAACAGTACCGGACTAAATCAGTCCAATTTATTGCCAGCAACCTAGAGGGATATCTAGAAGTTTTGGACTGTAATTCCAGAGGCTTAAAGGCTGTTGAGTGCCGCGTGAGTAGCACTAGTGCAGTGTACCGTTACGCATTAAAGCCATGGCTGTATAATAAACAGCTTTAGCCCTACTATAGCGAAAATATTTTTCAAAAAAGTAACTCTCTAAATGCATTTCTCGCATAACTATTTCTGCAAGTTCTTCGGAAGATATCCAAACGGGATAAGTTAGAACAATATTCTTAATTGCTTGTTCTAATTGCTTGTTCTAATTGCTTGTTCTAACTGCTGGTGAGGGTTATTGGGGAGAGACATAAAAACGCCTACAAAAAGTGTACGAGTCAGACCAAAAAATAGACACATTGCAGGTTTCGACCTGATTCTTGGTTCAGGAATCTGTAATGTGATTTCGATATGCTGGAGGTATCAGCGCTTTTGTATGGGGGATAAGAGGTAATCTGTCTGTAGTAATAAACCCGAAGTCAAAATTATATTATTAACCGAGTATAAGCCTTTATGTACCAGCACCCATGACTGACCTCCTCAACCTAGAACTAGCCAAATGTGCATATTTAATGGAAGTTTGTAGGCTTTGGTGTCCTAAAGACCCACTGGCGCCTAACAATAACCAATGGATCTTATAAGAGAAGAAAATTAACTTATCAACCTAATATTTGATCGGAATAATTACGTTGTTATAAGCTCAAATTGGTCTGTTTTTCCAACCACCCTTTGTTAGAATCAGGCTTAAGTATAAGTTGACCGATTTGTTGAGGGTCGAGACTCCAAGTCTTTTTTCCATCAGGTAGGTAGCTGATTAACTGGCCATCTTGCCAAAACCACTTCTGGGTTAAACTGGAGCCACACTGCTCAGTAATAACACGTTTATCTTTGTCAATTGATAAACAAACATTTGGGCTTTGTCTATTTACATATCTGTTTTCTTTATCGTAGCCCCAAACTTGGGCTAACTCGCCGCTACACGCACTTCCAAAAACATGATTATCATCTTCGCTGGCAGTAAGGCATTGGTTAACATGAGATAGAGATTGAAGCGTTACATGCTTTTCTGGTAAAAATATCGGGTGATTCCAGTCAACAGTAAAAGCAGTGTTGATCTTATGTGAACCTTGCAATTCATCATGTGTAAGATGAATTGCCGCGAGAACAGTATATTGAACAAAACCGGTATAAACCGAGTAGTCGACCCCAACGCCTACCTCAAAACGTGTCTTTCCTTGCTCAGTAACCGGAGCCTCGTAAATAACGTCATAATTAGGTTTAAAATTAGCGTAAGCGATTGGGTTAACTTTATCTCTATCGTAAACCCAAGCACCTGACCAGATAGGACCGCTAAAATAACAACCCGTAGAGGCTTCATTTCTCGTTAATGTATCGCAGACCCCGAAGGTGCGTTTGAAAGATAGTGCAAAATCATGCAACGAAGAATGGTTGACGATTTCATACTCCTGAGTATCAAACACTAAAGTTTTGGATTGTTGATAACCAAACGAAGCGCCTAAATCAACACTACCCTTGGGACCATCTTTACCAATCTCTACGCTTTTCTTAGTATCAACGCCAATGGTAAAGCCGCTGGTTTCTCTGTGTTGGAAGTTTTTGTTTTTATTTCCAGGGTAGTTTTTTACAATTTTAGGTAGGTAACCGTCCGTTGGCTTTACCCAAACATCATAACTAGTCGCAATTGGACCAAAGACTTCACTTCTGTCTGTCCATGTTCGAAAATTAACGTACTCTTGTGTGATGTCGTCGGCTAGATGAATACCAGCCCCATGGCCTTTATCATCAATAGTAAAGCGTGCTATTTTTGAATCGGGTGTAAACCCTCCCATTTTTGTGGACGAGCGAATGGATCGCATTAATGACATATTGACTCGAACATCAATTGAAGCACTTGCATTACACCAATCGCGCGTTTTATTTGACTCTCGGTCATAATCATCCCCAGTAAATAAGTCACACGTGATATTTTGGCTGGTAATATATAAAGGGACTTCGACAATCGGAAGAAAATCATCTGATAAAACAGAAGTAGAGATGAGGCTTAGAATTGAAAGGGAGTATTTGAACAGTCTCATTATTACATCTCCCCACTAAAGCGCTGTAAAACATGAACCAAGGATGAAGAAAGGCTTTCTAAAGCTTCGCTTTCATTTTTTATGTTGTTACCGTTGATATCAGTTATATTGACGTTAACAATATTGATAACTCTTTCTCCGCCGAGATTTCCAACCACAATTACAGGCGCATCAATACCTAAGCCAGTGATTGTAGAGCTATAACTGATACGCTCCTCTTCAGTGTACACTTCAGTCATATCAATGATTAAAGTACGGCTTTCATTTATGAGAGCTTTGGATTGTTTGATTTCTGCTCTAGACAAACTTGCTAGATTAATATAATTAATCTTTTCATTATTGATATAATTACTTTTTGCATTTTGTTGAAGTAACGTTTCATGTAATTGTGTAGGTAGGCCAAGCAATTGAATGTCAGATCTAGATGAAAAACTAACAAATAGAAGTAATAAAATTAATTTTTTCATAGTGGTTTCTTAGGTCGTTGTATACCAAGGGTTATTCAGAAAATATATATATCAGGGACTCTGAACTATAGCTCAGTTTATCGTTATTATTTTTGTAGTTCGTTCCAATTTAAATGCCAATAAATATATTGTGTACAACTCAATGATGCATTCAATAACACCCGAAAATGATGGCAATTTCTCAGAACAACTAAATTACCAGAGAGATAATGTCTTGAAGTGAAATCCAATACTTAAAACTCTAGCTCGCGAGGGCGGTCACTCTAGATTGGCCCTGTAATCTCTTTCTAGCCCTTGTTCTGCCTGACTTCTTCCGTAATTACTTTCCCTAGATTTCGTTGACGACGTCGTTGGTCCGGTCCTAGTCCGGTTTTTCACCCTGATTTAGGTCTATTGCTGTCGACGACGACGGTATTCTCACTCTAGATTTCTATCTGATTCCAGCAGTCCATTCGCTAACCCAACTTCTCACCCTAACTCATAGCAGATTCGCCCTAGAACCACTCCTAGCATTGAGACTACCGATTCCAGTATGAATACCAGTCCAGTGATTAACTGCAGCTTCTCGCTCTGAGGCTCACTGCTGCTGACTACTAACCTAAATCACTTAAGAGATATCAGACCGATTACCACTGAGGGTAATCGGTCATCATTGTTCAACAGTCATCTGGTTCTAATCTTCGGTGCTGAGTCTCCTGACTGATCTCAGCTAGAACTCCATCTAAGTATCTCATTTATATCTATATAAATTACTGAACCCAATGGAACGGAATGTTGGTTATATTTTTGTTGGCTTAGTCGGGAAGTTTTTCTGGGGCTCTTAATCTGATGTTGAGTGGTATGTATCTAGCGCAGAGTCGTGCCGTACAGATGAGAGAGGTTACTGATGGTCGACATCAGTCTGAGGTAGATTTATGGGTTCTGTTGTGATTAGGTGGAATGTTTCACTGGCGCTAATGGAATCGTGCTTACAGGAAGTAATCGAAGACCGGATATGGAAAGGACTAGAAAAGATAAAGGCCCATGAATTTCTTCATGAGCCTTATCGGAATTTGGTGGCCCCTCCCAGATTTGAACTGGGGACCGAACGATTATGAGTCGTGCGCTCTAACCACTGAGCTAAGGGGCCGTAGGGCATAGATTATAGGGGAACCAATCAATGGTGTCTAGACACTATGAGGGGCAATTCCGCTTACATCTTAGCCACTTAAATCACGTAGGCACAAAAAAGGTGAGCCAACGCTCACCTTTTTTATTTTATGCTTAAAAGCTAGCCACACTAAAGCGTGTAATTACTCGTCTAGGAAGCTACGCAGAGTTTCTGAGCGACTTGGGTGACGAAGTTTACGCAGTGCTTTTGCTTCGATCTGACGGATACGTTCACGAGTTACGTCGAACTGCTTACCAACCTCTTCAAGAGTGTGGTCAGTGTTCATGTCGATACCGAAACGCATACGCAGTACTTTCGCTTCACGAGGCGTTAGGCCTGCAAGAACGTCTTTAGTTGCACCGCGCAGGCTTGTTGCCGTTGCAGAGTCTAAAGGCAGTTCTAGCGTTGTATCCTCGATGAAATCACCTAGATGCGAATCTTCGTCGTCACCGATTGGTGTCTCCATTGAGATAGGCTCTTTAGCGATTTTCAGTACTTTACGGATCTTGTCTTCAGGCATTTGCATGCGCTCAGCCAACTCTTCCGGAAGCGGTTCACGACCCATCTCTTGTAGCATTTGACGAGAGATACGGTTTAGTTTGTTGATCGTTTCGATCATGTGAACCGGAATACGGATAGTACGAGCTTGGTCGGCAATCGAACGAGTGATTGCTTGACGGATCCACCATGTAGCATAAGTAGAGAACTTGTAACCACGACGGTATTCAAACTTATCTACCGCTTTCATCAGACCGATGTTACCTTCTTGGATTAGATCCAGGAATTGTAGACCACGGTTTGTGTACTTCTTAGCAATCGAGATTACTAGACGTAAGTTCGCTTCAACCATCTCTTTCTTCGCACGACGAGCTTTCGCTTCACCGATAGACATACGACGGCTGATATCTTTGATGCTTTGAACAGTAAGAGACGTTTCACGTTCGATGATATCCAGCTTTTGGATAGAGCGACGGATGTCGTGTTCGTTACGTTTGATCTTTTCTGCGTATGGCTTGTCTGAAGCAAGAACTTCGTCCAACCATGCTTCGCTAGATTCATTGCCAGTAAATAGAGCAATGAAAGATTTCTTCGGCATTTTGCCGTACTCAACCGTTTGACGCATGATTAGGCGTTCTTGAGTACGTACGCGATCCATCGAAGTACGCAGTTCGTTTACTAGGTAATCAAACTGTTTTGGCGTCAGACGGAATTCTTTGAATACGTCTTGCATCATTGTTGTTGCAAGCGTTGCTTTCGGGCTTTCGTGGCCGTATTCATTGATTGCTAGTTGACGGTTTTGGTAGCTAGTGCGAAGCGCTGTGAATTTCTCAAGAGCAAGCTCAGGATCAATACCTGTATCTTCCTCTTCTTCTTCCTCGTCGTCTTCTGCTTCTTCTTTGTCTTCGTCTTCTAGATCAGTTTTAGCGAGCTCTGAACCGATGTGAGTCGCCGTTGGCGCAGCTGTGCCATCGTCGTCTGGGTCAACAAAGCCATTGATTAGATCTGTTAAGCGAATCTCTTCAGCGAGTACGCGGTCAAACTGTTCCAAGATGTATGGAATCGTGCCTGGGTACTCAGCAACAGATAATTGAACGGTATTGATACCATCTTCAATACGCTTTGCAATGTCGATTTCGCCTTCACGAGTCAGTAGTTCAACTGTACCCATTTCACGCATGTACATACGAACTGGGTCAGTTGTACGGCCAATCTCGCTTTCTACGCTTGAAAGCGCAGCAGCAGCAGCTTCAGCTGCATCTTCATCTATATTGGCATCGTCATCATTAAGAGCTAGATCATCAGCGTCAGGTGCAGTTTCTACTACCTTGATACCCATGTCATTGATCATTTGAATGATGTCTTCTACCTGTTCAGAATCCACGATTTCTGCAGGTAGGTGGTCGTTTACTTCGGCGTAGGTCAGATAGCCTTGTTCCTTGCCTTTAATAACAAGTAATTTTAGCTGTGACTGCGGATTTTGATCCATAGATGATATCCAACTTCAGGTCTGGTGAAGGACGTTGCATTCTCAAATGCAAACCAATTATGTTAACAAATTTATTAAATGCTGACTAATCAAACAGGGTTACGCTTTTAGATCTAGCATTAAAGCTAGTAGCTCCCTTTTTTCTTCGGCTGATAAACCGACACTTCTTGCTTTGGCCTGCAGGTTTTCAATTTGTTTTTCAACGCACTGGGCAAGGATATTGTCCAATGAGTCTAAAAATATGTCTTCTTGATTGTCTTCGTCGAGGGGGATTTCCCAGCTCGCGAGACGAGACAGAAGTGCCTCATGTTTGTTCTCTCGCCAATGTTCTAATAATTGGCCTGTGCTGATATGGGGGTTCACTCGGCAGATATCAAGTACTTCGACGAATAAACTTAGTCCAGGCAGCTGTAAGCCTTTGACACTTGATAAATCCGGTACCATATCAGCATAGCTCGGATTTTGGATAAGCAAAGCGATAACTTCACGCATTGGAGTGCGCTTGAGCTCTTTATGCGGTTGAGGTGTCGGGTTCTTTGTGTGAACGCGAGCACGCCTCAATTGGTTATCAAATCCAGTTCGCTCATCGAGCAATTTTTCGAGCAGTTCTTGGAAGTAACTGTCAGGAATTCTACTAATCAAGGCGCTCGCGTGTGCACGCAGTGCCGATTTTCCTTCGGTTGTTCCTAAATTCAGCTTGTGTATTTCTATCAGGTTATCGAACAAATAGGTCGAAAGCGGCGTCGCATTGTGGACTAGCTGTTCGAAAGCAGCCTGACCGTGTTCTCTAATATAGCTGTCTGGGTCCTCACCGTCTGGCAAGAACAGAAACTTGAGTGTGTTACCGGTTTTCAGGTATTCAAGCGCATTCTCTAGTGCGCGCCACGCGGCCTCTTTACCTGCTCTATCACCATCGTAACAACAAACCACAGTATTGGTCTGGCGGAACAACATTTGAACGTGATCACCGGTTGTTGAGGTGCCCAGTGATGCCACTGAGTAATCGACACCGTATTGCGCTAGTGCGACAACATCCATATAACCTTCAACCACAAGTACTTGAGGCGGTTCACGGTATGCTTGCAACACTTCATAAAGGCCGTAAAGCTCTTTACCTTTATGGAAGATCGGCGTTTCTGGCGAGTTTAGATACTTTGGCGTGCCGTCTTCTAAAACACGACCACCAAACCCGATTACTCGGCCTCGACGGTCACGAATCGATCGTATCGGTTGCCTTTATCGTTTTCTATCAACATGCCGCCAGTAACGAGCATGTCTTGGGCTTCTTTTTGTTGGCCAAAGTTCTTACGAACCAAATCCCATTCATCAGCGACGTAGCCAATGCCAAATTTCTGTACGATTTCACCAGAAAGACCGCGATTTTTTAGGTAATCAATCGCAGGTTTGTTAGCTGAGATTTTCAGCTGAGAGCGGTAAAAATTACTGATGCCGCCCATCAAATCGTAGAGGTTACGTTTTTGTTCGCTGTTGGCTCTTGGCGCCGTGGATATTTCACCGCTGCGCTGTTCTCTAGGAACATCAAGTCCTAAAAATGAGGCCAGCTCTTCAATCGCTTCAACAAAATCGAGACGTTCGAACTCCATAATGAAGTCGATAGCATTGCCGTGTACGCCACAACCAAAGCAGTGATAAAACTGTTTTTCTTGGCTTACGCTGAAAGAAGGGGTCTTTTCGTTGTGAAATGGGCAACAAGCACCATAGTTTTTGCCTTTTTTCTTAAGTTTCACGCGTGCGTCCACAATATCGACAATGTCGAGACGCGCTAGGAGATCATCGATGAAACTACGCGGGATGTGTCCTGCCATAAAACCTTAGAAAAATGCACTAACTGAGAGTGTGGATAATAATAGTTTGAATAGGTTACAGATACAAACAAGCCGTGCGTTCCGAAGGATTGCACGGCTTGTTGCAATTTGATTTGGGATTAAGCGAGTTTAGAACGAACTAAACCACTAACTTTACCCATATCTGCACGCCCTTGAATTTGTGGTTTCAAGATAGCCATTACTTTACCCATGTCTTGCATGCCCGCAGGTTGAGCTTCTGCAATTGCGCTATCAAGTAGTGCAATAACTTCTTCTTCAGTTAGCGGTTGAGGCATAAAGCCTTCAAGTACAGTAATTTCTGCTTTTTCCACGTCAGCAAGATCTTGACGATTTGCCGATTCATATTGAGCAACAGAATCGCGACGTTGCTTAACCATTTTAACTAATATAGCAATAATGTCGTCGTCGTTCAGAGTGATCCGTTCGTCAACTTCACGTTGCTTAATTGCTGAAAGAGCTAAGCGGATAGTGCCAAGGCGCGGTTTGTCCTTGGCTTTCATCGCTAATTTTTGCTCTTCTTTGAGTTGTTCAATAAGAGCCATAACTCAGTCCTTATGGATTAAGTTATTAGTACAGACGAACGCGACGTGCGTTTTCGCGAGCTAGCTTTTTAGCGTGACGCTTTTGAGCTGCTGCTTTAGCGCGTTTGCGAACTGTAGTTGGCTTTTCGTAATGCTCACGACGACGCACTTCAGAAAGGATACCTGCTTTTTCACAAGAGCGCTTGAAACGACGTAGTGCAACGTCGAACGGTTCGTTTTCACGTACTTTAACTATTGGCATATGCCTTTCACCTCAGGGGTTATTCATTATCGCTGGTTACTCAGTACCAAATCAGAGAAGTTACCCATCGAGCTAACTCTCTATTCGCGTTTGGCCATTAACCAGCTTGATCAAAAATGGTGCGGAATTTTAATCCGATCACAGTGGCTTTGTAAAGCACTTTGTCGATTATAGTCTGTACAATATTTGTTTGAAGAGCTTAGGCAGGGTAATATTGCGCTAATTTCCCATTTTAGACGAAAGCGTGCCGAGAAAATTATGCGCATTATTGGTATTGAAACCTCTTGTGATGAAACAGGAATCGCAATTTATGATGATGAGCAAGGGCTGCTTTCTCATCAGTTATACAGCCAAGTAAAACTGCACGCCGATTACGGTGGTGTGGTACCTGAGCTAGCGTCGCGTGACCACGTGAAAAAAACCATTCCACTGATTAAAGCGGCATTGGCAGAAGCGAACCTAACGTCGAAAGACATTGATGGCGTGGCTTACACAGCTGGTCCCGGTTTGGTTGGTGCATTGCTTGTGGGTGCAACAATTGGTCGCAGTATTGCTTATGCGTGGGGCGTGCCTGCTGTGCCAGTACACCATATGGAAGGTCACCTTCTTGCGCCAATGCTAGAAGACAATCCTCCACCATTCCCATTTGTTGCTCTGCTGGTTTCTGGCGGTCATACCATGATGGTCGAAGTAAAAGGCATTGGTGAATACCGAATCCTTGGTGAATCGATTGATGATGCAGCGGGTGAAGCGTTTGATAAAACCGCGAAGCTGATGGGCTTAGATTACCCGGGTGGCCCGCTGTTATCTCGACTTGCAGAAAAAGGGACTCCGGGGCGCTTTAAGTTCCCACGTCCAATGACCGATCGCCCAGGGCTAGATATGAGCTTTTCTGGTTTGAAAACGTTTGCGGCAAATACCATTCGCGCTAATGACAATGATGACCAAACTCGTGCTGATATTGCTTACGCGTTCCAAGAAGCCGTTTGTGCGACCTTGGTAATCAAGTGTAAGCGTGCCTTGGTAGAGACGGGCATGAAACGTATCGTGATTGCTGGCGGTGTTAGTGCCAACAAACAGCTACGTATTGAGCTTGAAGCGCTGGCGAAGAAAATCGGTGGTGAGGTTTACTACCCACGAACTGAATTCTGTACTGATAACGGTGCGATGATTGCTTATGCGGGTATGCAACGCCTTAAAAATGGTGAAACGGCTGATTTGTCTGTTCATGCTACGCCGCGTTGGCCAATTGACCAACTAGAGCCCATTGCGTAATTGACTATAGTGTTTCGATAAACGGTCGCCTTGTGCGGCCGTTTTTATATCCTAGCTTACCGACTATGTGTCGATAAATAATTGCTAACAGAGATTAGGGAAGAAAATGAACAAGTTTACAGTAGACAATCAGTCGATGACGTACCTAGATGAAGGTCAAGGCCCTGTTGTTGTGTTAGGTCACAGCTACCTTTGGGATAGTGCAATGTGGAAACCGCAGATCGATGCATTAAAAGCTCAGTATCGCTGTATTGTTCCAGAGCTTTGGTCTCATGGTGAATCACAAGCCGCGCCGAGCTCGATGCGTAACTTGAAAGATTACGCTCAGCACGTTTTGGCTCTGCTTGATCATTTAGAGATCGAAGAATTCTCTGTGGTTGGCTTATCGGTTGGCGGTATGTGGGGAACAGAGTTGGCGGAGTTAGCTCCTGCACGAATCAAGTCTCTGGTACTTATGGATACCTTTGTTGGTTTAGAGCCAGAAGTTGCTCATGCTAAATACTTCAGCATGTTAGACACCATTACTCAAACCAAAATGGTACCTCAGCCGATTGTAGAAGCGGTTGTTCCACTGTTCTTCGCTAATGATGCTCAAACTAACTCACCAGCTTTAGTGGAAGGTTTTACTCAGCAACTATCATCACTTGAGGGGGAGAAAGCAGAAGAAGTCGCACGAATCGGTCGAATGGTGTTTGGGCGTCGCGATATGATTGAAGCGGTAGAGAACTTTGCACTGCCAGTTTTGATTGCCGTTGGACAAGAAGATAAGCCACGTCCGGCACTTGAGTCATACTTAATGCACGATTGCATTACGGGCAGTGAGTTAGTGGTGATTCCTGGTGCTGGTCATATTAGCTCGCTAGAGCAACCAGAGTTTGTGAACTCAATGCTGAAGACGTTTTTAGATAAACATCTGCTGTAAGCTCTTAAAGACTGAATAGTATTGATCGACTGAGACTTGTGTCGGTTTAAATTTATCCCAGTTTAAAAATGGTTCGGCTTAGACATGACAGTTTAAGCCGATTTTTTTTGCCCGAGTTTTGGTTCACTGCCATCGAGTAGGCGACGAATATTCTGATGGTGACGTAGGACGATCAAACAACACAACATGGCCACAGGCAGTGTGTATTGAGGTTTGACTAACCAAGCGTAGAAAGGTGCGAGCAACACAGTAACCAGTGCCGCTAAAGAAGAATAACGAAACAAAAATGCCACAACCAACCAAGTCGCCATGATCATGCCCGTTAGATCGAACCCAATTGGGGCGATGGCTCCGAGTGCCGTTGCGACGCCTTTACCACCTTTAAAGTGGAAGAATATTGGGTACATATGACCAAGGCATGCAGCAATCGCCACGACGCCTAAAATGATCGAGTCGATGTTGAGGTAGTAGCCAAGCCAGACTGGAATGGTGCCTTTAAGCATGTCACAAAGTAGCACGGCTGCAGCGGCGCCTTTGCCGACCACACGCAGTACATTGGTGGCCCCTGGATTGTTGGAGCCTACCGTTCTTGGATCAGGAAGTCTTAAGACTCGGCATATCAAGACCGCACTCGAAATTGAACCTAGCAAATAGGCTGCAATGATCATGATAAGTGCCAAAGGGGTCATGTTTTTCCTTAAACGGTTATAAGTCTAACGATGGGAAAATAATGCTCAATCCAAGAGTAATTGATATCATATCTGGAATTACACGAATAATACGTTTTTTTCCCCCATATGGGTATCCGACCTCTAAAAGGACAAGTCATGGCACTGGATAAAGTTTTCATTGAACAGCTAGAAGTAATTACAACGATCGGTGTTTACGATTGGGAACAAGAGATTAAACAAAAACTTGTGCTTGATATTGAAATGGCTCATGACAACCGCCCTGCAGGTAAGAGTGATGATGTTGTCGATGCTTTGGATTACTCGACAGTCAGCACAGCCGTACTTGACCACATTGCGAATGGCCGATTCCTATTGGTTGAGCGTGTGGCTGAAGAAGTCGCTGAACTAATCATGACTCAGTTCTCAGTGCCTTGGATTAAAATCCGTTTAGCGAAGCCTGGCGCAGTGCCACAAGCAAAAGCCGTCGGTGTGATCATCGAACGAGGTCAAGCATGACAATAGCCTATGTTGGTGTTGGCACGAACATAGACCGCGACAAGCATGCAAGGGTGGCATGGACAGAGCTTCAATCGTTAGGGACTAACCTTAAATGCTCTAAGATCTATCATTGTGAGCCTGTAGGGTTTGAAAGTCATTCGTTTTATAACTTTGTGATAGAGCTCGACACATCATTCTCATTGACTGAATTTTCACAGCAGCTGCGTAAAATTGAGTTTAAATGGGGTCGCTCTCAAGATGCTCATAAACTTCAAGATCGAAAGCTCGATCTTGATATTGTGCTGTTTGGAGACGTGGTTTCTGAAAGCGAACCAGAATTGCCACGCAGTGATATCTATAAATATCCTTTTGTAACACAACCACTTTATGATCTGTGTCCTGCGAGAGTGATCCCGCAAGATGGAAGAACCGTCAGTGAAATATGGCAGAAGATGCAGCAATTAGATTCGCTCTCTGTCGTAGATATAACACTATAATTTTTAAGGTAAGTAATGAGTTATTTTGAAGCGTTTATGTTGGCGTTGGTGCAAGGCTTTACTGAGTTTTTACCTATTTCCAGTTCTGCACACTTAATCCTTCCTTCGGCTGTTTTAGGTTGGGAAGATCAAGGCTTGGCTTTTGATGTTGCGGTCCACGTTGGTACTTTGGCCGCAGTCGTTATCTATTTCCGCAAAGAAGTGGTCTCTCTGTTGAGCGCATTCTTTGGTTCCGTGTTTAAAGGTGATCGTAGTAAAGAAGCGAAGCTCGCGTGGATGATCATTCTCGCGACGATTCCTGCGTGTATCTTTGGTTTGTTGATGAAAGATATTGTTGAGCTTTACTTGCGCAGTGCGTGGGTGATTGCGACGACAACGATTATTTTTGGTCTGTTGCTATGGTGGGTGGATAAGAATTCAAGCCTGCGTGATGACGAATACCAAGCGGGTTGGAAAAAGGCGCTGTTTATTGGCCTTGCTCAAGCAATGGCGATCATCCCAGGTACGTCTCGTTCTGGCGCGACGATTACTGCAGCGCTTTACCTTGGTTTCACACGTGAAGCCGCGGCTCGATTCTCTTTCCTAATGTCTATCCCAATCATCACTCTGGCGGGTGGTTACTTAGGTCTGAAGTTAGTGACCAGTGGTGCCCCTATCCATGTTGGCACCTTGCTAACGGGTATCGTGGTTTCTTTCATCAGTGCTTATATCTGTATTCACTTTTTCTTGAAGCTTATCTCACGTATGGGCATGACACCGTTTGTTATCTACCGCCTGATTCTAGGTTTTGGTCTATTTGCTTTCTTGATGATGCAGTAGCACTCGACTTACGTAGACAAATGTTTCGTCCTACAGATTGAAACGGAAAAACCCGCCTAGTAGCGGGTTTTTTAATGCATGGTAATCAGCATTGTGCAGATTAACTATTAGAGAGTTCTGATAACGCGCTCTCAATCGCGGCAGCTCTACGCTTCTCTTGTTCTTCTCGAATATCTTTGCCTTGAAAACCATCGGCAATAATGGCTTTAACTTCGACTTGAAGCGCTGCTTGGTAAGCCACTTCGAAACGCGCTTTCTGAGGGTAAGGCTGATCTTCTAATCCTTTTCGGCCAGCGTGATCGGCTTGGCAGCAAAGCAGTATGTCGTTGAGCCTGTCTGGTTTACGCCAAACATCAAACTTGTTGAGAACCTTGAGAAAGGTGGTTGGCTTGAGCTCGCCTGCGCGGTGGATATTAGAATGCTGCTCGCACACTAACAACGCAAGATCTCTGAATTCATTGGGCACTCTGACTCTTTCACACAGCTTCTTAATGATTTTTAAGCCTGTATGGCAATGTATTTTATGGCTTGGCCACTCGCTTTCTGGCGTGACGCCTTTACCTAAATCATGCACTTGAGCGGCAAAACGCACGGGTAACGATGAGCTTAATCGCGCAGCTTGTTGAGCAACCATCAGAGTGTGAATGCCCGTGTCGATCTCAGGGTGCCACTTTTCAGGTTGAGGTACACCAAACAGCGCGTCAATTTCAGGCAACACAACAGCCAATGCACCACACTCTTTCAGTATCGAAAGGAACACTTCAGGATGCGGAGTGCTAAGGGATTTATGCCACTCTTGCCAAACTCGTTCGGCAGTGAGATGTGCCAGTTCACCGGATTGAACTATCTCACTCATCATCACCATGGTTTCTGGTGCAACCGTAAAGTTGAGATGGTGAAGTTTGGCGGCGAAGCGAGCCACACGCAGCACACGCAGAGGATCTTCAACAAAGGCATCCGAGACGTGTCTTAGAACACGATCAGAGAGATCTTTCTGGCCATGGTAAGGATCGTAAAGCTGGCCTTTATCGTCTTGAGCAATGGCGTTGATGGTCAAATCTCGACGCATGAGATCTTCTTCCAAACTCACATCTGGTGCAAAGTAACACTCGAAACCTGTGTAACCCGAACCTGACTTTCTTTCGGTGCGAGCCAGTGCGTGCTCTTCTTTGGTCTTTGGGTGTAAGAATACGGGGAAGTCTTTGCCCACAGCAGTAAAGCCAAGGTTTTCCATCTCTTGAGGAGTACTCCCTACCACGACCCAATCTCTATCATAGCTATCAATGTTGAGCAGCTTATCGCGCACCGCTCCACCGACTAGATAGCGCTGTAGCCCATTGTCTTTTGGTAGGCTATCGTATATTTGCAACTTATCACCTCGAAATGTTTTATCACTGCTGGACTTTACTGCAAGCAATGGTACTTTCCATTAATCGTAATTATAGGGCAGCACATGTATAAGGAATATTTTGGCTTCGTTGAGATGCCATTTTCGATTGTACCAAATTCTCGCTATTTGTTTTTGAGTCAGCGCCATCAAGAAGCGATGCAGAACCTACAAGCCGGTTTAGGCGAGGGTGGGGGCTTTGCGATGCTTACTGGTGAGGTCGGTACAGGAAAAACAACGGTCGCCAAAGCGATGTTGTCATCACTCGATAATCAGACTCAAGCTGGCCTTATACTCAACCCTACGTTTTCCAATACGGATTTACTGGAAGCTATCTGTGATGAGTTTGAGGTCGAGTACCCTGAACAAGCATCGTTGAAACAGCTGAGTCAGGCCATTCATCACTTCCTGCTCGATAGTCATGCTGAAGGCATTCAAACCTTATTGGTGATTGATGAAGCCCAACATCTCGCAGCTGATGTGCTGGAGCAGCTGCGCCTTCTGACCAATTTAGAAACCGACAGTCGCAAGCTGTTAAAAGTACTGTTGGTCGGCCAGCCGGAATTACAACAGCACTTACAAACCACTCAATTACGTCAGCTAGCTCAGCGCATTACAGGTCGCTATCACTTACTGCCTCTTAATACTGAAGAAACTGGCAAGTACATCGCGTTTCGTTTGGAAACGGCGGGTGGCGAGCAGATGCTGTTTTCGAATCGTTCAATCAAGCTAATCGCCCAATATACTCATGGTATTCCAAGGCTCATTAACTTGGTGTGTGATAAAGCCCTGCAATTGGCTTTTCATGATGGTGAGCCATTACCGAACAATGAAACGGTTAATCGAGCGTGTCAGCAGGTTATGTCGTTTCAGGCCGATGTGTATCATGTCGAAAAGCCTCGATCTTCTCTCGTCGTACCTAAGTTATTCCAATACGCAGGGATTGCTACATTAAGTGTCAGCCTCGCAATGGCGACCTTTAATTTTGCTCCAAGCTATATCAATTCATGGCAGTCGGCTGAGACTTCAAGTGAAATGAAAACAGAAGTGTCTGCACAGGCTCAGCGCTCTTTGGTGGCGAATGAACCTCAGTTGGTTGCTGAGCCAAAACCTTCCAAGTTTGCTTTGCCACAAGATATTCAACAGCACTTGATGCAGGGAACCAATCGTTCTCTCGCTATCAAGGACTTGTATACGCTCTGGGGGTATCAGTCTTCACTGCGTGATGGCTTGTGCTTAAGTGAGCCGCAAAGTGTCTTTGTGTGTGAGCAACAACAGTCAAATTTGGATACATTGTTAGAGCTTGGCGTACCCGTGGTCCTTAATCTGGATATCGATCAAGAGCCAGTGTTTGCTGTGCTTTATGGTGCGTCTGAGGAGTCTGTCGAGCTCCTCGTTAACGAAAAGCTCTTGGTGATGCCTAAGCGTACCTTAAAGAAAATCTGGCAAGGTGATTATGTCGCGATTTGGAAACAGCCACTCAGAGATACGCTCAAAGAGGGTTATCAAGGTGAGGCGATTGCACTGCTTGATCTGTTATTGTCTGAAGTATTGGGTGAAGACGTATCGGGCAGTGATGTATTTGACTATGAGTTAAAAATGAAAATTGAAGCGTTTCAAATATGGCAAGGGATGTCTGTCGATGGCATTGCAGGAAAACGCACGCTGGCAAGACTACAAAGATTGGCTCAACTCGACTCGCCTAAGTTGATGTCACTTGATGGAGGCGCAAGTTAATGTCACGCATTATGCATGAGCTTAATCAGTCGTCTGCTAAGCAGCCGCCTCTTAACCAAGCGTCTCTTAAACAATCATCTTTTAATAGCCCCAGCTTCAAAGGCTACCAAAACCATCATGTGCCAAGTTCTGTTAAAGGGATTAGCAATAAACGAGGCTCATCGTTAGCAATGGGGCTACTGCTTATCTTGGTGCCTTCTTTGTTGGTGGGTGGTGTTCTGGCTTATCAATCGTATAACCAACAACAAAACTCGGCTAGCCAAGCTGCCTATGTCGCTCTGCCTGAATCAAAACCTCAATCAGACCTTGAGCCTCAAATCGCTGATGCTGATATAGCCAATGTGGAGGCTGTGTCAATGGATGCAGAAGGTGAAGTATTATTTGCCGTTCGCCCAGCGCCGGCAAGCCAACCTTTGAAAGCACTGCCACGCCAAGAGGTGTATGCGCAGATTGGCTCTGAAAGTACGAATGTCGCTGGTGGAGCTATTGTGCCTGTGGCTAGTTCAGAGAGTAGTGCGCGAACATCAGAAGAGTCAGAGTTATCACTAGCTCAGCAAGAGGTTCAGCCAGGTGTAAGCAATGAGAATACGGCTCTGCAATCGGACAGTGATTTACTGCAAGGGCTAGACCTCAGTGAGTTACCCCCCGATTTGGCCTTAAAGCTTGAATCAATGATGGGTGAGCAACAAAGCGCACCTGAGCCAATGGACTCGCGTCCAGCAGGACAGGTAGGGTCTCAGGTCATTGAGTTGGAAACGCACACCAATAGCTTATCAGGGGTATTACCTAAGTTAGACCTACAAACTCACATGTACTCGAGTAGCGAAACCAAGCGTTGGGTCAAAGTGAACGGTCAAGAAGTGGCGCAAGGAGATTGGATTGGACAAGACATTCAATTACTCGAAATTAAGCCGCAATCGGTGATTATCGAGTTCAATCAACAGAAAATAGAAAT
>Ga0310124_10000589_pt1 | contig 25229 bp, 18 predicted proteins | sample CB11b_AW_Bot5_MG_FD_203507 | JGI IMG/M metagenome (GOLD analysis project Ga0310124, IMG submission 203507) | Marine microbial communities from Western Arctic Ocean, Canada - CB11b_AW_Bot5 | ecosystem: Environmental > Aquatic > Marine > Oceanic | place: Canada: Western Arctic Ocean | collected...
CGAAATCGACTCGTTCTTCCTCCACCGACTCCCGTTCCTTCGCAGGTTCGCCGTGATGGAGCATATCGGCGTGGGTCTGCTGGCACGGTACGTTCGCGGCGTGGTCATGCTTCAAGTCGACGGACAACCGATCGAGATAGACCTCGGAGGACTGCAGATTACCAGCGGCGTGCGCTTCCGGTTCTAAGGTTTTCTGACGAGGCGTCCGTCTGGCGGCGTTGCTTCGTCGGTCACAGCCCACCTGGCTGCTCCCTCCTCACGCCTGACCAGACAGACGTCTCGTCAGAAAACCCCCGCGGACGTTTTGCGGCGTTGCCAGCCCGTGGACGTCCAGCCTCGGGCACCAACTGGGCGTCGGCAATGTCGTGTCGTCATTCGTGTTCTCGGAAGACGACGCCACGCACCGGCAACCACCGCGCAGCGCCCACCGACACGTGCTTGCCTACCTCGCCAGGAGTTCGATCAGCGACAACGGGTCGACTCGGGCGCCGTTCAGACGCAGGGTCCAATGCAGATGCGGGCCGGTCACGCGACCGGTCGCGCCAGCCTGACCGACGGTCTGGCCTGGTTCGACCAGGTCTCCCTTGTCGACCAAGATCTTCGAGAGGTGGGCAAAGTAGGAATACAGCCCCCAACCATGGTCGAGGATGACCGAACCACCGGAGAAGTAGGTATCGCCAGTCAGCACCACCCGACCCACGTTCGGCGCGACGACCGGAGTGCCCTCGGCCGCCCGGAAGTCGGCGCCGCTGTGGGGATTCCGCGGTTGGCCGTTGAACACGCTGCGGCTGCCGAACGCGCTCGTGGCGCGTCCCGGCACCGGGGTGCCCCAGGGGCCACGCCACAGGCGTTCGTCCGAGGCACTGGCGAAGATGGCCTGCTGCTCTTGGGACTCGCGCGCGATCCGAGCGCTGACGTCGGGGGGCGGTTCGACATATCGCGGCGCCACGGTGAGTTGCCGCGTCGGATACGCCTTGTCCTCGACCACGAGCGGGTAGTCGCGCTCGACCGGAGTACCAGCGACCGGCGTGATCTGCAGGGCCAAGTCGTAGGACCCGGGCTCGACCAGTAGATCGACGCCAACCAGACCCTCCCAGGACGTATCGTCGGCCTGATAGAAACGCACGATCCCGCCAAACACGGCGCCCCGAATATCGGACACCGGCACCGACGGCACGACCCTGACGAGTACCGCTTCGCCCGGGAACACCCCGCGTGCTTGATGGGTAATCTCAGCCCTGAACGACTGGGCCGCGGCCGGGGTCGGGAGCCAGAGCAACGCGAACGCCACCGTCCTGATCAGGGCACTCCACACCGCAGGGCGGAGGGCCGCATGACTCGGACGGGGTGGCATCGGATGCGTGAACACGGAACTACTCCAAGCGACGAGTGGTGTATCGCTCCGCGTTAGCCGCCGAACAGCGTCAGGTCGAACACGCGGGCCATGATGAGAATGATCGTCAAGCCGGTGAACACCGCCAGACTCAGCCAACTGAACCAGATGACCGGCTTCGACGGATAGAACGCCGTGTCCGTTTTCGGAATCACGGTGAGGCAGTAGTACAAGTTGAGAAAAAAAATAATGGGCGCGATAAAGAACGCCAGCGCCGACGATACCAGCACCAGGAACACCGGCCGCGGCACCCCCGCAATGATCAGCGTGGCGGCGATCAACGAGTAGAACATCGTGATCCGGTAGATGTTGTACTCGGACGACGCCGTTCCCCGGTGCGCCGTGGTCAACTCGTGCGCCGCGATGCCCGGCAACGCCGCGGTCGTCCGGAAGAGGTTACGACAACAGGCCGCGACCACTCTGGGCCACCCATCGAAGTAGTTGAACGCGGTGGAGAACGTGGCCGCGAACGCCCCACCCAGAAACACGAACATCATCCCAGGGCCCACACTGTCGGTGAAGATGCGCGCGATCTCGCCAATGACACCGGTGCCCGACACGTCGCTTGGATAGAGCCACACGGCCGCCAACAGCAGAAAGATAGTCGCCAACAAGAATGACACGATGTGGCCAAGCGTGAAGTCGAGAATACCGATGCGGAACCAGCGCCGGCAGTATTCCTGCGCGTGCGCGGGCAGCTTCGACACGTCGACACTCAGATCGGACTTGGTCGAGCTGAACGCATCGAAGGGGCGCGCCAGACCCTGCTTTTCAAGCTCCTCACGAATCCGCCCCATGCCGACCCGTTTCGCTTTCCCCCACTCAGAGGCCTGGAGCGAAACGTCCATACCAGTCGGCAGCAGTCCAAGAAAAGCGGCAATGATCAGCCACGACCCGCCCGGGATCCGCACCCTGAAGAATTCTCCCATCGCCGACAGCGGCGCCGGCTCGACGGCGTAGACCCCGACGGTCGAGACGAACAAGATACCGGCCAGTATCTTAGTAGACAGCTCGACGATGGCGTAGCGACCGTACAGGATGATGGTCACCGCCAGGGCGCCCAGCCCGAGTCCATACACCCAACTCGACAAACCGAGTCCGAGATACTCGGAAAACACGAAAAACAGGACCGCCGCGGCCGCCGCCAGTCGGCCAGCCTGACCCAGCGCGCACTGAATCAGCGTCGTAACGAGGACATACCAGACCGGCCACTTGCCGGGCGCCGTGGAGTAGGCGTCGAGCATGCTCCGACCGGTCGCGTTTGTGAACCGGAACGCCATCTCGAAGCCGTAGTACTTGAAGATATAGGCGACCGGGATACACCAGAGCAACGCGTACCCGAACCGTCCACCCGCCGCGGGCGCGGTCACCAGGTGGCTCGTGCCGATACCCGTCATCATCAGAATGAGACCCGGACCAAAGTGGCGGAGCATACCGCGAGGACTGGTTTCCGGCAGCGGAAGCGAGTTGAACCCGTCTGACTTGTCCGACATGCGCGTCATCCTACCAGAGTCGGAAGCACGATCCGGAATCGCGAGTGAGACGTCTGAGATTGAGATCGAGTGGCGGGGCCGCACGGTCGATCCGGCGGGACGGAGGCGGTAAGATGGCTCCGAAGCTCCGGGGCGCGGACTCGCGTCGGAGCCGGGAGGACGCCATGCGCGAACACCGACATTCCAACCGAACGGGCGGGCGCGCCGCGAGCCGCTCGGTGGCCGCGGTGCTGATCATATTCATGATCGGGTGCGCGTCATCGATCACCCGAGATACCGAACCGGGGCGCGACGCGGCGGGCAACATGGGAGCAGTCACCGCCGGTCACCCGCTCGCGGCGGAAGCCGGTCTGGCCGTCTTACAGTCCGGCGGACTGGCGATGGATGCCGCGATCACCGCCGCCGCCGTGCTCGCGGTCGCCCGCCCGCACATGAACGGGATCGGCGGCGACATGTTCCTGCTGTATCACGACTCGGCCACCAGGCTCACCTATGCGCTCAACGGCTCGGGCAAGTCGGGTAGCGCGAAAACCCTCGAGGAACTGAAGGCGGACGGCCTGGACCACATGCCGAGCTCCGGTCCACTGAGCGTCTCGGTGCCAGGTGCGGTCGGCGCCTGGTCTGAAGCGTTGCGCCGCTTCGGAACCATCTCGTTCGCGGATGCCCTGCAACCGGCGTTCAGTCTGGCTCAGGCCGGTCTCCCAGTGTCCGAACGACTGGCGGCGGACATCGCCGGCGCCGAAGCAAAACTCCGAGAGGAGCCGGAAGCGGCGCGGATCTTTCTCCCCGGCGGACAGCCGCCTCGGCCAGGCGATGTCCTGGCGCGACCGGACCTGGCGCAGACCCTGCTGACGCTCCAGGAGAACGGCGCCGAGGAACTCTACACCGGGGCGCTGGGTCGCAAGGTCGTCCGTTTCATCCAGGACCGGGGCGGTCTGGTCAGACCGAACGACATGACCACGTACATGCCGGAGTGGACGCAGCCGATCAGCGCTCGTTATCAGGGGTTCGAAGTGCAGGTCGTCCCCCCGAACAGCCAGGGGGTCACGCTACTCGAAGAACTCGCGATGTTGCAGCACCACGACCTGACCGCCCTCGGACACAACAGCCCCGACTATCTGCACACCATCTCCGAGGCAATCAGACTGGCATTCGTCGACCGCGACCATGAGGTGGCTGACCCGCGCGCCATGCGTGTCACGACCGACGACCTGCTCGAGCCCGCTCGCATTCGGCAGCTCGCGGGTTCGATCAACCCCGGTGGCCGCGCGCCGTCGCTCGACGTGGCAACCAGTCCAGACCACCCGAACACCGTCTACGTCATCGCCGTCGATCAGTATGGCAACGTGGTGTCGCTGATTCAGAGCCTGTTCGCCACCTTCGGATCGGGGTTGGTCGTGCCAGAAACTGGCATCGTGCTGCAGAATCGTGGGTCGCTTTTCCGGTTCGAAGAAGACCACCCAAATGTCTTCGCGCCGCGGCGACGACCGTTCCACACCCTGTGCCCCGTCATTGTGCTCAGCAACGATCTGCCCTGGCTCGCCGTCGGCACCCCGGGCGGCGACGGCCAGACCCACACCCTCACCCAGGTCATCAACAACATCGCCGTGTTCGGCATGACCCCCCAGGAGGCGATCGACGCCCCGCGGCTCCGCCGTCTGAACGACGGGTCATTGGCGATCGAGGAAGCGGTGCCCCAGGAGGTCCGCGACGCCCTCACAGCTCGCGGCTACACGGTGCACGCCCGCAGCGGCCTCACCGCCGAATTCGGCGGCGCGCAGGCGGTGCTGGTCGACCAGATCTCCGGCAGCCGACGCGCCGGCGCGGACCGCCGACGTGAAGGCTGGGCGGTGGCGTACTAGTAGCCCGAGGTCTCGCCCGCTTTGACCGCCTCCGGAACCGGGGCTTGATACAGCACCCGGCCAACAAAAAATGGGCCCATGTCCTGGATGTATTCGGAGGTCTGCACGGTGGGGCGCATGTCCTTGACCAGCTTGGAAAGAGGATAGAGTTCGGGGCCGATCAGACCGATGACGAACTCGTTGTCGTCGCGGTCGAGGCCGTGGCATTCGAGTCGAACGTCGACCGCGAGTCCCAAGTTGCCGTAGCCGCGGCCGACCGTCCCGTGCTCCATGAGGATGCGGCCCTGGTCGCCCCGTGGAAGGCGGTTGAACGCGCCGGTCCGACGGAGTGGATACCAGATGCCCCACGGGTAGTCGGGGTTCAGCGCATGCCGCCGCACTTTGTGCAGCAGAAAGTCCGTCAGGTCCGCTTCGCGACCACCCGCATAGGTCCGACCGATCATCGTGAAGTCGGGCAGCGGCGTGAGTTCGGCGAAGGCCGGCCCGGTGAGCAACGCCCGACCGGCGTCCGCGAACAGGTTCGGGTCCTCCGACATCAGCACCACGCCGACCCCTCGTGGATCGTTGAGATTGGCGTAGACCACGGCTTCGAGCCCGCTGTCGCGCACGGCCGAGACCACCGCACCGGTATCGAGACAGTCGGTGAAGACGTGCAGTTGCACGAACAACCGCGTGTCGAGGGTCTGCGGTTCGCCGCGCACGGTCGCACCATGTTCGACAAGGTCGGGCACGAACGTCTCCATCGTGGATGGAGGACGACCGCCGTGGGTGGGAGGAGCCAGAGGAGCGTCAGTCTTCTCAGTCATCGTCTAGGTGATGTCCTTCACAAACATGGGGCGACCATTCTACCCGAGTCAACGTCCTACTCTGTGGCGCCGGTTCCTTGCTGGTGTGGTTCGGCGGCGGGTCACCTCGACCGACACACGGGGCGCCCGTATTGCCGACGTCACCTCCCAGTGGTAGTGTCGATGTGACGCCCATGCGTATTCACGCGATCACCTTCGGAACAGCCTTGCTGCTCGTATCAGCCGTAGGGCTGATTCTGCCGGCCGTCAGCGCCGCGCAGGACCTCGCCGTGGCGGACGCAGGGGTTGGGGACTCCGCCGAACCGGTTGTGTCGCTGAACCTCGCCCGCGTGAAACACAGGCTGGCACTGTCGCGAGCACGCGAAGACACTGGTTCGCTGTTGCGTCTCGAGTACCGGCTGTCGGTCTTCGGTGTCGCCCCGGAGATCGAACTACTACAAGGATTCGACACCCAGTACGGCGCGGTGCCATTCGGCGGACCAACCCACGCCGACTTCAGGGACCTGTGGGAGCCGAAGGAGTTCAGGGCTCCGACCATTCCGCTGATGCCCATCCTTCGATGGACGTTCGGACGATAGCGACCCGCAGACCATCTTGCTACGCTCTGGTCACGGCGGACTTGTAATTTGGCCCCGGGCGACGGAAAATTGTCGTTCTGTGAGCCGGCAACGCCAGTGTGAGATCTTCAAAATCTTCGTAACACCTTTATACACATACATTTCAGCCATGCATCGGGCGTGGCCACGGCAACGCGCCGTGCGCCGGCGAGAGGTTCGTCACGCACCGGCCCTTTCGGAGCAGAGGTGACAGAGTGTCTACAGGGTTGAGTGTGTCCGGGGTAGATGGAATTGTCGGCGTCCTGGGTGACGACGCCACCCTGCTCGATCATGAGTGTCAGACAATTCCCGCATCGAGCCTGCACCTTCCGGGTCCAGACTTCATCGACCGCTGTGTCGCCCAGTCCGACCGACCGGCCCGGGTCCTCACGAGCTTGAGCGCGATGTTCGGATCTGGACGACTCGCGAACACCGGCTATCTGTCCATCCTCCCCGTCGACCAGGGCATCGAACATTCCGCCGGCGCCTCGTTCGCGCCCAACCCCGCCTACTTTGACCCAGCGAACATCGCCAAGCTGGCGCTGGAGGGCGGATGTAACGCGGTGGCGTCCACGCTGGGCGTGCTGGGTGCGGTGTCACGTCAGTATGCGCACAAGATTCCATTCATCATGAAGTTCAACCACAACGAGTTCATCTCGTACCCGAACTCGTTCGACCAGATCCGCTTCGCCAGCGTCGAGCAAGCGTTCGACATGGGTGCCATGGGTGTCGGGGCCACCATCTATTTCGGGTCGGAAGAATCGAAACGGCAATTAGTGGAAGTGTCGGAACTGTTCCAGCAAGCGCATGAGCTCGGTATGTTCACCGTGCTGTGGTGCTATCTCCGCAACTCCGATTTCAAGACGGCGGGGACCGACTATCACACGGCAGCCGACATGACCGGACAGGCGAACCACCTGGGCGTGACCATACAGGCCGACATCATCAAACAGAAGCTGCCGGAAACCAACGGCGGCTTCAATGCACTCAAATTCGGCAAAACCCACAAGGCCGTGTACTCAGACCTGACCACCGACCACCCCATCGATCTCACTCGCTATCAGGTGGCCAATTGCTACATGGGCCGGGCCGGTCTCATCAACTCCGGCGGTGCCTCGGGCGGCGAAAGCGACCTGCAGGAAGCGGTGAAGACGGCGGTCATCAACAAGCGCGCCGGGGGCACCGGTCTCATCTCGGGCCGCAAGGCGTTCCAGCGTCCAATGGCCGACGGCATTGCCTTGCTGAACTCGATTCAGAACGTCTATCTGGCCGACGGCGTCACGATTGCGTAGCGCTGTCCGGCTTGGTCATCCACAGATCGAGGCGGATCGAAAGTAGGAAGTACTTCTGGCGCAGCGCGACCACGCGGTCCGCATAGCCGTCTTTGGGTATCTCCCGCGACTTGAGCTGGGCGCTCAACGCGCGGAGCTCGTGACGGTAGAGGTCGTTCACGAACTCCTTGGCCAGAGCCGGCGAGGTACTGGAGGTGGGGCGTAGGCCGAATCGACCCAGTTCCTCAAGTATTCTCGGATGGTACGTGTAGGCCACGACAGCGAATTGTAACGTCGAGTCAACCTCGGCGGCCGCGGGGCGTGCGTTGTGGCGCACCCTAGCAGCCCGTGGTAGAAGTCGCGCGGCGCACCGAGAGCGGCGCTGGACCGGCCGGGCAAGTCGAGAAGAGGGAAAATACCGGCAGTATTTGACCGATGAACAACGCAGATCGGCCGGATTCAGCGTCGGTCGAATGCAGCGGGACTTCTACCACGGGCTGCTAGACTGACCGCATATCGCTATGAACCCGGAGCGAATCGGGGGTGGCGCCTCCGGGCTATCGAGGCGCGAATTAGTCATACGCTGCACTCGTCCGCTCGTCGCCCTATGGGTGGCGTTCGGATCGGCGGCGATTCAGGCTGCGCCCTCCCAGGCTGGCCAGCCTGTCGAACCGGGTACGGTCGACACCACCCTCAGACTCCCCGACCCCACCTACCCAGACGTCGTCGCTCTATCCACATCCGGCGACTACGCTGCGGCCTTGGCAACCCTGGACCGCGCCGTCGGCGACACTGTTCCTGAGCCGCTGGACGCCCTGGTCCTGCGCACCACACTGCTGAATGCAGCCAGGCAGTGGGCGGAGGCGGACGTTGCGTGGGGACAGGTCATCGACCGGGAGGTGTGGATGCGCACCTTCGCACGACGGGCGTTAGTCGCGAGCATGGCGGCCCGGGGCGAACCGACACTGGCGGCGCCACTCCTGGCCGAACTGCACGCCTCGGACCCAGTGCGGCACCTGGATCTCACGCTTGACGTCGCCGAGGCGCATCTCGCGCGAGACGAGTTCGACCGCGCGTCCGTCCTGTTTCGGCAGGCTCTGTCACAGCAACGACGCGGCGCGATGTCCGATCGGGCGCGGCTCGGGCTGGCCCGTGCCCAAGAGGGCGCCGGAGATCGAAGTGGCGCGATCGCCACGCTGCGCGAAACCCAGCTCGAACACCGGACGGGTGCCGGCTACGCCGCGGCCCTATCGGCCGAGCGCCGTCTGAGCGAGCGGACCGGAACACAACCCGCCCCGTTCACCGTTAGCCAGTACCGCACGTTGACGGGGCGCCTCCGCGGGTATTCGCGCTACGCCGAAGCGGCCGCGATCATCGACGCCTGGCGGGCCGTGGCACCGGACACCGAGGCGCGACTCGACTTCGAGTTGATCGGAGTGCTCTACGATAGCCGTGCGAACCAGGAGGCGGTCGCACAGTGTGCCGCCTTCGTCTCGCGTCATCCGTCGAGTCCGCTCCTGCCGGGCGTCAGACTGACCGAGTTCCGGCTGGCGGTCCGGATGGGGAACACCGACGCGGCCCGTCGCCTCGGGCTCCGCCTGTTCGACGGCGGGGTACCCGGGGCCACGGCAGAGCAACAGTTCAGTGCCGGTGAACTGCTCGCGGCGTATCTGGTGGCCGTGGGCGACGTGGAGGACGGCCTCGACCTGTATCGTCGGCTATTTCGGCGGGCTCCGGGCGCTGACCCTCAGCGGATGATGCTGTGGAAGGCGGGGGTCGCCGCGTTACGAGCCGGTGAGAACGACCGCGCCCTAGTCAACCTCCGCGCCCTGAACCAACGGGGACCGACCGGCGACCTGCGGCCGGCTGGACAGTACTGGCAGTCGATCGCCGAAATGCGGACCGGAGAGCTGGAAGCCGCGACCCGTGGCTTCCGCTCGCTGGTCCAGACCCAGCCGTACAGCTATTACGGATTGCAGGCCCGAGCGCGGCTGGCGGCACTCGGCGATGAAGCGGCGGTCCCGGCGCCACAGACCCGTGAGTTTCCTGCCCTGGCTGTCGAAGAATCCTCGCAATCCAGAGCCGAGTTCAGGGCCGCGATGACACTGGCGCGAGCGGGTCTGATCGTGGATGCTGCCTGGTATCTGCGGCGACTCGTCGAACGGCGCCGCGGCGACCGCGGCCTGGCGCTGCTGGCGGCTCGCGCCTCGGCCAAGGCCGGTGACCATCGCGCCGTCGCGCGTCTCCTGGCGAACGACTTCGCCGGCTTCCTGCAGCGCCCGGCCGACGCCCTGCCGGACGACTTCTATGCCCTGGTGTATCCACGCCCGTTCCTCGACGTGGTCGAACGAGCGGCCGGCGGGCGCGACCTCGACCCGGCGTTCATGTTCTCGCTGATGCGGCAGGAGTCGCGTTTCGACCCCAACGCGCGATCGTTCGTCGGCGCCCTCGGGCTCTTTCAGATCATGCCCTACAAGGCGACGGAACTCGGTCCACGCGCCGGGCTCGACGGACTGTCAGCGGCCGACTTTGAGGATGAAACGGTGTTGCTCCAACCTCCGGTGAACGCGGCGATCGCGGCCACGCTGGCCGGTGATCTGTTCGCGATGTTTGACGGCGCCCTGGCGCCGGTGATCGCCTCCTACAATGCGGGCGAGGAGCGGGTGGCTATTTGGTGGGAATCGGCTCGGGACCTGCCCGAGGATCTCTTCGTCGACACCATCCCGTACAGCGAGACCCGCCGGTTCGTCCGCGAGGTGCTAGCCAACGTGGCCGGATACCACCGAGTCTACGACTCGAATTCCGTCCCATAGGGCAGCCTCTGGTTCCGGCCGAACCTCTGTCACAGTGCGCCGTCTACGCGAACGGATCCTCGTCGGCCGACGGCCCGTAAATAGATGGGACCGGCACGTCGTTCAAGCGGAGATACACGCCAAGCTGCGCCCGGTGGTGGATCAAGTGATTCATCACGAAGCTGCGTATCATGGCAACCTGCGGCATGCTGAACGTGGTGAGCCCATTGTGGAGCAACGTCCATGGTTGCATCAGGGTCTCGTCGGTGGCACCCGCAATCGCAGCCCGGGCCTCCCCCACGTTCTTGTCAAATATCGCGAGCAGTTCGTCCACACTCGTCGGCGTCGGTGGCGGCGCCATCGGCTCACCACCCGGCGCCAGGTCCAGCTCGTCCGTGCTGATGGCCATCGACGCCCAGCCCACCAGGTTCGCGATGTGCCCGGCCAGCCACATCATCGACCCCGACTTCTCGTGCGGCTGCCAGTCGAACTTGTCGGCCGGCACCCGTTCCAACGTCTTCCGCACCCCGGCCATCTCCTGATCGAACTCCGGAAGCAACGCATCACTGATCGCCATGTGAGTCTCCTGTCTATGACAATCCGCCTCCGCGAGCGGCCAGGACCTGGCGACCAATCGAAAGCCCGTCGAAGCCCAACAGTGTACTCAGACGGGCGCACGACAATGCACGCCCCGCGGCCGCGTGGGGTTCGGGGCGCAGCCCCGTCTACGTACTAGAACCCGATAGCCGAGCTTGTTCGCCGCCGATCTTCGGCCGCCTCCAGCATGTCCTCGTCCGCGTTGTAGAGGATGGCCGACACCGCACCCTGCACACCGATCTCGGCCATGCGGTGGCCGCGCTGTCCGAGCAGCGCCAGGGTATCCGGCGAGAGCCCCCACCGCTCATGCCGTGTCTCGTCCGGCAGCCACTGGTGATGCAACCGGGGCGCATCCACGGCTTCTTGAATGTTCATCCCAAAGTCGACCACGTTCAGAATCGTCATCAGTACCGTGTTGATGATGGTCCGACCACCGGGGCTGCCGGTGACCATGACCAATTGACCCTCGCGCGCCACGATGGTCGGGGTCATGCTGGATAGCATCCGCTTTCCAGGCTCCGCCAGGTTGGGGCCGGTGCCGATCAGCCCCGTCTGGGTCGTCAACCCGGGGGCCGCATTGAAGTCGCCCATCTCATTGTTCAGCAGGAAGCCGGCGCCCGGCACGGTAATCTTCGACCCATACCCCTGCTCCAACGTGTAGGTGAGCGACACCGCGTTGCGCGCGCCATCAACCACCGACAGGTGCGTCGTCTCCTCGCTCTCGACCGGCCAGGAGAAACTGTCAGGTGACGACACCGAGGCCCGGTCGGAATCGATGGTCAACCGGAGCTCGGCGGCGTAGTCCTTCGATATCAATTGATCGATCGGCATGCTGGTGTTGAAGGCCGGGTCGCCCAGATTCTGAGCCCGGTCGGCGAAGGCCCGCCGCATCGCCTCGATGATGAGATGGGTGGTCGCCGCCGACCCGCTGCCGGACGCCGCCAGGTCATAGCCTTCCAGCACGTTGAGCATCTGGATGAGGGCCGCCCCGCCGGAACTCACCGGCGGCATGGAGATGATGTCGTAACCGCGGTAGGTGCCTGTCATCGGCGTGCGACGCACCGCCCGGTACGCGGCCAGGTCGGCCTGGGTCATGATGCCGCCGTTGGCCGCCATCTCGGCGGCAAGGAGTTCGGCCGTCTCACCGGTGTAGAACCCGGCCGGTCCCTGAAGCGCGATCCGCGAGAGTGTCCGCGCCAGATCCGGCTGGCGAAGCGTTTCGCCGACCCGGTAGGGCTGACCCTGGTTCGAAAACTGCGCCACTGACGCGGGGTAGTCCGCCATCCTCGGCAGGACGGCGGCCAGTGAGCGAGCCAGAGAGTCCCTCACCACGAACCCGTCGCGCGCCAACGTCATCGCCGGCTCAACTAGACGCTCCCACGACAGCGACCCGTGCTCTGACCAGGCCTGATGCAATCCCGCCACGGTCCCCGGCACGCCGACGGCCAGATGGCTGTTGTGGTGCACGCGCCGGTCGTACTCGCCCCCACGCATGAACATCGTGGGCGTCGCCGCGGCCGGCGCGGTTTCTCGAAAGTCATACGCCACCGCGTCGCCCACGGCCGGCCGGTAGACCAGAAACCCGCCACCGCCGATATTGCCAGCCGTGGGATAGGTGACCGCCAACGCAAACGCGGTCGCGACCGCCGCGTCCACCGCGTTGCCCCCGTCCCGCAACACCTGATCGCCGACGCGCGAGGCCAGTGCGTCCTGCGACACCACCATCGCCTGCCGAGCGCGGATCGGGCGCGTGCTCCCCACCAGGGGCGTCGGCGCGAGCGCCACCCACGCGACCGCAGCGGCTCCCACGATGCCGCAGGTGAACGCTCGTCGCTTCCGGATAGTCATGTCGTCATGATCGCATACACTTTTCGAACGAATCGAGGAGTTCTCTTCATGCTGAACCGCCACACCCGTACCGCAGTCGCAGCACTGGCCGTCATCGCCGTCGCGCTGTCCGCGTTGTCCGCCGGTGCCCAGAATCGCGGACTCGTGCCGGACGACTTCTACCGCGAGATCGGTGTCGGTGAGGTCGCCATCTCGCCGGACGGCGCGCTGGTCGCCTTCACCGTCACCACCATCGATGAAGACGCCAATCGGCGGCACCGGGAGATCTGGATGCAGGAGCTCAGTGGCGGGCAACCGTCCGGTGACCCATTTCGGTTTACCGACCCGACACGCGAGGCCAGCGCACCCGTCTGGTCACCCGATAGCCGCCTCCTGAGCTTCCAATCACCCCGTGGCGAGACAGACAGCGATGACACTGCGGACAGCAACCCCACCTGGTTCGCCCGCGTCACATTCCCGGGTGGCGAGGCTTTTCAGATAGAGGGCGTCGACCGCGCCCCGGTCTGGTCGCCGGACGGCCAGTGGATTGCCTTCCTCAAACGACCGCGCGACGCCACCGATGGTGTGGCCGCAGAACGACAGGGCTGGATCGCGCCGGATGCCATCACCAACACGCTGAGTGCCGAGCGTTTCGACGGGCGCGTCATTACCACCATGACCTACAAGCGCGACGGCACACTGACGCTGTTGCCACATCCGTCGACGCCCGCCAAGCGACAGCTCTTTCTCGTGCCGGCGGAAGGCGGACCGGCGGTCCAGCGCACGGACCTGGCGTTCGACGTCGGCGAGCTCGTCTGGTCGCCGGACGCCCAGCGACTGTATTTCACTGGCGACGCGCTCGAGGATGACGAGTACGGCGACGATCTCACCACTGACATCTACGTCATCGACCGGGAGACGGGCGACCCACACAATCTGACCTCGAACCCAGGCGACGAGTTGTCGCCACACGTCTCCCCGGACGGCACCGCACTCACGTTCCTGCACACGCGCGCTCGAGGCGAGGAGACCGACGTCCGGGTGGTCGACCTGACCGCCGACGGCAGGGTGCGTGGGCTCCCGCGGACCCTGACGTCCGACTGGCCGTTCGTGCCCGGCGCGCCGACCTGGGCCCCCACCGGCGACGCGGTCCGCTTTCTCGCGGGCGTGCGGGGGAACCGGCATCTGTACGAGGTGACCGCCACCGGTGATCTCATTCGCCAGGTCACGAGTGGAGACCGAGACGTTCAATCGCTCTCGGCCTCGAGCGACGGTCTGGTCATGGCCTACAGCGCGTCTGACGTCGTGACCCCGGCGGAAGTATTCGTCAACCGACGCGACGGCAGCGGCCAACGCCCCGTCACCTCGTTCAACGAGGAGTGGCTCGCCGAGGTCAGCCTCCAACCGGCCGAGAAACTCGCCTGGACGCTGACGGACGGCAGCCAGGTCGAAGGCTGGCTCATCAAGCCTGTCGGGTACGAACCGGGCCGGCAGTACCCCATGATTCTGAAGATCCACGGCGGCCCGTACGGGGCGTATCGCAACACGTTCTTCAGGACGTTCCACGTGCTGTCGAACGCCGGCTTCTTCGTGTTGTACACGAACCCGCGGGGGTCGACCGGGTACGGCCACGACTTCATGTACGCCACGACGCCCGGCTGGGGTGAGATCGACGCGGAGGACTATCTGGCCGGTGTCGACATCGCACTCGAGGCGTATCCGGACATCGACCCGGACCGAATCGGCGTCTCGGGCGGTAGCTATGGTGGCTTCATGACCAACTGGCTCACCGCCACGACCAACCGATTCGCCGCCGCCGTCACCAGCCGCTCGATCGCCGACTGGACCAGTCTATATGGTTCAACCGACGCCCAGTCGTTGTTGGACTTCGCGTTCGAGGGCCCGCCATGGGAGCAGCGAGAACTGTACGACCGGCTGTCGCCGATCACGTATGTCGAGAACGTCACCGCCCCGACGCTCGTCATCCACAGCGAGAACGACTATCGCACGCCCATCGGGGACGGCGAGAAGTGGTTCATGGCCCTGAAGAAGCGACAGATTCCGACCGAACTGGTGCGATATCCCCGATCGAGTCATGGATTGTCGAGGTCAGGTGAGCCCTGGCTGTTGGTCGACCGATTGGAGCGCATGCGGAGCTGGTTCACGCACTGGCTGATCGAGCCATCCCCGCCACGGTGAGGCTTGGGGGCGGCGACGATTGCTACGGCAGCGCGCCTCAGCGGGACATGGCCCGCGCCATCTCTCGCATCATCTCCGCCGCGGAGATACCGGTCCAGCAGTGGCCCCGGTCCGGTCCATAAGCGAACCGCGCGTCGAGTGGTGGCTTGGTCGCGAGAAACTGGTCGAAGAGATGGACGGCATCGTTGAGAAAGTAGTCGTCCATCTCGCCCACCCAGATGTTGAGTTTCCCTCGTAACTGGGGCGCCAGCGCGTCCCAGTCACGCTCGAGCCGCAAGCGGAGGTCGTAACGCTCCCAGTGGCGAGCCACGGCCCGGTTGATTCTCCCGGTCTGCGGATCCCAAAGCGGCACCGGCCGGCCGTCCGCCCCACGCGGTCCATAGGTGGCGTTCCAGGCGCCCCACTGGCGGCCGGAGGCTGTCCAGCTGTCGCCGACGCCGAGCACATTTTCCATCCGCAGTTCATGACGCATCGTGAAGCGGACACTGCCGTCGAGGTTGCGCGCGCTCGGCAGGTCGACGCCCCGTTCGTCGACATACGCGCTGTCGCCGGCATAGACGTCCACACGCTGGAAAGCACGAAAGTCGACGCTGTCGGGGCAGGACGCCCAAGCGCCGTTGAAGACGTCGGGATAGAACATCTGCAGCGCGAGTGAGACCCAGCCGCCAGTCGAAGCCCCGTCGAGAACCCGCGTGTGGGGCGCCCCAACCCCACGGAATTCGCGCTCGATGTATGGGACCAGCTCCTGCGTCACGGCGTCGCCGAATGGACCGTTGTTGGCAGAGTTGACCTGATACGGGTCGCCGAATGGACCGGCGCCATCGAGATGCAGCAGCACCATGCGCGGCGCGTCGGACGCGGTCCACGCCGCTCTGAAGGACGACCCGGGCCGCATCATCGATTGGACCTCAGTGTAGCGGTCTCCGTAGCCTCCGATGCGGACTCGAAGCGGGTAACGGCGGTCTGTCTCCTGGTCGTACCCGACGGGAAGGATGACGCCCGCGCGCAGATGGATGGGACGGCCGTGGAACGCGGACAGCAGCTCGGACCGGAGCTTGATGAACCGCAAGAACGGCGTGTCCGGCGGCAACGCCTCGTCGGGGACGCGCCGAGTCAGCGTCAAACGAACCGGGGCGGCACGCGGCGGGCCAAAGGTGACACGCACGGAATCGCTGTAGAGGTTGCCGGGCGCGTCGGGGGCCCGGAGGTCGCGGTTGGTACTGAGAACCGCCTGCACCCGATAGTCGCCGGCTGGCAAGTCATTGAAGCGTTCGAACGGAAAGATCGCAGCCGCGGCCGCATCGACGATGACCTGGGCGCCGGGGACGAGGGCGGGGAGGTCGGCGCCGAGGGTGGGTACGGCGCCGCGGCCCGCGCGTCCGATGAAGCGTCGCGGCTCGACCCGGTCGCTGGAGCCGCCCACAACACCGACGAGGACGACGAGCAGACGACCGGGCGGCTGCGCTGGCAACGATGGATCGAGCGTGACTTCGAAGCGCAGACCGGATGACGGCTGGGCCGCCAGACTGACCGCACCAAGAATTGTGAGCGCGAGAGCCGAAATCGTGCGCCGGAGCATGGCTGTCAGCATCAGCACACATCGACGGGCCTTGCGTCGGCGCGAGGCCGTCCGTCCCTCAACCGCGGAGAGGACATCGCCACATCTCCGACTATCATAGTGTGCGTACTCGGGGGCATGACCTCCGCGTGCGCGACCCGCCACCGCGCGGGAGTAGAATAGGGGCCCTCAGCACCTGGTCCGCATTGATCTGGAGCGGCGATTTAATGACGAAGCGTGTTGGTCTTCCTGCGATCCTCACGGTGGCATTGTTTGGCGTAGTCGCGGCCTGCGCCCCGCCCAGCGGCGGCGGCTTGACCCAGCGCTTGTCTGTCGCCACCGGCGGCACGGGGGGCGTGTACTATCCCTACGGTGGCGCTGTCGCCCAGGTCATCAGCGACCACGTCGACGGGGTCGAAGCGACGGCAGAAGTGACGGCCGGCACGGTCGACAACCTGAAATTCATCGCCAATCAGGGCGCCGACCTGGCGTTCGCGCTGGCGGACTCGCTGGATGATGCAGCGGCCGGTCGCGGTGTCTTCGCCGACTTCGGCGCGGTCCCGGCGCGAGCCATCGCCGTGCTCTACGACAACCTGAATCAACTGGTGACGCTGGAAGGCAAGGGTATCGAGACGGTCGCCGATCTCCGCGATCGGGTCGTGTCGACGGGTGCTCCCGGCAGCGGCACCGAGATCACGGCGGTGCGCGTGCTCGAGGCCGCCGGGTTGAGCCCCGGCACCGACATTCGCCAGCAAAGCCTCGGCGTCTCCGAGTCAGTCGACGCGCTGAAGGACGACAAGATCGACGCGTTCTTCTGGAGCGGCGGCATCCCCACCGGCGCGGTGCTCGATCTGGCATCGACCCCGGGACGTACGGTCAAGCTCGTGTCGAACACCGACACGCTGCCGTTCCTGCACGAGCACCACGGCGACTCGGTGTATCACGGCGTAACGATTCCGCGAATCACGTACCCCGGCATGGCGGATGACGCCGAGGTGGTCGGCGTCGCCAACGTGCTGGTGGCCCACGAAGCGATGTCCGAGGACTTGGCATACCGGATTACCCAGGCACTCTTCGAGCATCTGGACCAGCTCGGCGCGGTGCACGCGGAGGCGGCCAAGCTCTCTCTCGAGAGCGCCGTGCTCGGGTCCACGGTGCCGTTCCACGAAGGCGCCATCCGCTACTACCGCGAACAGAACGCCTGGCCGGAATAGGCCGAGGCCCCGGAGCCCCTTCTCTGGCGAATCTACCTGTCCCGCAGATCGACCCCCGCGACGATCCAGACGCCGAAGTCCAGACCAGACGTCTGACCGGTGTCACCGAGCGGCTGGTCACCGTGCTGGCGGCGGGATTGTCGGTGTACGCCCTCTACTGGACAGTGCGCATCGTCCCGGCGCAGATCTATCGCGTCAGCTTTCTGCTCCTCTCCCTGGTCCTGACCTTCATTCTCTATCCCGCGCGGTCGGTGTCGCGGGCACGGGTAGCGGCACTCGATTGGGCTCTGGTCGCCGTCACGGTGGCGGTGCTGGCCTATCCGATCTTCGACTTCCAAGAGTTCGTGCGTCGGGCGGCGACTCCTACCGGACTCGACATCGCCTTCGGGGCCATCACCACCCTGCTCGTGCTCGAAGCCACGCGGCGCACGGTCGGCTGGATTCTCCCCGTCACTGCCGTCACGTTTCTGCTGTATGGCTACTACGGCCCCTACTTCGAACTGATCGGCATGGAGCTGTTCGCGCACCGCGGCTATACGCTGGCACGGCTGGTCGGCACCCTGTACATGACCCTGGAGGGCATCTTCGGGGTCCCCCTAAACGTGGCCGCCACCTATATCGTCCTCTTCACGATATTCGGCGCCATGCTGCAACACTCGGGCGCGGGGCAGTTCTTCATCACCTGGACGATGTCCGCCTTCGGCCGCTCCAAGAGTGGCGCCGGACCTGGCCGTACGGTCGCCATGTCGGGATTCCTGCTCGGCACGGTGTCCGGCAGCGGGGTCGCCACCACGGTGACGCTCGGGGCGGTGGCCTGGCCGATGCTGCGACGCGCCGGGTTCTCGCCGGAGGTCGGGGGAGCCATCCTCTCGGCCAGCGGCATCGGCGCCATCATGGCGCCGCCCACCATGGGCGCCGCCGCCTTCCTCATCGCCGAGTTCCTGAAGGTGACCTACCTGCAGGTGATCTTGATGGCCATCGTACCGGCCGTGCTTTACTACCTGTCCATTGTGTTGATGATCGAGGCCGACGCCCGGCGACTCGGCACCCAGGCGGTCGATGTGGACCTGCCGTCGGTCCGAGAACTGACCCGACGATCGGGCTATCAGTTTCTGCCGCTCATCGCCATTGTCGTGCTCCTGGTGTCAGGCACGACCCCCTTCCGCGCGGTGTTTCTGGCGACGATGCTGGCTATCGCGCTCAGCTTCGTCCGGCGCGAAACCTCCCTGAGACCGAAGCGGCTCGTCACAGCCCTTGAAACCGGCGGCCGTGCGGTGCTCGGGGTGGTCGCCACCACCGCCACGGCCGGCGTCATCGTCGGCGTCGTCACGTTGACCGGACTGGGCCTGAAGATCTCGAACATCATCGTAGATCTGGCCGGCGGCAGCGTCTTCTTCACGGTGTTCTATGCGGCAGTGGCAGTCTGGATGCTGGGGCTGGCCGTGCCGGTCACCGCCTCCTACATCATCGCGGCGGTGATGATCGCGCCAGCCCTGACCGAGGTCGGGGTGCCGGAGGTGGCGGCGCACATGTTCATCTTCTACTACGCGGTGCTGTCCGAGGTCAGTCCACCGACGGCCTTGTCGCCGTTCGCGGCGGCGGCCATCACCGGTGGCAACCCGTTCAAGACAATGATGCTGACCTGGAAGTACACCCTGCCGGCGTTCCTGGTACCGTTCGCATTCACGTTGAGTCCGGAAGGGCTTGGCGTGCTGCTCCAGGCGCCGCTGGTGGACACCGTCAAGACCGTGTCGACCGCCGTGATTGGCATCCTGGCGCTGGCGATGGGGTTTGGCGGGTGGCTGCGACAGGCGGCTACCATGGTCGAGCGGACGATCGCAGTGACCGGTGGGTTGTTGCTGTTTTACGCGACCACGATGACCGACCTGGCCGGCGCGGTGCTATTCGTCGCCGCGATCGCGATACACCTGAGTCGCACGAAGGGCCCCGCCGCGGCCGCATAGTGGCCCCGTACACTCGGGAACTGACCAGAGCCTGTCAGAGGATGACCCGGCAAGACAACCGCTCCAGATGACGCTGAAACGGAAGCTCGTCTATACGGTGGTAGTTTTCCTCCTGTCGCTGGTGCTGGCGGAAGTCGCCGTCCGTGCGGCGGTCACGGTGCTTCGACGCCCGCTGGTGTATGAAACTGATGTGGAGCTCGGCTACCGGCTTCGGTCAGACCTCAACGTGTGTCGCAACCTCTATGGCGTGACCTGGTGCTTCAGAACCGACCGGGCGGGCCGTCGGGTAGTCCCGGACAACCCAAGCCCAGACGAAGCGACAACCGTCGTCCTACTGGGCGACTCTTTCGCCTTCGGCGAGGGTGTCAACGACAACGAGACGGTCGCTGCGCATCTGGCTCGAAGCGGATTCCACGTTATCAACCTCGGCGTGCAGGGTTACGGCACCAATCAGCAGTTGATGGCGTTTCGTCGGTTTCTGGAGAACGAGAAGGCCGACTACGTCATCACGCTCACCTATACAAATGACATCGAAGACGTGTTGTCCAGCTACCAGCACCGGCGACACCGACCGACAGCATCCCTGATCAATCGGGATCTACGTCTCGACGACTTTCATCCACCGCTCACGGACTACCTGGCTGACTACAGCTACGTCAGTGCGCTATCGCGCTACTTTCTCAACCAACCCAAGAGGCACCCTGGCGACGGACAGGCCATCGTGGCGGCGTGCCTCGCCGCGATCCAGGCGGAGGCACGACAGGTCGGCATCATTCCGAAGCTTTTTTTTCACGACACAAGACAGGCGAAGGTCGTACCGCGGCTCTTTGACGCGTTCGAAAAACTCGACCTTCCCGTCGCCGATCTGACACCGACTCTGCTCGCGGACCAACACGGAGTAACCGGCCCGGACGGTAGGCACTGGAACGCACTCGAGCATCGAATCGTCGCCAACGAAATCCTGGCGACCGATTGGACTACTCCCTAGGTTTTCGACGAGGCGTCAGCGAGGCGCGCACGTGCGCGCCGAGGCTGACGGGAGCAGCAACGCAGCCCGACACCCTCGGGCCCATCCCAGTTTTCCTGGTCAGGCGTTCGCCTGGCAAGGCGCAAGAAGGGAGCAGCCAGGCAGGCTGTGACCGACGAAGCAACGCCGCCAGGCGGACGCCTGGCCAGGAAAACTAGGCGCGCACCAGGCGGCGGTACTTGATACGGTGCGGACGGTCGGCGGCCGAGCCAAGCCGGCGGCGACGGTCGGCCGCATAATCCTGGTAATTGCCCTGGAACCAGACGACCTGGCTATCGCCCTCGAAGGCCAGAATGTGCGTGGCGATGCGGTCGAGGAACCAGCGGTCGTGGCTGATGACAACGACACAGCCGGCAAACTCCAGCAACGCGTCTTCGAGCGCACGCAGGGTGTCGACGTCGAGGTCATTCGTCGGCTCGTCGAGCAACAACACGTTGGCGCCGGTCTTGAGCAGCGTGGCGAGATGCACACGGTTCCGCTCGCCGCCGGACAGCTCGCTCACCTTCCGTTGCTGGTCCCGCCCCTTGAAGTTGAACCAGGAACAGTAGGCGCGTGAGGCGACCGTCCGGTTCCCCAGACGGATCTCCTCCTCGCCTTCGGAGATCACCTCCCAGACGGTCTTCTCCGGGTCGAGCTCGCGGCTCTGGTCGACATGGCCCAGCTTGACGGTGTCTCCAAGCGTGAGGGTGCCGGCGTCCGGGGTCTCTTCACCGGCGATCATCCGGAACATCGTGGTCTTGCCGGCGCCGTTGGCGCCGATGACACCGACGATGCCGGCTGGCGGCAACGTGAAGCTCAGGTCCTGAATGAGACACCGCTCGCCGTAGCCCTTCCGGATGTTCTTGACTTCGACAACCGCGTCACCGAGACGGGGACCGGGTGGGATGTAAATCTCGACCGTCTCGATCTTCGCGGCCACGTCCTGATTTAATAGTTCTTCGTAGGCGTTGAGCCGCGCCTTTCCCTTGGCCTGGCGGGCCCGCGGAGACATCTGAATCCACTCCAGTTCTCGTTGCAGGGTCCTTTGGCGCTTGCCAGCCTGCTTCTGCTCAACCCCGAGTTGCTTCTGTTTCTGGTCGAGCCAGGAGGAGTAGTTCCCCTCCCACGGAATGCCCTCACCGCGGTCGAGCTCGAGAATCCAACCGGCTACGTTGTCGAGGAAATAGCGGTCGTGCGTGATCGCCACCACCGTGCCCTTGTATTGCTGCAGGTGCCGCTCGAGCCAGCCCACCGTCTCCGCGTCCAGGTGATTCGTCGGCTCATCCAGCAACAGCAGGTCTGGAGACTGCAGCATCAGCCGGCACAGCGCCACTCGGCGCCGCTCTCCACCCGACAGGTTCTCGACCGACGAACGCGGCGGCGGGAGCCGTAGGGTGTCCATGGCCATGTCGACTCTCGAGTCGAGGTCCCAGGCGCCTTCCGCCTCGATCTCGTCTTGCAGGCGGCCTTGTTCGTCCATCGCCTCCTGGAGCTCGTCGCCGCTGAGGCCATAGTTGAAACTGGTGACCACCTCGTCGTAGGCCTTCAACAGTCCCTTGTGTTCGGCCACGCCCTCTTCGACGTTGCCCCGAACAGTCTTGGCGGGATTCAAGTGTGGCTCTTGCGGCAGGTAGCCGACCGTCAACCCGTCGGAGAGGAACGCCTCGCCGGTAAAATCGGTCAGCTCGCCGGCCATGATCTTCAACAGGGTGCTCTTGCCGGCCCCGTTGAGTCCGAGCACACCGATCTTGGCGCCAGGCAGGAAGGACAAGGAGATGTCTTTCAGCACCTCTTGCCCCGGCCCGTAGGACTTGCCGAGACGGTGCATGGTGTAAACGTATTGGTGAGCCATTCAGATCTTCCAGAGAACAGAAATCCGCCGCACGTCAGAGCCAGGAAAATGCGATACAGTCACGGTCGCCCGAGCGCGCGGTGCGGCACGACCCAGGGTTGTCCAACCGGGTCCCGCATCGGGCCCGACGGCGAACCAGTTTACTGCATGTCAGATTCGCCACCGGCGGCAGCCGCGCCGGAGGCCCTCACCCGGGAGTGAGTGTGAAGAAGCGTCGCGTGCTTGCCCTCCTGCACGAGTATCTGGTCCCTCCTGACGACGTCCGCGGCGTTGATGTGGTCAATGCCAGCTGGAAGACCGAGTATGACGTCACGAACACGCTGGCCGCGATGGGACACGACGTCTACGTCGTCGGCCTGGACGACCGGTTGGAGGTCATCACTGAGGCGATGGCGGAGTTACAGCCGCACCTCGCGTTCAACTTGATGGAGGCGTTTCACGAAGTCGGCACGTTCGACCAGAACGTGGTGAGTCACCTCGAACTCTTGCGGTTGCGCTATACCGGCTGCAACCCGCGCGGCATGATTCTGTCGCGCGACAAGGCGCTGGCAAAAAAAGTCCTGACCTACGACGGTATTCCGATTCCGGCGTTCGCTATCGTGCCAGTGGGTCGTCCGGCTCGTCGCCCGAGCCGCCTCACCTACCCGCTCATCGTGAAGTCCCTGACCCAGGATGCCTCCTACGGCATCTCGCAAGCCTCGGTGGTCACCAACGACACCAAACTCGCGAAACGTGTGGCGTATGTCCACGACGGGCTCGGCACCGACGCCATCGTCGAGCAATACATCGAGGGACGCGAGCTGTATGTGGGGGTCATCGGGAATGACCGGCTGCGTGCGTTCCCGGTCTGGGAGATGAAGTTCACCGCCATGCCGCGCGACCTGCACCGCATCGCCACCGAACGGGTCAAGTGGAGCGGGTCCTATCAGCAGAAGCACGGCATCCGCTGTGGCAGGGCTCGCCTGCCGCGTCGCGGCGTGGCGGAATATCTGCAGCACCTCGCCATCCGCACGTTTCACGCGCTGCAGATGAACGGCTACGGTCGGATCGACATCCGGCTGGACGCCGACGGGCAGCCATGGGTGCTCGAGGCGAACGCCAATCCTCAGCTCGCGTACGGTGAGGACTTCGCCGAGTCGGCCCACCACGACGGTGTGCCGTACGAAGCGTTGCTGCAGCAGATTGTGGATGCGGGAATGCAGTGGAAAGCGGACAAGGCCGGATAGCACACCTTGGGCGCGCGGACCCCGGTGCTACTGGAGTGTGAACTCCACCATCGTCGTCGCGCCGGCGGTAACCGTGACCGATTGCGGTTGTGCACCGAGCGTCTCATGCCAGATCGTCACCTCATGGGTGCCGGCCGGCACGTTCTCAATCGTGAACATCCCGTCTGGCGCACTGACGACGCCCCGGTCGTTGCTGACCACCACCCAACCGCGCATCCAGTTGTGAGAGTCGCATTCGATGCGCACCGCGCCGGGCCGGCGCAACGGACGGGTGACATTCATGCCGGCGAACGGCATCGCGATATTGAAATCCGTACGATTTCGGTCGTCGTAGGCGTGTGTTGAGTGCAGGGTGTCGTCAGCGCTCGTGATTTCGAGCTGGCTCCGGGTCCTGGCGACTTGGACGTGTGGCACGAACCGGCAATCGATGTTGTTGATCGTCGGTGGAGGCTCGCCATCGGGCCATGCCAACCCGGTCACCCTGACCACCGCGTTCGCCACATGTCCATCGGCGTCCGCGACAATGGCCTCGTTGGGCGCGGTGTCGCCGCACACCGCCTGGTCGGCGGTCACCGCCAGGGTGCTCGCGGGCGGCGGGTCGGTCATGGTCACGACACCGGTAACCATCCCGGTGCCCTGGGCCCCACCCGTGAGGCCCGTCACCACGACGAGCGCACCGGCCGCCGCCAGTGCCGTCGCCACCGTGCCCACGCGGCGCCGCCAGTCCATGAATCTACTGTACCCCACCGCCCGAGTGACGGCAGAGGAATTGTGCTTTCCCTGCTGTCGTGGCCACGTCGACCGTGCCCGCTGTCGGTTCACCAGCCGAGTTCGACCAGTCGCTGTTCGAGCAGCCCAGTGAGCAAACTCGGCTCTATCTGCATCTCGGTGGCGAACGCGCCACGCGGATGATCGCTCAACCACACATGCATCATCTCGGGGCTGATGCGCTCAACGCGATTGCGTCCGACGTCATCAACACCCACACGGGCAGTCGCGGAACCACGGCGGCGGTCGTGGGACTGACCGACGAGACCGGCGGGCGCATTGATGGCACCGCGGCTGGAGACGATTTCGAGCCAGGCGGTCCGAGGTAGTCGCGCACATCAGCCAACTACCGACGCCGCAGCGGGAAGTATTTGAGTTCCGCTTTCGAGACGCACGGAGCTATGCCGAGATCGCTCGGCGGCTGCAGGTGCCGCTGGGCACGGTGCATTCCAGCATGGCCCGGGCCAAGGAGTTGATCCGAACGCGAGTCGACGATCGTCCGACCGCGATCGACGAGACGCAGCAACCTGGAGACCCGGGCGGTCGGACGACGCCCCCTCACGGGTCCAGCGGACAACCAATCTCAAAGGACCTGCCACGGGGGAACAGACGGGCTGCTAGCAGCCCGTGGTCAGCCACCCGCCTTTGGCATCTCCACCTGCTCCGGTTCCGGGGTGAAGTCCTCGCCGGGGTTGATGAAGCGGTCTTCCTCGAACCGGTACTGGGTGTCGTAGAGCTCCCGATATCGGCCCCCGGCCGCCAGCAGTTCGGCGTGGGTGCCGCGCTCGACAATTTGTCCGTGCTC